>Ga0111539_10013502_pt1 | contig 10208 bp, 11 predicted proteins | sample RhiMethybrSRZTD1_FD_79667 | JGI IMG/M metagenome (GOLD analysis project Ga0111539, IMG submission 79667) | Populus rhizosphere microbial communities from Tennessee, USA - Rhizosphere MetaG P. TD hybrid SRZTD1 (version 2) (version 2) | ecosystem: Host-associated > Plants > Roots > Rhizosphere >... | reverse complement strand
CTAGCCGATCCTGCGCTCTTCCTTCTTGGCGCGCTTCATCGCTTTGCGCTCCTTCGGGGTCAACGCGGGCTTCTTCTTTCCTTCCTTCTGAGTATTGCGCTCTTTGGACATGGCGGTTCGCTCCTTGGGCGATTCCGTGGTGCGGCCGCTATGTAAGCACGCTCGCGGGAGTTACGCCAAGAGCTTTTCCGCGATCTGCACGGCGTTCAACGCAGCGCCCTTCAGCAGCTGATCGCCGGCCGAGAAGATCGAGATCGAGCGGCCCGTCGAGTCGCTCAAGTCGCGGCGGATGCGGCCGACGAGGATCTCATCCGTGCCCGACGCGTCGACGGGCATCGGGAAGTAGTTCCGCGCTTGATCGTCGACGACGCGCACACCGGGCGCCGTCGACAGGATCTCGCGCACTTCCTCGGGCGTGATCGGCTTCTCGCACTCGAACGTCACCGACACGCAGTGCGCGCGCAGCACGGGGATGCGCACGCACGTGATGCCGATCGCGATGTTCGGATCGCCGAAAATCTTGCGCGTCTCGTTGATGACTTTCGTCTCTTCTTCGTTGTGCGCCGTGGCCGGATCGATCTTCGTGTTGTGGCTGAACGCGTTGAACGCATACGGGTGCGGCAGCACCTTGTGCTCGAACTTGCGGCCCTCGAGGTAGGCGCGCGTCGATTCGCGCAACTCCTCCATCGCGGCCGCGCCGGCTCCCGAAGCCGCCTGGTACGTCGAAATGATCATCCGCTTGATGCGGTTCTTGCGATGCACGGGCCAGAGCGGCGTGATCGAAATGATCGCGGAGCAGTTGGGGTTCGCGATGATGCCCTTGTGCGTGAAGATCGCCTCACTGTTGATCTCGGGCACGACGAGCGGCACGCCCGCGTCCATGCGGAACGCCGACGAGTTGTCGACGATGACCGTGCCGGCCTTGACCGCCGCCGGCGCGAATTTCTTCGAAGTGCCGCTGCCCGCCGAAAAAAGGCCGATGTCGACGCCCGCGAAGCTCGCTTCGGTGAGCTCCTGCACGGGCAGATCCTTGCCGCGAAACTTCATCGTCTTGCCGGCCGAGCGCGCCGACGCGAACAGCTTGAGCTCCTTCAGCGGGAATTTGCGCTGCTCGAGGCACAGCAAGAGCTCGACGCCGACGGCGCCCGTGGCACCGACGATCGCGACCGTGGGATTGGCGATTTTCTTCGCGGACATGCGCTAGCTCCAAATATGAAGAGGCAAAAGTGAAGAGGCCAAACTAAAAAACCAAGTGGCAGAAACAAAAAAGCCCCGTCGGCGTCCGGCGGGGCTTCGGTTTGCGTTGCGTGACGCTCGCTCAGTGCGCGCAATGCTCCAAAGCCCGGGACCCGGGTTTTTTGGGCGCGCCTTTGCGAGTCGTGTAATTCACGGCCGCGAACCTTAGCGCAACTGCCGGGCGGAGGTAAAGGAGCGCATGGGCAAACATCGCGAGTCGTCACAGAAACGCCGTTTGCAACGGTATACAAGGTGGGGGCAGGATTTGAGCATGCGTGGGGGCCGATTCCGCATGGTTTCCTTCATTTCCGTAGTGGCGGCCGCCGTCGCCGGATGCGGCCCCGAGCCCGTGGCTGGCGGAGCCGCCGCGGGAGGCGCCTACACGGCGCCGCGAACCCCCTGGGGCGACCCCGACCTCCAAGGCATGTGGCCCATCGACAAGCTGAACGGGACTCCGGTCCAGCGCCCCGAAAGCTTCGGCGAGCGGCGCTACCTCACCGACGAGGAGTACGCCGAGCGAGTCGAGCGGCTTCGCGGCCTGAACGCCCGCTACGACGACGAGATTGCGAGCAACAAGATGGGCATCGGGCATTGGGCCGAAATGGGTCGGCCGAACAGGCTGACCTCGCTGATCGTGGAGCCCGCGAACGGGCGCTTGCCGCCGCTGACGGCCGAAGGCGAGCGCCGCTCGGCGACGATGACGAGCAGCTGGTCGGCGATCCCGTTCGACAAGGTCTCCGACTTCAACGCGCTCGACCGCTGCATCACGCGCGGGATGCCGGCCTCGATGTTCCCGTTCATGTACAACAGCGGCATGGAGATTTTGCAGGCACCGGGCTACGTCGTGATTCGCCTCGAGCTCGTGCACGAGACGCGCGTTGTCCCCGTCGACGGGCGCGCGCCGCTCGCCCCGGAGATCGTGCAGTGGCTCGGCGAATCTCGCGGCCGGTTCGAGGGCGACACGCTCGTCATCGAAACCGCGAACTTCAACGGCGAATCGCCGATGCTGATCGTCGGCCCCGGCGGCAAGCCGATTCCGACGAGCAGTGAGATGCGCATCGTCGAACGGCTGAGGCGGACGGCGGACAATACAATCGAGTATGAGATCGCGGTGGAGGATCCGGTCGTGCTGAGCGAGCCATGGAAAGCGGCCTTTCCATTGCAGCACGACGAGGCCTATCGCATGTACGAGTACGCCTGCCACGAGGACAACTCGGCGATTCGAAATTTCATCGAAACCTCGCGGTTCGAGCGCCGCGAGCAAGCGCGAGCAACACCATGACGAAACGAAGCAATGCGAAGCGCGGGGATGCGAAGCGACCGGCGGACGACGAGCGCGACCGCATCCTCGCGCAACTCGAGAAGGCGCTCCAGGAAGCGCAGGAGCGAAACAAAGCCGACGAAGTGCTGATCGAAGATCAGCGCCAGCGGCTGAAGACTCTCGGGCTCGGGCGCGAGGAATCGATGCGCGCGCTCGCCGAGGCCCGCGACGAGATCGAGCGCGTGAGCCGAGAGCGCGACGACCTGCTCCAACAGCTCACACGCGTCGACGGTGTGCAGAGCGAGACGCTCGCGTACATGGACGGCTTCCCCGAGGAGCCCGAGCCGTCCGAGCTGCCCGAGATCCCCGTGCCGTCGCTCGACGATCTCATGGGCACGCCCAGCAACCCCGATGACCCGGACGCCGCACGCGTTGCCGGTCACCTGCACCTACGCGCTCGGGCCCCGGAGGGCTCCGAGGAAATGATCTCGCCGGAGCTCGTGTTTCCGGAGAAGTTTGCAGTGGCCGCCGCCGAGTATGCAGGGCCGAAAGCGGACTCCTCGAGAATGCTCGTGCTGCTCGACCCCGAGCGCCCGATCAAGTATCCGCTCTTCAAGGAAACGATGACGATCGGCCGCGCCGACAGCTGCGACATTCAGCTCAACAACGACTTCCTGAGCCGGGTGCACGCGCGCATCATCTCGGCGCCGGACGGCGTCGCGATCGAGGACGTCGAGAGCCGCAACGGCATCCGCGTGAACGAAAAGGATGTGAAGCGCCAGGCGCTGCAAAACGGCGACATCATCGGGCTCGGACCGATGCGCCTCCTCCTTGTCGACACGGCTGCCGACGACGACGCAGCCTGACCGGCGCTCGCCGGCGGCCTATTTCGGCCGGCCCTTGTACCCCTGCGACAGCATCGGGAGGCGATAGATCGTCATCGCGGTGTTGCGGATCGTCTCCGGCGTCGTCCACGCCTTGCCGTCGGGACCGACAACACCGCTCATCGGCGCGTAGAGCACGTTCTTCTCGGGCCCCGAGAACGCCACTGAGATCGGCCGGCGTGGCGTTGGAATCAGACCCAAGTGCTCGCCGCGCGGCGACAACACGTGCACGCCGCGATTGCCCGTCACGTAGAGGCGCCCTTCCGAATCGATGGCCATGCCGTCGCCGCCGTCGTCGCCGTCGAGCGTGCCGAAGTCTCTGCGGTTCGAGGTCGTGCCGTCGCCGCGCACGTCGAACGCGAGCACGTTCGTGTTGTTCGTCACGTATAGCGTGCGGCCGTCGGGGCTCAGCATGATGCCGTTCGCGCGGATGTCCCCTTCGGCGACCGTGCTGACGACGCCGTTCGGATTGACGTAATACGCGCCGCCCACAGTGAAGTACGCGCCGCCCTTACCGTCGGCGATCAGATCGTTGAGACGGCCGAGCGGCGCGCCGTTCGCGAACGACATCGCGAGCACTCGGCGCTCGGGCAGCAACTGCACGACGGCCGTCAGATCGTTGCAGCCGGGCAGGAACGTGTTCAGCGGCTCGGTGCAGGTGCGCTCGACGGCGTAGAGGCGGCCTTGCGCATCGAGCGACACGGAGCCGACGCCGCGCGTCGGGCTGACGACCGTGTACTCCTTGCCGTCGGCCGCGAGCTTGCGAATCGTATCGGTCTGCTCCTGCGCGAAGATCACGCCGCCGTCGGGCGTGCCGTTGATACCGTCGGCCGTCTCGAAGTCGGCCCAGACAATCTCCCACTTCGCACCGGGCGCCACGATGCCGGCGATCCCCGTGATGTTGGTCTCGCGCTCGCCGGGCAGCAGCGGCTGCGCTGAGACCGAGCTGATCGAGATCGCACAAGCCCAAGCTGCGGCGACGGCCGCGGTAGCGCGCTTCATATTTCTTTTCCCCCTACCCGAAAGAGCGGCCTGTAACCTGAATCCGGCGCCAGTCTAGTGCCGGGGCTGTCTCGACACTACTGCGCGCATGGTAGAGTTGCGCACAACTGTTATGACCGATAACGAGGGGGAAGCATGGCCGCACTCCGGGCCTTGATCGTTGCCGCCGTCGCCGTCGCGACGGTGCAGTTCGCGGGCGCGCAAACGGCTGCTGAGCGACGCCAAAGCTTGAGCCGCATGATTCCGAAGCACGAGGACTACTTGGGCGCGCTAGCGCCGGAGAACCTCAAGAAGCAGCGCCCCGCTCCGCCGTTCGATTTGACGGGCACGTGGTTCGTCGACTTGAGCAAAGCGTTCGCCGATTTCCGCTACGGGCCGCCCTACCCCGAGTTCATCGGTCAGGCGAAGGCCGACTACGAGTACTCGCAAACGCTGCAGCGCGGGCAGTCTTGGCGTGACGCGATCGGGCAATGCTTCCCGGCCGGCCAGCCAATGGTCATGACGCGCGTCTGGCCGATCGCGATGGTGCAGCTGCCGACGGTGATCTACATGGTCTCGAACTTCAACAACGAGTTCAGGCAGATCTTCCTCGACGGCCGTCCGTGGACCGACCCCGATACGGTCATCTTTACGTACAACGGCGAGTCGCAGGGGCACTTCGAAGGCGACACGCTCGTCGTCGACACGCGCTACGTCGAGACGTACAACCACTTCATCGACACCGGCATCCCGATCTCCGAGCAGTTCCGCATGCAAGAGCGCATACGGTTGCTCGAGAACGGCGAGATGCTCGAGATCGCGTACATCATGACGGATCCGGTCAACTGGAAGGGCGAGTGGCGCAGCACGAAGCGCTGGCTACGCGTCGACAACACCGACATCGGCGAGGTTCACTGCCTGCCGGATCTGAACGACAATTTGCCGAGCACACAGGCCGGCCGAGCCGGGCTGACACAGTAAGGAGTGCGAAGATGACAGTGCTTACCAAGATTCGGGCGTTCGGCGCCGCAGCGGGCATCGCGGTCGCGATCGTGCTGCCGGCCGGAGCGCATCACTCGACGGCGGCGTTCGACACGACCCGCGTCGTCAAGCTCGAAGGCACGATCACGCAGTTCCGCTGGATCAACCCGCACGCCTCGATCAAGCTCGACGGCGTCTCCGAAGGCGACGCCCCGGACGGCTTGTGGACGATCGAGATGACCGCGCCGAACGTGCTCATCAACGAAGGCTGGACGCGTACGGCGCTGCAGGTCGGCGACAAGGTCACGATGTACGTGAATCCGCTGCGCAACTCGGTCGTGCTCAACGATGGCAGCACGGGATCGCTGTACGTCGGCGTCATCCTCAAGGACGGCAAGACGCTCGGGCGAACCGACGGCAAGGGCGCCGGCTCGAGCAACTAGAGTGCTCAGGCGCTGGCGAGCGCCTTGAACCGGCGCTGCATGCTCGCCACGCGCGTGAGATAGCCGCGCGCATCGTGACTGCCGCAGCTCTGCCCCGGCGAAAGCGCGAACCCGCGCCGCGCGTAATCGCTCGCCGCTCCGGCGCCGCACAGATGCATCAGCGTGGCGAGCGTCTGTTTCTGCTCGAGCGTCGCGCGTAGACCCGAATAACGCGCGAGCACGTTCGCGACGCCGCGGTCGAGATAGGCGGCCGTCATCTCGACGGCGTGCGACGGCACGGTCCGCGTATAGAGCCAGTTGAACCAGCACGACTTGAAGTCGTACCACCGCCCTTCCTCGACGACGCTATGCCGATGCACGCAGTAGCGGCGCGCGATGTCGAACGTGCCATCCGTGATCTGATACATGCCGACCGCGCTCGAGGCGGGCCGAAAAATCTCGAACGGTTCGTGCGTCAAGCTCCAACGCCAGTACGTGCGCACGACTGGATTCCCCGAGCCCTCGACTTGCGCGAGCGCGGCCAGCAGGTCCGGCGTCATCACAGCGGTCGAGTGCCGCTCGAACAGCCCCCCGTACGCATCCCACGTCTGGGCCGGATCCTTGTAGAGCTGCCCGCTGATCGGGAAGAACAGCTCCGACGGCTTGCGGACCACCTGATACGACCAATTCACGGCGAAGAACAGCACGACGAAAACGACGCTGAGCACCGTGAGTTGCGCGGCGAGCGGCGTGCGGCGGAAGTTCTTGACGAGCCGGCGACGCGTGCGCGCGTTCGGCCAGAAGCGGCGGAAGTCGAACGGCCCGCCCCGGCCTTTTCGCCGCTTCGCGCCATTGCCGTTCTTGCGCCGCGCCATCGCCTAACGCCACTCCCACTTGAGACGACCGAGCAGCGCGGGCGCCGCCGGCTGGTCGGCATCCACGGAGACGTCGAATTCCGTCGCGAGGCCGGGACGTGGCTCGATCCCTTCGAGCTTCAGCGTCGTGGGGCGGCCGTTCGTGTCGCGCACGTCGACCAGCGTGAGCGCGCCCGCGGCGAGCAAGCCGACACGGCAGCCGAGCACGGCACCGTCGTCGAGCGCGGACGCAGTAGCTTCGGCGCAAGTCAGCACGACGACGTGCTCATCGTCGACGGCCACAGCGTCGGTGAAGCCGAACGGGACGCCGCGCTCCTCGCCGAGGTCGACCGTCGTGACGCGCGTGACAGGCGGCAGCGGCGCGCGGCCATCGAGCCAGCTCGAGAACGCCCCGCCGTCGAGCTCCGCGATCGCGCTGATCGGCGTGAGTCCCGCAACGCGTGTGTCGTTACCCCGATGGAAAAGCTCGAGCCGCGAGGCCCTCATCACGGCGCCCTCGATGTTGAGCCTCTCGCCGGGCCTCACGACGGCGGCGCGCAGCTCGCGATAGAGCGCGCCGGCCGCGACGAGCATTGGTGCTTCGCTCCCGCCCCATACGACGAGCTGCTCGCGTGCCGGCAGCGAGCCGGAGCCGAACGCGACGAGACGACCGTCGGGCAGGACGACGCAGGCTTCCAGGTCGAGCTTCTCATGCTTGTTGCCGAGCGTATCGTCGAACACACGCCGGCCCGAAGCGTGCGGCGGCAGCAGCACGGGCCGGATGACGCCGCCCGCATCGCGGACGGCAAGCGCTTGCACGTCGTCTTGCACGATCACGAGCTGATTCCCGAACCGCCGTAGCGCCGACGCCGAACGGACGTGCGCGGGCAACCCCTCGGCCGGGCGGGCGTAGAAGAGCGGGATGAGCTCGTCGAGCAGCGCGGCGCGGCCCGCTTCGAAGCGCGCCGTCAAGTGCGCACGCTGCACGGTTGCGGCGTTCATTCGCGCGGCCAGCCGCGCGTTTGCACCGCGCTCGTTGCGGATGCTGCGGCGAAGCTGCCAAACTTTGCGCCCATGGGACGTATCTTCGAAGTTCGAAAACACACGATGTTCGCGCGCTGGGACCGCATGGCCAAGCAGTTCTCGCGCATTTCCAAGGAAATCATCGTGGCCGTCAAGGCGGGCGGGCCCGACCCGCACAGCAACCCGGCATTGCGCCGCGCGGTGCAGAACGCGCGGCAGATCAACATGCCGAAGGACAAAGTCGAGTCGGCGATCAAGCGCGCCGTCGGCAAGGACGCCACGAACTACGAGCAGATCATCTACGAAGGCTATGCGCCGCACGGCGTCGCAGTGATCGTGGAATGCGCGACGGACAACCCGACGCGCACGGTGGCCTCCGTGCGTGCGATCTTCTCCCACAACGGTGGGAATCTCGGCAGCTCGGGCAGCGTCGCGTTTCAGTTCCGCAAGATGGGCGTGTTCCGCCTGAATCCCGAAGGCATCGATCACGACGACCTCGAGCTGTATCTGATCGATCACGGCTTGGACGAGATGGGCGACAGCACCGGCGACAAAGGCGAACCGCAGATCGTCGCCCGCTGTCCCTTCGCCGACTTCGGCCAGATGCAAGAAGCGCTCGAGAAGCGCGGCATCGCGCCGATCTCCGCCACGCACGAATACATCTGCACGGCACCGGTGGAGCTGCCGGAGGCGAAGGCCAACGAGGCGCTCGCGATGATCGACAAGCTCGAGCAAGACGAGGACGTCCAGAACGTCTATCACTCGCTCGTTTAGTCCCTGCGCGTTACCGTGCATGCGTCACGCGCAAAACGGTCGCAACGCACGCTCGATGCAACGAAAACGTTGCCGCGGCGTTTCGAATTGCAGTTGTCAAATCGCGAGGCGCGGCGCGCGTTCACGACATAACGCGCGTGTTGTTCTCGCAACAACAACGCAAGCTGTGACGCGATCCGCAGGCCGTTTGTTGCACTCCTCCATACGATTCCTCCCGCGCAATCACTTGGGAGATCGTTTGTATGAAACGCACTGTGCTTTTTGCTGCCATTGCGGCGGCGTTTGTCCCCGGCGTCGTGCTCGCCGACATGAACTACACGAACCTCGAGGTCAATTATCTCGATCTCGACGTCGGCGATAGTTACTCGGTCAACGGCGACGGGTTCGAGTTCGCGGGCTCGTGGGAGCTGAACGACCAGTTCCACCTGTTCGGCTCGTGGCAAGACCAAAGCCTCGACTTCGGCATTGACGGCCGGACGCTCGAGCTCGGCGGCGGTTGGAACCACGGGTTCTCGGACAAGATGGACTTCGTCGGTACGCTCTCGTACGTCGACGCGGAGCTCGAGGCCGGCGGCATCACCGCCAGCGACGACGGCTTGGCGATCGGCGGCGGCATCCGCAGCCGTCTCGGCGACTCGTTCGAGGTGGACGCCGGGCTGAAGTACGTCGACTTCGACGAGTCCGGCAGCGACACCGGCCTTCACGTCGGCGCCCGCTACTACTTCAACGACAGCATGGCGCTCGGCGCCAGCCTCGACGACAACGACAATGCCGACACGCTTCGTCTCGGCTTCCGTTGGGAGTTCTAACTAGGAGCCACAAAGCCTAGTTTCTCTTGGCGCCGCCGGTTGCTCCGCAGCCGGCGGCGCCTTCTTTTTCGCCGGTCTCCGGCTCACGGGTGGTACCGACGCCCCTTCCTGAGTACGATCAGCGCCGGCCGACTGGCCTTGAGGTCGCTTGTCAGGGAGGCGCGACTCGATGTTCCGGCGCACGCATACACGCCGTTTCGGCGCGTCCTTCCTCTTCGCCTGCCTCGTCTACGTGCTCGCCGCGCCCGCCTCGACGGCCGAGCCGACTTGGCTGAAGCTGCAAGCACCGAGCTTCGGCGTCATCTCGCAGCTCAACGAAAAAGATACTCGAGCCTGGGCCGTCGAGTTCGAGCAGTTCATCGGCGCGCTCCAAGGTTTGTACGGCGTCAAGGACGTCGCGTTGCCGCCGCTCACGATCGTGCTGTTTCGGTCGGCGCGCGATTTCGGGCCGTACCGATTGCGCACCGACTCGGGGCAAGCGCGCGTCGCGGGCTTCTTCGGCAACACCGGCGACTGGAGCGTGATCGGAATGCCGGGCCGCGGCCGCGACGCCGAGACGCGCCAGACGGTCTATCACGAGGCCGTGCATTGGTTCGCTACGACGAGCGACACGCCGCAGCCGTTGTGGTTCGCGGAAGGCCTCGCCGAGGTCTTGTCGACGTTCGAAGTCGTCGACGGCAAAGGCCGGTGGGGACAGGCCATCGCCGACAACGTCGAATACCTCTCTTACGCCGGCCTTCTGCCGATGGAAGATCTGCTGCGCGCGTCGCAGGACGACGCGCTGCACGGCGGAGGGCGCGACAAGTATTACCCGCAAGCGTGGGCGTTCGTTCACTCGCTGATGTTCGGCAACGGCGGCGCCGATTCCGGCAAGCTCGCCGCCTTCCTTCGCGAGCTGCAGGTGTCGGACCTCGACACCGCAACCGCTGCGGCGTTCGGCAAGTCGTACGACGAGCTCACGAGCGACCTCAAGCGTTACCTCG
>Ga0111539_10013500_pt1 | contig 10208 bp, 12 predicted proteins | sample RhiMethybrSRZTD1_FD_79667 | JGI IMG/M metagenome (GOLD analysis project Ga0111539, IMG submission 79667) | Populus rhizosphere microbial communities from Tennessee, USA - Rhizosphere MetaG P. TD hybrid SRZTD1 (version 2) (version 2) | ecosystem: Host-associated > Plants > Roots > Rhizosphere >... | reverse complement strand
TGCTTGCTCCGCAGGACTTTGGAGGGGCTCGTCAGGAGCTGTATACCGGAGCGACCTTCTCCAATTATCTTCAAGGGGAACGTTTCCCCAGATCCGTTTAAATTCAGATTGCCCTAAACTCATCGCTGAAAGATTTCCGAAATACCAATCTGTTGTTTCATCGTTGCTATCGTCGCCTGTATTAAATACGCTGTTGGCATTGGATACAATTTCTACCCGGTTCGATTTTTTCTTTTTTTTCTTTCCAGCGTTTGCTTCCTCGATCTTTTTCCTTGCCTGATATGAAGAGTCGATTTTCATCCGAATAGTTGCAGAATCTAAGGTCGACAGCACCAGTAGGCTGTCCTGCCACTTAATGGTATTTAGATTTTTAACAAACTCATCCAGAATTTCCTGGCGTGCCTTAATTTCGGCGTAACCTTCATAATCTTTCGGCAGGGTGTTAATGGCGCTATCGTAATATGCTTGCGAGAGCTCGTATTTGCGCAAGGTGTCGTAGTAAATTTCGCCTAACCGTAAGTAAGCTTCGCCATCAATTCTTCGATTTGTTCCTTCACGGATGGATTTGTTAAAGTTAGCGATAGCTTCATCGAGATTTTTTTGTTTGAATTCAAAAACGCCCATCTCATAATAAATTTTGTCTTTGAATTCCTTATTCTTATTGTCTTTTAAGAGTTTGCGGAAGGATTTGCGCGCTGTATTAACATTTTTGCTCCGTGATATTTCTGTTACCTGAGCTAAGTATAATCGAGCATAAAAATCGACTTCATATTCTGGATTGGTAGCCAGGCATTTCCTGTAGTAGTTATAAGCTTCGGATTCGAAGCCAAGTTTTTGATACACCTGGCCGATGATGAAATATATTCTGCCGGGTTTGTCTTTCTTTTTCAGGAGGCCTGTGACAGCGGTAAGATTTCGCACCATTCGGTCGTAATCCTCCTGTTCCTGATAAAAATATGCTTTTTCAAGCAGCAGATTTTTTCGATTGAGCTTGTTGAGTTTTTCTTTTTCTACAAAGTCAATTGCGGCCTGGCCGTTATTAAATTCCTGATGTTCAGTAAAAGTCCGCACCAGTTGGATAATGGCTTTATGCTTGGCATCCGGGTTCTCACTTTTCGAATTCACCCATTTTAGCGTTTGCACGGCGTTGGCCCAATCGAGGCTATACAAACGCGCTTTTGCCACGAGAATGTAACAGTCATCCACCCATCTGCTATTGGGATGACGTTGTATGGCGATGGATGCCATTTTAATGGCCTCTTGAATTTCTTTGTCATAGCTTCTGGCCAGGGCTGTATCCAATTCAGGATGGAGCCTTAAAATTTTGTTATAGTCGTCTGTCAAACTTTCCCAGAGCGTTTTTTCGACTTTTCGGATTTCTTCTTTCGCATAATAATATCCGTTGTAGTGCGCGGTGGCATTGTGATAGGCTTTGCTTGTCCATGTATTTTTTTCGGACGAACATGCGCATACTGCGATAAACCAACACAGGAGGAATATATTATTAAAAAGTCCTTTCAAGTTCGAAATGGATTTGTGATGTGATAAACGCGAAAAACCTACATTCCATATTTTAATAACCTGGAATATCTAATTTTGTGTAAAAAAGCGGAATATTTTGAAACCCAAAAAGACATTGTCGAGCTGGCTCACCACGCGGTATCAACTTATTATCCGTAACGAAGAGAATTTCGCCGAAAAAACCAGCCTGGGTTTTACCTATTCGAAAGTAATTCTTTTTTCAGTTATTCTATTCACCGGTCTATTTGTGTTAAGTCTCTTCATGTCCAAAACTATTCTGGCAAAATGGTTTGATCCGAAGCATGAACAGATGGTTTTGAGACAGGAACTGTTTGAACTCGCACTAAAAGTAGATTCTCTTGGTGTTGAAGTGGACCAGAAGGATCGATTTATTGCAAACTTTCAGCGCGTTTTAAGCGGGGATACTATCAATTTCAAAGATCCGGCAAAACAATTACAGGGCGAGACACAGCCTCTTGCAAAGCCTACGACGCTAAAGGCTGCCCCGACTGATTCTGCATTTCGTAAGGATTTCGAAAAATCCGATTTATCACTCATCTCCCTTACAAATTCCAAATACAGGGAGTTGCAGGAGACATTTTTCTACTCCCCCATTACAGGCTTCGTCTCGGACCAATACGATGTGAAGAATGGCCATATGGGTGTGGATGTAGTCGCAAAAGCTAACGAACCGATAAAATGTATAACCGATGGCACCGTTATTTTTTCATCCTGGACACAAGATTCAGGATATGTTATTGTGGTCCAACATCGGGGCAACCTGATTTCCACCTATAAGCATAATGCCCAACTCTTGAAAAAAGTTGGTACTTTTGTCAACGGAGGAGAAATTATCGCTATCGTTGGCAACAGTGGGGAACTCACAAATGGGCCTCACCTTCATTTTGAATTGTGGTACAATGGAAATTCATTGAACCCTGAAGAATTTGTCACTTTTTAAACTTTTAACCTCATGCTAACATCGAAAGAACAAAAACGAGCCGCCGATGAAATCAGTACCTCTAGCAATACCATCGGCAAAGGTACCTACCTGGAAGGTAACATCGAAACTCACGGCAACATCCGTATTGAAGGCAAAGTAACAGGAAACATAAAATCGAAATCTAAGGTCGCACTGGGAAATGGTTCTCAGGTCCTTGGAAATATCCTGGCTCAGAATGCTGATATTGAAGGTGAAGTGAAAGGCAAGATCGAGTGCTCCGAACTTCTGGTTTTAAAGGCTACTGCCATTATTAATGGTGATATCTTGACTGGAAAAATGGTGGTTGAACCCGGTGCCGTATTCAATGGTACATGTAAAATGGGCGCTGTTATAAAAGATATTAAAATCGGCGATAATGGGCTTAACAGAGCCATCCCCCAACAAGAAGTTAAAAACATATAACAGCTATTTAAAATACAGCAGCTTAGGGCTCCAGCTATTTGCCGCGATTGGTGTATTTGGATGGCTTGGTTATAAGCTTGATCAATACCTGAATCTCAAATTTCCGGCTTTTATGCTATTTTTTGGGCTTGCAGCGTTCGGGGGAATGATGTATCAGGTTTACAGATCAATTAATAGGGATAATCCTTGATCCGTTTTTTCTTCACGCTGCTGATTGTTGCCCTGGTGTTCAGTACGGTCGCTTGGGTATCAGCTGATTCGCATTGGATCGCTGCGTTGCCGTCATTCTTCTTTCAAACGACAATTTTCTTATTGTTTGGTACGGGGTTGTTGTACGTCTATCTCTATAGATTCGATAAGCCCGATTTTTTCATTCAGTTATATTTGCTGACAATGGCCCTAAAACTCCTTGCCTATGGGGCCTATAATTTTTTTATGATCACCGAGGATAGGAATGGAGCTGTAAACAATGTCGTTTGGTTTATGACCCTCTATTTTACTTTTACTGTCTTGGAAATAGCTTTTTTATATCAAAAAATATCCAGGCGTTAATACGTCAAAGTCAAGGCTGATTTTTTTTTAAAAGATTTTTTTCTGGAGCATTAATTAATACCTTTGCGCTCGGATTTAAAAACCTTGAAATTAGCCCTGAATGAGCCTATTTTTGAGTCTTCTTAGAAAAAATTTCGTAGCCTTTATTGTCTTTTTCCTGACGGTGCCCGTGATGGGTTTTTCGGCTCAGGAGGAACACGCTGGCGAAGAAAAGTTTGATGCCAGCAAGATCATTATCCACCACGTTCTGGATGATCATGTATGGCATTTATGGGATCACGGGGGCACAATTTATTTGCCTGTTATAGTCTATTCTTCCGAAAAAGGACTGGATGTTTTCTCCTCTCATCATTTTTACGATGAACATCATAACGTGGTAGAATATGATGGCTATAAACTGGATCATGAGCGCATTTATTTATCGGCATCACATAAAGCTGTCCTGGACCTTTCCATCACCAAAAATGTGGCTATGCTGTTCATTAACGCAGGTTTATTGCTTTTCATCTTCCTGGCTGTGGCGAAAGGATACCAGAAAAATAAAGGAAAGGCGCCCTCTGGACTCCAATCTTTCTTCGAACCGATCATTGTTTTCGTGCGGGATGAAATAGTGAAGCCGAACATTGGGCACCATTACGAAAAGTTTTTGCCTTACATGCTGACACTTTTCTTTTTTATCCTGTTTGGAAATCTATTGGGTCTGCTACCAGGGGCGGGTAACCTTACTGGAAACATTGCTGTAACGGTAACGCTGGCTACGTTGACTTTTATCATCACCAACTTTAATGGTAACAAATCGTACTGGGGGCATATTTTCTGGACTCCTGGAGTACCGCTTCCACTTCGTATTATTATTCTCCCCGTTGAAATCGTAGGTATATTCACGAAGCCGATTTCTCTAACGATCCGTCTTTTTGTGGCAATTACCGCCGGACATATTGTATTGCTAAGTCTGATCTTTCTTGCTTTTATTTTTAAAAGCGTCTGGGTAGGTGCGGGTTCGACAGTCATGGTATTATTTATAAGCTTGATAGAATTGTTGGTTGCAGGGATACAAGCTTATGTATTTGTTTTGTTCTCCTCGTTGTATATAGGAATGGCAATGGCGGAACCTGAACATCATTAAACTGAATTAAAGATATCCATCCGCCAGCTGGCGGATGGTTTGTTTCACTTAACTATTTTATACTTATGGTATTTGCTATTTTATTGGACATGAGCTTTGCGATAATGGGCGCTGGAATTGGTGCTGGTCTGGCTGCGATAGGCGCCGGAATTGGTATCGGTCGCATTGGTGGCTCGGCGATGGAAGGTATGGCACGTCAACCAGAAGCTTCTGGGAAGATTCAAGGTGCGATGCTTGTCATTGCTGCTCTTATTGAGGTGGCTGCCTTATTTGCGCTTGTTATTTGCTTGCTGATCTCTCAGTCGTCAGCGGCGTAAAATCAAGGAACTTGCTGTGGCAATGGGCCAGGCAAGTTTCTTTATTATTTGAAACTACACCAGATATTCATTCGATATGGAACTTCTTACACCGGGTACGGGCCTCATCATTTGGCAACTGATAATATTCCTGCTTTTGTTTTTTCTGCTGGCAAAGCTGGCATGGAAACCCATCTTAAATTCGTTAAAGGACCGCGAGCAATCCATTCAGGAAGCGCTTGAGACCGCAGAAAATGCTAGACTCGAAATGTCCAAGCTCAAAGCCGACAACGAGAAGCTTTTAAAACTTGCCCGGGAAGAACGCGAAAAAATGTTACACGATGCACGTGACGCATCAAACAGGATAAAAGACGAAGCGCAAGTAGATGCTAAAAAAGCTGCGGACCGCATCATCGAGGATGCACGTATTGCTATTAATTCTGAGAAAGTGGCCGCTTTAAAAGAAGTGAAGGCGTTGGTTGCAAATCTTTCACTTGAGATCGCTGGAAAAATTTTGCAGAAAAATTTAGCCGACGACAAAGCGCAAAAAAATCTCACACAAGAATACATCAAAGATTTAAAATTGAATTAAGCAATGGCCGACAGTAAGGCAGTTTCGCGTTATGTCAAAACATTGCTTAATCTTGCAGTAAGTAATGGCGTGCTGGAAGAAGTGCACGCGGACATGAAATCATTTGAAAAAGTGTTGTCGCAAAATCGGCCGCTTGTAAATGTATTGAGGAGTCCCATCGTCAAGCATTACAAAAAGAAAAGTGTGTTGGAAGCGCTTTTCCGTGGTCGATTTAATGACCTGACGGTGTCATTTTTTCGGATTATCACGGAAAAAAATCGGGAAGAAATATTACCGCTAATCGCCAAAGAATTTCATGATGCTTACAACGAGCATCAGGGTATAGGGAAGGTTTCGGTAGTCACGGCGGTGCCCTTAGATAACGAATTACGCGAAGAGATTCTCTCACTTGCCAGGAAGGTGATCGGTAAACCCAAAGTGGAGTTGAAGGAAGTCGTCGATCCGGCGATTATTGGAGGATTCATTTTGAATGCAGGAAGCCAGCAAATAGATTCTTCGATCAAACACAAACTGAAAATTCTTCAGTTGAATTTTAGTGATAATACACAACTTAATAAGCAATAATATTCATAAGTATGGCAGACATAAGACCAGATGAAGTATCAGCTATTTTGATTCAGCAATTAGCTGGCGCGAAGACCAGAGCGGATTTAGAAGAAGTGGGAATTGTGCTAACAGTAGGCGATGGAGTGGCTCGTATTTATGGATTGACAAATGCGCAGGCGGGTGAGTACCTGGAGTTTGAGAACGGTCTAAAAGGGATGGTGCTCAATCTTGAAGAAGACAACGTGGGCGCCGTGTTGATGGGAGCGTCGAAAGGTATCTCCGAAGGTGATACAGTTCGAAGAACTGGTAAGATCGCTTCCATTAAAGTGGGCAATGGTATGATCGGCCGTGTGATTAACACCCTGGGTGACCCGATTGACGGAAAAGGGCCTATCGGAGGTGAATTATATGAAATGCCTTTGGAACGTAAAGCACCGGGTGTAATATTCCGCCAACCGGTAAACGAACCGTTGCAAACCGGTATCAAAGCTATTGATGCGATGATTCCCATCGGCCGTGGACAGCGCGAGTTGATCATTGGTGACCGTCAAACGGGTAAAACTGCGGTAGCCCTTGACACCATCATCAATCAAAAACAGTTTTATGATCGCGGGCAGCCCGTATATTGTATCTACGTGGCAATCGGACAGAAGGCCTCAACGATCGCCAGTGTAGCCGCCCAGTTGGAAAAGAGTGGCGCGATGAAATATACCGTTATCGTCGCCGCTAACGCCTCGGACCCTGCTCCACTTCAGTATTTCGCTCCATTTACCGGCGCAGCAATTGGTGAATTTGTTCGTGACGGAGGACTGCCTGCGCTTATTATTTACGATGATTTGTCTAAACAGGCTGTAGCCTATCGGGAAGTTTGTTTGTTGTTGCGCAGACCTCCAGGACGCGAAGCTTACCCTGGTGATATCTTCTACCTTCACTCAAGATTACTAGAGCGCGCAGCAAAAATCATCAACAATGATGAGATCGCAAGAAACATGAATGACCTGCCTGCTTCCATCAAGCATTTGGTAAAAGGGGGTGGTTCATTGACAGCGCTACCGATCATAGAAACGCAGGCCGGTGACGTTTCTGCGTATATCCCGACCAATGTTATTTCTATCACGGATGGTCAGATATTCCTGGAATCAAACTTATTTAACTCTGGAATACGGCCTGCGATTAACGTTGGTATTTCCGTTTCACGCGTAGGTGGATCAGCGCAAATAAAATCGATGAAGAAGGTGGCCGGAACGTTGAAGCTTGACCAGGCACAATTCCGCGAATTAGAAGCCTTCTCTAAGTTTGGTTCTGATTTGGATGCTGCTACAAAGCTCACGATCGACCGCGGACGAAAGAATCAGGAGATCTTAAAGCAGCCTCAATTCTCGCCGGTTCCGGTGGAAGAGCAGGTTGCCATCATTCTCGCCTCCACAAGAGGATTTTTGGATAAAGTACCCGTTGAAAAAGTGAAAGAATTTGAAAATGATTTCTTATTGATTCTCAAATCTCAACACACAAAGGTGCTCGACAATTTCCGGGCTGGTAAATTAGAGGAGCAAGACATTGATTTGATTAAAAAAATCGCCCAGGAAGTGGCGGGCAATTTAGCTTAATAGATTTGACCGAATGCCAAGTTTAAAAGAAGTTAAGAATAGGATTACCTCTGTTATCTCTACACAACAGATCACGAAAGCCATGCGCATGGTCGCAGCATCAAAGCTTCGTAGATCACAAGACAAGATACACCAGATAAGGCCATTTGCTGGCAAGTTGCAGAGTATTGTCTCAAATCTAACGGCAGCGATCGGTTCGGATAATGACGACGACTGGTATGCCGCTAAACGTACAGAAAACAAAATACTTATCGTTCCAATCACTTCCGATCGCGGTTTGTGCGGTGCCTTCAATAGCACGGTGCTGAAAGCTGCAGTGAAGCTGGCTCAGGAAACGTATTCAACTCAATTTAGCAAAGGAGATGTTACAATTTTGCCCTTGGGCAAGAGGTCCATGGAATACTTTACAAAGCGTAAATTTTCTTGTCAGGATTCCTATTGGGGTATCTTCGGACATTTAAATTTTGAGAATTCATCCAAGGCCGGCGATCACATTATCGACACCTTTAAAAAAGGGGGATATGATAAGGTAGAAATTGTGTACAACGAGTTTAAGAATGTTGCCACGCAAATTTTACAGGTGGAGCAATTCCTGCCGCTCACATTAGAGTCATCTTCGGTTTCTCAGGCACCGGATTATATTTTTGAGCCCAATGCTGCAGAGCTTTTAGCAGGTTTAATACCTCAGCTTTTGAATGTTCAGCTTTACCGGGCAGTTCTCGAGTCTAATGCTGCTGAAAATGCTGCCCGGATGACGGCGATGGATAAAGCTTCGGAAAATGCCGGTGAGCTTTTAAAGGAGCTAAAGCTTGCCTATAACCGCTCGCGACAAGCGGCGATCACAAAAGAGATCCTCGAAATTGTTGGTGGTGCGGAAGCACTTAAGTCAGCCTAAGCTATTTTTAAGTGATAAATTTGAAGTCTCCTGAAATCAGGAGACTTTTTTTATGCGGGTAGGACTTCAGCTTTATCAGTTTATCAATATACTCAGCTTGGATATTGCCGCGGGGGCTGTCATAAGCGCGCGGTTCTTTGCCCACATATTCAACGTAGAGATCAAGCCTTATGGACTGCTAGCGCTGGGCCTTACCGTGTGGATAATCTACACGGTTGATCATTTGCGCGACGCAAAAAAAATAAAACATAACGCGTCTACGCAGAGGCATCGGTTCCATCAGCAATATTTTTACATGTTGACTGTCTTTGTAGGCTTCGCAACCTTATCGGACGCTGTCACAATTTTTTTTATTCGTCGCCAGGTGTTTGAATGGGGATTGATACTATTTGCGATAGTCATGATTTACCTCATTGTTCAACAGTACCTTCGTTTTCTAAAGGAATTTTTTATTGCGTCTCTCTACACGTGGGGTGTGCTGTTATTATCCATCACGATTACAAATATTACGTTAAACATAACCCACGCGTTGCTGATTGCTCAATTTGGTCTGATCGCTTGGACCAATCTCGTTTTATTTTCCTGGTTTGATCATCATTTCGATCAGCGGGACAAACAAAATTCACTGGTCACAATATTGGGAAAACGCAAGACAATTTTTTTTCTCTATGGATTATTTGGCGTTAACTTTCTGATCCCTGCGATCCAAATTATTTTTTTCACGACCACTACACCGGTATTGATATTGTGCCTTATGAGTATCATTTTGTTTCTCATTTTCACATTTAGAGCTCCCTTGGCAAAAAATGATCTGTATCGGTTAATCGGTGATGCCGTGTTTTTTGTTCCCGGGCTTTTACTGATCTCCTAGCAAATGAACAATTTCGACTCCGTAGCTGGGTTCTATGATAAACTGTCCACCCTGGTTTTCGGAACGGCCATGCGACGTGCGCAGACGGCTCACTTGCACGACATCCCGCGTGGGTCGAACGTGCTAATATTAGGCGGCGGCAAGGGATGGCTGTTGTCCGAACTTTCGGCAGTAAACCCAACCTGCAAAGTTTGGTATATCGATGCGTCGTCCAAGATGATCAGCCTCTCGAAAAAGAACATGCGAAATTCAGCGCAAGAAATAGTTTTCATCCACGGTACCGAGGAATCGATACCAGCTGGAATTACGTTTGATGCAGTGATTACCCATTTCTACCTGGATTTATTCCCACAGGACTCATGCATTAGCATAATTCATAAAATCCGGTCCACCATTAGAACTGGCGGCATCTGGGTGGTATCCGATTTCATCAACACAACGTGGTGGCACGGCGTAATGCTCCGGATGATGTATGGATTCTTTAGACTGATGTGTGGGATAGAAGGTAGCGCACTTCCTCCATGGAAAAATTTATTGGAGGAAAACGGATTTAAAGAACAAAAATCCCGCGAATTCTTCGGGGGTTTTATAAAAAGCGCAGTGTTTCGATTAATTTGATAAAAGAAAAATAATTTTTGTTGCCGGCAACAAAAAGCAATTACTGCAACATCATGGTGTCCTTACCCAATTGGTGAATCAACTCTGCTTTTTCTTCCATAAGTTTAATAATTTTGCGCAGATAGTCGATTTCCTTGCGGGAAAGTTCGAGTTGTTTTTGGTAATCAGAAGTTTCAGAT
>Ga0111539_10013499_pt1 | contig 10208 bp, 11 predicted proteins | sample RhiMethybrSRZTD1_FD_79667 | JGI IMG/M metagenome (GOLD analysis project Ga0111539, IMG submission 79667) | Populus rhizosphere microbial communities from Tennessee, USA - Rhizosphere MetaG P. TD hybrid SRZTD1 (version 2) (version 2) | ecosystem: Host-associated > Plants > Roots > Rhizosphere >... | reverse complement strand
CAAAAGTTCACCGAAGGAAATACGGCTGCAGAGTCAAGCGGGTTCCTTGCGAGTCGGCCGTTCCCAGCCATCGTGAAAACCTGACTGCTTCCCCTTCAACCATGCTCGGCTGACCAAGCGCGCAGATTCTCCATACACAGGCGGACGTAGTAGGCAGTTTACGCGCGCGCTCCACTTGAGACAGAAACGCAGAAACCGTATTACTGAAATGATCTCTGATGCGCAAACGAAAACGCCGCCCGAAGGCGGCGCTCGTATCACAATCAGCTACTCGTCAGTTCGTTGCGCGACGACGGCGAGAGTATCCGAGTCCGGCCAGACCGAGGCTGAGCAGCGCGAGCGTGCCGGGCTCGGGGACCGACTGCACCTGACGCACCATTTGCCCGCTCACGAGGTTACGGTGCTGGAAAACACCGCCAACGCCAGTCGTCTCGTTACTGAGGCTCGACAATCCAATCAAATTCGACTGCGGCAGGTTCGCGAGGACGATGTTGGAGCTGAAGTACAGGGACAGGAACTCCTGCGTGGCGAACCCGTACCATTCGAGCGTCGCGGCCACCCCATTCCCACACGAGGAGAACGAGGCGGGGCCGTTGATGCTTGCGCCAGGCAGTGCGCCGCCGGATGTCACCAGGTTGCCCGAGCCAACACAACACCAGGACCGCACGTCGCCTCGGAATCCATCGTGATCGTCCCAGAGAGCGTTCCGCCATCATCGAACGTGCCGGACACGTCGAATCCGATCGGGACAGCATTCGCTGCCATCGGCCCGGCCAGCAGTGCCACGGCGACCACCGACTAGAGCGTTAGCGCCGAGGCGATCCCGCAATCGTGCGAGGTCGATGCGTCGCGTTTTCTGACAGACGCTGCAGCTCATCAGATCCGGCCCAGATCGAATCGATCAGCTGATCGTGTGAGACCATGTTCGGCGCGGCCTCCACGAGCGTCATCAGTAGCCGGTAAGTCAGTGCTCCCAGCGGAATAGGCTCCGAGTCGCGCAGAAACATACGCCGCCCGGTATCCAAGGTCAGATCGCCGATGCGAAAGCGCGAGGACATTTCACCCCATTTTCAACGGCGGGAGCCCAGCCCGCTGCGGCATCGCTGATGTTAGTACTGTTTCCGGGAGATGGAGTCTCTCTCCATCCTCGATAGCGTCAACGAGCCTCTCGTGGCGGAGCAACAAGGGTTGCTGCGCGTCATCGCTCACGAATGCCTCGGCGCGAGCCAGGCGTGTAAGCTCGAATAGAAAGCGATAGGTTACGGGAGTACGGTCGCTCGGGCTCATCCATCCGATTGTGCGCGGGACGAAGTCGTCTCCCGGTTCCGCGCGACACACGCCGATGTCGCACCTTGCTTTGTCATGATCCGCAGGTGGATATCAAACTCAATCGACAGCCAACCACACACGAACAGCAGGGGGCAACGTCATGAACGCCCGCATTCGCGCACTTGTACTCGGCTTCACGCTCAGCGTTGTTCCTGTATCGACCATTGCAGCGCCGCCCGTAGAAATGGAATTTCAATTTGTCTTCGATGACATAAACCCCTGCACCGGGCTGGTTCACACGGTGACGATTTCTGGAACGTCGCTGGTGCAGGCTCGCGATGACCACTTCATCAGCGTTTCCGCTCGAACGATTACTACGAGCCCTACGGGCTTCGTGGGCCACGGCACAGACATGACTGTGGAGAATCAGAACATCTTCCATATTCGCCTGCTGGATGTTCTGACGAATGCCGCCGGAGAGCGCATTCGAGCGAAAATCGTGCTGATTGTCGACGCGAGCTCCGGAACCGTGCGACTGCAAAAAGGCGCAGTGGTTTGCCTTGGTCCCAAGGACTGATTCGACCGCTCCATTGCAGGGGCAGGACCGCCGAGATGCTCCCTGCACTGCCATCCGCCCCCAAATAAAGAAAGGCCGGAACCTCTTTCGAAGCTCCGGCCCCTCTGCGTCTCTTTCGCGAAGTTTAGCTGCGTGTCGTCGTGGAAGCTTCGGAAGGAAGCCCCGCCGGCTTGCCAGCGAGCCGAGTGCTCCCAGCCCTGCCAAGCCCTACGCGCCAAGTGAGCCATGCTCAGCCGGCCACGTCGTGCCACGTCATGCCATGCCTTACGTGTGCGCCGCTCGCCAGGGTGACGCCCCCTCGACGCCTTTCACGGCCGGTGCCCTTACTAGTTAGACAGCCGGCTCCGTCGAACCTACGCGCCTGTGCGCTGCGCTAGCAAGCCGGGAGAGTTCTCACGCAGTTCGCGCGTTTGGGGGAGCTAGTTCGGGCTGATCGTCCTCTTGTATGGCGCGTGATATTGCCGCTGTCAGCTCCTTCATGCCTTTGTCGGGCGGCACGGGCGCAGCCTTCATCCACGCCACAGATTCCTCGACGTGCTTCGCGACATGCAGGTGCTCCCAAGTGGTCGTCGAGTCGTTGGGAATGGATTTTAGAACGTCCGTGATAATGGTCTGCGGACTGTCCAGCATCGGCGGCATCCCATTCCGATAAAGCTCAAGCAGCGCTCGGTAGAGCCGCAACGGAAACACTGCCAACCTTTTCGAAATCGCGTTTGAACACGCGCGTAAAGAGCGCATCGCGTGCCGCGTACGTCAAGCCTCCCCGCATGCGCAAATACCTCGTGACGAACAGGCTCGACATCGCGGGAGTACACACTGCGGGCGGGTGTTTCGTAAGACGCGACGTGCGGCACCGCACGATAGGCGTTTGTAAGGCCGGCGTGATAAATGGTGCTTACCCGTTGACTTGTCATGGGGGCACGCGATGCACTTCCTAGAACCTTGAGGAGGTCATCATGGACACTAGAGCATTGCCGCGCCCAGGCTGTTACTTCCTCGCAGCCGCCGCCATGTTGGGCGTCTCACCCTTGGTCTCGCTCGCAGCACCACCTGCAACCCAGCCCTTGTTCGAGCAATTCGATGATGTGAATCCATGCACCGACGAGATCATCACCTTTACTCTTACTGGCACTGCGGTCGTCCGGTCCACCGGCGATCACTTTACCCTTCGTGCGAGCGGAACTGTCACGACGAGTGATGGCTACGAAGGCAGCTTCAACCGCAATTTTGTCGTGATCGGGGATCGCGTTGAAACGTTTCGGTTCCACGACATGGAGATCAGCAACGCCAATGGTCAACGCATGGTGTTCGGCGTGGGTCTGGCACACGTGACTCGCGTCGATGGTGTACCAGTCGTCGATATGGTTAGGTTCAGCGGCGCGCGATGCGTAGGAAGACCCGGCTGAGCCCAAAGCTTCTAATGCTCCGAAGGACGTGTGCTTTTCTGACGACGCCAAGCTCTGGCGGGAGGCGAACATGAGAGCTCGTGTATTGTCGATACTGTTGGCTGGCTCAGCGCTGCCTTTTGTGGTCAACACTGCGAGTGCAGACCGGCCGATCAAGGATGTGCAAGTGTTTCAGTTCTCGACGGTGATACCCGCCGGAACAGAGTGGAACAGTCCCGTGCGCTTCGGTGAAGTGTGTGCGTTCGACGTAGCCATAAACTTCGATGATCGGTTTTTGACCTGGGAGTACGGCGATCGAACCAAGTTCGATAACGAGTTCAACGACACATTCACCAACTTGGCGACAGGATTCTCTTTCTTCGACACTGCCAAATACAGCATTCAATTCGACCATGAAAGCGGGATCGCTAAGCACTCTGGCATTTTCTGGAAGACGTTCGTGGGAAATGACATCGTCGTGCTCGATGTCGGCACGTTCACTCAGAATTGGAATCTTCCATTCCCTCAACCGGGGGAGCATCTCAAGGGCGTTCACGATGTGAACAGCGCTCCATTCGGCACATGGAGCTACTGCGATTGGCTCCAGGGTAATTTCCCTGTCCCGCGTTGAGAGAAATAACGCTGGGGCGGTGCGACGGCAAGCCCGCTAATTAACGTATGTCGGCGGGCTTGATCGTCATCGCAGCCGTAGCCGTCCCTCCGCTCGTGCTTTCGGCTATCTTACGGCCTAGCGCCCGCCAAAATGCTGACGCACCTTCGCAGCAGAGTTGCCGACCACTCGTACAGCGTCCTTGATTTCCTCAGGCGTCTTGTTCAAAGACTTCGACCAGTTGCGCAGCGCGCCGGATCGTTCACGTCGATCCGGTCTCGGGTTGGGCTGCCACGCTTCGATTTGTCGTCGGCCACGTCCAGATCCTCCAAGTCAGTTACTACTCGAAGGAATCGCCCGAAGTCAGGCAGGTTCCCGGCGTGTCGGTCGCTCCCAACCATCGTGGAATCCTGCCTGCTTCATCTTCAGCCACATCCGACTGCGCTTGCCTTCGTACGCGGAGTCAGCACGCTTCCCTACAATCCCTTCCATGCCGGCAGAGGTTGCAAACTTGAACATCTCCAAGCCTCGCTCGGCCAGGTGCTCTACGTACTTGAGGCGCGGGTGATCCTTTGGCACAAGCTTGCGTAGTAGTTCCTTCCGCTCGATGAGTGCGAGCGGACGCAGATCGCGGCCGTCTCGAAACAGCAGGTCGAACACGCAGAATGTAACGAAGTCGCCGCTTTCCCTGCGGCGGACGCGACCACGCATCGCCTCGAAGTTCGGGACGCCTCGCTCATCGAGTAGGCAGACTTCACCATCCACGATGAAGGAGCCGCGTAACGTTTGCAGCGGTTCAGCAATCTCGGGAAACCAAGTTGTCGCGTCTTCCTTCTGTCGCGTAAGCAGCCCGTTCTTGCTGGCGATGACGCGGTAGCCGTCCCATTTGAATTCATAGACCCACTCGGGACTGGAGAAGGGCTGATGATCCATAGGATGCATCAGCTCGATTTCCTCCAGGCGCGGCTCGCTCACTGCTCAACTGCCCGTACCGTCCTTGCGTACTTCGATTGTGGAAAGAGACGGCGAGCCTCATCGTCCAGCCACGCTGCAATGTCCTGAAACTCTTCCGGCCCGAACGTCCGGCGAGTCAGCACTACCTTGCCAGGCGTGCCGGCTGGTCCGCCGATCCATGCGGTTACACCAGAATCCCAGTCTGTTTGTAGGCCGGCATTTATTTCGCTCGCGTAGAGCTGCTCGACGATCTGCCAATGTGTCATGCGAATAGCCTCTGGCCGCTAACGCTGGCAGACCGATGCGGTTCCACCCATGGTGACAGCGATCCCTGATGCCCAAACGAAAACGCCGCCCGAAGGCGGCGCTCGTATCAAGTGTTGAAGCTACTCGTCAGTTCATCGCACGACGACGGCGAGCGAATCCGAGACCCGCGAGGCCGAGGCCGAGACCGAACAGCGCGAGCGTGCTGGGTTCGGGCACGTTGGTCACCACCCCGCCGTTTGTCGCAAAACCGGTGACGAACGCTCCGCTCGAAGCGGTGGCCGGATCGCTGGTAACGAATATGTGTGCCGCTACAAAAAAATCATTCGCATTCCCGCCCAGGACGCTGGCAGCAGACGCCCACGTGCCGCTCGTGTTCGCAAGCACGAAACTGATTAAATCCGACGAATGCGTATAGCCGTCAAAACTGTTGACGGTTTGATTGAAGAGGCCAAAACCGTCTTCATTTCCCGCGCCGCCATTGGAGAACGGGCCGGGTGTGAACCCCGTCCCGCCATTTGTTCCGATAAAGCTTCCGACGGTCCAGCTTGCCGCGTTGACGTTGACTCCAACGGCGCCTTGGCCCCCGAACAGAAAGCTATACCCACCCCCTCCGAGCGAGGTGAATGTAATGGTGGCGTGCGTGGCGTCCGTCCGGTTGACCTCCGCAGATGCATACGGCCCTGCGTACCCTGCAATCGCGTCATTGCCGGTATTGAGCGTGTAGGTAATCAGGTCGGCACTGGCGGTTTGTGCCGTGCAGGCAAGCAAAACGCCGATCAGACACACCGCGGGTGACTGGAAGATTGTCGTTTTCATGGATGGCTCCAGAATGTGGGACCGTGCTCGTGTTTGGTCGTCAGTAGGTTGCGCGACGACGAGATTCTTATTCATTCTTGTTTGCTCCTTAAGGTGTAATCAGAGCCAACTGATCGTCGCGCTCTCAGCAAGACGGACGGCGCGGCACTGACGAGTGCACCTTCCGCGCCAACGCTGAAAAACAGCGGATTTCCTGCTGACGACGAATCACTTGAACGGCGATCTTGTAAGGTTCTTCGACGGCTGAGACGCGACGCGCACCGAAATCGTATTGAGGGACGGCGCGCAGGATCAGGAGCGGGTACGCGTCCGAGTTCTTCGATGACGAACTAGCGCAAGACCTCCGAGCGCCAGCGTCAGAGAAACTGCGAGACTGGGTTCTGGCACGCGTATGGCGACGATTCCCGAAGTGGAAAAGTGGTCGAACAGATTTCCTGGATCGAGCCCGCACCGCGAAGCTATGACCGAAGGGCGAAAGCAGGCGGACGCGATGCGCGCCTTTCGAGATCGTGGCTGGTTCGAGCAACGGTTGACGACATCCTGCGCGTGCGCGAGCGATAGGCGGTGACCGGAATAGACCCGCGCTGAGTTGGCGCCCCCGGCCGGAGTTGAAGACTGCACGGATTGATCGCGTTTTTCAGCGTTCATTGCATGTGAAAATTAGCCCGTACCCCCACGGATACCCCTGTCTACTCGTGGCAAGGTCGGCAAGGCGACGCTCGCAAGCGTCATGGCTTTCAGATATACGCTCACCGAGTCACTACGGCATTTTTCAGCGCCCAACTATTCACGATCAGCTGAGTGGGAATTTCTTGGGCTGACCCTTGTTGCTGCCATCGGGCACCTGATCCACTTGCTTGTTGATTTAGAAGGACGGCGAGCCGGGAACGCCCGGTGAGTAGTAGCCACGTTCGCGGATCGTTCGTTGCATTGTCCCCAACCGAACGGTCGCCGCGCGAAAAAGTCTGTCTTGAGAGCTCCTCTCTGGTCAGCATCGCCTGCGCCTGCTCAGGTACCTTCAATGAGCTTGCCTTTGGGCCTTACACGTCGGCGCACGATCGTAGGTTTCTGCGTGAATGGGTTGACGATTGTGGCCTCCCCGATCTCATAGATTTATCGTGCAGAGGGGTTCCCGATAGCCACTCTTTGAACCAGGATTCAACATCAAACCGTGTCGCGGTGAACCCAACGTCATCTGCCGTCACGATCAGACCGTTTGGTGTCGAGAGATCTACACACGACCATGCGCCGTCACCCCAATCAAAAGCCGGAAGCAGGTGCTCTCGCCATCCTTGGCCACGCAACCATTCATACCTGACGACAGCGGCCCGTCCGTCGGGATCAGGATAGCCTCCCGCCAGTCCAAGCAAACCCACACCCGGTCCAAACCCGCCGTTCGCCAAAATCTTCGCGATGAACTGCGACTCCTCGATAGACCAGCGACGACGCTGGCTGCCATGTTGATCGCCAGCGCCCTGACCCTCTCCGCCGAGCCAAAGGATCTGCCTAAAGCCGGCCAGGTCGCCTTCAACATTCATTGCCGTAACTGTCATTCGGTGCAGCCCGGTGACAACCGACTGCGCCCCGACACTGCACTCGATCCTCGGGCACAAGGGCGGTATCGATAAGAGTTACGCGGCCTATTCGCAAGCGATGAAGAACGCCGGGTTCGCCTGGGACGAAGCGACGCTCGAGAAATTCGTCGCCGACCCGGAAGCCGTGGTGCCCAGCAACAATATGAAGCCCTACAAGGGCATTCCCGATGCTGTCGTGCTGAAACAGATCGTCGTATACCTGAAGTCCATCGGGTGAGCGCGCGCGCCAAGGCGACGACCGATCGCTCATTGGAGTTGCTCCGAGTCGTGCCGGGCCTTCGTCGAGCTATGGCTCCGCCGAATGCGCGTGGCTACACTCCTGCCTCGACTCAGGCGAGGGAGCAGTGCCATGGAAATCGACGAGTCGCGCAAAGTCTCCACTGCACCGTCCGCGGCCAGCGTTGGTGCGAGCGGCGTGGTCGTCACGACGGATGCGGCGCCTGCGCCCTCGCCTGTCCGGACCACGCGCGACACCCGCGTGAAGAAGGTCATTGTCGCGGTCCACGGCGTCGGCGATCAGTACAGCTTTGCGACGCTGCAGTCCGTGGTCAACCAGTTCTGCGGCTTCTATCGCCAGCCGGCCGCCACGCCCCTGGGCCGGTTCCATACCGGCAAGACTGGCTTTTCCATTCATCCGCCGTATCCGCGTGATCCGTTCGAGCGGATCGCCTTTGCCGAGGTTTATTGGGCGAAGATCCCGCGGGAAATCGTCGACGAAAAGCACACGATGGAGGAGTCGAAAAAGTGGGCGGCGACGATCGTCGAACGTCTGCGGATGCGCTGGAGCGAGACGGGCCACCGCGGCGACTGCCGGGATGGCGACTTCAACATGATGAAGCTGGTGCTGGCCGAGATGATCCAGACCCTCGCCGTGCTCGAACGTCTCTGCTATCTCGCCGATCGCGCCGGCCTGTTCACCTTCGACCTGAGAAAGCTGCTCGAGGAATACCTCGGCGATGTGCAGGTCGTGGCGGAATTCCAATCGCAGCGCGAAAAGATTCTGGCAGCCTTCCGCAAGGTCATGACGGATGTGGGCGAGGCCTATCCCGAAGGCGACATCTTCATCATTGCGCACAGCGAGGGAACAGTCGTCTCCCTTTTGGGCCTGCTCGAGGCAGGCATTCAGGACGCGACGCCAGGGTGGCTTGAGCGCGTTCGCGGCTTCATGACGATCGGCTCGCCGATCGACAAGCACCTGATCCTGTGGCCGGACCTTTTCTGCCCGGACACACCGCACTGGACACCTCCCGCCAATGCGCGCATCGAGTGGCGCAACTATTACGACCGCGGCGATCCGATCGGCGCCTCGCTCAACGATGCACGCACGTGGCTGGTCGCGACGGGCTGGGATCGCGTCTTCAACTTTGCGCCGGAGCATGACTTCGGCTTTGATCGCTATCCTCTGCCGGGCAAGGCACACGTCGACTACTGGACCGACTCGAGTGTCTTCGGACACTTCATCGAAACCGTGGTGAATGAGCCAGTCCTCGCAGATGGCGCCCAGTCTCCTGTGCAACCCATGCCTCCTCCCCGGGACATCAAATGGAAAAAGTGGCTGAGCTATGTCGTCCCCTACTTCGGGGTGGCTGCGGTTCTGTTCCTCGGTGTGTTCATCCTCTACAAGACACTCCTCCATGCGATCGATCCCAACGGAAACCTGCCGCACACACCGGCCGTCATCTTCCGTGGCGCAGCCGCTATGACGACGCTCCTCCTGGGCATCACCATCGCGACACGCATTCTGCGGCTCGCTGCCGATCAATTCTGGCGCGTGAGCGCGTTCTTCCTCTGGATCGTCTTCATCGTCGCGTACCTGGGGATCCTCAATTCCGGGCCCACCGCAAACGTGCTGCGCAACCAGACCCAGAGCGGCGTGTCCGTCGACCTGTTCTTCGCGATCGGACTGGGCTTCACGGTCTGGTTCCTGGCGCAGGTGCGCCCCTCTTGGGGCCTCAAGCCGCTCATTCTCTTGGGCACCGCGCTGATCGCCTACGTGATCGGACAAAACCTCCAGGACGCGCGCAGTGGCGGCGGCGAGACCGGACCGATCTGGCCGGTATTCCTGGCCACTGCCGCGTTTCTCTACCTGTGGTGGCTGTCAGCCCTGATCTTCGATCTGGTGTTCGTCTGGCACCTGCACATTCGCCAGGAGAAAGCGCTCGCGCGGCTGGACGAGATCATCGGAACACCCTGGAGTGGCAAGGGAAACGCCGCAGACGTGCGCGCCGCCCGAGGAAAAAAACGACACGTCAAGGCCGCGGGGAAGTCGGCCCACTCAGCCTGATCTCAGAGCGGGTGATCCGGCGTCGAAATAGAACGCCAAATGTGCGCCACCAGGCTGCCGTCGAATCCGAGACCTGCCCGGGGTTGCTAGTACATGGAGTAGGTTGCGGCTATAAAACCGACGCGACGACGCACCTTTCTCGTGAGTCCGTTGCCAAGACACTTCATTTCAGTCGCTCAATACGCTCGTGGTTTTCTGATGCGCCAGGATCTGGCGGGAGGCGAAAATGAGAGCTCGTGTATTGTCGATACTGTTGGCTGGCTCAGCGCTGACGCGTGATGCGCGCGATCCCATCAGGTTGGCCGCACACGGTGTTCTCTAGCGGAACCGACCTGACACCCAAGTCAGTCCCGCTGGAATTTAGAGTCTGCGGTTGAATTTACGCTCCGCTTCGGCTCTGCGGCAATCTTCGCTGCGAACTCCTCAGGTGTGATGTCGCCGAGCGAGCTAT
>Ga0111539_10013498_pt1 | contig 10209 bp, 14 predicted proteins | sample RhiMethybrSRZTD1_FD_79667 | JGI IMG/M metagenome (GOLD analysis project Ga0111539, IMG submission 79667) | Populus rhizosphere microbial communities from Tennessee, USA - Rhizosphere MetaG P. TD hybrid SRZTD1 (version 2) (version 2) | ecosystem: Host-associated > Plants > Roots > Rhizosphere >... | reverse complement strand
GCGGGCATGAGCGTCGACGAGGTGCCGGTGATCCTCGACCTCATCCGCCACATCAAGGCGCAGGGTGACAAGACCATCCTGCTGGTCGAGCACAAGATGGACGTGGTGCGCTCGCTCGCCGACCGCATCATCGTCCTGCACCAGGGCGAGCTCGTCGCCGACGGCGATCCGGCGACAGTGATCTCCTCGCCGATCGTGCAGGAAGCCTATCTGGGAGTCGCGCGTGCTTGACCTCAAGGGCGTCAACACGCACATCAGTCAGTACCACATCCTCCAGGGAGTGGACTTTGCCGTTCCAGAAAACCGGCTAACGATGCTGCTCGGGCGGAACGGCGCGGGCAAGACGACCTGCCTGCGCACCATCATGGGCCTGTGGCGCGCCTCCGCCGGGACAATCCGCTTCGACGGTCGCGACATCCACAAGCTCGACACGCCCGACATCGCGCGCCTCGGCATCGCCTACGTGCCAGAGAACATGGGCATCTTCGCCGGCCTGACGGTGCGCGAGAACCTGCTGCTCGCGGCGCGTGGCGGCGCACCGGACGAGAAGCGCCTCGAGCGCATCTTCACGCTCTTCCCGGCGATGAAGAAGTTCCTCGACGGCGCGGCCGGCAACCTCTCGGGCGGGCAGAAGCAGATGCTCGCCATCTCGCGGGCCATCGTCGAGCCGCGGCGGCTGCTGCTGGTCGACGAGCCGACCAAGGGGCTCGCCCCGGCGATCATCGCCGCGATGATCGAGGCGTTTCGCGAGCTGAAGAAGGAGACCACGCTGCTGGTCGTCGAGCAGAACTTCTCCTTCGCGCGCTCGCTCGGCGACAGCGTCGCGGTGATGGATTCCGGCCGCATCGTCCACGCTGGTGCGATGCGCGACCTGGTGGCCGACGAGACATTGCAGCAGCGCCTCCTGGGTCTATCCCTCGAGGCACACCAATGAACAGGGACTGGCTTCCGCTCGTCCTGATCTTGGTACTGGCGGCTGCGGCGCTGCCGCTGGTGCCGAGCTCGTCGACCTGGTTGACGTTGACGGTCGCCGGCCTGGCGATGGGCATGATGATCTTCATGATGGCCTCTGGCCTGACGCTGGTGTTCGGCCTGATGGACGTCATGAACTTCGCGCACGGCGCGTTCATCTCGGTCGGCGCGTACGCCGCCGCGTCGGTGCTGATCGCGCTGAAGGGCGGCATGCAGGCGCCCAGCCTCGCCGAGAACCTGATGGCGATGGCGCCGGCGCTCGCCGCCGCGGTCGCCGTCGCCGGCGTGCTGGGCTGGATCTTCGAGCGCGTCGTGATCCGCCCGGTGTACGGCGACCACCTGAAGCAGATCCTGGTGACGATGGGCGGGCTGATCGTGGTCGAGCAGCTGATCCACGTCGTCTGGGGGCCGGACCTCATCCCGCTGCCCAAGCCCGCCACGATCAGCGGCTCGGTGTTGATCGGCGACGCGGCGATCGAGCGCTACCGGATCCTCGCCGTGATCGTCGGCCTGACCGTGTTCGCCGCCATGTGGCTGCTGCTCGGCCGCACCCGGCTCGGCCTGCTGATCCGGGCCGGCGTCGAGAACACGGAGATGGTGGAGTCGCTCGGCTACCGCGTGCGGCGCCTCTTCGTCGGCGTGTTCGTCGCCGGCTCGGCGCTCGCCGGCCTCGGCGGCGTGATGTGGGCGATGTACCAGGAATCGGTCACCGCCGGCATGGGCATGCAGATGATGGTGGTGATCTTCATCGTCATCATCATTGGCGGGCTGGGCTCGATCGGCGGCTGCTTTGTCGGCGCGCTGCTGGTCGGCCTGATGGCGAACTACATCGGCTACCTCGCGCCCAAGCTCGCGCTCGGCTCGAACATCCTGCTGATGGTGCTGATCCTGCTGTGGCGGCCGCGCGGACTGTATCCGGCGAGCAAGGCGTGACGCGCTTCCTTTCGGGCGATCTTCCCCGCAGCAGGGTTCTCGCAACCCTGTTGATCGTCATCTGCATCGGCCTGGTCGCCGCCCCCTTCGTTTTTCCCGGCGCTCGCTCGCTCAACGTCGCGGCCAAGGTGGCGGTGTTCGTGCTGCTGGTCGCGAGCTATGACCTGCTGCTCGGCTATACCGGCATCGTTTCTTTCGCCCATACCATGTTCTTCGGCATCGGCGGCTACGGCATCGCCATCGCTGCGGCAAAGCTCGGACCGGCGTGGGGCAACCTCGCGCTCGGCTTCATCGCCTCGCTCGCGCTGACGCTGGCGATCGCGCTGGTGATCGGCCTGCTCTCGCTGCGCGTGCGCACCATCTTCTTCGCCATGATCACGCTCGCCGTGGCGTCGTTCTTCCAGATCCTCGCGTCGCAGCTTTCGGATTTCACCGGCGGCGAGGACGGCATCAACTTCCGGCTGCCGGCGCTGCTGCAGGACCGGCTCGCCTGCTACTACCTGGTGCTCGCGGCGTCGGCGGCGCTCTTCCTGTGCCTGCTGCGCATCGTCAACTCGCCCTTTGGCCGCGTGCTGCAGTCGATCCGCGAGAACGAGTTCCGCGCCGAGGCGCTCGGCTATCGCACCGTCATCTATCGCACCGCCGCGAACTGCCTGAGCGCGCTGTTCGCGACCGTCGCCGGCGCGCTCTACGCACTGTGGCTGCGCTACACCGGGCCCGACACCACGCTCTCGTTCGCGATCATGATCGACCTGTTGCTGATGGTGGTGATCGGCGGCATGGGAACGCTCTATGGGGCGGTGATCGGCGCGACGGTGTTCGTCATCGCGCAAAACTACCTGCAGGACCTGATGAAGATCGCGAGCGACGCGACTTCGGGCATGGCGCTGCTGCCGAACCTGCTGCACCCCGACCGGTGGCTGCTCTGGCTGGGCGTGCTGTTCGTGGTCTGCGTCTACTGGTTTCCGACCGGGATCGTCGGCAAGCTGCGGGCTAGGCGGGCTCGCTAGGCGAAGTCTCGACCGCCTCTTTCTCGCGCGGCGTGACGTAGCGGGCGACGAAGAGTCCCACCTCGTAGAGCAGGCACATCGGAATGAGCAGTGCCAGCATCGACACCACGTCGGGCGGCGTGATCACCGCGGCAACGACCGCGTTGCCGAGGATGACGTAGGAGCGCCACTCGACCAGCTGCGCGATCGTCACCAGGCCGAAGCGCACCAGCAGGATCACGACGATGGGGATCTCGAAAGTGATGCCGAAGGCGAGGAACATGGTCATCACGAAGGTGAGGTAGGCCTCGATGTCCGGCGCCGGCGTGATCGACTTCGGCGCGAACTCGGCGATGAAGGCGAACACCTGGCCGAAGACGAAGAAGTGGCAGAACGCCACGCCGGAAAAGAACAGCAGCGTGGCGGCGACGATGAGCGGCAGCGCCAGCTTCTTTTCGTGGTCGTAAAGGCCCGGGGAGACGAACGACCAGGCCTGGTAGAGCACGACCGGCAGGGCGATCAGGAATGCCGCCAGGGCCGTGACCTTCAGCGGCACGACGAAGGGCGTGATGACTCCGGTGGCGATCATCTTCGAGCCCTGCGGCAGCGTCGCGATCATGGGCGAGGCGAGCAGGTCGTAGATATAGCCGGCGCCGGGCCAGATGAGCAGCGCGACGAACACCACCGCGATGGCGCCGATCGCACGCAGCAGCCGATCGCGCAGCTCGACCAGGTGCGAGATGAAGCTTTCTTGACCGCTGCTCACGCGGGCTTCGGCGGGTCCTGAGGCTTGTCGAGACTTGCGGCCGCGGCGTTCAGCTCGCCTTCGACCTTCGAGACTTCGGCGCTCGCCTTGGACATCTCCTCGTTCACCGTGCTCTGGAAATTCGATGCCGCCTGCTGCATCGAGTCGCGCATCTTGCGCAGCTCGTCGAGCTCGACCTCGCGGTTGATGTCGGCCTTCACGTCGGCCACATAGCGCTGCAGCCGGCCGGCGAGATGGCCCAGGGTGCGCGCGACGCGCGGCAACCGCTCAGGGCCGATCACGATCAGCGCCAGTACGGCGATGACCATCATTTCCGAAAAGCCGATGTCGAACATTTGCGCCTAGAGAACAAACGAGCGCCGCAAGGGCGCTCGTAACGTGCGACGGAAAAGGCGAGTCAGTTTCCTGTCACGCCTTGGTCTCGGTCTTGCCCTTGACTTCGCCCTCGACGGTCTTGCCCGTCACCTGCGGCGCGGGCGTGCCCGGCTCCGCGGTCTTGTCCGCGCCAGATTCGCGCATGCCGTCCTTGAAGCCGCGCACGGCTCCGCCGAGGTCAGCGCCGATGTTGCGCAGCTTCTTCGTCCCGAAAATCACCAGCACGATGACCAGCAGGATGATCCAGTGTCCGATGCCCCATGTACCCATGACTTCCTCCTACTTTCGCCTGGAAAGCATCGGGCCCAATGGCTCCGTGCCTCCGAGAACATGCATATGGACATGATACACCTCCTGATGCCCCACCCGGCCGTTGTTGATGATGGTGCGGAAGCCATCCGCCGCGCCGGCTTCGCGGGCGAGGCGACCCGCGACAGTGAGCATCTTGCCGAGCGCCGACTGGTGGACGGGCTGTGCGTCGTACAGCGTCGCGACGTGCGCTTTCGGCACCACCAGGATGTGCACCGGCGCCTGCGGACGAATGTCATTGAAGGCGATCACCTCGTCGTCCTCATAGACTTTCTTCGCCGGGATCTCGCCGCGGACGATTTTGCAAAAAATGCAATTCGGGTCGCTCATCGCTTCTTTCTTGCCGCTTTCTCGTCGATCCCGGAAATTCCTTCCCGGCGCTTCATTTCCGCGAGCACGTCCTGCGGCCCGAGGCCGTGGCGCGCCAGCACGATCATGCAGTGGAACCACAGGTCGGTCGTCTCGTTCACGATCTGCAGCTTGTCGCCGCTCTTCGCCGCGAGCACGGTCTCGGTCGCCTCTTCGCCGATCTTCTTCAGCATCGCGTCGTCGCCTTTCGCGAACAGGCTCGCGACGTAGGATTTCTTCGGGTCGGCCTTCTTGCGCGACTCGATCGAGGCCGCGATCCGTTCCAGCACGTCCTTGTCTTTCATTTCTTGTAGATGAGCTTCGGATCCTTGAGGACCGGATCGACCGTCACCCATTTCCCATTTTCGAGTTTGCGGAAAAAACAGCTCTCGCGTCCCGTGTGGCACGCGATGCCCCCCACCTGCTCCACCTGCAACAGGATCGCATCGGCGTCGCAGTCGATGCGCACTTCGCGCACCTTTTGCACGAAGCCCGACTCCTCGCCCTTGCGCCAAAGCTTTTTGCGAGAGCGCGACCAGTAGACCGCTTCCTTCGTCTCGGCGGTTTTCTGCAGCGCGTCGCGATTCATCCACGCCACCGTGAGAATTCTCCCCGAAGAGAAATCCTGAGTCACGACCGCAACCAGCTGATGCTCGTTCCAGGGAACTTCGTCGAGCCAGCTCACTGGGTTCGCACTCGTGCTCATAGCCGCACCTCGATGCCACGGCTTTTCATGTGCTCCTTCACCTGCCGCACGGTGAGCTCGCCAAAGTGGAACACGCTTGCCCCGAGCACCGCATTGGCGCCGCCGTCGATGACGCCCGCCGCGAAGTGTTCGGCATTGCCAGCGCCGCCGGAGGCGATGAGCGGCACTCGCACAGCTTCGCGCACCGCGTGCGTCAGACCGATATCGAAACCCTGCTTGGTGCCGTCGCGGTCCATGCTGGTGAGCAGGATCTCGCCCGCGCCGGCGTCGGTCATGCGTTTCGCCCAGTCCACGGCGTCGATGCCAGTCGCCTTGCGGCCGCCGTGCGTGTAGACCTCCCAGCGCGCGCCGTTCTTCTTGGCGTCGATCGCCACGACGATCGCCTGGTTGCCGACGATGCTCGAAGCGTCGCGCACCAGCTCCGGGTTCTGCACCGCGGCGGTATTGATCGAGACCTTGTCGGCGCCGGCGTTGAGCAGGCGGCGCACGTCCTCGACCTTGCGCACGCCGCCGCCGACCGTGAGCGGAATGAATACCTTGCTCGCCACTGCCTCGATGACGTGCAGCAGGATGTCGCGCTCGTCCGACGACGCGGTGATGTCGAGGAAGGTGAGCTCGTCCGCGCCCTCGCCGTCGTAGCGCGCCGCGATCTCGACCGGGTCGCCGGCGTCGCGCAGGGAGACGAAGTTGACGCCCTTCACCACCCGGCCCGCGGTGACGTCGAGGCAGGGGATCACCCGCTTCGCGAGTCCCACGCTATGCCTTCTTGGTCGCCTGGTCGGCGGCCGCCTGCGCCTTTTTCAGGTCGAGCTTGCCTTCGTAGAGCGCGCGTCCGGCGATCGCGCCGATGACGCCTTCGGGCACCAGCTTGTCGCAAATGTCCTGCACGTCCTTCAGGTTGGTGAGACCGCCCGAGGCGATGATCGGCGTCTTGATCGCCTGCGCCAGCTTGAGCGTCGCCTCGATGTTGACCCCGGACAGCATGCCGTCGCGGCCGATGTCGGTATAGATCAGCGCCTCGATGCCGTATTCCTCGTACTTCTTCGCCAGGTCGATCACGTCGTGGCCGGTCATTTTCGACCAGCCCTCGACCGCGACCTTGCCTTCCTTGGCGTCCAGCCCGGCGATGATGTGGCCGGGAAAGGCGTAGCTCGCGTCGGAAAGGAAGCCGGGATTCTTCACCGCCGCGGTGCCGATCACCACCAGCGTCACGCCGGCGTCGATGTAGCTCTCGATGGTGTCCAGGTCGCGGATGCCGCCGCCGAGCTGGATCTGGAGCTGGCCGCCCACCGCGGCGACGATGTCGCGGATCACCTTCTCGTTCTTCGGCCGCCCGGCGACCGCGCCGTTGAGATCGACGATGTGCAGGCGCTTCGCGCCCTGCGCCGCCCAGTGCTTGGCCATCGCCACCGGGTCGTCGGAGAACACCGTGGCCGTGCTCATGTCGCCCTGCTTCAGGCGCACGCAGCGGCCGTCCTTCAAATCAATTGCGGGAATGATGAGCACGGGAGTGCTCGAGCGAGTCCGGTTAAAGCGTCAAGGGCGCCAGTTGACGAAGTTGGAGAGGAGTCGGAGGCCGGCGGAGGCGCTTTTTTCGGGGTGGAACTGAACGGCAAAAATGTTATCCCGTGCCACCGCGCAGGTAAAGGGCGCGCCGTAGACGCACGTCGCGGCAATGAGCGACCGATCGGCGGGCTCCGGGTAGTAGCTATGAACGAAATAGAAGCGGCTGCCGTCGGGAATGCCCTGCCAGAGGGGGTGCTGGCGTGCCTGCATCACCTCGTTCCAGCCCATATGAGGGATTTCCAGCCCCGGTGCGGACAAGCGCGGCACACGCCCCGGCAGCACGCCGAGACCGGGCGTGTCGCCTTCCTCGCCGCGCTCGAAGAGCATCTGCACGCCGATGCACAGACCGAGAAACGGCTTGTCGCCGGTCGCAGCGATTACCGCTTCGCGCGCGCCGCTGGCGGCCAGCTGCCGCATGCAATCGGGCATTGCGCCCTGGCCGGGCACGACTACCCGATCGGCGGCGCGGATGGCCTCCGGATCGGCGGTCACGAGCACCTGCTCCTTCGGCGCGACATGCTCCAGCGCTTTGGAGACCGACTTCAGGTTGCCCATGCCGTAATCGACTACGGCAATCTTCAGAGCGAGCCTTTCGTCGAAGGCACGGCGCCCGCGGTGCGCGGGTCGGGCTCGACCGCCATGCGCAGCGCCCGCGCGAACGCCTTGAAGATCGTCTCGCACTGATGGTGGGCGTTATCGCCGCGCAGGTTGTCGACATGCAGGGTCACCTGGGCGTGGTTGACGAAGCCCTGGAAGAACTCGTGCATCAGGTCGACGTCGAACTCGCCGATCAGCGCGCGCGTGAAATCGACGTGGTACTCCAGTCCCGGCCGGCCGGAAAAATCGATCACCACGCGCGACAGCGCCTCGTCGAGCGGCACGTAGGCATGGCCGAAGCGGCGCACGCCCGCCTTGTCGCCGATCGCCTTGGCGATGGCCTGGCCGAGCGTGATGCCGATGTCCTCGACGGTGTGGTGCCCGTCGATGTGCAGGTCGCCCTTCGCCTCGATTTCGAGGTCGAGCATGCCATGGCGCGCCACCTGGTCGAGCATGTGCTCGAGGAACGGCAGGCCGGTGGTGAGCTTGGCCGTGCCCTTGCCGTCCAGGTTGAGCTTCACCCGGATCTGGGTTTCCTTGGTGTTGCGGGTGACTTCAGCGGTTCTCATTGCAGCGCTTCTCTCAAGGCGGTGATCAGTATACGATTTTCGTCCGGCGTGCCGACCGTGACGCGCAGGCTTTGCGCGATCCCGGGGTGCAGGTTCTTCACCAGCACGCCCTGCTTGCGGAGCGAGGCGTCGACGCGTGCCGCGTCCGGCACCCGCACGAGGAAGAAATTCGCCGCCGACGGAAATACGGTCACGCCCTTCAATGCCGCAAGGTTTTTCCCGAGCGCTTCTCTTTCCTGCCGGATGCGCGAAGCCTGCTCCTCCAGCACCTCCAAGCGCTCGAGCATGAACTCGGCCGTCGCCTGCGTCAGCACGTTGACGTTGTACGGCGAGCGCACCTTGTTGAATTGCTCCGCCCATGCCGTGCTCGCCGCGAGATAGCCGAGCCGGATGCCGGCGAGCCCGAGCTTCGACACGGTGCGCATCACGACCAGATTCGGGAACTCGCCGAGGCGATCCATGAAGGTCTTGCCGGCGAAGGCATGGTAGGCCTCGTCGATCACCACCACGCCTTCGCAGGCCCGGATGACCTCGACGACATCCGCTTCCGGATAGAGCGTCCCGGTGGGATTGTTCGGATAGGCGATGAAGACCAGCGCCGGCCGCTCCTTTTTCACGCGGGCGACGAAGGCTTTCGCGTCGAAGCTGAAATCCTCGCGCAGCGGCATCGCGATCGCCTTCATGCCGGTGAACGCGGCGTACATCGAGTACATGACGAAGGTCGGCGTCGGGTACATCATCGACGCGCCGGGCCGGGCGAGCGCCATGGCGACGATTTGCAGGAGCTCGTCCGAACCGTTGCCGAGGATGACGCTCATCCCCGCGGGCACCTTCATGCGCCTCGCGATCAGCGCGCGCAGCTTCTCGCCCGTCGGATCCGGATAGCGGTTGAGGTCGACGCGCGACAGATGCTCCGCGAGCTCGCGCCGCAGCGCGTCGGGCAGCGGGTACGGATTTTCCATGGCGTCGAGCTTCACCATCCCCTGCGCTTCGGGGACGTGATAGGCCTTGAGGGCGAGCACCTCCGGCCGGACGAGATCCTCGGGCTTCACTTGAACCTCATCTCCGCCGCCCGAGCGTGCGCTGGCAAGCCCTCGCCATCCGCGAGGATTTTTGCGATCCGTCCCAATGAGGACGCGCCGGCCTTCGAGACAGCGATGAGGCTGGTCCGCTTCTGAAAATCGTAGACGCCGAGCGGCGAGGAGAACCGCGCGGTGCCCGCGGTCGGCAGGACGTGGTTCGGACCGGCGCAGTAGTCGCCGATCGCCTCCGAGCTCCACTGTCCGAGGAAAATCGCGCCGACGCTTTTCAAGGTCGACGAATATTTCTCGGGGTCCTGAACCGCCAGCTCGAGGTGCTCAGGCGCGATGCGATTCGCCACCGCGCAGGCCTCGTCGAGATCGCGGGTCAGGATCAGGGCACCGCGATTCTTCAGTGACGCCGAGATGACTTTCTTCCTCGGCATGTCTTCGATCAATCGCCCGATCGACTCCGCGACAGCGTCCAGGTATCGGCTGTTGGGAGACAGCAGGATGGCCTGCGCCGATTCGTCGTGCTCGGCCTGCGAGAAGAGGTCCATCGCGATCCAGTCGGCCGGCGCCGAGCCGTCGCCGATCACCAGGATCTCCGACGGACCCGCGACCATGTCGATGCCGACCTCGCCGAACACCTGGCGCTTCGCCTCGGCGACATAGGCGTTGCCCGGTCCGACGATCTTGTCGACGCGCGGGATCGATTTCGTCCCGTACGCAAGGGCGCCGATCGCCTGCGCGCCGCCGATGCCGATCACGCGGTCGACGCCGGCCAGCGCCGCCGCGGCGAGCACCAGCGGGTTCGGGTTCGGGCTCACCATGATGATCTCGCCGACGCCCGCGACTTTCGCCGGCACCGCATTCATCAGGACCGAAGACGGATACGCCGCCTTGCCGCCCGGCACGTACAGACCGACGCGCGCGAGCGGCGTCACCTGCTGCCCGAGGCGCGTGCCGTCGGCTTCGGTGAACTGCCACGACTGCTGCAGCTGCTTCTCGTGGAAAGCCTTGATCCGCTCGTGAGCGGCGCGCAAGGCATCCGCCTGCT
>Ga0111539_10013496_pt1 | contig 10209 bp, 9 predicted proteins | sample RhiMethybrSRZTD1_FD_79667 | JGI IMG/M metagenome (GOLD analysis project Ga0111539, IMG submission 79667) | Populus rhizosphere microbial communities from Tennessee, USA - Rhizosphere MetaG P. TD hybrid SRZTD1 (version 2) (version 2) | ecosystem: Host-associated > Plants > Roots > Rhizosphere >... | reverse complement strand
CGACGAGAATACGCAACCTCGACCGACGCCCGCGGCAGCAGCTGCTGCTGCACGGCGACGTTGACGCTCCAGTCCGACGGACGCACGCCCCATCCCTTGAGCAGATTCGGATCGTAGTTGTTGGTCAGCACGTTTTGCCCGAACCGGAGATTCGATACGACTCCGCAGGTGTCGATGCCGGTGTTCGCGTTGTTGTTCAACAGATCGCAGTCGGGCACGAAGTTGCCGTTGGTATCCGTCCAGCTCCGGCTGACGCTTCCGGTCGCGAAGACACCGCCGGTCACCGGCATGCGACTCGTCGGGTTGGCGCCCGCGTAATTGCCCGCGGTGCCGACACCTTCGAGGTACCGGCCGAAGCTGGCCTTCAACGCCGTCTTGCCGTTGCCAAACACGTCCCACGCCGCCCCGACGCGAGGCGTGATGTCGTTGTAGGCGTCCACGCCCTTGGTGGCCGGGAAGATGATCGCGGTGGGCAGGAACCGCGACGGTCCGAGCTGCTGCTCGGGGAACGAGCTCCCTGCGCGGTCGTAGCGGAGCGCACCCTGCAGCGTGAGGCGGCCGAGTGTCCACTGCTCCTGCACGTAGAACGCCGTCCAACCGGCGCGGGCGTTGTTCACCCACGGCGAGATCGCCTGCGAGAGCTGGTTGGGGACGCCGTTGTTCAGTCGATAGGAGAGGTTCTGATCGTTGGTGAACCAGGTCCGGTCGTCCGTGAAGTACGAGCCCTGATAACCGAGCTTCACGCTGTGCGCGCCGGTGATGTACGACGCGGACGCACGCCATGCATACGCGCCCGTGTAGTTGAGCGCGAAGTCCTGCGAGCGATAGAAGATGCCGGGGATGCCGCCATTGGCCGCGCAACCAGCCGCGCACTGTTCCTGCACGCGCACAAGATTGCGCGTCGGGTTCGGGTCGCGCTCGAAGTTGCCCCAACCGTAGTAGGTCGTGCCGATTCCGGCCTCGAGCAGGAGACGATTCGAGTACGGCGACGAATACGTGAGCTGCGTGACGCGCAGCGGCTTGTACTGGCTCAGGCCTCCAGCTTCCGGCGACATGCGCGCCGGATCCGTGATTCCGTACGTGGTGCCCTCGCACGTGCGGCACACCACCTGCTCATCCCAGAAGCCGCCGACCTTGTGTTTCGGCGTGACCTGCCACGTGACGCGGCCGCTGATGTTCTCCCACTTGCGATCGGTGAACTGCGGTTGGCTGAAGTCCGGGTCGTAGAGCCACTTCGTCCCGTCGCCCGCGTTCTTGTTGTAGAAGATGCCCGGGATATACCGGGTTGCCGCCTGCGTACGGCCATTGATGAAGTACCACACCTTGTCCTTCATCACCGGGCCGCCGATCGAGATGTTCAGGTCGTACACGTTGTTGAGCCGCGGCACGCCAGACCCGTTGTCGGCCTGGAGCTTCTCGCCGGTCCCGCTGTAGAACACAGCACCATGCACCTGGTTGCCCCCGGTTTTCGGGACGACGTTCATGACGAGACCGGCCGTCTCGGACTCACCGAGTCCGCCGGACGTCGTGAACGCGATCTCCTGCGCGTTGCCGATGTCGGCCACGTAGGTTGGAGGCTGACCGCCGCCGGGCGGGTTGCCCACATTCAGGCCATCCACCCACATGCGGCTCTCGTTGGCTCGTCCCCCATGAATGGGGAACTGCGTCGTGACCGTACCTGCGGCGGGATCGTTGACGTTGGTGAGGACGCCTGGCACCATCGCCACCATCGATCCGTAGTTGCGCTGACTGGGGATCGCTCGGATGACGTCGTTGTCAATCGTCGTCTCGCGCCGGGCGCTCTGCACGTCGACGATGGGGGAGGCGCCGGTGACGGTGACAGTCTCCTGCAGCCCGCCCACGCGCATGTCGGCGTCCACCGTCGCGGTGAACGACCCGGTCAGTTCGATGCCCTCACGGCGGAACGTGGTGAAACCCGAGAGCGCGAAGGTGACGCTGTAGGTTCCTGGGCGCAGATTCTCGATGCGGTACTGGCCGGTGCCGTCGGTGACCGCGGACCGGACTTTTTCTATGAGGGCAGGACTGGTAGCTTCGACGGTCACGCCCGGCAATATCGCGCCTGACGCATCCTTCACGACACCGGCAATAACGGCCTGCGCAAACGCGAGGCCTGGACTGAGGACTAACAAGACGACAAGTGCCACGGACTTCACGGTCACGCGCATCTTCACCCCTCCCTTGGGTTGGCTCGACGATGACTACGACTTCCCGAGCAGTGCCGGGCATGTTCGCTTCTGTACTAGTCAGTGTCAAGCGCGCGGGGAGGTAACGGAGAGGGCGGAGGGAACGGGATCACACGGAGGAACGGAGAAACGGAGATTTCAAATCTTAGGAGTGCGGGCAGGGCCACCAAGTCTCCGTTCCTCCGTTTCTCCGTGTTTACCCGTTGCCTCCGTCGCCTCCGTTGACTGCGCTTAAAATAGCGCCATGGGCATCGAGGCAACCAGGGCCCAGCACCAGAGCCTCCTCAAGGAACTGCAGGAAGAACGCGCGGCGGCGCTCGCGCGGATCAGCCGTCGTCTCGAGCGCCTCCTCGATCAGCTGCAGGCAACGCGCGAGCAGATCGCACGTGGCCGCGACGAAGACCGCGCCCGCACCATCGCCGCGTATCGCGAGCTGCACAGAGAAGCGGTAAAGTACCGCTGGTATCTCGAAGTGCAGCGCGAAGCGATCGGTCTGCGGCAGCATCAGCATCTCGACGAGTTCTACCGGATCCCACCCGAAGTCCCCTGATGACGGCGCCTGCGTTGACGACGACGGAACGGGCCGAGCGGGGATTGTCGGACCTCGTCGCGACTGCGCGTCAGGCGCTTGGCGACACACTCGACTCGATCGTGCTCTACGGCAGTGCGGCGGAAGGCCGGCTGCGCCCCGCCTCCGACGTCAACGTCATCTTTGTCCTGAACCGTTTCGATGCCGCGCGAATGGACGCGCTCGGCGAACCAGTGCGTGTCGCGCAGGCGGCGATCCGGCTGGCGCCGATGCTGCTGCTGCGCGACGAGATTCCACACGCCGCGTCCGCCTTTTCGGTGAAGTTTGCCGACATCGTGCGGCGTCATCGTGTGCTGCACGGCAGCGATCCCTTTTCCGACCTCACGATTGGACGCGACCGTCTTGTCGCGCGCCTGCTGCAGGTCTTGCTGAATCTGCGGCTTCGTTTGCGATCGGCCTACGTCACCCGCACGTTTGACGATCAGCTTGTGATGGCGATCGTGCACGCGGCAAGCCCGTTGCGCTCGGCAGCCGCGACGTTACGCGAACTCGAAGGACGGCCACGTGTGTCGGCGCGCGAGTCGCTCGAGCAGGTGGTTCAGGAGCTCGGCGATCCCCGTTTTATCGACGCGGTCACGCAAATCCCTGCCGCGCGCGAGTCGAACGTCTTGCCGCCGGACGTGCCGCGACAGACGGTGTTGTCGCTGATCGATCTGGCCGGCGCCCTGCACGAGCGGGCGCTGAAGCTTCGTAGCGCATCATGAATCCCTTCGAGCTGCCCGGTCCGCAGTTCCTGGCCTTCTACGCGATGCTGGGCGCCGGGGTCCTGTTCGCGGTGTACCTGCTGAAGCAACGTGCGGAAGGCGGCGAACCGATCCGCCTGCCGTCGACAGACCCGTATCTGATTGCGTACTTGCGCGGCGGGGCCGTCGAAACCGTTCGTCTCGGTGTGGCGGTGCTCGTCGATCGGATGTTGCTCGAGCTCGAAGACGGCGAGCGCGTGGTGAGACGCGACCGTGTGAGCCCGACACACGGCAGCAACGATCTGGAGCACGCGATTCTCGAGCAGTGCGAAACGGCGACCCATCCGGGCGACCTCGCTGTGAGTCAGCGCCTGCAGGAAATCGCCAGACGGTCGTATGAGCCACCACTCCTGCGGATGCGGCTCCTGGCTGATTCCGAGACGCGCCTGCGACGTCTCCAGGAGGCGGGCCTGGCCATCGTCCTGCTCTTCATCGTTGCCGCAGTCAAGGTCGCCATTGGTGTGGCCCGGAATCGTCCGGTGTCGTTCCTGGTGCTTTTTGCGTTCGGGTTTTCGGCGTTGACGCTGTTCACGATTCGCGGGCGACGGACTGTGCTCGGCGAACGTGTCCTTGGGGATCTGACGATGCTCTTCGACGCGCTTCGGGAACGCGCCGACGAGCTGCGGCCGTACATCGCAACGGGCGAGCTGGCGCTGCTGATGGCGGTGTTCGGCGCGGGTGCAGTCCCGATTGGTGCGTTTCCATTCGTGCGCGCGTTCAGGCCGGCGACGACGAATACGTCCTCGTGCGGCAGCACATCTGGATGTGGCTCATCGAGCGGCAGTAGCTGCGGCGGGGGAGGCAGCAGCTGTGGCGGCGGAGGTGGATGTGGCGGATGCGGTTCGTGACCGCTTCGGCCTGACATGGCAGCCGGCGCTCGCGGCCGGAATCCTCGCCAACCTCGATCGCATTGACGTCGTCGAGGTCATTGCCGAGGAGCAGTTCGGCGCCTCATCTCGGGCAACGCGTGCGCTCGAGACGCTCGCGCATCAAGTGCCGCTCCTCGTGCACGGCGTCGCGCTCGGCCCGGCGGCAACGGCACCGGTTGATGCCCGTCGTCTCGACAGGCTCGCGCGGCTCGTCGAGCGATTAGAGCCGGCGTTCTGGTCGGAGCACCTGGCGTGTGTGCGCGCCGGTGACATCGAGATCGGCCACCTCGCTGCCGCCCCGCGCACGGGCGCCACGATTGACGCGACAGCCGCCAATCTGTCGCGCGCCGCGTCGATCGTCGGATCCAGGCCCATGGTCGAGAACATCGCGACGCTCATGGAACCGCCGGCCAGCGATCGCTCTGAGGTCGAATGGGTCTCGTCGGTGATGACCGCCTCTGGCTGCGATTTGCTGCTCGACCTGCACAACGTCCACGCGAACAGCCTCAACTTTGACTTCGATCAAGTCGAGTATCTCGATCGCCTCGATCCAGAACGGATCGGTGCGATCCACATCGCCGGCGGCTGCTGGATTGACGGTCCTGACGATGAACGGCGCGAGCGGCGATATCTGGACGATCACCTGCACGACGTGCCGGATCCCGTGTACGACCTACTCGTGGAAGTGGGCGCACGGGTGCGACGTCCGCTGACGGTGCTCCTCGAACGCGACGGACGTTTTCCGCCGATGCGTGATCTGCTTTGGCAGCTCGAGCGAGCTCGTGCCGCACTGGCCGAGGGCCGCCTTCGCGCGCAGCGCGACGACGCCCCAGGGCCCTGACCGTACAAAGCTGTGTGATGAGACCTGAATTCGAGACATTTCTCGCCCGGCTCTACACCGACGCGCCGTTGCGGGCGCGGTTTCTGGCCGGCCCGCGTGAGGAGGCGGAGCGCCAGGGGCTGACGGTCGAGGAATGCGCCGCGCTGGAACGCATCGATCGCGTTGGGCTGGAACTGTCGGCGCGGAGTTTTGCGCACAAGCGTACGCTCAAAGCGAGCAGGCGTGCGCGACCGTGGTGGAAATTGGTGAGGGCCGCCTTGGGGCGGCCCCGTCACTAGATGCTGATGGACCCGGGTGACGACGCCGGCCGTGAGGCCGGTTTGGCCGGCCTGGCGGGCTTGGCCGGCTTGATGTCGACATCCACGGCGGAGACTTTGGTCAGCGTTTCCTTAAACAGTCGGCCGGCCCCGCCCATCGTCCACTGGCCGGTCAAACGCCCTTCTGTCGCCAGGGAATACACCACAATTGCCGGAGCCCCTCCGAAATAACTGACGGCGAGCACCCCATCCTGCTGGATGCCAACGCCCATGACCTGCTCCTCGTTTTCCTGTGTCCAGCGAACCAGATAGGTGTCCTGCCGTTTGACGATCTCCACGACGGCCGTATAGGCGGAACCGTCAGGATTCGTGCCCTCGCAGGCATAAACACCGCTCAAATCGGAGCCCGGTGAGGGTTCTGCAATGGCCGACGCGGAGCCGAGCAGCACGAGTCCCAGGCAACTCGACAGAATCAATCTGGCCATCAGGTTCCTCACTTTTGGTCTCTTCGACCCGCCGCGATGATTAACACCATCCGAGTTCAGCGTTACCAAACAGCAAGACCTGCGCCACTTCTGTTCCGCTGCCCGGGTCGAGACAACGGGTGAACGCGGTCGGCCTGAATCGGATGATTGGGTGTGCCCCATGATAAACGGGTTTCGGCGATCCGCAAGTCGATCCTTTTCCTGAAACGGTCGCGATGCGAGTACACCTCGCTCGATTACTCATCGCGCCACAACGGAACTCGTTCAAGGAAGTCCTGGTTGCCAAGTTCGTGACAGAGGTTCGTCAGGTCCGCCCGGCGCGCGCCGCGCCATCGCAGATCGTCGAGTGTCTCGTCGAGCGGCGCATCCGTCCGCAGCGTCGCGAGCCTCCGATAGAGGTACGCCTCGTCGCGGTGATCTCGCAGGCTCGCGGCGAGCGTGGACGCGCCACGTAGGGCGAGTCCCCATTCGCGCTCGTGATCGGGAATCGCTTCCAGATGTCCGTAATGCGCGAGCACCGCGGCCGCCGACTTCGCGCCCCAACGCGCGATGCCGGGGTAGCCGTCCGAGCTGTCTCCGACGAGCGCCAGCCAATCGGGAATCGAACGCGGCGGCACACCGTACTTCGCGATGACCGCCATCTCGTCGATCAGCTTTTTGCGCATACGATCGAAGCAGACGATCCGCGCGTCGCGGACGCACTGCGCCATGTCCTTGTCAGGTGTGCAGATGACGATCTGCTCGACTTCTGCCTCGTCCATCCACCGCGCCGCCGCCGTGGCCAGGGCATCATCGGCCTCGACCTCGACCATTGGCCACGTGACCAGCCCGAGCGCGCGGGTGGCGCGCTCGGCGATCGGGAACTGCAGCAGTAGGTCCTCAGGCACGCCTTCGCTGCTCTTGTAGCCGGCAAACAGCTCGTTGCGGAACGACTCGATGACATGATCGAACGCGCAGGCGACGTGGGTTACTCTGTCTTCGCGCAGGAGCGACAGCATCGACCAGAGGATGCCGCGAGTCGCGCCGACCTCGAGGCCGTTCGCGCCCGTCGCCTTCGGCGCGCCGAAGTAGGCGCGGAATAGTTCGTAGGTGCCGTCAACCAGATGAATGCGCACGTTTGTCCTTGGGGGTCAGATCTTGATTCTTGCGATCCTGCAAGAATCAAGATCTGACCCCAAATGCGGATCTTATGAGGAGAGTGCTGGTTCTTGCGGCCGCGGCCGCCATGCTGACCGGATGTGGGGCTCGCCGGCCCGCAGCGGTCGCCACGCGTCCCGCGCTGTCTGCGGCCGATGGTGTCGAGCGGCTCATTCGTCAGGGCTGTTACCGCTGTCTCGAACAGGCATTCGCCGAAGCCGAGGCGCACGGCGCGGCGACGCAGGCGTTCGAGGCGGCAGCGCTGCTCGTGCTGCGCTCGAAGGAGCTGGGACTCCCGACCGAGCCCTGGCTTGGACACGCGCGATCGCGTGCCGCCGCCGATCCCTCGCTGACCCCGTACTTGACGATGGTCGAAGCCATTCCCCCGCATGCGATGAGCGACGATCGCGATGCGTTGTTCGACGTGCGCGGCCGCAGTCAGGCACGGTCGTCACTGCAGGCGTGGCGCGACTCGCTGCACAGCGGGGCGACGTCGAACGTGTTTCGCCTGTATCTGGACATCGCCTTGATCTGCGGGTTCGGCACCTTGAAGGAGGACGATCAGAGCTTCAGCGGTCAACTGGACGCCGACGTCCGCTCGCCGATCTATCAGTACCGGGTCGGCGCCTGCGACAATGCGCATCGTCAGCGCCTGAGAACGCTCCGTGCCAGCGATGGTGCATACGTGGACGCCGACTTCGCGCTCGGACGGTATGCCCTCGACGATCCCGCCAATCCCGATCGGGACGAAGCCCTGTGGCGACTGCAGTCGGCGTACGCGGCGTTTCCGCGATCGCCCGCGATCGGCGTCACCATGGGTAATGTCTATCGCCGCTGGGAGGAATGGTCAGACGCGCGCACCGCGTATGACGCTGTGCTCGCCCGATCGCCGAAGCATCCCGAAGCGCTGATTGGCCGGGTGATTTCCCTCTCGCATCTGATGCGTCCAGAGGAGGCGATTCGAACCGCCACCGTGCTGATCGAGCAGGGACAGTGGCACCTCGGCGAGGCGTACTACTGGCGGGGCTGGAACCAACTGGGCCTCGCGCAGCACGATCTCGCCCGCAGCGACGTCGATCGCGCCAAGACGCTGATGTCGAATGCGGCGGTGTTCGTGCTGTCGGGCGTCATCGAGTGGCGCCTGCGTCGGCTCGACGGGGCGGAGAAAGAGTTCGAATCGGCCATCGCCATCGATTTCGGCGAGTGCGAAGCCGCGCTCGATCTCGGCATCGTCCGCGATGAACTACGCAAGCCTATCGAGTCGCTCGCCGCGTTGCAGCAGGCGCGCCAGTGTTACGACCTGTCGATCGCACTGCGTCGCGAGGCCGTCGCCAAGATTGAGGCTGGACCGGGGAGCGACACCGCGAAAGCGCGCGACACCGCGCGTCATGAGCGCGAGCTCGCCGAGCTGCAGAGCCGTCGCGACGAAGCCCTGCGCGCGATCGCCGTCCTGGACGGTGGCAGCGGGAAGAGCGTGCCGTAGATCGTACGAACACAGATCTCACTAGTGCAGTGCGGGACCGTAGGTCACTCCGCAAACCGACTTGATCCGCGCACCTCAGCGTTCGCCGCGAACGGTCAGCGACATAGGTAACAAATCGGTCCAGGGACAGAGGTAACAGTTGATCAGACGCTCTTCTCTCATGGCTGTTACTCGGGCTTCCCGTCAGGCGCGGAGGCAGCGGAGCTGCCGGAGCGCCCCGCCGCGCCTGCGAGATGCACCGGCTGGAACGTGTGCTGTCGTTCATCGTATCGAGCGAGCGTGACGTCGGCAAAGTAAACGGTCCATAGGCCGTCAGCTACCTCTTCGAAGGCGACGTATTCCCCCGCCAGCGGTACCGCGAGAAACACCTGTACGCCACGCCACGAGATACAGCCGGTCGTGCTGACGAGCCGCACTTCCATGTGGCCTGGGTACGTGAGCGGCGGCAGACGCGAAGGCATCGATCGCGGCGAGGGTGCGTAACGACTCACCGGTGGCTGGTCCTCCAGCGCTTCATGCGGTCGGTCGTCGTTGTATTCCCGGACGAAGCGGTGGAAGCGGCGTTGTTGCGCATCGCAGGTCGCCGCGGGTGGACGCGCCGTGGCCGCTTTCAGGACGGAATGAAACTGCTCATGCGACCCATTCTGTTCGGGATGGCCGGGCGCCGTTCGCTCCACGGTGATACCCAGGCGCATCCACCACACACTCAGCCGCGACACACCGCCAAGCCCTGGCCCCGCAAACGGGCCGCCATTGTCGCTGCGAATGCGATCGGGAAGCCCATACGCCGCAAAGGCGCGTTCGAACCGTCGGCGCGTCGCCTCGGTCGTCGGGCCCGGCAGGGCATCACAGCACAGGACAAAGCGACTGAATCCATCCCGCAGCGTCAACGGATAGCAATACCTCCCATTGCCCGTACGAAACTCCCCTTTGAAATCCGTCGTCCACAATTCGTTCGGGCGCGTCGGCGGTCGCAAGATGGAACGGGCTCTCGGCCGATGCTGGACGCGACGGCGGGGCGTGATCAGTCCGCATGTCTTCAGCCACGTTGCGACCGTTGAGCGCGCAGGCCAGGGCGCGCCGGGATCTTGCCGTGCGGCCACGGCGAGCAATTTCCTCGGCCCCCACTGCGGATGACGTCGACGCACCGCGAGAATCGCGTCGACCAGCTCCGGCGCGATCGCATGTGGGCTGTGATGAGGCCGACGTGACCTATCCTGCAGCGCTGATGCACCGCCGGCGTCATATTCGGCGACCCACTTGTATCCGGTCTTTCGACTGATCTCGTACTGCGTGGCGAGTTCGGTCATCGTGAACAAACCGGTGGCGTACTCACGCACGAACTGCAGACGTTGCTCCATGGGCGACGTTTGGCGCCACGGCATCGGGGCACCTCCGTGCAGTACCTCGGCGCCGCGACTGAAAAGTGTTACCCATGTCGCTGGACTGGAGTGTTACCTATGTCCCTGGACTGAACCCTTCCGACCAACGAGCTATGCCAAAACACTCCCCACGGTTTGCTCCGGACCTACAGCCCCGCATCGCGTTGAAACTGCGTGCGTTCGCCACACACGCTCGCTGCGCAAGTCGCCGCCGGCATT
>Ga0111539_10013492_pt1 | contig 10212 bp, 9 predicted proteins | sample RhiMethybrSRZTD1_FD_79667 | JGI IMG/M metagenome (GOLD analysis project Ga0111539, IMG submission 79667) | Populus rhizosphere microbial communities from Tennessee, USA - Rhizosphere MetaG P. TD hybrid SRZTD1 (version 2) (version 2) | ecosystem: Host-associated > Plants > Roots > Rhizosphere >... | reverse complement strand
CATTTGCGTTTCGCATTTTGCATTACACGTTTTGTATCCCATATCGTCGCCCCAGCGCCTGCGCGGTCAGCACGAGAGCGAACAACATCAGGATGAACATGACACCGAGCGCGGAGAGCTCGACGTACTGCCCGTTCTCCCACAGCTCCCAGATGACTACGGAGATGACCTGCGTGTCGGGGCTGTAGAGGAGAATCGCGCTGGAGAGCTCGCGGATGGACACGATCATCACGTAGATCCATCCGGCCAGGAGCCCCGGCTTGAGCAGCGGCAGCACGACGCGGCGGAACGTGGTGCTCCACGATGCCCCGCTCATCGCTGCCGATTCCTCGAGCTCACGGTGAATCTGCAGCATCGATGTCGTGCTGTAGCGAAGTCCATAGGGCATGAATCGCGTTACGTACGCGATCGCCATGATCCAGATGGTGCCGTAGATGCCGACGTCGACGTTCAGGTAGAAGATCATGATCGACAGGCCAAGCACCAGCCCCGGAAAGACCATCGGCAACGACGCGATCCCGTCGAGCAGCCATCGCCCCGGCACGGTCGTCTTCACCACGATCCAGCAGATCACCGACGAGACGAGCATCACGACCGTCGCGGAACCGAACGACAGGAAGACGCTGTTCAGGACAGTGCGCAGCAGATTCGGGTAACTGAGGATGAACCGATAGGGGTCGAGAGTGACGTTGCGAAGCGCCTCCATCGACGGCACCGCGTAAAACCGCTGGAACGACGACCAGAGCAGCACCGCGAACGGCAGTACGACGATCAGGAGGAAGTAGACGGCGAAGATTCCCGCCGTGACCCAACGCCAGCGCCCGAGATCGATGAGGCGCGGACGGAAGCCTTTGCCGGTCATCGTCGCGTAGCGCGAGCCTTGACCGGACAGTCGTGAGACGAAGTAGACGCCACCCGCGGTAATCGCCAGCAGCGCCACGCCGTACGTGGACGCCAGTCCGATCTGACTCGGGTAGCGATGCACGGCCTGGTAGATCGCCGCGGTGAAAACCACGATCCCCGCTGGCAGCCCAAGTAACGCGGGCACCTCGAACGACTCGATCGCGCGAACGAACAGGATCAGAACGGTGGCCACGATCGCCGGGAGCGTGATCGGAAGCGTCACCCGTCGGGCCACCTGCCATATGCTGGCGCCGCTCATCGTGGCCGACTCCTCGAGTGACGGGTCCATTCCGCGGAACGCCGCGCTCATGAGGAGAAACGCCATCGGCGAGTAGTGCAGGCCATCGACCCAGACCATCCCGCCGACTGAATAGATGTTGAAGGGCGGCTGCTGCAGTCCGAGCCAGGCCTGCAGCACGAGGTTCACGATCCCAATCTGGGGGCTCGCCAGCAGGATCCACGCGACGGTGAACAGAATCGATGGAATGACGAGCGGAATCAGCGAGAGCGCGAAGAAGACCGACTTGAATGGCGTGTTCGTGCGTTCGTTCATCCACGCGAGTCCCGTGCCGAGCACGAGCGCGAGCACCGCGGTTCCAGCCGCAAACCTCACCGAGGTCCAGAACAGGTCCAGGGTTTCGCGGCTGCCGTAAGCGGTCGCATAGTTGGCGAGCGTGAACACGGCGTCGGTGTCGGCCGTCTGCGGCGTTCGGAAGCTTTGCCAGAGCAGAAAGACGAGCGGGATGCCAGCGATGTAAACGGTGAACGCGACGCACCCGCCGATGACGACCCACTTCCACTCGAACCTGGGGGAGCTGAGTGGCTTGGTCGCTGGGTGGCTGGGGGGGCTCGAAGCAACGCTCGACATACTTAGCAACCCATCCGCCCAGCTACCTCGGTTCGTGGCCGTGATGATGATGATGCGCGTGCCCGTGATGGTGATGGTGATGCTTGTGCGGGATGCGGGGATCGGCCGTGAAGACGAGCGACTTGATCGTGACCGGCACCGTGAACGACGGCATGCGTACGCGACCGAGGTCGATGTAATCGAAGTCCCACAACTGGATGCCGTCGAGGACGAGCACGTCGGATGTGACGCCGAGCTCCCCCTTCAGGATCGCGCCGAATGTCTGTGCGATGTCGGCGTCGAAGATCAGGAATACCGGCTTGCCGGCCGCGATCGTGCGTGGCAGCGCCTGCACGATCCCGCGCGCGAGTGCCGAGAGGCGCTGATACGCCGGCGCACCTCGCCACCGGAACGCGAGCGCGACCTCCGCGTCGCCCTCGACGATGTCGAAGCTGTGGAGATGACGCGTGACTGCGGCCGCCACCGCGGCCGACTCCACCGCGTCACCGAGCGCGAGCCGCGGCTGGATCACCTGCAGGTTCTTGCGTGGCAGCAACTCTCCCGGGCTCGAGATGTAGATCGTGTTGCCCGACAGCTGCACGCTGTACTCGGACGCGCCCAGCGCGGTGGCACGAATGCACTCACCCGCCGGGAGCAGCGCGAACGGGAAGTGCCCCGCGGCAATCCGTGCGTGAATCGCACGACCGAATCGGCGCCCGAGGTCGCCGAAGTCGCGCTCCTCGCGTCCGTAGACGTACTCGCCGACGCCCCCGGAAAACATCACGCCCGCAACGCCGCCGATGACACCGAGCGGCTCGGTCAGCCACAGGCTCGCAATCTCCGCAGGCACCGGATCCTGCGTCAACGCGGTGATGAGCGCGTCGGCCATCCAATCCGTCACGCGGCCGATCTCGTCATCGGTGACTGAACTGCCGAGCGCCCACGTGCATCCGGCGAGCGTCGCCAGACGTTGCCCGGCGGGATCGACTCGCGACAGGCGGCCGTCGGCGTCGATGACTGCGAGGCGGCCGCCAAGATGAATCGCCGCGGTGTGCACGACGTTGCCGTTCTCGAGCAGCGCAAGCTTGGTCGTGCCGCCGCCAATGTCGATGTTGAGGACCACCGCACCGCGATCGTGCGACACCTTCGCCGCACCGGAGCCGTACGCGGCGAGCATCGATTCCATGTGATGACCGGCGGTCGCGCAGACGAACTCGCCGCCGATCTCCGCGAGCACGTCGGCGATCGGCTTTGCGTTCTCCCGCCGCAATGCCTCACCAGTCAGGATCACCGCACCCGTATCGATGTTGTCCGGATGGACCTTGGCTGCTTCGTACGCTGCGTCGACGATCGCTCCGACCGCCCGTTCGTCGATCCGCTCATCGCTGATATACGGTGTGAGTGCCACCGGCGACTGGTAGACGGTTTCGCGTTCGACGACGAAGTAGCGACTCGTCAGCTCCTCGGCCAGCCGGCGAAGCTGCACGCGCGAAAAGATGACTTGCGTGCCGGCGGAGCCGATGTCGATGCCCACCGACAGCAGGTTGATGTTGTCCTGCGCCCACAGACTCGTGGCCGTCGGATCGTAGCCGCCGACATCGTCATGATCGTGATCGTGATCGGCTTCACCGTCCTCGTGGGTGTGCATCGGGTCCATGCCGAGGAGGTGATCCTGGAGCGTGTGCCGTGGCTTTTCGGACTCGTCGCTCATAGGAAAGGCGAGAGGATGAGATGAATCGTCGCCGCCACCACGACGAGCACCGGCGTCGCAACGAGACCTATTCGAACCATTCTCCCCATGTCGATATCGCCGGCGGCGAATGCAGTCGCGGCCGTTGCGCCAGCCCACGGCAGCGCGACGCCGATGGCCACGTTCGCGATGAGAATGGCAATCGACGCCGGGTTGTAGCCGATTTGCACGGCGGCCGGGACGAAGATGCTGCAATACAGCGTGGCCGCGGCGGTGCCGGAGATGAAATCCGTCGTGAAGGCGACGATCGTGGCGGCCAGATACGGAAGGAGCGTCGGGCCGACACCGAGGCCGCGGACGGCTCCACCCATCAGCTCGACGAAGCCGAATTGCGTCAGCGCATCGGTCATCGCCACTCCAGCGGTAACGAGAAGCATGGTGTTCCAGGGCGAGCGCTGCTCCGCGTCTTTCCAGGTCAGCAGACCGGCGCCGGGTTCTCTCGCCGAACGGATCCCGAACAGCAGGAACAGCACGACGGGCGGCACGACCCAGATCGACAACGCGCGATTGACCGCCACGGTGACTCGATGCGCGTCGCCGAGCGTGAGTGACACCATCGCCGGCAGCGTGAACAGCAGCACCATCACCACGAACACGAGGAGGACGCGGCCTTCGTCAGCGCTCAAGGGACCGAGCCGTGCACGTTCGCTCCTGAGGAAAGCCTCGCCTCCAGGCAGCTCGCGCTGTTCCGGCTTTGCCAGAATCCAGAGCGTCAGGAACATGGCGACGAGCCCCACGAGCGACACAGGCACGCCGACGATCATCCACTCGAAGAAGCCGAGCTGCCGTTGCGTGAAGCGTTCGAGCATCGCGACGGCGATGCCGTTGTGCGGCACGCCCATCATCGTCGCGGTGCCACCGGCGACCGCCGCATACAACGTCCCCAGCGTGATGAACGCGCCGAAATTCGTGCGTTCGCCCGGGACGGCACCGTGCCCGCGCACGTGATGCAGCACGGACATGCCGATCGGGATCATCATCGCGACCGTGGCCGCGTCGGAGATGAACATCGACACGACCGCGACCATGAGCATGTAGGTGAACATCAGGCGGCCGGCGCGTCTGCCGACGCCGGGCAGCGCGAGGAAACCCAGGGCGATCCGCCGCGCCAGGCCGTGTTTCTCGACCGCGTAGCCCATGAGCACGGTGCCCATGATCCAGAAGAAGATCGGCTGGCCGTACAGTCGCATCGTCGCGGCGATATCCATCACGCCTGCAGCCGGGAACACGAGGAACGGCAGCATCGCCGATATCGCCCACGGCATCGGCTGCGTGATCCACCACACGACAACGCACACGAACGTCGCGAGCGCTACGTGTCCCTGATAGGACAGGCGCAGTGCAAGCGCCATTACGATCGCGAAGGCAATAGGTCCTGCGAGCAGCGTCAGGGCATAGGTGCCGAGACCAGGCTTTCTCGCCGTTTGCGGACGTGTCACGGTGTCCGTGATCATTGAGGCGCGAAGATCCTACCCTTAAAGGTCGACGGAATGACTTCACGCCCTCTCAGAACGGCACTGGTGACGCGGGGATACACGCAGGCGCTGAAGGACGGCACCGTCACGCCGCGCGGCTTCGCGTTCGACTTCGAAGAGGTCCCGACAATCATCAAGGCGTTCCGGCGCATGGTCCGCGGCGTCGAGTTCGACGTGTGCGAGATGGCGCTGACGACGTATGTCTGCGCGCGCGCGCACGGGAAGCGTTTCACCGCTATTCCTGTTTTCCCGATGCGCGCGTTCCATCACGGCGCAATCGTGCGGAATACGGCGAGTGGAATCGAAAAGCCGACGGATCTCGAGGGTCAGAGGGTCGGCGTCAATCGCGGATACACCGTCACGACCGGCGTGTGGGCGCGTGGCATCCTGCAGCATCAGTACGGCGTCGACCTGAGCCGCGTGACGTGGGTGCTCTCGGGCGACGAACACGTGGCCGAGTGGCAGCGTCCGCCGAACGTGGTGCCGATGGGCGACGGCCTGCCGATGGAGGAGCGGCTCGTGTCCGGAGAGATTCCGGCGGCGATCAACGTGCAGGTCGAGTCTCCGCGCGTGCAGCCGCTCATTCCGGACCCGCTGGAGGCCGCGTTCGGCGCGCTACGGACACACGGGCTGTACCCGATCAATCACACGGTTGTCGTGAAGGACGAACTGCTGAACGCACACCCCGATCTGGCGCCCGCGCTGTTCGCGGCGTTCGCCGAAGCCAAACGACACTATATGAACAGGATTGACGATCCGTTGTTGGTGCGCGTGAGAGAGGTGATCGGCGATCCGCTGCCGTATGGGCTCGAATCCAATCGCCACATGATCGAGACGCTCGTGCAGTATGCCCACGAGCAGCACATCATCCCGCGTCGCTTCGCGGCCTCAGATTTGTTCGCAGCCGGGACACATGATTTGAGCGCCTGACGTTCGCGCTCATCTGCGACGTCGCATTCTTTTTTGCCGCGCGCCGGCGTCAGGTGCAGCGCGCTGTTCGGCCGCTTGCCTTGTCTTTGGGTTGACCGCTTTGGCCGGGTAAAACTCCAGCAGCTCGACCGGTGCTCCATCGTCAAGTATGAACGCAACACGAACGCCAGCCGATGGCTCGTTCGGTGCGATCAAAATCTCCCTGCCTTCTAAGGCTTCGTCCAAATCGTCGACGGCAAAGGCGATGTGCGGAACGGTTCTGACGATCTCGGGTACGTGGCAATGCGGCTCGAACCGGATCCACTCGATCCCGTAGGGACTGGTCTCAAAACCGGCGACGTGAACCCCGAGGTGAGCGACATGGTGCTCCTGAGCACGAGGCTGCGTGTGGGGAATCCCGATGTGGTGGTACCGCCATCCGAGCTTCGCCGTCACGGCCGGCGGCTCATAGCTCCGTCGCTTTCTGCCGGTCGCGGCTCTCTTCATCGAACTCACTCGCCGATGGCGATCATTTGGTCTGTCGAGTCTGCCGAACTACTGATGGAGTAGAACGAGACGCCCCGCGACCTACTCCGCGGCACATGAGCGAGCTCGATCTCCCGCAAGCCTTTGATGCGGCGGATGATAGCATGCGCGATCTTTGTCGGGCGCTGTCGCTGTAGGCCGCCGCCCAGAGCATTCGGCCGCGAAAACTTGCGGCCTAATGTCGGACCTGTCAACGACGGCAGCAAGGACGATCAAATGGATCACGTCGATCAGGGCTTTGGGACGTCCAACCCGAATGCCTCGCCCGCACTCGCGCGATTCGCGTTTCTCATCGGCCGATGGCGGTGTGAAGCACGAGTGAGATCGGACGAGGGAGAATGGCAGACGTGGCACGCCACCTGGCTCGGTCGGTTCATCCTCGACGGCTATGTCATCGCAGACGAATACCGGATGACAGATACTTCCGGAACGCTGGTCGTGCTCGGCACGAACTTCCGCACGTATGACGCGACGAAGCAGCTGTGGACCATGAAATGGCTGAACGCGCTCGCCGGAGAATGGGTTGACCTCGGGCCGGAAGAACTCGGTGGAGTCGAGTTCGATGGCAAATCGATCGTCTACGTCTTCAAAGAGCCGGTGGCCGTGCATGCATATACCCGCGCCACTTACACGAATATCTCAGAGACGCAGTTCACGTGGCGAGGTGAGAAATCGGACGACGGGAAAGAGTGGAGCGAATTCATGGTCATTGAGGCCTATCGTCACAAGGAGTAGCGGCTAGACCTGCACGCGCTGCAGGAAGTCCCGCAGTCGCTGTGGGGCCGTTACGTCGGTTTGCTGATCGACAGGAGCATCCCAATACTCTGCACGCGGGAGACATTCCTCGACATAACGCGCGGCTGATGTGGCGTGCGTCTTGTCTCGACCCGGCACGATGAGCGCTGGAATCTGCACGCGCATCAAGTCCTCCGGCTCCGCTCCGGGCGAGGTGTCTCGATCGAACAGACCGTCGCGCATCGTCTCGACCAGACGCTCGTACTCCGCAGAGTTCTGTCGCGAGTACTGATCCGCGAACTGCGCGTCGCGATGGATCACGGTCGCCCAGGGTCCGCCACGCGGATCCTGATTGAACGGCTTGCCCTCCGAGCGCGCGAGCGCGACCACACCGTCGAGCCCGTGTTCACGAACGTGCTGCAGATGCTCGGCAAAGCGCGAGTAGCTGGTGACGCGGTAATGCGGTCCACCAACAGGCCAGTACAGCACAAGGCTCGTCACCATGTCGGGGTGCGCGACTGCAAGCGCCATCGCCGGCGAGCATCCCATGCACGCACCCATCACATGCGCGCGCGAGATGCCGAGATGATCGAGCAGCCCCTTGCCCTGCGCCGCGTAATCGCCCCAGGTGATCGCTTCGACCCGCCCGCCGGATTCGCCGCTCTCCCGACGGTCGAACACCACGCACGAGCACGCCTTCGACAGGTGCTCCACGGGTCGAATGCGCGCGTAGATCCCCTGCGTCGTCCACTTTTCGATCGTGGCGTCGAACCCGCCTGGAGAAAACATCAGCAGCGGTGGACCCGAGCCAACGACCTCGTACCGCGTGCCGATGCCGTCGATGAGTGCCCCCGACATTCAGGTGGGTTCTCCTTTCACCTGGCGTCCGCCTCGGACGTCGTCTGCGTACTCCGCGATCGCGTCGGACGTGATGCGCGCCACATTCGCGTACCGCTCGACGTCATCATCCAGCGCGCGAGCGAGATAACCGATGGCGTTTCCGATCACACGGATCCGACCGTCGAGCCACGGCCCGCCGCCAAGACCGCCAAGCACCGGAATGGAGACGGCCTGAACCACCGCAGGTCCGGCAACGGGACCCGAGTGCGTGAAGTTGAGCATCACGGCGCCCGCGCTCTCCAGCCGTTTCGCGGCGGCAACCCAGCGCTCGACATCGAGTGTCGTCGTGTCCGGCTTTAGCCGGGTCGAGGGACCCAGCTGCGCGAACACCGGCACGCCGGCTTGCGCCAACGCCTCCACGACCTCCGGAGAATCGGCAAGTCCATCGACTTTGACGACATCCGCGCCGCCTTCGTCCACCAGCCGGCGCGCGGCTCGAATCACGGCATCGACGCCTTCGTCGAGCACGCGACCGGGGAAATCGCAGCTCACCAGCGCGCGAGTAACACCGCGACCCACGGCGGTGCAGACCAGCAGCATCTGCTCGAGCGTGACATCGTGTTCGCTCGCCAGCCCCCACATGTTCGGGCCCACAGAATCGCCGACCGACACGATGTCGACGCCGCTGCGGTCGACGATCTGCGCCATCTGAAAGTCGTACAGGCCGACGGCGACAATCTTCCGGTGTTCGCGCTTCATCTGCCGGAGCGCGTGCAGCGTGACTTTCTGCGTTGCGGGAGGCACCGTTTATCGAAACGACCTGAGGATGTCCTCGACGTAATCGTCGTCGCCGTTGGCCACGACGACCATCAACGACCAGGGGCGGAGCTGAGCGAGCGTCCCTGACAGCTCACGGTCGGCTGCCGCGCCCGCACGCACGACAATCGCGTGCGTCATCACACGGTGTTCGCTGCAGGCCTGACCGATCGTCGACGCCGCCTGCGCATCGGATCCAGCGGAAACGAGCATGACGACGAGATCGGCTTCGGGCACTTCGTTGACGAGCCGTGTGACGTCTGCGCCAGTGGCGGTGTCCAGATCGATCACCTTGACGTTGCGATCGGTCGGCTGCGCCGGAATCCGAAACCGCGCCTCCGCCGCCGAATTCATGCGCGCCGATTCGGTCAGCATCGCTACACCGTGGCCGGCGCGACGCCCGGCTGCGCGATGAGCGCCTCGCGCGCCGCGTCCGTGAACGGCTGATCCGCGGGCAACAGGACGGAAGCAAAGCAAACCCGCTGATGCTCGAGATCGACACCGGGTGGTGTGGTTCCTGATTGCTCCAGCGCCTTGACCGCGCGCAGCAGCCGCTGCCGCGCCATGATGATGCCGCTGTCGGTCGACACGAGCGTCTCCTTCGCGCGATCGATGATGGGGCCCATGCTTTCCTGCAGCGAGGCATCCTGCATCGCGAACCCTTCGATGCCGCTGTAGGTCCTGCCCTCTCGCTGCGCCACCCGGTCCATGAGGTAGTCGTTGTCCTTGTTGGCCAGCGGGCGATACGTGCCAGGCACGTACTTCACGTGGATCCCTTTTCCGTCGCGCATCGCCGCCACCTCCGCGTCGGTCAGCGGCCGCGTCGGGTGGTAGTCATAGCTCCACGTCCAGCAATTCTCATCGTCAATCGGGATCCAGAAGTGGCCGTGCACCGGGTGCCCACCACGTGGCGGGATCATCGTGAACGACGGCATCACCCACTGCGTGATGCGCCAGTAGTACTGGCCGTTCTCCGCGTTGCGCCGCGCGCCGATGTACAGGCCTCCAGGACTCTCGACCACTTCGAATACGGGCCGCAGATCGTTCAGGTTGTATTGGTTGCCGCGCGTGCCCTTGAACAGCGGATCGGTTTTCAGATCGCCACGATGCAGGAACGAGACGTGGCTCGAATCGATGCCGCCTTCCATCGCCTGCAGCCAGTTGCATTCCTGGGTCCGCTTGGACATGAACGAATGCGACGAGGGCACGTCGGCGAACTCATACTCGGGAAGCGGCGGCTGACTTGCCGGTGACCCCATGTAGGTCCACAACACACCGCCGCGCTCGACGAGCGGATACGACGTGAGCTTCACCTTCTTCGCAAACGCGGAGTGCTCGGGCTCGTTCGGCATGTCGACGCACTGACCGGTGACGTCGTACTTCCAGCCGTG
>Ga0111539_10013490_pt1 | contig 10212 bp, 9 predicted proteins | sample RhiMethybrSRZTD1_FD_79667 | JGI IMG/M metagenome (GOLD analysis project Ga0111539, IMG submission 79667) | Populus rhizosphere microbial communities from Tennessee, USA - Rhizosphere MetaG P. TD hybrid SRZTD1 (version 2) (version 2) | ecosystem: Host-associated > Plants > Roots > Rhizosphere >... | reverse complement strand
TGTCGGCTGCAGACGCCTCGCTGCCAAAGGACCTCAAGACCCTCATCGCCGCGGGGCCAGATGCGCTCGGCACCGTCAAGGCTGCCGCGGCGAAAGCTCCGGCGACCGCCAAGTCGGCGATCGGCGCCGCCAAACCCGCGTTGCCGATCTCACCCCCGGGAAAGATTGTCTGCGTCGGTCTCAACTACGCGCTGCATGCCAAGGAAGGGGGACATGCCATCCCCACTTATCCCTCGTTCTTCCTGCGGGTGCCGACCTCGCTGGTCGCAGCGGGCGCTCCCGTGATCAGGCCGAAATGCTCCGTGCAACTCGACTACGAGTGCGAGCTCACCATCGTCATCGGCAAGAGGGGCCGGCATATCCCGGAGGACAAGGCACTTGAGCATGTCTTCGGCTACACGCTTTTCAACGACGTGTCCGTGCGCGATTTTCAGCGCAAGACTTCGCAGTGGACCCCGGGGAAGAACTTCGACGCGACCGGCCCGCTTGGGCCGTGGGTGGTGACGGCTGACGAGCTGCCGCCGGGCGCCTCGGGTCTGCGAATCATGACGCGCCTCAACGGCGAGACCATGCAGGACTCCAACACGTCCGACATGATCTTCTCCACCGCCAGGACGATCGCGCTCCTCTCCGAGTTCATGACGCTGGAACCCGGCGACGTGATCGCCACCGGCACGCCGTCGGGCGTGGCCCATGCCAGAAAGCCGCCGCCCTGGATGAAGGCCGGCGACAGGGTGGAGGTGGAGGTCGAGAAGATCGGTGTGCTGTCCAATCCGATCGTCGACGAAGTCTAAGACGGTGTCAGGCCAGGCCGCCTGACACCGCAACAAGGGGCTTTAGCGGCGCCCGCGTCCGCCGCGCTCGCGATCGTACTGGCTCCACCACTCGCGGCTGCCGACATCCAGCTTGTCGAGCCGGTGCTCGATCTGCTTCGTCACGGAACTCGGCTGCTTTACGAGCTTGGCGAGGCTGGGATCTGCGAGCTTCACGACCTCCCCGACGACCTCGGTCAGGTCGGTCTCGGCGCTCGCCGGCGCTGCGGCAACGGCGAGCACTGCGGAGGCAGCCAAGGCGGTCAGGAACGTCTTCATGGTGATCTCCATCTTCGTTCGCAAGGGCTGGATGCGGCGGTCCGTCGAAGGATGGCCCGACGCGACATTTGCCGAAGAATAGCCGGCCGCGCCTAAGCTGGATGTGACGCGGGGAACAGGGGAACGACTTGCGGCGCAACCCGTCGGGCCACCCCTTGCGGATCATCTGGGGCGAGGAGGGAGTCGCGACCTCTGCCGTCTGCCCGATAGCTTCTCTCGGGTTGTCGCGTCCAGCTGGCAGGAAAATGCGGCATCGCCGTCGCTTAGCGAGAGCCGTCCGGCGGTTCTTACTTGTCGAACCTGAGTCCTGGAGATTTGCCTTCCGTGGACTCCGGGATGGCAGCCAACGACGTTGCCCGGAACCTGCCTGGAGATTGTTGCCGACGCCAGGAATCCTCGGTGTGCCGGCCTTGCCGGCTCAAGGGAGCTGCTTCAGATAGCTGTCGAAGATGGCGAGCACGTCGTCATGCGTGCCGCGATCGTTCGTCCCCGACAGGCTGGTCGCCCCGTTGCGCAACGTGCGGGCAGCGTGATCGGCCAGCGCTATCGATTGCCGCCGGTCGCCGGTGGTGTCGTAGGCCGCCCGATTGAGGGCTCCCCACACGCAGAACCGTATGGCCTGCCGCGACCTCCAGCTCACGCGCTCGCCACTCGCGTCGCGGGCAAACTCACCTTGCGTCCACGTGGCCGGCGTTGCGATCAGCGCCCGGGCCCGTTCGATGATCTGCCGCTCAAGTGGTTGCGCCATAAGCCCGCTCCTTGTTGAACCGCACCAGTTTACAGCAACCGCCCACAACGCCAAGCCTAGTCGGCACAACGCACCTTTTATGAAATAGGAATGGAATGCCGGCTGCCAAGACCTCCACCCCATCCAAAAGTCGAACCGTGCCCGGGTGTTCGACTGCCGTCGAAGTTGCCCTGGGCCCGCGCCTAGCCTACACAATGTAGCAGAACATGGGCTCGTTTTCGGGCAACGGCAGCACGTCTGCCGGGAAAGAGAGCGCGCGAAGGGCCACGTCGGCGACGTGGCCCTCGACGTGATGGGAGGGGGAATGCCGCAGATTGGGTTCGCAGTTGCACTGCCCGCGCCTGGGCCGGCTCGCCTCCTGGATCGTTCCGCGAAAAGACGCTCCGGTCTAGGATGGAGTCTAGGCGTTCTCCTCGGCGCTCTTCTGCTCTCACCTCCCGCGCTCGCCGCAGCGTCGGGCACACCGGTCGAGCCAATCTCCGTACTGGGAATCCCCGTTGATTTCATCCTCTTCGCGCTCACGCTCCTCGGCGTCGCCGTCTTCCACCACAACACGTTGCAGGTGGCGCTGACGGGGCTTGCCGCCATCGTCGCCTACAAGCTGACCTTCACGGGCTTCAAGTTCGGGACGGGCTTGGGTGGCCTCGCGCTGCACATGCAGCACGAGTGGGTCATCCTTGCGAACCTGTTCCTCCTGCTGATGGGCTTTGCGTTGCTCTCGCGGCACTTCGAGAAGAGCAAGCTGCCCGATATCATGCCGAAATTCCTCCCCGACGACTGGAAGGGTGCCTTTGCGCTGCTGGTTCTCGTCGCCGTCATCTCCAGCTTTCTCGACAACATCGCCGCTGCGCTGATCGGCGGCGTCATGGCCCGCGAGCTTTTCAAGGGCAAGGTGCACATCGGCTACCTCGCCGCCATCGTCGCCGCCTCGAACGCCGGCGGCGCGGGCAGCGTGGTCGGCGACACCACGACGACAATGATGTGGATCGACGGCGTCAGCCCACTCGTCGTCCTCGAGGCCTACGTGGCCGTCTCCGTCGCCATCTTCATCTTCGGCATTCCTGCCGCCTTGCAGCAGCACCGCTATTCGCCGATCATGAAGGACATGCCGGCCGGCGTGAGGGTCGACTGGTCGCGCGTGGTCATCGTGTTCGCCATCCTGGTCGCCGCGATCCTGGCCAACGTGGTCGCCAACCTCCGCTTCCCCCACCTGCTCGACATGCTTCCGGTCATCGGCATCGCGGTATGGGTGGTCGTCCTGGCCACGGCGGGCTGGAGGCGGCCCGACTGGCAGGTGATGCCGGAGACCTTCAAGGGCACCATCTTTTTGCTCGCGCTGGTGACATGCGCATCGCTGATGCCGGTCGAGAAGCTGCCCTCGCCTTCCTGGCAGACCGCCATGGGGCTCGGGTTCGTTTCCGCCGTCTTCGACAACATCCCGCTGACCGCGCTGGCCCTGAAGCAGGGCGGGTACGACTGGGGGTTCCTTGCCTATGCCGTGGGCTTCGGCGGCTCCATGATCTGGTTCGGCTCGTCGGCCGGCGTGGCGCTGTCCAACCTCTATCCCGAAGCCAAGTCAGTGGGGCTTTGGCTCAGGCACGGCTGGCACATTGCTATCGCCTACGTCATCGGCTTCTTCTTCATGCTCGCCGTGCTCGGCTGGCATCCCGACGCGCCGCACTGACGTGATGATGGGAAGCCCACAGTATCGCTCCCGACTGGGTAGTGAAGCGGACTTCTCAATCTGAATCGCACCAGAACGGCTGACATGGAAGGAGCTCGGCGGGCGGTTGAGCTTTGCGCATGATTTCGCTCTACTGATCGCAAGAGGAACCGCATCGCCGCCGGCGATGTCACCCGATACCAGGAGCCGGCCATGCAAGCCTTCATCTGCACTGCCTGCGGCACACAGTATCCACCGAGCGCAACGCCGCCGTCCGCCTGCATCATCTGCGAGGAGGAGCGCCAGTTCGTTCCACTCGGCGGCCAGAGCTGGGCCACGCTGCAAGGCCTCTCGGCCACCCGCTTCAACGGCTGGCGTCAGCACGAGCCGGGCATCCTCGGCATCGGCACGCAACCCCAGTTCGCCATCGGCCAGCGCGCCCTGCTGATCTGCACGCCCAACGGCAACGTGCTGTGGGACTGCATCAGCTTCCTCGATGACGCCACCGTCACGCTGATCAACGCGCTCGGCGGGTTGAAGGCCATCGCCATCTCGCATCCGCACTTCTATACGACCATGGGCGAGTGGAGCCGCGCCTTTGGCGGGGTGCCGATCCACCTGCACGCCGACGATCAGCGCTGGATCATGCGGCCCGACCCGGCCGTCAAGCTCTGGAGCGGCGAGACGTTCAAACTGCTCCCCGACGTGACTCTGATCCGCGGCGGCGGGCACTTCGCAGGCGGCACCATGCTGCACTGGGCCAAGGGTGCCGAGGGCAAGGGCGTGGTGTGTGCCGCCGACATCGCCACCGTCAACTTGGACCGCAAGACGCTGAGCTTCATGCGCAGCTATCCCAACTTCATCCCGCTGTCGGCCAAGGGGGCGCAGGCCATCGCCGCAGCGCTGGAACCCTTCGCTTTCGACCGCATCTATGCGCACTTCTTCGACCGCATGATCATGACAGGCGCAAAGGCAGCGCTGCGCGCGTCGGTCGAGCGCCACGTCGCGGCCGTCGGCGGCGCCTACGACCGCGGCTAGTGTGATGATCGAGAAGTCCGTTGCAGGGGGAGGGGCGCTTGAGCACCCTTCTGCCGCCGTCGCGAAAGCGCTAACCTCGCCTCCCTGGCAACGCGGAGGAAACGATGCAAGAAGCTGAGACAAATGCCGGTGCCGGCGAGCTTCGCGATCTCAACGAGAACTACATCCGCTCCGTCGCCGAAGCCGATGTGGGCTGGTTCGATCGCAACCTTTCCGACGACTTCCTCAACACGAACCCGGACGGGGGCCTCGTCGACCGCCGCGGATTTCTCGCCCAGATCGCCAAGCCGGTGACGATCTCCGGCCTCAAATGCGAGGACGTGCGCATCCGTACGTTCGGCGACACGGCCATCATCCACGCCCGCACCGTCTACAGGAAGCCCGACGGTCAGCGGGGGGCCGGCCGCTACACCGATATCTGGAACCGCCAGGGCGGACGCTGGCTCTGCGTCGCCGCCCACGTCACGCGCGGCTAGCGGTGTGCACGCGCGGTAGCCGCGCCAGCAGGCAGATCGGAATCGAGAGCGCTGCCGCCAGCGTGTAGAGCACCCACGCGTTGGTGTAGCCGATGATGGTCGACTGGCGCACGATCTCGCCCGACAGCTTTGCCAGGCCGGGAGCGGCGTCCATGGTCCAGGCGCCCATGGCCCAGGGCATCTCGAGCACGCGGTTGAAATGCGAGATATGCTCTACCATGCGCGCATAGTTGGAAGCCGAGGTGCGCACTATCTCCGCCACCGCGATCGAGATGAACAGGCTCGAGCCGAAGTTGCGGAACAGATGGAAGATCGACATGGCCTCGGCTCGGTACTCCGCCGGCAGCGTCCAGAACGTGATCACCGTCAACGGCACCCACGACACGCCGATCGACATGCCCTGCAGCATGTTGCAGAGCACCAGCGTCGTCATCCCCGCGTTGAGGTCGAGGCCCATCAGCCAGAGGCCGGTGGTGATCTGGATCAGCGCACCGATCGACAGACTGATGCGAGGGTCGAGGCGCGCCATCGGCATCGCGATCAGGAAGCCCAGTGCCGAGCCCACCCCGCGCGCGCCGATGATCTCGCCGATCGCCGACTCCGGGTAACCCGCGTGCTGCTGCAGCAGCGGCGGCAGCAGGACGATCAACGCGAAGTTGAGCATGCCGAACAGCGTTACCAGCAGGAGGCCGAGGGCGTAGTTGCGGTCGGTCAGCAGTGTGAGGCGCACGAAGGGCCGCTCCGCCGTCAGGCTATGCATGCAGAACACCCAGATCATCAGCGCGCCGACGAAGGTGGCGATGACGATCTCGCTGCTGTCGAACCAGTCGAGCCGCTGTCCCCGCGAGAACACGAGTTGGCCCGCCGCGATGCCCGCGGAGAGAGAAATGAAGCCCAGCCAGTCGAGCCGCGCCTGCCGCCTGGCCTCGGTGCGCGGCAGGGTGAGCCAGCTGCCGATCACGGCCGCGATGGCGATGGGCAGCAGCATCCAGAAGCCCCAGCGCCAGCCGAACTGCTCGGCGATCTGTCCGGCGAACATCGGGCCAAGCGACGGCCCCACCATGTTCGCCATGCCGAATATCGACATGACGGTGGCCTGCTGGCGCCGTGGGGAAGTGTCGAGCAGCAGCGTCTGCCCCAGCGGCACCAGCGGCGCGCCGGCCGCGCCCTGCAGGATGCGCCAGAAGATCAACTGCTCGAGCGAGTTGGAGGCACCGCACATGAAGGTGGCAATGGCAAACAGCAGCGCTGCCCAAATCATGGTCGCGCGCGGCCCGAACCGGTCCGCCAGCCAGCCGGTGGCGGGCGTTGCGACGGCCGTGGCCACGATGTTGAACGTCATCACCCAGGACACCTCGTCCTGGGTCGCCGACAGGGCCCCCTGCAGCTGCGGAAGCAGGGCCGAGGAGATCAGAACGGAGCCTGCATAGATGCCCGTGCTCAGCACAATCGTGAGCAAAATCAATACGCGCTGTGTGAGCGTCAGCTGATAGACGGCGTCGTCGCTCATGATCGCTCGGTACGGTTCACGGCCCCGGATCGGGCATGCCGGCCCTGGATTTCCGACAGGTCTCGGATGCGAAACATGCAAGTCTCGGGCCTTGACAGGCTTGGCCTGGACGGGACCATAGTAGCCTAGGTTACTATTGAATTCCTGGGCTGACGATGCCGCGCGACGACGAGCATTATATCGGCTTTGCCATTTCCGACGTCGGCCGCCTCATGCGGACCGTTTTCGAGCGGCGCGTGCGGGCCTTCGGTCTCACGCGGGCGCAGTGGCTTGTGATCGCGCGCGTGCACCGCCGGCCGGGCCTGAGCCAATCGGCCGTGGCCGATCTCTTGGAGATCGAGAAGGCGCCAGCCGGCCGCCTGATAGAGCGCATGGAAGCCAAGGGCTGGGTGGAGCGGCGCGATGATGCCAGCGACCGCCGCATCAACCGCTTGCATCTGACGTCCGAGGGCGAACGCCTGCACGCCGCCATCTGGCCGCTTGCGGAATCGACGGTGGATGCGGCGCTGGGCGAATTGACGGCCGAAGAGAGGCGCCGCCTGACGCACCTCATGTCGCGCGTGAAGGCGACGCTGCAGGGATTGGCCCTGCACGATCCGCTGGCCCATGCGGGTACGGACGAGAGCATCGGGGAGCGGGAGGCGGAAAGATTGTGAGCTCGTTGCCCAATCAGGTTGTACTGAGACGGATATTGCTCGGGGCCGTGCCGGGGCTGGCCATCCTTGCCGCGTTGTTTTTCTGGTTGTGGGGCGGCCGCTATATCTCGACCGAGAACGCCTACGTCAAAGCCGATATCGCCCAGATATCGGCCGAGATCGCCGGCCGCGTGCTGGAGGTGCGCATCCGTGACCACGCCGAGGTCAAGACCGGAGACGTGCTGCTCACGATCGATCCCGAGCCCTTCCGCGTGGCTCTCGACAAGGCCGAGGCGGAGCTGGACGCCACCCGCAGTCAGGTGCGGACGCTGGTTGCGACCTGGCACGAAGCCAGGAGCGAGCTGCAGGAGGCGGAGAGCAAAGCCACTTACTGGAGCGCCCAGCTCGAGCGGCAGAGGACCCTCGCCGACCGCGGAATCGTCGCCTCGAGCAAGTTCGAGGAGGTCGAGAGCAACGCCATTGCCGCGCAGGATCGCGTCAGCGTGATGCGCCGCAAGGTGGATCGCGTCGCCGCCCAGCTCGCCGGCGATCCGGCCCGCCCGGTCGATGAGCACCCGATGGTGCGCGAGAAGCTGGCCGAGCGCGAGCGCATGTCGCTCGACCTCGCCCGCACCACTCTCCGCGCCCCCTTCGCCGGCACGGCCGTCAACGTGCGGCTGCAGAAGGGCGATCCGGTCAAGGCCTCCACACCCCTGTTCTCGCTGGTGGCGGATCGCCGGCCCTGGGTCGAGGCCAACTTCAAGGAGACCGAGCTCACCCACGTGAGGAAGGGCCTGACTGCGACGGTCGTGCTGGACATCCACCCCGACGTGGTGTGGCAGGCCGAAGTAGAAAGCATCAGCCCAGCGACCGGCGCCGAGTTCGCGCTGCTGCCGCCCCAGAACGCCACCGGCAACTGGGTCAAGGTCGTGCAGCGGCTGCCCGTGCGCCTGCGCCTGCTGCCGCAATCGGACGAGCCGCCCTTGCGCGCCGGCATGACGGCCACCGTGAGGATCGACACGGGTCGCGAACGCCGGCTCGGCCAGTTGTTCGGAGGCTGGACGGCGTCGGCAACCTCGACGGCGCAGAAGTAGGCCGGCGCTCCCGGCCACGGGATGGCCGGCTTGCCCCTGCCATCCAATGCGTCAAGATTGCCGACACCCGACTTGAGCGCCGTCCCGGTCTACGCCGCCGTCACATGCAAATGACGGAACATGTTGCGGCGGGCCTCGTCATCCATCTCGGTCTTGAACTTGAACCTGTCCTTCAGGGCCACGGCCTTCGCCGCTGCCGGGCGTGCGCTGATCTCGTCGACGAGGCGCTTGAGGTTGGGATACTTCGACCAGGCGCCCTCGCCCAGGACGAACGGCACCATGCGCGCCCAGCCCCACACGTCCATATCGACGATCGTGTAGGTGTCGCCGACCATGTATTTCCTCTTGGCCAGGCGGTCGTTGAGGATGCCATAGTGGCGGTCGGCCTCGAACTGGTAGCGGTTGTGGGCATAGGCGACCTTCTCGGGCGAGAAATGCCTGAAGTGTACGGCCTGCCCCGAGAACGGACCGATGCCGGTTGCCGCAAACATCAGCCAGGAGAGCAATTCGCCGCGCTGGGCGGGCTTGGGCAGGAACTTGCCGATCTTCTCCGCCAGATAGAGCAGGATGGCGTTGCTGTCGAACACGGTGGCGTCGCCGTCGACGATGACCGGCACCTTGGCGTTCGGATTGATGGCGGCAAACTCCGGCTTGAACTGGTCGCCCTTGCGCGTGTCGATGGCGATCGGCTCGTAGGCGAGGCCCGCTTCCTCGAGGAACAGGGCAACCTTGGTCGGATTGGGCGAGCCATTGAAATAGAACTTCAACATCAAATGCTCCTCACTGACTGATGGTCACGGGTGGGCGCGCCCGCCTAATCGTCGGCGCGGCAGGCCTCTTGCTTGTAGCGCTGGCGCCCCGCCAGCCGCAACCAAAGCGTGGTGATCGGCGGCGCAACCCTGCAATGTCAATTGGCGGGCTCATCGCCAACGACGCGCTGCCGGCGCAGGGCGGCGATCTCGCTCGCACCGAGCCCCAGCTCTTCCAGCACCTCTGCCGTATGCTCGCCGAGGCGAGGCGCGCCGTTGCGGATCACCGTCGGCGTCGCGAAGCGTGCCGCTGTCCGTGTCTGCCGCAGGCGGCCCGCGACGGGATGGTCGCTTTCGAGCAGGATGCCGCTTGCAGCGATCTGCGGATGGGCGATGACCTGATCGCGTGTGAGCACGGGGGCGCACGGCACCTGCTCCGCCTCGAGCCGTTCCAGCCACTCCTCGGTCGTGCGTGTCCTGAGCACGTCCTGCGTCATCTGCAGGCGAGCATCGATATTCTGGTCGCGCAACGCCGGCGTGCTGAAGCGGGGATCCTCGAGCCATTCAGGCTTGCCGAGCGCGCGCGTCAGCGCTTGCCATTCCTTGTTGGTCATGACGGCCGCGGTCATGAAACCGTTGCTGGTCTCGTAGATCAGATCGATGAAGCTCGCGGCCGAACGCGGCGACACGGTCTCGCCGACATAGGTCTGCGCGCCCATGTCGGAGGCCCACAGGAAGGCGAGCACGGCATCGAGCATGGAGAGGCGCACGTGCTGGCCCTTGCCGGTCTTGAGGCGTCCCACCAGAGCCGCCGCGATTGCCTGCGCCGCCGTCACGGCAGTCAGCTTGTCGGGCAGCACGGTGCGGATGAGGCGCGGGCGCTGATCGTCGGAGCCTGCCTGCACCGTGGTGAGGCCGGAGAAGGCCTGCACAACCGGATCGTAGACGGGCTTCCTGGCATACGGCCCCTTTTCGCCGAACCCATTGATGGATACGTAGACGATCGCCGGTGCCACGGTGCGGATTGCCGCCTCGTCGACGCCCAACCGCTCCACCACGCCCGGCCGGAAGTTCTGCACCAGCACGTCAGCCGTGGCCGCCAGTTGCTTCACCAGCTTCACGCCCTGGGGCGTCTTGAGGTCGATGGTGACCGAGCGCTTGTTGCGGTTGAGGTTCAGGAACGAGGCCGAGAAGCCGTTGCGGCGGTT
>Ga0111539_10013489_pt1 | contig 10212 bp, 13 predicted proteins | sample RhiMethybrSRZTD1_FD_79667 | JGI IMG/M metagenome (GOLD analysis project Ga0111539, IMG submission 79667) | Populus rhizosphere microbial communities from Tennessee, USA - Rhizosphere MetaG P. TD hybrid SRZTD1 (version 2) (version 2) | ecosystem: Host-associated > Plants > Roots > Rhizosphere >... | reverse complement strand
GGCGGTGGATAGGCGGAATCAGGTGCCGGGGCTGGGTAGGACATCGTCGAAGCCTACCCGTCGGCGATCAGGCCGGAGGCGGCTCGTCGCTGTGGATCGCCAGAATGTTGCCGTCGGGGTCACGGAACCAGGCGATCGTCGGCCCCTCACCGGCCGAGGTGGGTCGTGCAATGCCTTTGGCGTCCTGATCGAAGCCGTCGAAGCGCGCCATCTCGACGCCGTTCTGCTGCAGCTCGGCGACAGCCGCATCCACGTCCGGCACCGGGAAGTTCAAGACCGTGTAGGTGGCAGGCCTGAAATCCTCCTTGGAGTAGACGAGGACCCGCTTGTCGTCGCCGAGCCGCAGCTCGAGCAGCTGGCCGTCGTAGAGCTCGTTCACGTCAAGCCCGAGCTTCGTTGCGTAGAACACCTTCTCGGCCGCGATCTCCTTCGCGGCGAAGCTCGAATACGCATGTGCGGTGGGAAGCATCCGTCACCTCCTGGTGGACCTCGATGCTACCCGCGGGCGCCTTGCGACGGCATCGACACCGCCTCCCGCGGACGGATGCGGCCTGGCGTCCGATGGGACGTCCGGCCGCGGGAGGGCGGGTCGGTGGTGGCTCACGCGAAGGTGCGGCGTGTCCAGTCGTCGCCGATGCTGTCGCGCGAGTCGACACCCTTGCGGATCGCCCCGGCATCGACCAGGGCCAGGATCGCGACGATCGTCACGATGAATGTCAATAGCTCCATCTCGTTCTCCTTCGTCTTCGGTGGGCTGACTGCGTTGACACGATGGTGACGGGTAACTGGTCATCTGCTAAGGTCCACATCGATGGTTAGAACGAGGACCAGATTCCCGACCGAGCTCTTGGTCGAGCTCCACAAGGACGACCCCCGGCCCCTCCATCGACAGCTCGAGCAGGAGCTGCGCGTTGCGATCAGGACCGGTCGTCTGCCGCCGGACTCCACGCTGCCCTCGACCCGCGTCCTCGCCGATCAGCTGGATCTCTCGCGCGGCGTCGTGGTGGAGGCGTACGAGCAGCTCCTGGCCGAGGGCTACCTCACGAGCGTGCCTGGTGGGGCTACGCGGGTCGCGACGCGGGCGGCTGCGACGGTGTCACCAGAGCGACCAGCGGAGTCTGCGCCCGCGATCCGGATCGACTTCGCGTACGGGCGCCCGGACGTGACGTTGTTCCCGCGTCAGATCTGGCTGCGCTCGATCCGTCGCGTTCTGATCGAGGCGCCGAGCGAGCGCCTGACCTACCTCGACCGGCGGGGCGCGCCCGAGCTGCGCGAGGCGCTGGCTGCGTACCTCAACCGGGTCCGCGGCACCGCCGCCGACGCGAACGACATCATCGTGTGCAACGGTTTCGCCCAGGCCATCGACCTCGTGACGCAGCTCGTCAAGTCACGCGGCGGTCGACGGATCGCGGTCGAGGATCCAGGCGACGCCGATGGTCGCGGAGCGGTACTCCGGCACGGGCTGACGGCGGTGCCACTCCCCGTCGACGACGGCGGCATCTCGATCGAGTCGCTTCGTGCGTCGGAGGCTGACGCCGTCTTCCTGACGCCTGCTCATCACTACCCGACAGGTGCGGTGATGGGACCCGATCGCCGCGCCGAATCGCTTGCCTGGGCCGACGAGCGGCACGCGCTGATCCTCGAGGACGACTACGACGCGGAGTACCGCTACGACCGCGAGCCCATCGGCGCGATCCACGGTCTGGCGCCGGAGCGGGTCATCTACGCCGGCTCGGCGAGCAAGACGCTCGCCCCCGGACTGCGTCTCGGCTGGATGGTCGTCCCGCACGCGCTCGTGGATGTCCTCGGTTCGCTCAAGGAGGCCAACGACAGGGGCTCCGCCAGCCTCGACCAGCTGGCCTTCGCCGACTTCCTGTCACGAGGCGAGTTCGACCGCCACCTTCGCCGCATGCGCCCGATCTATCGAGAGCGACGCGATGCGATGCTGGATGCGCTCCGCCGCTACCTTCCGGAGGTCCGTACCACGGGAGCGTCCGCAGGGCTCCACGTCCTTGCCGTCCTGCCAGGAGGGATCGACGAGGCCGGAGTGATGGAGCGCGCGCGCTCGTCGGGCGTCAAGGTGACCGGGCTGCGGCACACCTATCAGGATCCCGGGCGGGCGCCAGGCGGCCTCATCCTGGGGTACGGGCAGGTGTCTGCCGCGCAGATCGACGAGGGCGTGCGCCTGCTCGCCGACGCCGTGCGCTCGGCGCGTTAGGTCAGTCGGTCTGCTCCTCGCGGCCACCGCGGCGCCACCGGCCGAGCCGGTGCCAGGCACGTTCCGGCGCGGAGACCGGCGTTTCATGACCGGAAGGCTCGCCCTGGTCCGCCGGATCGGCGTCGGGATCGGCCGCCATCCGGGCGACCGCGGCGACCTCTCCTTCGAGCTGGCGGGTGTACATACCCGCGAGAGCTGGGCGAGCGATGCCCGAGATCGGACCCGACACGTCGAACGCGTGACGGATGCGCGAGCCGGTGGGCGTCGGCGAGACCTCGTAGATGTTGATGATCGTGAGGAGAGCGGGCTTGACGACGAGTTCGAGCGCCCGGTCGGGCTCGAGCCGCCGGATGCGGCAGTGGTAGACAGTGCCGTAGTTCGCCCGCACATCCACGATGCCGCCCTCGACGAGCGGCCCGTCGGCCCGAGCCCAGGTCGCGTTGTGGCCCCAACGACTCCACGTCGATGGGTCCATGTACAGGGCGAAGACCGCCGCGGGATCGACGTCCGCCTCGAGCACAGCCTCGATCGTGAAGCTCACCGCGTCCTCCTCCTCGTCCCACCCGACCTCGAGCATACCGGTGCGATCCTGCGGCGGACACGGATGCGCCCCGGGCGGCGATGACGCCCGGGGCGCGGGGTGTGGCGAGTTGCCGTCGGGCCTAGCGGCCGCCGCTGAACTGTGGCTCCCCAGGCTTGAGCGCCCGGAAGCGGAGGGCCGACCATGTGTCGTCGACCGAGATCTGGCTGATGGGCCGGAACCCGAAGTCGGCCAGGATCGGCCAGAGCGAGTCGCGATTGATATCGGCCTTGTTGCCCTTGGGGTAGAGGACCCACAGGTTGCCGGATCCCAGGAGTGCCGTGCCCTTGGTCGCGAAGCGGTCGCGGACGGACGCGGCGTCGTCGGCGATGACGATCGACGTCGATGCGTTCGCAGGATCGCCGGCCGGCTCGACACCGTCGGGCAGCGGCCCGAGCAACCCGCGCCGCCCCTCATCCGAGACCCACAGGGTGGAGCCTGGCTTGATCAGCAGCTTGTCGGCGACGGTCTTGTCGGTCATGACCGGACCCCTTCAGCGACCGAAGAACTCGGCCAACGCCGGCGCGAGTACCGATGGATCGACGTTGTGCTCCTGGCCCTCGAGCGTCTTGACCTGCGCGTTCGGCACAACGTCGGCGATGGCCTCCGCCGTGGGACCCATGAACCCGAAACTCGCGGCACCGACGAGGACCAGCGTCGGGACGTTCAGCGACCGGATCTTGTCGACCGGGAGCGAGTAGTCGCCCATGATCTCCGCGTCGTACGCGAGGGTGTGCGCGAGCGACTCTGTCCACTGCCACCACGGCTGCGACCGAGCCGAGGCCACGAACTCCTCGGGCATGCCGACGACCTTGGCCATGAAGTACTCGACGGCGTCGCCGCGACGATCCTGCGCGACCAGGTCGCGGTAGATCTGGGCAGTGTTCGGGTCCGGCTTCGGCCGACTCTCGTCGACGATGTAGGGCGGCTCCCAGAGCGCGAGCTTGTCGACCGGGATCCGGCCGCCGCCGCGAGAAGCGCAAGTGCAGCACCCGAGGACGACCCGTACAGATGGGCCTTCCCACCGGCGGCCTCGATGACCGCGTCGATGTCCTCGATCTCGCGCTGGATCGCGTATGGCTGCGTATCGCCCGAGGGTCCGCGACCGCGTCGGTCGTAGTTGAAGACGGTGTAGCCGGTGGCGAGCTGGTCGGCGAGACCGGCGTTGGACGATCGGTCGACCGAGCCGCCACTCACGAGGACGACGGCCGGGCCGGTCCCGAGTCGGTCGTAGGCGATGGTCGTGCCGTCCTTCGACGTGGCGAACTGGAGTGTCGTGCTGGTCATCGCGGTCTCCTTCGTCGGATACGTGATTCTGAGGGTTCGTGTCATCACGTAGTCGGAGCCGACGACGGGTTCTCGACATGGCGGGTCGTCTCGATCTCGGCGATCCCTTTCGATATCGAACGTGGGGCGATCGAACCAGCGAACGAACCGCGTATCGGAACGGACATCGGACCTCTCAGTCGCCCTCCCCAACTTCCCACGTTCGGAGGGGAGAACGACGATCGGTCCAGCGGTCATTTCGAACCTGGGGGTGTCAGGGCCACGCGTCGACGACCACCCGTGGCACGATGTCGAGACGGCGAGTCCAGCTTCGACCTTCCTGTGACGGCGCCCGATGCGGCCCGCGCACAGCACAGGAGAATCACCCCGTGAAGTACATGATCCTCATCCACTCCGACATGCAGTTCTGGCAGGAGAGCCTCTCCGAGGAAGAGGCCAACCGCGTCCTCGGGAATCACTACAAGGTGATCAACGAGACCAAGGCCTCTGGTGAACTGATCCGGGTCGAGGGACTCGGCACCGAGCGCACGTTCATCGAATTCCGGAACGGTACGCCGGCCGTGACCGACGGCCCCTTCGGCGAGGTCAAGGAGCAGCTCGCCGGCCTCTTCCTGATCGACGTCGACAGCCTCGATCGCGCCAAGGAGATCGCTGGACCGCTGTCCGAGTACGGGGTTGTCGAGATCCGGCCGATCATGGAGGACGCCGGGACAGAGATGTGACCGGACCCGACTCGGCACGCGATACGACACCCGACACAGCGCCCGGCCCGATGCCGGGCCCGACCGCACCCGCCATCGAGGACCTGCTGCGCGAACTCGCGCCGCAGGTCCTCGCCGCGCTTGCTCGACGGAACAGCCAGTTCGATGCGGCGGAGGACGCCGTCCAGGAGGCCTTGCTGACGGCGTCGCAGCAATGGCCCGACAGCGGCATCCCCGACAACCCTCGCGGCTGGCTCATCACCGTCGCGCAGCGACGACTGACCGACCTGCTCCGCGCGGACGTCGCTCGGCAGCGCCGCGAATCGGCGGCCGCTGCGCTGCTCCCACCGGACGCGTGGCAGATCGCGCCGCCCGACACGAACGATGCAGCGCCACGCGAGGACGACTCGCTCACGCTGCTGTTCCTGTGCTGCCATCCGGCGCTGTCCCCGGCGTCACAGCTCGCGCTGACGCTCCGCGCCGTCGGCGGGTTGACGACGGCCCAGATCGCGGCCGCCTTCCTCGTTCCCGAGGCGACGATGGCCCAGCGCATCAGCCGGGCGAAGGCGACCATCACGGGCGCCGGCGGGCGCTTCGAGATGCCCCCCGACGCGGATCTGCCCGACCGGCTCCAGGTGGTCCTCCACGTCCTCTACCTGATGTTCAACGAGGGCTACACCGCCTCTTCGGGCGACGACCTGCTCCGACCCGAGCTCGCCGCCGAGGCGATCCGGCTGACCCGCGATGTCCACCGGCGGCTCCCCGACGAGACCGAGCTCGCCGGGCTTCTGGCCCTGATGCTGTTGACCGATGCGCGTCGGCCTGCCCGGACCGACGGTCACGGCAATCTCGTTCCGCTGGCCGATCAGGACCGCTCGCGCTGGGACCGGTCGGCGATCGCCGAGGGCGTCGAGATCATCACAACCACCCTCCCGCGCGGGCGGATCGGTCCGTACCAGGTCCAGGCAGCGATCGCCGCCGTCCACGATGAGGCGTCCCGCGCCGAGGACACCGATTGGCGCGAGATCATCGAGCTATACCGGCTCCTCGAGCGTGTGGCTCCGAACCCGATGGTCACCCTCAACCATGCCGTTGCCGTCGCCATGGTCGACGGTCCGGGTGCGGGTCTCGCGATGCTGCGAGAGCTGGAGGAGGACGAGCGCATGGCCAAACACCATCGACTCGAGGCCGTTCGAGCCCACCTGCTCGAGATGGCGGGCGACGCGGCCGCCGCGCGCGCCGCGTATCGACTCGCCGCACAGCGGACGACGAGCCTCCCGGAGCGTCGCTACCTGGAGGCTCGCGCGTCGCGTCTTGCCTAGGGTCCGATCGACGTCAGTCGTGAGCCCCCCAGTCGATGCATGCCGGCCGGAACGACGACAGCGGCAGGATGACTCGGGACCCTCCTTCAAGAAGACTTCGACATGACCCCCGATCGGTCAGGGCAGCCGCTGCCAGCTCCCGTTACCGACGTTCCCCGGAGCCGGGATCCGGACGGCGGGCGTCACGCCCTCCGGGTCTAATATGAGGAGCTGGTAGAAGCCATCGGTGTCGTTGCCCACGTAGCTGTAGAGCCGCGTCCCGTCGGGCGACCAGACCGGTGGAGCGAGGTCGGCTGGTGTCCGCAGCTCGACGACCCGCGTGCCGGCGCGATCGCTCACGACCACATAGGCGCGGGCCGACTCGTCCGCCGGCGCACGCGCCCAGGCCAGGCGCTTACCGTCCGGCGACCAGCTCGGTGAGAACTCGGGGCTGGGGTCGTGCGACAGGTTCGTGACGGTCTTCCCGTCGGCCGATACCGTGAAGATGTCGAGCTGGTCGTCCTTCACGGCGCTCACAGCGATCAGCGCACCATCCGGCGACCAGTCCGGCCACAGGACGATGTCCTTGAGTGACGCGACCTCGTGCTCGTTCGACCCATCTGGGGCGACCGAGTGCAGCGTGGTCGACGCTTCGCTGACGTACGCGATGCTCTTCCCGTCGGGTGCCCAAGCCGGGTCGATGCCCTTGCGTGTCGGATCGGTGATGCGGTCGACCTCGCCCGCCAGATCGGCGACGAAGATCGCCGTCCCATCCGGCGTATCTGCCGCGTACGCCAGCTGGTCACCGGCCGGCGACCAGCTCATGCTGCTCGGTTGATCCAGCGACTCCTCTCGCTCTCGAAGCGTGATCCCGTCAGCAAGCACATGACGTCCGCCGCCGTACTGGTCGACGATCGTCAGCGCCCAGGGTGTGGCCGGCTTGTCCCGATGCCAGAACGCGAGATGCAGTCCGTCGCGCGACCAGATCGGGCTGATCGACTCGCCGTCCTTCGGCACGAGCACGTGTCGCTGCGTCCCATCGATCCGGGCGACGACGATGCCGTCGGCGGAGTCCATGGTGATGAATCCGGCCGTGGTCAAGCCGAAGGGTGGTGCGGGCCGTGGGGACCCGACGATGATCACTGCCGCCACGATCGCGATGACCAGCAACAGGAGCGTTCCAGCGACCAGGAGGAAGCGGCCGCCCGCCACCGCCCGCCGGGCCGTGGCGCCCCACATCCACCGATCCGAGATCAGCCAAGCCCGCCGGCGCGGCACATCGGCGACGCGGTCGAGCGCCTGGTCGAGCAGACCCGCCGGCGGTGACGTCGGGCGGACGTCCGCGAGCCAGGTCTCGAGGGTGCGGTCGAAGTCGCTCGCGGTACTCATGCCGTCCGACCTCGCTCGATGGGAACCACGCGGGCGTCCGAGTCGAGCGCAGCGCGCATCGTCCTCTTGCCGCGATACAGGCGGGATTTGACCGTACCGAGCGGGATCCCGAGGAGGTCCGCGATCTCGGTCAACAGGAAGCCCTCGATGTGGTGGAGCACGATCACCGTGCGCTCTTCGATGTCGAGACGTCTGAACGCGCGGTCCAGCTGGTCTCGATCGATCAGGCCGGGAAGCGCGTCTGGGCTTCCTCGCTCGTCGACGACCGCGTGGATCTCGACGAGACGTCTTCGCCGCTCGCGTCCCGCCTCGCGATAGCAGCACCTGACGAGGACGCGGTGCAACCAGGCTTCGAACCGGTCGGGATCGCGGATCGCGGAGAGGTCACGCCAGGCAGTGACGAGCGCCTCCTGGGTGGCATCCGCGGCTCGGTCCGGATCCCGGAGGATGAGCGCCGCGACCGCGTACAACCGGCCGATCGAGGCGGACGCCAGAACGTCGAACGCCTCTCGGTCGCCGGCCATCGCGGATCGGACCAGCTCTCGATCCATCGTCCCTCCGGATCGGGCACATCTTGGTGCCTTCACCGAGCTATGGGCGAGGGGTCGCGCAAAAGGTTCCCGAATCCGTCCCCGGCCCGCTTACGCGGGGAGCCCTCAGGGTCGCGTCGCCTGCAGTCGTTCCCGGAGGAGCCGTTGCGGCACACCTGACACGTCGAGACGTTCGGCGCCCAGGAGGCGGGTCATCCGCTCGATGCCACAGGCGAACGCCTCCGCGAAGGGGGGATCCGAGGCGAGCGCCTCCTCCTCGAGCCACAGGCCGAGGATCGCGAACGTCGAGGTCGATCGCTCCACGCGGCCGTCGAACCGTGCGACCAGGCGGTCGCCCCACAGGACGGGAAGCGCGTAGTAGCCGAACTTGCGCTTCGGGGCGGGCGTGTAGACCTCCCAGATGTAGTCGAAGTCGAACAGCGACGCCGCGCGTTTGCGGGCGCTGACGGGGTCGAGCGGCGCGAGGAACGTCGCCTCGTCGGTCGTGGTGGTGGCGCGCGGCTTCCAGGCCCTCGGCACGCGACCGCGCTCGACCGTCGCGATGTCGTCCGCGTCTTCGGCAAGCGCCCAGCGCGGGCTGCGCCAACCCTCGACCTCGATCTCGATGAGGGTGCCGGCCTTCACGGCGTTGTCGCGCCACGCAGCGACGGCCTGCCGCTCCCCTTTGTGATACAGCGCGTACGTGCCGGTCAACGGGGAGATGCCCTCGAACGCGACGTGCTTCCGGCGCATGAAGTCGTCGGTCTCCGCGTCGGACGCCTCCTCGAGCAGGTCGCGCGGCGCGACATCCTCGGTCGGGGCGTACACGCGCTCGAACCGCTCGCGGTGGTGGACCATCGCGTCGCCGATCCGCCACAGGTAGTAGAGCGCGACCGCGCTGTCCTTCCGGCCGCGGTACGAGTCGGTCCGCTTCCGGCTGGCCATCGTGAAGTCACGGTTCGCGACCGTGCCACGCTCACGGAGCACGCTGCGCATCTCGACGATCGTCTCGTGATGCTCGTGCTCGACCTCGCGCCAGTGGCCCATCTCGCGCTCGCGCCGCATGAGGTTGCGCCAGTACGGCAACTCGTCCATCGGGCGGACGGCGAGCCAGCCACCCCAGTCGAAGAACTTGCGGCGCTCGTAGGTCAGGCGCGCCCAGTCGTCGAGCTGGTAGTCGATGACGCGGCTCGCGAGCATCAGGTCCTGTGCACGGGCCATGATCGCGAGCGGGTCGAGCTGGAGATGCTCCATCGCGCGCATCGCGCGCTCGGTCCCCTGGAGGCCGCTCCATCGACGACCGGGCCACAGACCCTGCCGGCCGAGGATGAATCGGCGGGCCGTCTGGCGCGAGATCCTCACGCCACGAAGGGTAGCGGCGATGTCGTCGCTCCGACGACGGTTCGCCGACGTAGGCTTTGGACATGACCGCCGACCCGAGCGCCGCCTCCAACTTGCGCGACATCACCAACGTCCCGGCCATCGACGTCTGGGGCGAGACCGTCCAGGCGCGGGTGATCGTCGGGAACAACGCGAGCCTTGCGGTCGTGGAACTCGCCCCGGGCGCCATCGTGCCCGAGCACCATCACGAGCACGAGCAACTCGGGCTGTGCGTCCAGGGCTCGGTCACGTTCACCATCGATGGAGAGCGACGCGTGCTCGGTCCTGGCGGGACATGGCGGATAACGTCGAACCTGCCCCACGACGCGGTCGCCGGCCCGGACGGCGCGATCCTGGTCGACATCTTCGCGCCGGCCCGTGCTGACTGGGATGCCCTGCCCCGCTCCGAGCCGCGGGCGCCGCGCTGGCCCGGGTCGGCGACCGACGCACCGCGCTAGCGCAGCGCCGACGCGAGCGACAGCTGCTCGACGGCGGGATGTGGGAGCGGACGAGGGTCGTCAGGACCGTCCGTCGCTCCGGCTCGTTCGGCCGGCGTCGCGCGGCGCGGTCGTCGGTCGGCGATGCCATGCTGCTTCGCGAGCTCGCGGACCTGCTGTTTGACCGGGTCCAGCACGTCCTTCGTGACATACGCGCGGCCGTCGTAGAGCCGCTCGTATGCCGGCAGCAGCTCCGGCCAGTCGCGCGCCAGGTTCTCGAGGAAATGCTCGCGGGTACCCGGTCTGAGATAGAGGACGTTCGTCCAGACGGCGGTCGCGCCGGCATCGCGGGCGGCCCTGATGACATCGGCCATCTTGTGTGGGTCGTC
>Ga0111539_10013488_pt1 | contig 10213 bp, 7 predicted proteins | sample RhiMethybrSRZTD1_FD_79667 | JGI IMG/M metagenome (GOLD analysis project Ga0111539, IMG submission 79667) | Populus rhizosphere microbial communities from Tennessee, USA - Rhizosphere MetaG P. TD hybrid SRZTD1 (version 2) (version 2) | ecosystem: Host-associated > Plants > Roots > Rhizosphere >... | reverse complement strand
GAAGTATCGCCACCTGTTTGTGGACGAATTCCAGGACACCGATCCCATCCAGGCGGAAATCGTGTTTCTGCTCGCCGCCGACGAAGGTTCGGCCTCCGTAGCGGCCGCCGACTGGCGCACGATTGCCCTCCGTCCAGGCGCGCTCTTCGTCGTCGGCGATCCGAAGCAGTCTATCTATCGCTTCCGCCGCGCCGACATCGACATCTACAACATCGTCCGCGCACGCTTCAGCGATCCGACCGTCGGCCAGGTGCTGCCGCTGACGCTGAACTTCCGGTCTGTTCCGACTCTGTGCCGCTGGGCGAACGACGTATTCCGTCAGCGATTCCCTGCCGAGCCGACCGCGTTCTCGCCCAGGTTTGCCGCACTCGATCCGGACGACGCGAACGAACGTCCCGGCGGCGTGTTCATGATTACGCACACGGGAGATAAGAGTGACGTTCCGCAGGACGACGCGAAGCGAATAGCTGAGTGCATCCGTTCGGAAGTGGACGCCGGACGGCGGCGATTCAGCGACTTCTTGATCCTGACTCGGCGGAAGCGCAAACGCCTCGTCCCGTACGCGACGGCTCTGGAGCATCTGAACGTGCCGATCGAGGTGAGCGGCGCCGGCGCGTTCGGCGACTCCGCCGAGGTGGCGGCGTTGATCGAGCTGCTCCGCGCGCTGGCCGATCCTCAGGACACGCTTGCGCTTGTTGCCGTTCTGCGGGGACCCTTCTTCGGCATCAGCGATCGCGAGCTTTTTGCGTTCAAGCAGTCCGGTGGCTGGTTCAACCTCTTTTTTACGCCTTCACAGGATCCCCCACAGGGGCCTGTCGAAGCTGCACTCAGTGCGCTGAGGCGTTACTACCGCTGGACCCGCATTCTGCCGGCCGGTGCAGCACTGGAGAGGATCCTGGAGCATACCGGGTACCTAGCGCTGGCGGCGACGACGCCCGGCGGCGTCGAGGCCGGGGATCTTCTGCACGCCATCGATCGTGTCCGCCAGGTCGTGGAGAACGGGGGCACACTGGCCGATGCGGCGGACTCGCTCGAAGACGACGCCGACGATGACAACGAGGTCGAGTCGCTGCCGCTGGAGCCCGGGCGTACGGACGTCGTGCGGCTGATGAACCTGCACAAGGCGAAGGGCCTCGAAGCGTCGGTCGTCTTTCTTGCGGATCCCCTCGGCGGCCCATGGACGCGAGTCGATCGGCGCATCGTGCGCACCGACACTGGTGCCCAGGGCTGGTTCCGAATCTTCAAGAGGTTCGAGTCCGGCGGCTCGCAGTTGCTCGGCGAGCCAGCGAATTGGGCTGCCCACGAGGCGGACGAGTTGCCCTACCTGGAGGCGGAGGAGGACCGGCTGCTCTACGTCGCGGCCACGCGTGCGCGCGAGCAGCTTGTCGTCAGCCGCTGGACCGGCGGCACTCTGAGGAGCCCCGCGTGGGGTGTTCTCAATGCGGCGCTCGCCGGTGCGAGGGAGCTACCAATTCCCGCCGCTGTAAACGTGCCTAGCGTCGAGCCGTTGGACTCCTCGGAGGCAGATTCCGAAGCCACATCGAGGCGCGGTGTCGCTCATGAACGCGTCCGCCAGCCCTCGTGGTCGGTGACCTCTGTCACTGCGGAAGCAAAGCAACTCGAGCGTACGACCAGGTCCGTCACCGTCGCCACCGACGACCCGACGAAGGTCGTCACGAAGGACACGCCGGCGCATCGCGCTGACGCCGGGATGGCGTGGGGCACGCTGATTCACGGCCTGCTGGAGCACGCGATGCGGCACAAAGCCGTGACGCGCGACGATCTGCGTCGGCTCGGCATGTGGCTGACGTGTGAACACCTGCAGTTGCGCACGTTGCTGGACGAAGCCGTCGACACCGTAGTCGATATTGCCGGTTCTGATTGGTGGCGTGCGGCGAAGGCCGGCGAGCACTCCGAGGAGACGCCGTTTGCCGTTAATCAGGCGGACCGTCATATCCGCAACGGCGTCATGGACCTCTTGTTCCGGGAGGACGGCGGCTGGGCGGTCCGCGACTACAAGACTGACGTGTCGCTCGATGCCGCTGGTTATGAAAACCAACTGCGCGCCTACCGGGACGCGCTGTTGGCACTCAGATGTGACGTGAAGGATGCGTCGCTCGTCCACGTGCGTCCGTCCACCGAGGCGATTTGAGTTCTATGGCATCTAACAGGTTCTACGTACCGACCAAAGGCCTCGACGCCTGGCGGACGCGTTTGGCGGATCCCGACCTCCACTGGAAGCGAGGCGCGTCCGCCATGGAACTCGCCACGTCGTGGGAACTCGCCGCACGGACTGAGCGTGGCCTGCCGCCATCCGTGGCGAGCGTGCTCGATCAGCACGAGGCAACGCGTGGATGTCGTCTGCTCTTTGGTTTCCCGGAGCATCAAGTCAATCTCGCCGGCGGCTCACGGCCATCCCAAACGGATTTGTGGGCCGTACTCAAGACTGACGACGGTTGGGCGTCGATGGCGGTCGAAGGTAAAGCGCGCGAACCGTTCGGGCCGACGGTTGGCGAATGGCTTCGGGATGCGTCCGACGGCAAGCGCGCACGACTGAGCGCTCTATGCCAGACGCTCGGCTTGGCTGCAGTCGAAGAATCCGAGCTTCGATATCAGCTGTTTCACCGCGCCGCTTCAGCGGTCATGGAAGCATCGAAAATCGGCGCTCGAACGGCTCTTCTTCTGGTCCAAAACTTTTTTCCCGCTTCTGGTGCGTGGCCGGACTTTCAAGCGTTCTCGCGTCAGTTCGGCGCGGAAGCGTGCCGCGATGGAGTCTGTGAGGCCAGGTGCCCTGGCGTGGACCGGCTCCTGATCGCGTGGGTGGATTCCGCTGTTGCCAACGACGCGGAACTTGCAGCTCTCGCCTGAGGTCAGTATGGCGTTGTTCATCGTCGTCCATCATCCGGATGACCCACATCAAATGTGGGCAAATGAATGGGATGGCGACATGCTTCTAAAGTCCATTACGACGCCTCGCGCTGTCGCAAACCGGCTGACGACTGCTGCTGCCAGAGGGGAACGCGTATACGTTCACCGCTGCGCATACGGAGGTCGAGAAGCAGTCATCTGTTGTTCGTGTACGGTTGACTCCGTTCAACCAATTACGAAGAAGGATGCACTCGTTCGGTTTGCGGATGTGCGAGCCGAGTCCGGCGTGCCGCCGCAGGCAGCGCGGCCGGGACTCAATACATACGAAGCGCCGATCCCTGCCACGAGCCGGCCATGACACGCGTCCTCAGTCCCGGCGCACGGTGGTGAAACAGCATGCTTAGCGACGCCCGCGCTCTGCCCGCATCCAACCCTCTGATGCGAGGCCACGGAAACGTGATTCGCGTGCATAATCCTGCGTTCTGCACCCCAATTTTCAGCGAAGCGTGCCACGTCGGTGTGCCCTCGCATGCGCAGACTCCAGGCGGCGGATTTCGGGGTCGCTGGATGTGATCTACATAGGGGGCTGACGGCGTGACAAAAGTGCTTGGGCGATTAAAGCGAGTCTCTCTTCGAGAGGCATGGGACAGCGAGGCAACTGCGTTCACACCCTGGTTGGCCAGACCGGAGAACGTTGAATTGCTCGCCGACGAGCTCGGCCTTGATTTAGAGGTCGAAGCGCAAGAGCGCAACGTCGGCCCCTTCCGTGCGGACGTTTTGTGTAAGAACACGGTCGACGATACGTGGGTTTTGATCGAGAACCAACTGGAGCGGACGGACCACACTCGCCTCGGCCAACTGCTCACGTATGCGGCCGGTCTCGAAGCCGTGACCATCGTGTGGATTGCAGAGCAGTTCACCGAGCAGCATCGCGCTACGCTTGATTGGCTCAACGAGATCACTGACGAGAAATTCAATTTCTTCGACGTGGAGGTGGAGCTTTTTCAAATTGGGGACTCGCCGTTCGCGCCGCATTTCAACATCGTCTCGAAGCCTAACGACTGGTCGAAGACTGTCGCGGAAGCAGCACGGCGGATCGAGAGTGGTGATCTCAGTCCGACGAAGCAACTGCAGCAGACGTTCTGGACCCGGCTTCGCGAGTACGCGGAAGCGCGCGGATCATCTCTTCGATTCCAGAAGCCTCATCCACAGCATTGGACGAATTTGAGCATCGGCCGCGCCGGCCTCTTCCTGGTCGCTACAGCTACCTTCCAGGCACGGACCAGAGCATCATCATCACGTTCGACCTGGACTTTGGTAACATTCTGGCCCTCGGCGTACTCGACAAGCTAGCGTCATCATTTTCAGACTCGCCGATGAACGCGTCGACTCCGTCCACCGGCGTCTGGCGGTCGTGTTGAGCACCACGCCAAGATGGTCGCCGTAGCGTGACGTCGAATGAACACGCTAAGCCCGTCGATCGGCTAAAAGGACCGCTCTCGAGAATTGAGGACGACTCTCTCCATTCTCTGTTGTGGACCTGCCTGTGGCTTACCGCGAGGTTAGCGCTTGGTTAGCGTTGTCAGGTCGCTCCGGATCAGGGCTTCCTTCTTGTCCCGTTTCCAGCCCTTGAGTTGACGCTCGCGCTGTAAGGCGGACTCGCGTGAGGGGTAGGTCTCGGAGTAGACGAGGGCGACCGGGCGCCTGGTGGCTGTATAGGTGCAGCCACCCTGCTGATGTTTTTCCAGCCGGCGCTCAACGTCGCCAGTCTCACCGATGTAGAGGGAGTTGTCAGCGCAACGGAGGATGTAGACAAACCACACACGACGACGATGCCATCGTCTGGCCGCACTTTGACACTGGAAGGAGGACGCTGGAGGAAGCCCTTCGACTCAGGCGCTTCGCGCCCTCGCTCAGGGCATTCTCCGTGGCCGTGGCTCGCCATGAGCGAGCCTCCGGCTCGCCGAAGGCGAGATGGAGGTGAGTCGAATGGTGGAGGCGGCGGGAGTCGAACCCGCGTCCGAAAGCACGTCCCCGCAGGACTCTACATGCGTGTCCGCTTCGTCATTGTCGGGCCGGCGTGTGGAAACGGCTAAGTACCGCTCGACCGTAGCCTCGGCAAATCTCGCGGGCCCGCGCCGAGGCGCCACGGGCCCACCAGCCTGTTTAATGGCGTCTGACCCCCAACCACCAGGCGAGGTCAAGGCAGACGTCACTGCTTAATTAAGCAGCGAGAGCGTACTGATTGTCCGCAGTTAACGGATGTCCCATCGGATTTACGAGTCAATGGAGCTCGGCATGCATCCCGCGATTCTGTACCCCCGTCGAAGCCAATTTCGCCCCCATGGCAGTAATCGCAAGCGGCGCGTACGCCCACGCGCCACCTTGTAATTGTACGGTACGGAACGCGGCATCGCTGAAGGGGTGCCGCGATGGCCTACGAGAACAGCATCGAATACAGGCAGTCGTGCAGGTTGCAGACGATGCACTCCCCGCGCTCGTGCGCTGCAGTGCTGGTCGATGCATGAGCCGTCGCGCCGAGCACGACGAGGGACAGGATCACGCCGCCGGTCCAGGACAGAACACGCTTCATAGCCACCTCATCTCGCAGAGACCGCGAGACTACCATGCACCCGAAGCGCCGTCCACCGCTGATTCCGCTCCCAACGCCTGTTAACGCAACAGGTTATCCCGGGTGAGCCGTATAATCGGACAAGGTCCCGGTGGCAGATCAGTTGGATTCATCAGTCGACCGCATAGTCGCGACGATGCGCGGCGAGCTCGAGGCGACGCTGCAGCGCCAGGCGGCAAGCATCGCCGAGAAAGCGGCAGCCGAACGCGAGGCGGCGGTCCGCCAGGCGGCGGAAGCGGCCCGCAAAGAAGCCCAGGAACAACTGTTCCAGGTCCGCCGCGCCGCCGACACTCAGGTGGCGACCCTGCAACGCGAGCTCGAGCAGGCCCGCCGTGTCGCCCAGGAACAGGTGGATTCGGCGAAGCGGACGCTGCAGGCGGAGGCCGCCGCGCGGCAGCGGGCCGAAGCGCAGGTCGAAGACGTCCGCCGCATCGGGCGCACGCAGGTCGAAGAAGCGCAGCGGTTGATGAACGACCGGGTCGCGGCGCTCGCGCGCGAGCTGGACGACAGTCGTCGCGAAACGGCCGCCCGCCGGCAGGAGCTGGATTCCGCCCGTGGCGCGTCGGCTGATTCCCTCGCCGATCTGGTTCGCGGGCTGCACACGGTCGACGAGGCGGAGTCGCTGACGGCGGTGTTCGAGCGTCTGATCGACGCCGCGCAACCGCATTCCAACGGCGCCGTCATCATGCTCGTCAAACAGGATGGGCTTCGTAAGTGGGAGAGCGGAGCGTTCGGCGGCGTGAACGTCACCGAGAAGGGAATGACGGTCGCGTCGAACGCCGCCACCGAACGTCGCCGCGTTGAAGCGGAATCGGCGATCGCGTTCCCGGTGAACGTCGGTGGAGAAGTGGTCGCGGTGCTGTATGCGGAAGTGGGCGATGCCCTTTCACCGCAGCGCCGCATGTCGAAGGACGCGCTGGACGCATTGACGCGGCACGCCGGCCGCGTGCTGGAGACGATCACGGTGGAGCAGGCGGCAGGATTCCGGCCGATACACCGCCAGTTGCAGGGGCACGGCGCCCGGCCGATGGGAGAACGCCCGTCGTGAGGCGGCCGCTGGCAGTGGTCGCGGTGGCGACACTCTGCGCCGCGGGCGTGCCAGCACAGGACCGCACACCGGATCAACCACGCCGCACCGGCGCCGGCGACCGCCTCGCGCCAACGACACATCCGCCGCTGCCGGCGCAGCCCTCTCAGTATTGGTACGTTCCGGACAGCGCGCTGTCGGCGTCCACGGCACGGCGTGACGCGGCGATCGCACGCTTTGCGCGCGGCGTGATGTTGATCGAGTCGGGCGACTTCGACGCCGGGTTGCCGCTCGTCAGCCCGCGCGACCTCGACGCCACGCCGCTGGCTGCCTACGCGCGCTATTACACCGCCGTCGCCCAGGTCGGCCTCGTCCGCCTCGTCGACGCGGACGCGACGCTGAAAGCACTGACCGCCTCCAAACCTGACGGCGCACTGCGTGAAAGCGCGACGCTGCTGCTCGCCGACGTCGCCGTCAAGCGGGGCGAGCCCGACCGCGCGGAGAACCTGCTCGAGGAGCTGAGCGAACAGAAGCTCAGTCGCCCGGAAGACGTCCTCGTCGCGCTTGGCCGCGCCGAGGAGACGCTCGGTCACGTCGAGCATGCGTTAAAAGCGTATCGCCGCGTCTACTACGAGTTCCCGCTCAGCACTCAATCGGCCGATGCCCAGGACGGCATCGCACGCGTGGAAACGACCGAGCTGATCGCGCCGGACCGGTATCAGCGGGAGCTGAAGCGCGCCAACGCGCTCTTCGACGGCCGGCGGTGGGCGCAGGCGCGGGCGGCGTACGAACCGCTGCAGCGCGTCGCCTCCGGAGACGAGCGCGAGCTGATCTCCCTGCGCATCGCCGAGAGCGCCTACTACCTCGACCGGTTCAGCGAAGCACGCACGCTGCTCAAGCCGCTCATCGAGGGCAGCCGCCGCGAGGCGGAAGCGCGCTTCTTCTACCTGACCGCCGTGCGCGGCGGCGGCGACTTCGAGACCTACGTCACGATGGCGCGGCAGTTCATCGCCGACTATCCGGACTCGGAGTGGACGGCGGAAACGCTCAACAACCTCGCCTCTCACCACATCATCGTCGACGAGGACGACAAGGCCGACGGAGTGTTCCGCGAGCTGCTGCAACGCTTCCCGCGCCACCGCTACAGCGAACGCGCCGCGTGGAAGACCGGGTGGCTGGCGTATCGGAACAACGACTTCCGCGACGCCGCCGACATCTTCGACACCGCGGCAGTGACCTTTGCGCGTTCGGACTATCGTCCGTCGTGGCTGTATTGGGCGGCGCGCGCCTACGATCAGCTCGGCAGCCGCGACCTCGCCAACGCGCGCTACCGCCTCGTTGTTGCTGATTACCAGAACTCGTATTACGGCCGTCTGGCGACCAAGCTCCTCGATGACCGCCGGCAGCCTCCCGTTGCGCCATCGACGAGCCTGGCGATTGCCGCCGCGCCGCCGACGAGTCTGCGGACCGACGATTTGATTCGTGCGCTCACCGCCGCCGAGCTCTACGACGCGGCGCTGAGAGAAGTGCAGTATGCGCAGAAGGTCTGGGGCGACTCTCCGCAGCTGCAGGCGACCTATGCATGGATTCGCTACCGGCAGGCGCCGACGCTGAAGGCCCAGGAACGCTTCAACGCGCTGCGCGGGGCGATCACGGCAATGCGACGCGCCTATCCGCAGTTCCTGGCTGCTGGCGGCGAGAACCTGCCGCCCGAAGTGCTGCGCATCATCTTCCCGCTCGACTTCTGGCCGCTCATCACCAAGTACTCGAAGGAGAACGATCTCGATCCGTACGTGCTCGCGGCGCTGATGGTCCAGGAGTCGACGTTTACGCCGGAGATCCGATCGGCGGCCAACGCGTATGGACTGATGCAGCTGACGCCGGCGACCGGCCGCACGCTGGCGCGGCAGATGGGTATTCGCCGCTTCTCGACGTCGATGCTGACGCAGGCGGAGCCGAACGTGCGGATGGGGACCAAGTACTTCAAGGACATGGTGGACCAGTTCGGCGGCGTGCATTACGCCCTGGCGGGTTACAACGCTGGCCCGCATCGCGTCACGGCGTGGTTGAAGGAGGCGCCGGGCCTGCCGCAGGACGAGTTCATCGACAACATCCCGTACGCCGAAACGCAGGCATACGTGCGACGCATTCTCGGCACGGCCGAAGACTACCGACGGCTATACGGCTCCGGCATTCTCGACGCGAACGCGGGCCTGGCGGCGACCGCTGTGACGCCTGCGGCGCCAGCGGCGGCGACGAAGAAAAAGCCGGCCGCGCCCACGAAGTCGTCGCGATCGACGCGATCGCGGCGCCGTTGATGGAACAGCGTTTCGAAGACATCCGGCGCGCCGCCGATTCACATTTCTGGTATTACGGCTTTCGACGCTTCGTCAACGACGTACTGACGGAGGTCACGGACGGACAGCGCGACCTTCGCATCATCGACTGCGGCTGTGGCGTCGGCCAGAACATGCCGCTGCTGGCGACCTACGGCGCGCCGACGGGCCTCGAGCCCGATGCGCACGCTGCTGCCGCCGGCCTCCACTTCGGCCGGCCGATCGTCCGTGCCGATATCACCCGCATACCATTCCCGGAGAACGCGTTCGACCTCGCCGTCTCTTTCGACGTCCTGCAATTCGTCGAAGCGGATCTGGCAGCGGTGCGCGAGATCGCCCGCGTGATCCGGCCCGGAGGGCGCGCGGTGCTGTTCATGACGGCACTCGATGTTCTCGCCTCGGATCATTCTGAAATCTGGCGCGAGCTCCGGCGGTATACGCCGCGTACCGCGAGAGCACTCGTCGAGACGGCCGGGCTTCACGTCGACCGCGTGGCGTTCCTCTTTGCGACGCTCTTTCCGCTGATGCTGACCGTGCGGACCGTTCAACGCCTGTTGCGTCCGTTCCGTCCCGCGCCGTCGTACGCGGAAGTGGAGACCCCGCCGCAGCCGATCAATGAAGCGCTCAAGCTGATGCTGGATGCCGAAGCGTCGTTGTCGCACTACGTGCCGATGCCAGTCGGCAGCTCGCTGATCGTGGTCGCACGAAAAAGTCATTGAGTGCCGGAATACGTGAGCCGAATCCCTACGGAGGTCAGGCCGACGCGAACGTAGCGACCGCGCGAGAAGGCTGATGGGATGGAGCGTGTCCCGAGCGTTTGACGAGACCGCGAAGTGGTTCGCGGGTGTCCAGGTTGCCGCGTCCGGCTCGCCGCCGTGGAAAAACGCACCTCCGGCCGCTGAAGCGAAGAACACGTTTATCTTCCGGGGTATTTGCGACGACACACCCGCGTGGTACGCCTGCGGTGCGTTTTACGGTCTTTGGTGATCACGGCGTCTCGAACGGCCGCTGCAACTGGATACCCGCGAACGACAAGTTCAGGAGGGCCGGAATACGTGAGCAGAGTCCCTACGGAGGTCAGGCCGACGCGAATGTCGCGACCGCGCAAGACGGCTGAGGGGACCGAGCGAGGTCACGGACCTCGCGTCCCGCGGGCCGTACGAGCCATCGCAGCGCGGTCCGGCCACCGAGTCGGGATTCGGCTCACGTGTTCCGGCACTCACCACGTCTCCGCTCGCGTGTCCTGGGCGTTTGACGAGACCGCGAAGTGGTTCGCGGGTGTCCAGGTTGCCGCGTCCGGCTCGCCGCCGTGGAAAAACGCACCTCCGGCCGCTGAAGCGAAGAACACGT
>Ga0111539_10013485_pt1 | contig 10213 bp, 10 predicted proteins | sample RhiMethybrSRZTD1_FD_79667 | JGI IMG/M metagenome (GOLD analysis project Ga0111539, IMG submission 79667) | Populus rhizosphere microbial communities from Tennessee, USA - Rhizosphere MetaG P. TD hybrid SRZTD1 (version 2) (version 2) | ecosystem: Host-associated > Plants > Roots > Rhizosphere >... | reverse complement strand
GGCCGGGGAGCATTTCGGTGAGCTCCATCCGTGCGTGGGGTGCTCGTTCGGCGGTGGTGGCGCACCAGCGGTGCAGGACGCGGCGTAGCGCCGGGCTCTCGAAGTCCACGAGCATCGGTTTCCGCTCGAGCGGTGAGCGGGCGAATACGCGTCGCGGGATGCCACGCCGGCGCGCCCAGTCGGCCAGGTCGTCCGTCGTGGCGAGCTCGCGTGCGGATGCTGTCCAGTGCGCACGGCGGATGACCGTGCGCCCGACCGTCATCCGCCCGGGCTGTCGGTCGCCGACGAGGTCGAAGCTGCGGACGGCGGCGATGAAGATTGGTAGGAAGAGCAGCTCGGCGAGCGGAAGCCTGAAGCTGTTTGCGCGGTCTGTGACCTCGCCGTCCGCAAGCACGACGTCGGCGATTCGCACCGCTCGCGTGCCGGGCGGGGCGGGCTCGTCGCCGGCGAGCACCAGCAGGTCGCCGTGGGAGTGGACGGGGAACATGCGGGCTGTCATGGCGACCGGGCCGCGGCGCGGTGGCAGCAGCTCCACGCGGGGACCGAGTTCGGCCGTGATGCGCGCGGCGATCGTGCCGGGCTCGGGGTGGCGGTGCGCGAACAGGCCCTGGGCCAGCGGGTTGCCGCCGCCGTGGAAGTCGCCGAGCACGATGAGGAAGTCGCCACGGCGCACCGCGTCGGCGTCTGCCGCGGCGATCTGGATGTCGACCGAGTGGTAGGCCGACCAGCGCCAGGCCGGCTCGTGGTCGGCGAACGCGGCCACGGCCCGCTCGGCGATGCCCGCCGCGTCGCCGTCAACGAGCGAGGCCCAGCGGCGTTGAAGCTCGCGCTGCTCATCGGCCATCTGAGCGTGCAGGTCCCAGGCCACGGTCATGAGTTCGACGAGGAGGGGTCCGAGCGGTCCGTCGCGGCCGTCGGCGACGCGGGCGAGCGCGTCTGCGCCGCGAGCGAAGACGCGCCCGCACCACCACCGCGACGCCTCGAGGATCGCGGGCAGCGTCATCCGCAGCTCGTCCAGGACGGCGGGCCCGAGTACGAGGTCGAGATCGCGCATGCAGTCGAGGTAGGCGACGGTGCGCCCCCCACCGCTGTCGCCCTCGCCCCGGACGGCGGGTCGGCCGGTCAGCTCCTCAAAGACGCGGTCCAGCTCATCGAGTGCGAGCGGAAGAGCACCCGGTGAGGCGTCCGCGGCCACGGCGCGCGCGGCCTCGAGTCGATCCAGCGCCGCCAGACCATCGGCGTCCCCGTCGAGTCGCGCGCGCAGATCGCGCTCGGGGAACGGGTGCATGGGGAGCGGGGCGTCGTCGCCGAGCGCGCGGGCCACCGCCTCAACGGCCCACGTCTCGAGGTGCACGACACGCTCGGCCTGCAGCGCGCCGGCGCGGATGTCGATCGCGGCGCCGTCGTGGGCGAACCGCCCCCACCCGAGCGGCCCAAAGAAGCCGATCGTGTCGTTCTTGGCGCAGTATCGCTGCCAGTAGGCGGCAACCACCTCCGCTCGGCGCCGCCGCCGTGCGGGCGACTCTCCACCTGCCGCGAGCTTGTGGACGGCGCCACCAAGCGCCTCGCGACTCTGCCAGGCGACCGCCTCGCGGAACCGGGGATCGCGGGCCACCTGCGCGAGCCGCTCTTCCTCGTCGGGCGCTCCGAAGACCTCCAGCCCGGCGATCCCGAAGCCGGTGCTGCGGACGGCGAAGTCCCGCCACAGCTCCCAGTCACGGCCCAACTCGACGCGATGCGCGGCCCGCGTCTCCGTTTCCGCCGACATATTCACTAGAGTGACACTCTAGACAATATGAACCGTCCAGTCAAACGTCGCTACGACGCCACTCGCCGCCGAGCGGCTGCCGACGCCACCCGCGAGCGGATCTGCGCCGCGGCCGAGACGCTCTTCCTACGCGACGGATATGCGCGCGCGAGCATCCGCGCGGTGGCGCGCGAGGCCGGCGTGGCGGAGGCGACCATCTACCTCGTCTTCTCGACGAAGGCGGCGCTGCTGGACGCCACGATCCTCCGCGCCACCGGCGCCGGTGAGGGCAAGCCGTTCAGCGCGGTCCTCGCCGCGCCGCCAGCCGACATGCTGAACCGGCTCGCCAAGGCGCACGCCGCCGGGATGAGCCAAGCGGCCCGGCTGATCGCCCTCGGCGAGAGCGCGGTCCTCATGGACGCGGCCCTGCGACCGTTACGCGACCGCGCCCACGCGAACCTTCGGGCCGCGTACGCCGCCATCGCACAGCGCCTCGCCGATGCTCAGCTGCTGCGCCCCGGCCTGAGCGCGGCCGACGCCGCCGACACGCTCTATGCGATCTGCAACGAGACGACCTATCTGCGGCTCACACACGACGTCGCCCGAAATACCAAGCGTTACGCGACCTGGCTCACCGCAACGCTCGAGGCGACGCTGCTGCGCGGATAGCGACGAGTCAGCGCGGCACTTCAGCGGCAGGGGTTGGGGCCGCCTTCAATGCCGCCGTTCGTCCCGGATCCCAGCGCGTTCCGCCCGCTTCCTGATCGCGCGCAGCCACGCTCGCCGGATCAGCGCGCTCCCGGGCATCACCACCCGCCAGTAGCGCCGGAACGTGCGACGGGCCTCGGCGTCGGTGAGCTTCACCCGTGTCTCGGTGCTCAGGACGGTGCCGCCGTCGACTGCCCGGGCGTGAAGGTTCACCACCGCCTTCGCAAAGCCCGGCTCGTCGAATGAGGCGAACTCGTCAGCGCTGACGCGCCGCACGTCGCCCTCGAGCTTCCAGAACCGGCCGACCGCGCTGAGCACGAGCTCGTCCGGACGGTCCGCGAGCACGACGAAACCGCCGCGGGTGAAGTGCTCGATCAGCGGAGCGTCGAGGATGCGATCGCTGCGCGCCCAGCGGCTACGCGGCCGGAGGATGGCCGCGGGTAGGCCTCGAAGCGTCATCAGCACGGTCGCGAGACGCACCTCTCGGGACGTCAGCGAGCGCACGGCCGCCATCACCGAATCCGGCGCCGACGCGATCCGGATCGAGTGCACCTCGTTCACGTCGTAGTCCCGGAGGAACTCGTCGAGCGGCACATGAGGCATCGTCGCCGAAATCCCGCAAGGAGGGGGGAGAACGCCGGTCGGGCGCGCCGGGCCAGCCGAGCGGCGTGCTTTATTGGGTGCGGAATGGTTTCCAGGGGCGCGCCACACCTTCGGCAGGGCGGGATGCGGACAGAGCCGTGCCGTTACGGCCAGTGCGACGGCACCGGCTGGGTCGAGGTGGAGGATGGCAACGGCGCCCGCGAGTGCGAGTGCCGGCGCGAGCGGGTGGCCGCCGCGCGGGCGGCCCGGCTCGCGACCTCGATTCCGCGCCGCTACCTCGAGGTGGACTTCGACCGCTGGCCGATCACGAACCTGGACCAGCGGATCGTCCGCGAGGTGAGGAAGTACTGCCGGCGGCTCGAGGACAACCTCGAGAGCGGGCGAGGCCTCTACTTCTTCGGCGAGATCGGCAGCGGGAAGACCAGCCTGGCCATGTGTGTGGCGAAGGAGGTCCTGCGCGAGCGCCGGTCGCTGGCGGTCTTCTCCGGGCCCGAGCTGCTCGCGCGGATCGGCGCCACCTACGAGGACCGCTCGCAGGACACCTACCTGGGGCTGCTCGACCTGCTCGGCAGCGTCGACTTCCTCGTGCTCGAGGACCTCGCGGTGGCGAAGCAGAACGAGTGGCGGCTCGAGCAGCTGTACGCGGTGATCAACCGGCGTTACGAGGACCGGCGTCCGATGCTGGTCACGGCGGACGTGGGCAATCCGGAAGCGCTCGGCGAGCACATCGGCCACCGGACCTGCTCGCGGATAATGGAGATGTGCGAGCCCATGCCCTTCCTCGACGGAGACCACCGTGTCCGGGCCACCACGCCTGACGACGTTCGCCTGGCGGGCTAGCGCGTCGCTGGTCGCCGCGCTCGTCGTGGCGCTGCTCGTGCCGGCGGGCGCGACCGCCCAGAGCCGTACGGTCGAGACCGCCACGAACGGCACCGTCACGGCCGAGCTGTCCTACGTGAAGCGGAGGCGGGGCAGGAACGGCTTCCGGTTCATCGAGTACCGCGACTTCCGCGTCAGGATCACGCGAGCGGGCGCGGTGCTGTACGACCAGCCGGTAGGCGAGCCCTGCGACCAGTTCTGCAGCCCCACCGAGTCCGCGCTCACAGGGAAGCACGTCGGCCTGCGCGACCTGAACGCCGACGGAGAGCCCGAGGCGATCGTCGACCTCTTCACCGGCGGCGCGAGCTGCTGCGTGCTGGTGCTCGCCTACGGCTACGACGCGGCGGCCAACACCTACCGCCGGGCGGAGCTCGACACCGGCGGCGGCTTTGTGGCGCGCGACCTCGACAAGGACGGCGTGATCGAGCTGGTGGGCGACGACTTCCGCTTCCGCGGCCTGTTCACCTGCGGCGCCTGCGGCCCGCGGCCGGTCCGCATCTGGCACTGGGGCCTTCGCCGCTTCCCGGTGGTGACCACCGACTACCCGGCGAAGATCCGCCAGCACGCACGCCGGATGCGCCGCTTCTATGCGCGCGTCCGGCATCGCAACGAGGCGGCCTTCGTGAAGGGCGCGCTCACGCCGCTGGCCGCCGACCTGTGCCTGCTCGACAAGTGCGGCCGCGGCTTCCGCCTCGTGCGTGCGGCGATCCGCCGCGGCGAGCTCGACCGCCGCAGCGAGTTCGACGTCTCCCCACTCGGCCCCAACTACCTGCGCGCGCTGAAGCGCTTCCTGCGCCGGACCGGCTACCTCTAGGCCAGGTCGTCGTCGCCCAGCAGGTGCTCGACGCTCCGGACCTTGTCGTCGAGCGTCTGGTCCGGGCGGTCGCGGCGCTCGTCGAGCTTGAGGACCGTGTAGACCCGCGGCACGCCCTGGTCGAACGGAACCGCGTGGAGCTCGCCCACCACCGCGAGGATGTCCTCGGTCGAGCCCTCGAGCGAGGTGCCCATCGCGTGCATCCGGAAGCGCACCCGATCCTGCCGCGCCAGCCGGCGCTGGATCTCGGCGATGTACTCGCTGGCGCTCGCGCCCTGGCGGCCGAGCGCGAGGACGGTGAGGTCGGCGGTCGCCATCAGCCGCGGAGGGTACGCCCGAGCGCCACGGCGCGCCTGAGCAGGGGCGCCGCGCGGTAGCGCTCCTCGTGGCGCTCCTCCCAAAGGGCGTCGAGGACGGACAGCACGTGGTCGAGGCCGATCGCCTCGCCGAAGGCCACCGGGCCGCGCGGATGTGAGAGGCCGAGCGTCATCCCCGTGTCCACGTCGTCGGCCGAGCCCACGCCCTCGCCGATGGCGAACGCGGCCTCGTTGACGAGCTGGCTCACGATGCGGCCGAGCACGAGGCCGGGCGCGTCGTCCACCCATTCAGTCACGAGGCCGAGCCGCTCGAAGCACTCCTCTACCGCCGTGGCCGCGAACGACTGGCTCCCGGGCAGCCGGGTCAGCTCCACGAGCTTCGAATCCGGGAGGAGGTGGAAGCCCACCGCGCCGGGCTCCCCACGTGCCGCGAGGCTCGTGGAGGCGCACAGGACCGCCAGCGGCGCCCCGCCGGGGGGCGGCTCCTCCGGCCGCACCCGCGCGTCGAGCACCAGCTCACTCGGCCCGCCCTCGCGGAGCTCGTAGCCGGCGTCCCGGGCGCGCTCGCGCAGCCCATCGGCCAGGGGCCCGTGGCCGAGGATGGTCAGGAGCGTGCCGTCGCCGCCGCCCGGCGCCGGCGGCTCGGGATCGTCCGCCCGGTACGAGCCGTCCTCGGCGTACTCGTAGTAGCCGCGGCCGGTCTTCCGCCCGAGCCGGCCGGCGGCCACCATCCGCGCCTGGATGGGGTTGGGCCGCCAGCGCGGCTCGCCGAAGGACAGCTCCTCGAACGACTTCGCCACCTCGAAGCCCACGTCGATCCCGACGAGGTCCATCAGCTCGAACGGCCCCATGCGGAAGCCGCCGCCGAGGCGGCAGATCCTGTCGATCTGGTCATGGGTGGCCACCCGCTCCTGGAGCAGCCGCAGCCCCTCGCCGTTGAACGGCCGGCCGCAGCGGTTCACGAGGAAACCCGGCCCGTCGGCGACGACGATCACGTCCTTGCCCATCGCCTCGCCCACCTCCCTCGCTCGTGCCACCGCGTCATCCGAGCTCTGCTCCGCGCGGATGAGCTCCAACAGCGGCATCAGGGGAGGCGGATTGAAGAAGTGCATGCCCACCACGTTCTCGGGCCTCGCCGCCGCCCCCGCCAGCGAGGTCACCGGAATCGAGGATGTGTTCGTCGCGAGCACCACATCGTCGCCGCAGACCATCGAGAGCACGCCGAACAGGTCACGCTTCAATTCCGGCCGCTCAGGAGCCGCCTCGATGACGAGGTCACAGGGAGCAAGGTCGTCGAGCTCGGAGATCGGTTCGAGCAGCGGAGCGGTCTCCTCTCCGATACGCCCTTTCTCGATCCATTTCGAAAGCCCGCGGCGGGCGCCCTCGGCGCCGCGCTCGAGGGCCTCGGCGTCGGGGTCATGAAGGAGCGTCCGCATCCCCGCGGCCGCGCCCAGCTGCGCGATGCCGGCGCCCATGGTCCCGGCACCGACCACTCCGAGGGTCGTCACCGGCCTCGGAACTCCGGCTTGCGCTTCTCGATGAAGGCGTTCATGCCCTCGACGCGGTCCTCGGTCGCCATGGCGAGCTCGTACAGCCGCCGCTCGTGGTCGAGACCCGCCGTCAGGGCCGTCTCCTCCGCCGCCAGCACCGCCTGCTTCGCCAGCCGCGCCGCCAGCGGCGGCCGCTCCGCCACCTCGCCGGCCAGCTCGAGCGCGGCGTCCAGCCAGGCATCGGGCGCCGCCAGCCGAGTCACGAGACCGAGCGAGTGTGCCTCGGCGGCGCCGATCCGGCGCCCGGTGAGCACCAGCTCCATCGCCCGCTGCTTTCCCATCACGCGCGCGAGCCGCTGCGTGCCCCCGCCGCCGGGGATGATCCCCAGCAGGATCTCGGGCTGGCCGAACTCCGCCTCCTCGGAGGCCACGATCATGTCGCACGCGAGCGCCAGCTCACATCCGCCGCCGAGGGCGTAGCCCGACACGGCGGCGATCAGGGGCGTCCGCACCGCCGCGAGCCGCGGCCAGAAGCGCGCCGCCGGCGAGGTGATCACCTCGGGCAGCGTCCGCTTCGCCATCGCCTTGATGTCTGCGCCAGCGGCGAACCACTTGTCGCCACCCGCGATCACGATGCAGCGCACCTCGGGGTCCTCGTCCCAGCGCTCGATCATCGCCGCGAGCTCCTCCATCAGCTCCGACGAGAGCGCGTTGCGCGCGTCGGGGCGATCGAGCCGGGCGAGGCCAACGGCCCCGCGGGTCTCGGCGGCGACGGTCGCCATCGCCTACGGCACCAGCGCGTTCTCGCCGGTCACGGCCCGGCCGATGATCAGCTTCTGGATCTGAGAGGTGCCCTCGTACAGAGTGGTCACGCGCGCGTCACGCAGGTAGCGCTCGACCGGGTAGTCGTCCACGTAGCCCGACCCGCCGTGCACCTGGATCGCCTTGTTCGCGCACTCCACGGCGGCCTCGGTCGCGTACAGCTTCGCGATCGAGGTCTCGGTCGTGTTCGGCTTGCCCTGGTCCTTCAACCACCCGGCCCGCCATACGAGCCCGCGCGCCGCCTCGGTCTGCACGACCATGTCGGCGAGCATCTCCTGCACGAGCTGGAACGACGCGATCGGCCGGTCGAACTGCGTGCGCTCCTTCGAGTACGCAACCGACGCGTCGAGCGACGCTTGGCAGATCCCCACGCACCCGGCCGCCACGCTGTAGCGGCCCGAGTCGAGCGCGGACATCGCGATCTTGAAGCCGTCGCCGATCTCGCCCATCAGCGCGTCGTCGCCGACCTCCACTCCGTCGAGCGACAGCTCCGCCGTGTCCGATCCCTTGAGGCCGAGCTTCCCGTGGATCTCCTGCGAGGAGAAGCCGTCGGCTTCGGTGGGCACGAGGAAGCAGGCGAGCCCCTTGTGCTTCTTCGACGGGTCCGTCTGGGCGAAGATCATGGCGAGCTTCGAGTAGTTCCCCAGCGAGATCCACATCTTGCCGCCGTTGATCCGCCAGCCGCCGTCGATCTTCTCGGCGCGCGTCTTCAGGTTGGACGCGTCGGAGCCGGTGTCGGGCTCGGTCAGGCCGAAGCAGCCGAGTCCCTCGCCCGAGCACAGATCCGGGAGCCACGTCTGCTTCTGCTCCTCGGTGCCCCAGCGGACGATCGAGGAGCACACGAGCGAGGTGACCACGGACACGACGGTCCGCATCGCGGAGTCGTTTCGGCCGATCTCCTCGACGATCAGGCCGTAGGTCAGGTAGTCCACGTCGCGGCCGCCGTACTCCTCGGGCACGATCGCGCCGAGGAAGCCCATATCGGCCATCTTCTTGACGAGCTGGGTGTCGAAATGCTCGTTACGGTCGTTCTCGCGGGCACGCGGAGCGATCTCCTTGTCGCTGAATTCGCGCGCTGTCTCGCGGATGAGTTTCTGTTCGTCAGTGAGTTCGAAGTCGATCATGTGTTCCTGATTCTGCAAGATGCGCGAGGTCGTGTCCGAGAAGCAGTCCTGGAACTTCCCCCAGGGGCATGAGATAGCCCCCGGCCGGACGACGCTCAAGCCGCTCGGCGGAGGCAACCGGTACGAGGTTTATCTGGTCTGGGACGAGCACCGCTACAGCGTCATGGTGGCGAAGATCCTGAGGCCGGACCTGGTCGAGGAGGAGTATGCGCTGCGCGGGCTGCGGAGGGAGGTCGACGCGCTCCTTGCGCTGTCGCATCCCGTGCTGCTGCGGGCGTTCGACGCGCACGTCGACGGGCCGCATCCGCACCTCGTGGTCGAGCACCTCGAGGGACCGACGCTCCGCCGGGTCATCAAGCGAAACGGCGCGCTGTCGCTTGAGCAGACGCTTCCGCTGGGGCTGCACGTGGCCTCGGTCATCCACTACATGGCCGAGGCGGGCTGGGTGCATCTCGACCTGAAGCCCGACAACCTCGTGATGGGCATCCCGCCGCGGGTGATCGACCTGAGCCTCGCGCGCACCACCGAGCGCGCCAAGCTGCTCACCGACTACATCGGCACGAACGCGTACATGCCGCCGGAGCAGTGCAATCCGCGCGGCGACGTGGGCCCGCCGGCGGACGTGTGGGGCCTCGGGGCGACGCTCTACCACGCCGTCTCCGGCCGGCTGCCGTTCCGGCGGCCGCGCACGCGTGACCCCGAGGCGCCGCTCGAGGACCGCTATCCGCAGCTGGAGGACGAGCCGAGGCCGTGGAGCGGGCCGGTGCCGGGCGCCCTGGCGGACGCGATCCTCGCGTGCCTCGAGAAGGACCCGGTGCGCCGCCCCACGGCGGCCGAGCTGGCAGAGATGCTGCAGCCTCTCGTGGCGGAGCTTCCATCGAAGCTGGTGTTCGGCCGGCGTGGTCCGCAGCGGATCGCGTGATCGCGCCAGGCCACGTGAGTTTGAGGAGGCCGGGGTGTTCACGTTCACATGCACCCTTCCAACGCATATCTACGTCTGGCGGAGGGTCCTGAGGACCTCCTGGGGAACGAGCTGTCGTTCACGCGGCGGCTCCTCACATTCTTCGTGGCGCTCGTCCTGTTCTCGGGCACGACGCTGTTCGCCACGGCCGCGCTCGACCTCGATCATGGCCTGATCGGGAAGGCGCTCGCGGTGACGGGCAAGGCGAGCCACGACGGCGACGACGGCGACGGGAACTCCGGTCCCGGCGGCGGCGACGACGATGACGACGACGAGCAGGCCGACGACAACGAGGGTCCGGGCGGCGACCAGAACAACGCCGTGACGGGTGGCGGTGCGTCCCACTCCGACGACAACCACGACGGCGACAGCGACTCGAGCGTTGACCAGAACGCCCAGCGGGTGAAGGCCGACGACTCGAACTCGGACCAGAACCACGACGGGAACACCGACTCGAGCCACGGCCAGCAGGTGACCGACTCGAACTCGGACGAGAACCACAACGGCGCGACCGACTCCAGCGGGAACGGCCGCGGCAACGACGTGACCGACTCCGGCACGGACGACAACCACAACGGCGCGACCGACTCGCACGAGCGCGGCGAGCGCCACGCGCGCCGGTAGACGGCAGTTCGTTCAAGGCGCCGGCCGGGTCCGAGGGAACCGGCCGGCGCCGCCGTTTGTAATGCCGGTCAATGCGCTCCCGGCTGGCCCACCTCGACGCGATCAAGGTCCTGCTCGTCGTCGG
>Ga0111539_10013483_pt1 | contig 10214 bp, 8 predicted proteins | sample RhiMethybrSRZTD1_FD_79667 | JGI IMG/M metagenome (GOLD analysis project Ga0111539, IMG submission 79667) | Populus rhizosphere microbial communities from Tennessee, USA - Rhizosphere MetaG P. TD hybrid SRZTD1 (version 2) (version 2) | ecosystem: Host-associated > Plants > Roots > Rhizosphere >... | reverse complement strand
CGCCCTCGCCATCGCGAAGCGCCTCTACATCAGCGACCGGACGGTCGAGACGCACCTCGCCAATGCGTACGTGAAACTCGGGGTCCAGTCCCGGGTCGAGCTCGCCCGCCGCGCCGATGAGCTAGGCCTCTGACCGGGCAGCCCCGGTCGAGGCCTGGTCGCCCTACTCCAGGTAGTCCTTGAGCTTGCGCGAGCGCGACGGGTGGCGCAGCTTGCGCAGCGCCTTCGCCTCGATCTGGCGGATGCGTTCGCGGGTGACGTTGAACTCCTTGCCGACCTCCTCGAGGGTCCGGGCACGCCCGTCCTCGAGACCGAACCGGAGCTGAAGGACACGGCGCTCGCGGCCGGTCAGCGAGTCGAGTACGGCTTCCACCTGCTCCTTGAGCAGCTGATGCGAGGCGGCCTCGGCGGGCGCTAGGGCCCCGCGGTCCTCGATGAAGTCGCCGAGGTGGGAGTCCTCCTCCTCGCCGATCGGCGTCTCCAGCGAGACCGGCTCCTGCGAGACCTTGATGATCTCGCGGACCTTCTCGGGCGTGACCTGGACCTCCTGGCCCTTCGACATCGCCTCCGCGATCTCCTCGACGGTCGGCTCCCGCCCGAGCTCCTGCAAGAGCCCGCGCGAGACACGGATAAGCCGGTTGATGGTCTCCACCATGTGGACCGGGATGCGGATCGTCCGCGCCTGGTCGGCGATGGCTCGGGTGATGGCCTGGCGGATCCACCACGTCGCGTACGTCGAGAACTTGAAGCCCTTCTCGTAGTCGAACTTCTCGACCGCCCGGATCAGACCGATGTTGCCCTCTTGGATGAGGTCCAGGAACGACATCCCGCGGCCGATGTACTTCTTCGCGATCGACACCACCAGCCGCAGGTTCGCCGACGTGAGCTGCTCGCGCGCATCACGACCGATCTCGACGATGACGCCCTTGCGGTCGCGCAGCTTCGTCTCGAGCGGCACCTCCGGGTCGAAGCCCATCTTCTTGAGCATCTCGGCGTCGTTGCCCGCAAGGATGTAGCGCTCAAGGGCCGGCCAGGCGACGCCTTCGCGCGTCCAGTCCCAGATCGCTCGCAGGCCGACGTTGTCGCGCGAATCGAGGTCGCCGTTGTGCACGGCGAAGAACGCCCAGTCGAGCAGCGGCAGGAAGGTGTCGGTCTTCGGCCCCGCGTTGTACGTCGCGACGAGCTTCTTGCCTTCCTTGAGCAGCTCCTTGGTACCCTCCGACTGCGCGTCCTTCGCAGCGCGGATCAGATGGAAATCCGGCGTCTGGGTCATCAGGCTGCGCGTCGTCCGTGCCGCGATCGCCGAGCGCACCATCGCGTGCGCCTCGTCGCCGTACGGCAGCCGATGCTGGGGCTTCGCCGTGCGGGTCTTGCGTTCGGTGTCGTGGAGCGTCCACTCGTGGAGCGAGGCGATGGCCTTCCACGGCTCCTCGACCATCTGCTCTCCGAGCTCGATCGCCTTGGCCAGGACGACCTCCTCCTCGGCGGTCAGCAGCGCGACCTTGCCGATCTCCTTGAGGTACATCCGGACCGGGTCATCGATGCCGATCATGTCGGCGCTGATCGCCTCAAGATCCTCGGCGGTCGGCTCCTCGACCTCCTTCGGGTCGAGCTTGGTCGGACCCTCCGTCGGAAGGCGTGCCGCCGCGGCTTCGGCGCCGTCCTCGGCGACGACCTCGACGCTTACCTCGCCCTCGGGCTCACCCTCACCGACGGGGCCGAGGTCCAGATCGTCGTCATCATCGTCGTCGTCGTCGTCTTCGGGATCGGCGACGGCTACGGCGGCGCGGCGCGGACGCAAGCCGGCGAGCTTGGCCTCTTCGATATCCGCCTTGGCGCGGCGCGGCCGCGACAGCACGGCTTCGACGAGTTGCTTATCGAGCGGATCTGCTGGCATCCGAGCCTCCTTGCTGGTCAGGTCTGCGCGGCCGCGAGGGGCCGCGCGAGTAGTCGGGTCTGTTCTCGCCGTCGATCGATAGAACGACGACTCTCATTGATCTGGCGTTGCTCACGCTGCAAACGATCGATGGTCGAGGTATCGCCGGTGCGTTCCGCCTCGGCGAGCGCCGTTTCGAGGTATTCGCTGCGCTCGCGGATCCCGTCGTCCTCGATGTCGAGGAGCAGCCCGGCGACCTCGCGCGCCTCGGGCGGGGGCTTCTGGATCGCCATCGCGGCCTGCGCAAGCGAACGAACCTCATCGTCGGGCAATCCGGTCACGAACGCGCCCAGGTCGAACGGTGGGTGGATGCCCTGATCGCTCGGGGCACGGGCGATGACGATCGCCCGGAACAGCTCGCGCGCGAGCGTGCTGGGCAGCTGATCCGGCCCGAGCTCATCGGCGACCCGGAGCTGTTGGTCGGGGAGCAGCAGGAGCAGCCGCAGCAACTCGGCCTCCACCGGGGTGACGGCCTTCAGGATGTCGCCGACCGGGAGTGCGTCCGGCGAGGCGAGTACCGCGTCGGCGGTGATACGCGTCGAGCCATCCCGTTGCCCCGGCCCGACCGCGGCGAGTCTCCGCTCGAGGCTCTGTCGCAGCACCCGCTCATCGACGCCCGAGACGCGATGCATCTGCTGGAGCGCCTCGTCGCGACGGAGCGGGTCGGCGATGTCGCGGATCGACGGGATCACGGCATCGACGAACGCGATCCGCCCGGTCGCGGTCTTGAGGTCGTGCCGCGAGGCGTGATGGTCGATCAGGTATTCGACGAGCGGCTTCGCGCGCCCGACGGCCGACTCCCACGACTTCGGGTCGTCGCGGATGACTTCGTCCGGATCCTTGCCGTCTGGCAAGCGCGCCACACGCACGTCCTCGAGCTTGACGCCCGACTCGTCCCCCTGGAGCTGGGTGATAAGGCCAGCCAGGGCGGTAACACCCACCGTGCCAGCCTTCTCACCGGCCGGGTCGACGTCATAGGCGAGCGCGATGCGCTTCGCATAGCGCGTCAGCAGACCGATCTGGTTCGGCGTCAGCGCGGTCCCGAGGCTGGCGACGACATTGTCGAAACCCGCCTGGTGGGCCATCAGCGCGTCGGTGTAGCCCTCGACGATGACCGCCTGCTCGGTCTTGCGGATCGGGCCCTTCGCCTTGTCGATCAGGTACAGCGTCCGGCTCTTGTCGAAGAGCGGCGTCGCTGGGGAGTTGAGGTACTTCGGCCCCTCCCCTTCCAGCAGCCGCCCGCCAAGACCGACGGCGTGCCCGTTCTGGTCGCGGATCGGGAACAGGACGCGAGCGCGGAACTTGTCGATGACGCCGCGGCCACGCTGGCTCGGACTGGCGAGCCCGACCTCGACGAGGTCGTTCGGATCGACATTCCGCTTCGCCTGGAGCTGGCGCGCCATCACGTCCCAGCCGGCGGGCGCCCAGCCGAGCTGGTATGTCTCGATGGTCGCCTCGGTGAAACCGCGGCCGCGGAGGTAGGCGAGCGCCGGCTCGCCGGGCTTGGAGGCGGTCAGGACCGCGTGATAGAAGGCGATCGCGGTATCCAGGACGCCGCGGAGACGCGCCCTACGGGCGTCCTCCCGCTTCGTGCGCTCGTCGATCTCGACGCCCGCCTTCGCTGCCAGCGTCCGAAGCGCCTCGGGGAACGTCAGGCCGTCGCGATCCATCACGAAGCTGAAGATGTCGCCACCCTTGCCGCACCCGAAGCAATGCCACGACTCGCGGGCAGGTGTCACGACGAATGACGGCGTCTTCTCACCGTGGAAGGGGCACAGGCCCTTGTACGTCGTGCCCGCCTTCTTGAGGGTGACGCTCTCGCCGATCACATCGACGACCGACAATTTGCTCTTGACCTCGGCAGTGACGCCGACTGACAAGCTCTGCTCCTTACCCGCGCCACTGACCAGGGGGCGCCGCGCTTCCATGCCCGATGGCCGCCTGCTCGGTCCCGAACATGGCTGTGGGCCTGTCAAGTCTTGACAAGCCCGGTTACGCCGAAGTGTGCTCTCGGTCGCAGGGCGCTGTCAAGGCTTTGTCAATACCCCCCAGGTGTATCTTGCCCCGGTACCGGAACACGTTGGACACTGTGCGCGTCCTCGCCCGGCGAAGGACAAGGAGCGCGATGACACCTGTCGGACGCGTATTGATCGGTGCAGGTTTCGGGTTCGGCGTGGCGCTACTCGTCGCCGCCTGTTTCGGCGGTCCGGACTGCGGCGTCACCGGCGAGATCCGGTCGAACCCGTACGTGGCGCCGCGGTCCATCGTCCTTGACGCTGCGCATCCGGTCGCGGAACAACGCGTGGTCGTCCATCTGAACGCGGCGGCACTGCCGACCGAGGGCTCGTTCGACGCGCGTCTCTACGTACTGGACGCAGAGGAGGTGAGCGCGTCCCCCACGCCGGCGCCGACGGCCGCGTCGAGCGAGGCTCCCCCGCGTCCCGTCGGCGTGACCGTCATCCGTGAGGACACCGATACGGTCATCCCGGTGAGCGCCCCGTGGGAATGGTCGATCTTCAACGTCGGTCGGCCGTTCGCCGCGATCCCGATCGACTGCCCCGCCGGGAGCGACTGTGACCGGACCTATCGGATCCGTTTCGCGTTGAGCGAGGACGCAGCTCAGTCCGGTCCCCTCACCTGGACCGTCCTGAGTCGCGTGACCTACGAAGGCGTCAAGGCGCCGTGCGGGATGCCCAGCGAAGCGCGGACCGACGTGGAGACCGCGCCGCCGGCGCCGTTGCCCGCGGCACACGTCGCGACGACCGCCAAGGTCGGCCAGGAGGAGGCCGGAGGATCGCTCGTGCTCCGCCATCTCACCGTGACGTCAGATCAGGCGCCGACGGGCGCATCCCTTCACCTCGCGATCGGGCGCCGTGGCTTCGAGAGCCTGGACGACCCGGCGTGGCGACAGTGGGTCCGCGTGATCCAGGACGACGCGGTCGCTCCGCTCGCGGACGCGCTCGTCGGTGCGGAACCGTACGTCGGCACCCCGGTGCAAGGTGGGACACTCGACGTGCCCGTGCTCGTCGATTGCCCGGCGGGTGCGCCGTGCGAGCGTGGCTATTGGCTCGTCTTCCAGAACTTCGCCGCGGCGCCGCGACCGGCCGCTTGGGGCCCGGACAGACCCCCGCCTTCACTCGGCAAGATGACGTGGACCGCCTCGGCGTCTGCGACGTATGGAGGGACCGTCGGTACGGGCACGCTCGGCCTCACGATCGACGATGACCCGCTGAGTGGCTCGGGTACGCCAGACGCGGTGGCCGCTTCTATCTCTGGCATGAACGTCTCGGGCGGTGATGCCCCGACAGCGGTCGACATCACGTTCACGGCTCCGCCTCGCCCGGCCTCGCAAAGCGATCTCGACCGGTTCGCGCCGGTCTTCGCTGTCGTCCACATCCAGGCCAGCGGGCAGTCGCTCTACACGTCCCTTGACGGCCATGGCGCCGGACCGTTGACGGCGTACATGAACGGTGACGGAACGACGAACCTCATCGCCCATCCGCTCGACGTCTGTCCGACGACCGGACCATGCTCTGCCGTCGTCCGGCTGCTGGCCGGCGGGACTCTGCCGTTCTCTCCCACGGAACGCGGGACGGGTCAGCTCGACGTCTCGGTCGACCTGGTCGCCGCGCCCGCCGGCTCGATGATCTCCATCGGCGAGCCGTACGTGGCGCCCTCGACTCCAGTGAGTGCCGCGCCACCGATCGCATCACTCGCCATCGTCGCGGTGGTCGGTCTGGGACTCCTCGTCCTTGTTGTCGTTCGCCGGCGGCGGAGGGCCTGAGGCCCCGATCAGCGCCGGACGTCGATGGCGTCGATGGCGAGCGAGATGCGCCCGGCCGACCCCGTGTTAGCGATGCTCACGGTGTGCGGCCCGGCGGCGAGCGAGACGCTGTAGAGGACGAGGCGGTCTCGGATCGTCGTCGCCCGCTGGCCGCCGTAGAAGCCGGTGTCGACGATGACCGAGACCCCGTCGACGGTGATCCGCATGCGGCCGTACGCCGGCCCCACTCGGCCGATGACGTAGAGCGCATCCCCATCATCGGTCGTGAACGAGAGCGAGGAGCCTGGGGTCCTGTTCTCGGTGAACGTGTGGCGGTATGTCGTCGTCGCCGTGTGAAGCACCGTCCCGCTCGAGTAGGCGAAAGCGCGATCGTCCCGTGGCACGAGCACCGAGATGATCTGCCATGGGCTCGAGTTGTTCACGGCATCGACGGCCCGCACCTGGACTTCCCAGCTTCCGGCCGGAAGCGAGAACGTGGCGCTCTTGGCGGTGGTGCTCGTTGCGCTGGACGGCGTGCCGTCCGGTCGTGAACGCGTCCGGTACTGATAGCGCGTGACCCCGACGTTGTCGATGCCGGACCACGAGGCGCTGAACCGGCCGTCGACTGAGCGGACGACGACGTATGAACCTTTGAGGGCGGTCATCGCGGGGGCGCTCGAGTCGACGGACACGCGCACGTATTTCCAGGACGACCAGTTGCCCGCCGCGTCCGTCGCCCGGACACCGATCGTCCACCAGCCACTGACGAGCTGGAGCGTCGTGCTCTTCGAACTGGTCGTCTGATACGACCACGTCCCCGTCGCGCCGCGCTTGGTGGCGATCTGGAAGCCCGTCACGCCCAGGTTGTCCTTCGCATTGAACGCCACCGGGACGGTGCCTCGGTTGTAGGTCGCGACCGACAGCGCCGTCATCACCGGGACACCGTCGTCCGGAAGGATGCTCATCACCGCCGTGATGTTGTTGAGGTACGTCAGGTGGCGGGTGCTGCCCTCGATCGTGCCGAGCCAGTGCGCGGAGGCAGAGCTGACCGTCGTGTAGCCGCTGCGGTCGTAGCGCTGGAGCAGGTCGACATACGCGCGCACGCTGGCGAGCCAGGTCGGGAACTTGGCGTATGTGTAGCCATTGCCTGGCGCGTACGGCGTCGCGCCGAAATCAGCTGTCCATGCGTAGTAGAGGATGTTTCCCCAGTTCTTCGTATAGGTCGCGTAGCCGCGTGTCCCGGAGTGGCTCTCGGCGTGGAACGTGCCCAGCGAGAACGCCGGATTGACGCCACCGGCGACCAGCGTTCGATAGATGTAACGACTCTCGGATAGCGCGGGCGACGACACCGCGCGCAGACGATCGACGAACGAGTCCTCGGTCAGGGTCGGGCCGGCGATGATGTGGTCTCGAGCATGCGGGTAGTCCGGTGGTGGCGGACATAGCGACCGATCCAGGGTGGACGCCGCGCTTGCGGTCCGGTTCTGCGCATCCGTGATCGTCGAGGTGACGCTTTGCGTCGTGATCGAGCAGTCGTTGGTGATGGTCACGGCGACGGAGCTTCCCGTGACCGAACCACTGACGACCGTCGTTCCGCGGACCGCGACCACGTAGCGCCACGGGTCGACGGCATTGGTCGGGGTGATCGTGACCCGCACCCGCGCCTTGTTGGTCGTCGAGTCGTAGCTGACGCCGCTCTGTGCCATCGCGACGCTGAGTGCCCCGCCCGGGCTTGGCGTGGGCGTCGCGGATGCCGCGGGAGCCAGGGCCGGCGTCGACGTCGGCGCGGTCGACGCGCTCGGTGGTGGGGTCGGCGTCGGCGTCGGCGTCGGCGTCGGCGTCGGGGTCGGTGCTGCGGTGGGCGATGCGGTCGGCGTCGAAGTCGGGGCCGGAGTGGCGGTCGGCGACGGTGTCGCGTTCGGATCCGGTGTCGCGCTCGGGTCAGCCGCAAGCGAGGGTCCCGCGATGATCGACGACATGACCGCGGCAAGCAAAGCGCCACGGACCGATGCACGGAACGTGGCGGAGCGGGCATGACGGGGGCGCGGGAGACGGTAGGGCATCCGAGACTCGAGCTGCCTGGGGGGACCTAGACCTTCACCCCCGAGCCGGATTCCGTCAAGCGGCCCATGGTCGACGTCATCGCTGGTACGGAAGTCGGGGCCGTGGGGCCCGTCGATCCGTTACTCGCGGGGCCCTTGGAGCGCTTTGATCAGCCTCGAAAGCGCGTCGTAGCGGAGCTGCGCGCGATCCGCTTCGTCATCCATCGCCTCTCGCGTGGTCGCATCGCCATAGCCGGCCGAGAGGCGGATCTGACGCCGACGCACTTCGCCGAGCTCGGTGGCGCGGGCCTTCAGGAGTGCTCGCTCGAGCTCGCCGAGTTCGGCGTCGGTCAGGTCGAGTCGAAGCTCGACCTGTCTGGGCGTACGGTCGGTCATCGACCGATCGTACGCATCGATCCGAGACGTCGTGCAGCTCGATGGCGTCAGCGACACCCGCGGTACCCTGACCAGCATGGCGACCAACGCGCACGACCCTGGATCGGATGCCGCCGCAGCGGTCTTCGATGGGTCCGACGACGTCGCGGCCAACCCGTTCGCCGCGCCGAATGGCGGCACGATCCGCATCGGGACAGCGTCCTGGACCGATCCCACGATGACGGCCGCCGGCGTCTTCTACCCGAGCGGCGCGGACAGCGCAGAGGAGCGCCTGCAGTACTACGCATCGCGCTTCCCCTTGGTGGAGGTCGACGCGACCTACTACTCGCTCCCCTCGCGTCGGACCTCCGAGCTGTGGGTCCAGCGGACGCCGCCGGACTTCACGTTCGATATCAAGGCGCATGCCCTGATGACCGGCCAACCGACGGAGACGAAGCGACTCCCGAAGGACCTCCGGGAGGCCCTTCCTGCCGAGGTCGCGGAGAAGCGCCGGATCTACGCGAAGGACCTGCCCGACGAGCTCAAGGACGATGTCTGGGCGTGGTTCGCGGACGGGCTCGAGCCGCTCGCGGAGTCGGGCCAGCTGGGCTCGATCCTGCTCCAGTACCCGCGCTGGTTCTTCACATCATCAGAGAACCGAGACACGATCGAGGATGCGGTCGACCGCTTGCGGAAGGTCGGGATGACGCCGGCCGTGGAGTTCCGCAACGCGACCTGGTTCAACGAGAAGAACGTCGAGCGCACGCTCACGTTCCTGGGCGACCGCGATATCCCGCTCGTCATGGTCGATGGGCCGCAGGGGTTCAAGTCGAGCGTCCCGCCGATCGTCGCTGCCACCTCGCCCGACCTCGCTGTCGTGCGATTCCACGGTCGCCGTGCAGAAACGTGGGAGGCGCAGAACATCAAGACCGTCGAGCGCTTCCGCTACCTCTACGACGAGGGCGAACTCGAGGAGTGGGTTCCGCGCGTCCGCGATGCCGCCGCCCAGACCAAGCAGACCCACGTGCTGTTCAACAACTGCTACGCCAATTACGGCGCGACCAACGCGCTGATGCTCGCGGAGCTGCTCCAGGACCTGGACTGAGCGACCGGCCGCGTCTCAGCGCGATGTCGCGCTCAGCCGGCGGGCGAGGTCGGCGTCGAGATTGCCAGGACCGGGCGACTGGGCGGCGGCGGTGGCCGTGGCTGACGCGAGGACGAGGGCGTTCGGCACCGACTCGCCGGACAGGATCCCGGCTGCAAGACCACCCAGGAACGCGTCACCGCTTCCCACGCCATACGGACCGATCATCGGCGGCGGCGGCAGACGAAGCTCGTGCTCCGGCATCGACGCGACACCGCCGGCCCGACCCATCGTCACGACGGCGACATCTGCACCGAGGCGACGGATCTCGACGGCGGCCTGGCTGGCATCGCTTTCGCCCTGGACCGGCCGACCGATCAGCTCCGATGCTTCAGCAGCGTTCACCTTGACCAGCCACGGCCGCTCACGGAGCGCACCGACCAGCCCCGGCCCATACGCATCGACAAGCACCCGCACGCCCGATCGTCGAGCCGCGCGGCAGATGCGGCCGAACGCGTCGTCGTCGACGCCCGGCGGGATGCCTCCCGAGATCGTCAGCAGCTCGGCTCCAGGCCCGAGCTCTTCGTCGACCAGCCGCTCCATGGCCGTCCAGTCGGAGGTCGCGAGTGGGTCACCGCGGTCGTAGATCTCCGTGAGGCCATCTGTCTCGGGGTCGCGGATCGAGATACACGTCCGCGTCTCGCCCGACGCCCATACGACCCGTGACCGGACGCCGAGCCGCTCAAGCTGTTCTTCGATCCAATGTCCGGCATGACCCCGGAGGATCGTGACCGCGACGACGTCCGCGCCAAGGGTATGTGCCGCGCGGGCCGCATTCAGTCCCTTTCCGCCGGGAACGGCGAGCGATAGCGTCGGACGATGGATGGCACCGGCGCGGAGTCGTGCTAGCTCCTACAGGCGGTCGATCGATGGGTTCGGGGCGACACACACAAGGCGGCTCATGGGGACGTCCGGGACGCGGAGGTGATCGTCGCTGCCCTCGCGCTGAGGCGG
>Ga0111539_10013482_pt1 | contig 10214 bp, 6 predicted proteins | sample RhiMethybrSRZTD1_FD_79667 | JGI IMG/M metagenome (GOLD analysis project Ga0111539, IMG submission 79667) | Populus rhizosphere microbial communities from Tennessee, USA - Rhizosphere MetaG P. TD hybrid SRZTD1 (version 2) (version 2) | ecosystem: Host-associated > Plants > Roots > Rhizosphere >... | reverse complement strand
ATTAACGGATAACAGATAACGATTAACTAACCCCTCTATGAAATACACTCTTGCCGTTCTCACTGCTCTATCTATCGCCCTCGGCGCAGCCGCGCAACAACAAAATTTCGACACCGTGAGGATAATACCAGTTAAGATCACGGAACAGATATATATGCTGAAGGGTTCTGGCGGAAATATTGGTGTCATGATCGGCAAAGAAGGAACTCTCATGATCGACAATCAGTTCGCTCCGCTATCAAACAAGATCAATGGGGCGATAAAAACGCTCGATCCGGGAGAAATCAGGTTTCTTATTAATACTCATTTGCACGGTGACCATTCCGGCGGAAATGAGAATTTCAAGCGTATGGGTGTAACCGTAGTGGCTCATGACCAGGTACGGGAACGACTGGGTAAGGACCAGGTAAACAGAAACGGGCAGGTGACACCTGCACGCGAAAAGGATGCACTGCCTGTTATAACCTTCGCCAACAAGTTGAACTTCCACCTCAACGATGAAGATATTGAGCTAATCCATTTGGATCCTGCGCATACAGATGGAGACGTGGCCATTCACTTCATTAAAGCTAACGTATATCACATGGGAGATATGTTTGTGACATACGGATATCCCTACATCGATTATGGCAGTGGCGGATCGATCAACGGATTCATCACTACACTAGACAAGCTGCTCGCCATGATGGATGATAATACAAGGATAATTCCGGGTCATGGAGAGCTGTGCACGAAGGCCGATATGAAAAAATTTAGGGACCGACTAGCCGATATCCGCGATCAGGTAGCGGTTGCGTTAAAGAAAGGAAAAAAAGTGGAGGAAATTACCGGCTTGGGCATAACAGACAAATATGAGGCCGAGTGGGGAAAAGGATTTATCAAAGGAAAAGACTTCGTGCTCGCTATTGCTGAGAACCTGAAGCAGCCAGGTAAATAGGTGCACCGATATTGCTTGCATTTTTCCATCGACTGATATTCAGCTCGTCGGCATTTTTCGCACTTCGTGGGGTCCCTTATACCTTATACCCTATACTCTATACCCTGTGCAGGATCATGCAGCGTCGTGAAAGATGATTCCCAATGAATAGCGTACCCCTCCCGTTACTTCACTTATTCCGTGCTTCATCCTTGCTTTATAGTAGCCTTTGCTGCTACGCACCGGACGGAAGTTCGTGGTGAAAATGAGTGCATCGCCCTGATTTGGATGAACCACTTCCGCTTTCGATTGTGCACGTGGTGTCTGTTCCGTTAGCACAAATTCGCCGCCGCTGTGATCTTTGCCCTCCTGACTTAACACAAATACCACCTGAAATGGAAAGTAGACGTCTCCGTACAAATCCTGATGCAACGTATTGTAGCCGCCTGCTTCATATCGAAGAATGAGTGGGGTAGGTCGAGTTTGACCGTGCTCATTGCAATGCTTGACCAACTCTTGATGATTAGGTGGAAATTTTGTGGTTAGCCCCAACTTATCCATCCATTCATTTGCCAACACGCGCAATGGAGAATATAATATTTCCCGCAGTGATTGTACTGTAGGAGGTAATGGATAGTTAAAATATTTATACTCACCTTTTCCAAACCTGTAACGTTGCATGTTGATTGTGCTACGATAGATGTGTTGGTCATTGTACAATCCTGAAAGGTGCTTGCACTCCTCCGGCAATAGCACATCGCTAATAATGTAATACCCTTTTTCATTGAGGGAATTATAGATTGACCTCCAGTCCATATGCGTTAGATCTTTCATTTTTTGAGTAAAAGTCGATTGCTTTGTTTAGTTGTTCAACCTGATTCTTGCGCAAAAAACAACTTTTCCAAAGAATGAAATTTCCTAACTTTAGTATGACAAAAGCCTGAACAAATGAAGAGAACGATACCATTTTTAGGGTCGATACTTTTGGTTTTTTTCTGTTGCTCCCCTTCCGAAAAAAAAGGTGCGCTTGGAGAGATCACATTCAAGGTGACCGGATCTGAAGCTGCCAATATCCATTTTATAAAAGGACACCTGCTAATGCATAGTTTTGAATATGACGATGCCCGCGACGCTTTCCGTCAGGCGAAGCAAGAGGATCCATCGTGCGTGATGGCATACTGGGGTGAGGCGATGTCCTATAACCATCCTATTTGGCAGGAGCAGGATTTCGAAAAAGGAAGAGCAGCGCTAATGCAATTGGGACTAACTCATGAGGAACGAATAGGCAAAACAACATCCGAATTAGAGAAGGATTTTCTGAAAGCCGGCGCTATCCTCTATGGAGAAGGGACTAAGCCGGAGCGTGATAAGGCCTATTCAAACTTCATGAGCACTTTATATGAAAAATACCCAACAAATCATGAAGTCGCGTCTTTATATGCGCTCTCGTTGTTAGGTTCTGTTTCTGTTGGAAGAGATGAAGAGGTTTATCAACGAAGCGCAAAAATTTCAGAGAGCATCCTGAAGGAAAACCCGAATCATCCTGGTGCATTGCATTACTTGATACATGCAGACGATGATCCCGAGCATGCGAAGAATGCATTGGCTGCTGCTAACGAATATTCCGTCGTAGCGCCCGATGCGTCACATGCTCTTCACATGCCGACCCATATTTTTGTGGCGCTTGGAATGTGGGATAAAGTAATTACACTCAACGAAGAGTCGTGGCAGTCGAGCCTGAAAAGAAAAGAAGCGAGACAACTTTCAAACGACGACCTCAGTTATCATTCTTTTTATTGGCTAGAGTATGGTTATTTACAAAAGGCGAGGTATAATGATGCTCGCAGGGTGTTGGATGAAATGATCAGGTATTGCGACGAACTCCCGTCATTTCGTTCCCGTGGTCATGAGGTCTTTATGCGATCTACATACTTCGTAGAAACGGGTGACTGGAAATCAGCGACGTCATCGGATACTACTGACCTCAAGGACTTAAGCGCGTTCGTTCAAGCAAGGGAATTATTTGTAAGAGGGATGGTACGGCTACACCATAAGGATCTCGAGGGCTTGGATGAAATAATTTCAAAAATGAAAACTATTCGCCTGATTGAATCGTCGGCCATCAATAGTGATGGTATCACACTGTGCAAGAGTGGTTCGCTTGGTACGACGCAACTTGATATAGACCAGTGTCAGGTCATGGAATGGGAGCTTGAAGGGTTGAAAGCGTGGGCAGTGAAGGACTATGATAAGTCGGAACAATCGTTCAGGAAAGCTGCTGATCTGGAAGAAAAAATCAGCTATTCTTATGGACCTCCCGCGGTGGTTAAGCCTTCCAGTGAACTTTATGGAGAATTTCTGTTGGAAAGAAATCGTCCGGCTGAGGCAATTGAAGTATTTGACAAGACTCTGCATCGTGCGCCTAAACGCAGATTGTCACTTGAGGGCAAAATGAAAGCTGCAAGATTGTTAAGGCTTGATAATGTTGCGAACGAAGTCGAGAAGGAGTTGTCAGGTGCATAAACCGATAGATTGACAACGCATATGATTAAACGAATTTCACAGTATAGTGTAATACTTGAATGCGTCACCGGGCCGCGTTTCTTGATGTCGTATCGCACATTGGGACACGCTTTTTTGAAAGGTTATTAGAGTTGTTCTGCGGCGTCGGGTTGGTCAGTTTCTGACTATCCCCGATTGCTAAAAAGGTTTTTTAAACGGCGCCTGTATAACATACGTTATAAATTATATATTTACCTCATGCCCAGCATTCTCCCAGGATTCGAGTACGATATTTTTATTTCCTACCGTCACAAAGACAACAAGCGGGAACAATGGGTAACCGAATTCGTCAATGTGTTAAGTGCTGAACTGGAAACTACCTTCAAGGAGGATATCTCGATATATTTTGATGTCAACCCCCGAGACTTCCTGTTGGAGACATACGACGTCGACAAGAGTCTCGAGGCAAAATTGAAGAGCATTGTCTTTATTCCAATTCTCTCGCGGACGTATTGCGATACTTCCAGTTTTGCCTGGAACCAGGAGTTTTGTGTTTTCAACAAGATGGCCAATGCTGATACACTTGGCCGGGACATCAAGCTGAGAAATGGGAACACTGCAAGTCGTATTCTACCGGTAGCGATTCACGATCTTGAGCCTGAGGATAAGTCCCTTATTGAAAATGAGCTTCAGTCTAAGATCCGATCAATTGAATTTATTTTCCGCACTCCAGGTGTAAACCGACCGCTGCGTAAAGATGATAAACGCACGGAGAACTCAAGTCGCATCGTATACCGTGACCAGATCAATAAAGTTGCCAATGCGATCAAAGAGATCATCCATGGAATAAAGTATCCAGACAGAATAACTGATGTTCCTTACTCAGCGACTGTTGCGACTGATGACGAAAAATCCGTCGTGTCGACTGTGAAAGAACGAGCAGATGAGCAGGATCTCCAGGATAAATCGGTAGCCGTCCTTCCATTTGTCAGCCTCGCTCACGACACATCGCAGGAATATTTTGCCGATGGAATTACCGAAAATATTCTCATCCAGCTCGCCACGCTTCGGAACCTTCGTGTTATCTCACGGACATCTATAATGCGCTATAAAAAGACTACAAAGTCTGCCCCCGAAATTGGAGCGGAGTTAGGCGTAAGATACCTTCTTGAGGGTAGCGCTCAATCGCACGGAAACAAGGTCCGCATCAACGTGCAGCTTGTAGATGCACAAAAGGACAAACAGATTTGGGCGCGGGCATTTGTCGAAAGTCTTGATGATATTTTTGAAATACAAGGCAATGTTGCGCAGGCGGTAGCGAAGGAGTTGCAATCGTCGTTAAATCCGAAAGAGAGTCAAAAGCTGAAAGAGGTTCCGACTACTAATCTCGAAGCTTACGATCAGTTCTTAAAAGGCCTGCATGCATTCAATCAGTGGGGTGTTCAAGGTTACCGGACAGCGTCTGAATATTTCAAGCGTGCGCTCGAATTTGATCCGGAGTACAAGTTGGCGTATTCTTATCTGGCAAGTTCCTATTCTGCGCGCATGTCCTGGAATGGCGATCTTGCCCCAGGGGAGGCGTTGGTTCAAATCAATAAATATCTGGATGAGGCCTGGAAACGCGGTGCGACGGACAATGACTATCTCACCAAGTTATTTGTAGAGTTCTTTATTAATAAAGATTTCGATGCGGCCGACAAGCTTTTGCGAGCAGCTATCGAACTAGGACCGAATAATGCGACCGTGTATTATACTGGGAGTTATCTGCTTTGCATGCGAGGCCTATTTGATGAAGCGCTGGTGTTAATCAATGCGGGCAAAGCAATCGAACCAAATAGTGTCGCCTATTTCAATTATTATGGCATCTATCTTTACTTAGTTGGTCAATACGACGAAGCTATCGCCAATTTCGAGGAAGCTCTAAAGTTATTTTCTCAAGTTTTACGGTTTTTCGATCACATGGGTCGCGTGTATGTGACGATGGGAAATGCGGCTGCTGCCATTGAGATCCTTAAGAGCGGCCTTCGTTTTGCGAAGGTACGGCCACCATCAATGTTAGCTTATCAGGCGATTGCTCATCTCCAGCTTCAGCAGGAATCGGCCGCTGAAGAGTTGTTGAAAGAATTGCTTCAGCGGAGTGAAAAGAAAGAAAAGGGAGTTAACCTCTATGTAGCGCATGTTTATACAGCGTGGGGCAAAATGCGAGAGGCAATTTCCTGGATGAAGAAAGCGGAAACAACGAACGATATTGACCTTATTTGGCGAGATGTCGATCCGTTGCTAAAAGATCTAAGGCACACATTGACAAACGGTTCCCCCGATTTCGCCGCTGCAGAGGCGCAGATCATTCAAAGGCAGCGGGTGGAACTTCCAAAAGACCTAAAGTATCACAATGTCGAACATATAGAAGATGTAGTCCGGTCAGCCGTAGAAATAGCCGAACGAGAAAAGGTGAGTAAAGATGATATACACTTGATCAGGATTGCGGCCCTTTATCATGATTCCGGATTTATGATTTCATCGAAGAACCATGAAGCACTAGGGTGTGATATTGCTCGCGCCACGCTTCCTTCATTTGGTTTCAGCACGGACCAGATTGAAGTTGTCTGCGGAATGATTATGGCAACGAAGATCCCTCAAACTCCACAAACGCCTCTCGAAAAGATCCTGTGTGATGCTGACCTTGACTATCTTGGCAGGGATGACTTCTTTTCAATAGGCAACAAGCTATTCGAGGAGATGACGAATCGTGGTTTTGTTGAAAGTGAACGCGAATGGAATTTGATACAGAAAACCTTTCTCGAATCACATCGTTATCATACGGCATTTTCACGGGCTAATAGGGAAGAAATGAAACAACAACACCTTCAGGAAATAATTGCAAAGTTTAAGCGATAACCGGAGAGAGTTCCTCCCTTGTTTTTTCGATCGTGGCTTCAACAAAATACATATCGATCTCCCCGATGTTCTTTGCTGAAATTTTCCCTCTGTACGCGCACTTATAGATATCCTTGATGTGATTGTATGTGGACGATGAGATGTTAACTTTTCCTGGCTCACTACTCGACTCCATTCTGCTGGCAATATTTACAGTATCCCCCCAGATATCGTACGCATACTTCTTCTTTCCAACAACACCGGCGACGATGGGGCCTGTGTGAATTCCAACCCTCAAGTCCCAACCTTGCTCGCCCCGGCTTTCACGGGATTGATTTTGTTTCACCATATACTCCTGCATTGCAAGAGCCGCGTTTACAGCAGCGATGGGATGTTTGTCGTTTGCAACGGGTATACCACCCGCACACATATAGGCGTCGCCAATTGTTTTGATCTTTTCCAACCCGAACTTTTCAACGATCTCATCAAATTTTCCGAAATAATCATTGAGTTCAGCAACCAACGCCTGCGGACTGAGTTTTCCCGCAATGGTTGAAAATCCTTTGAAGTCAGTGAACAGCACAGTCACACTATCATAATAGCGCGTTTTGGCAAAGCCGCTGGTTTCCAGCTCTCGTGCAGTTTCTTCCGGCAAAATGTTTAGCAGCAATTCTTTTGATCGGTCGCGCTCGCTCTTAATTATCTTGTTTGTTTTACGGATGTACTTGTAGCGATTATAAAATCCGCCGATCACCAGAAGTAAAAGGAATCCGGTTACGGCAGCAGCGTAGTTTAATAATTTCTGCCACTGGATAGTGGCATCCTTCAGTGCCTGGTCTTTCGTTAATAGATCTATCTCGGCTTCCTTCTTTTCGATATTAAAGTTGAATTGAAGTTGCTGGATTTTTTTGTCTTCGTTGTTATTATACAACGTATCCTTAATTTTTGTCAGCAGAGATTCATACACATACGCTTTTTTGTAATTACCCAGAGCGGCATAATTTTCCGCCAGGGATTCATACGAAGTCTTAATCTCTTGGCGGGCTTTAATTTCTTTACTGATTTTTTCTGCTCTCTTAAAGGCCTCGACTGAATTTAATAAGTCACCTTTTTTCTTTAACGTTTTTCCAAGACTCAACAGACTTTGAGCTAAATACTGCTGCGCTCCCAATTGTTCAGTAACCTTTACTGCCCGTTCATGAAATTTGAAAGCACTATCGAAATCATTACGTTCTGCATAAATTTCACCAATGTAACTTAGAGCATAGGCGGCATCTGCCGTGCCTTCATACATTTGGACTGATCTATGAAGGAACGTCAATGCTGAGTCGTACAGCCCCTTCTTAAAATAGGTTTCGCCAATATTAACTGCTGCTGTTCCAATTCCATCGGTATAATTTATTTCTTCAAAAACCGTAAGCGCTTTGTGAAAATACTCTATAGCCTTGTCCTGAGAGGCTACTTTGTTTGAATAAACCGTGCCAATATTGTTTAGGTTGGTAGCTATCCTGAATTTGTTCTCGATCTCCTCTGCTATCTTCAGCGACTTAAGGTGGTATTCAATGGATTTAGCATCATCACCCATGCTGAAACTAAGACTTCCCAGATTATTTAAAATGTTCGAGATGCCGTCTTTGTGGTTGAGACTTTCAAAGACAGCGAGGGACGATTTAAACTGAACGTCGGCTTCGGGAAATTTTCCCTGATAGGCATATCCAAGTCCAAGTAGTTTGTGTGCAAAACCAAGACCCTTCGGGTTATTTGTTTTTTCAGCCAACTGACGCCCTAGACTACCAAATTTCAGCGCCTCGCTAATGTCGACACTGAGATATGCCATCCCAATGTCAATTAAAGTATTTACTGTAATAGTATCATTCGGTGAATTACGAAGAACTATTTTTAGACTGTCAATCTCTGACGTCTGCCCGTAGACATTCCACGAAAATAGGATAATGAAAAAAACGGCTGTTTTTTTAAAGAGGTTCATCTATTCGTCGGGCTTCTTCGAAATTTACGAATGTTTAAACAATTGTACAGTGGAAGAGGCAGTAAATAAAAAAGAATGGATGTAACTCCATTCTTTTTTATTTCGAGTTCGGTGAGTGTGCTATTCTGATACTTTCATCACACGAACACTCTTATTGCCGCTCGTAGTATTTACTCTAATGAAGTAAATGCCAGTTCCCATTTGGGCGAAATCGATTTCCAAGAGCTTGTTTTGAGCGTCCCATTCCGACTTAACCTGGTAGGATTTTCCTACTCTGTCGAGGATGTGAACGTCTTCGTTGGAAGGCTCGTCAGTCAAGTCATCGATTTGAATCACAACACGATCGCGAACGGGATTTGGATATGCCTGTACACCACTGTTCGGATCGCTAAAGGATTGACTTTCTTCGGAGTATGAATTTTCCGCAGCCAGGTCAGCACTTCTTCCCGACGAGGAACCAGTGTTTTGTTTCGGTTTGACTGCAATCTGTTGAGCAACCCAGTATTCAGCTAATGAGGCCGTCGCTGTCTTCGAACCGGTTATTCCTGCATCCGGTTGAGTATAATAGGCCATCATGTTGGAAGTAAGACCCTGCTGCATGTTAGGTCGGTCATATAGCTCGGTCGTACCGGCTTGAGCGGTCCATGTAGCGTCTTTTTTGTTGGTATAAAACGCCATGACCAGTGAGTTACAAACGGTCGTTGTCAGTGAAGGAGCAACTGCATTGATTGATGGTCCTCCTGACGTCCCAGCGTGGACGTCGATAGGATTTGCGGGATCTGCACCTTCTATTCGCGTAATGCCGATTGACCATTTTGGACCGTTCGTGAGGCCGAACGTGTAAGAAGATGGTTCGTTGCTGCCGCCACCTTGTAATAAGTGGCCATGCCCACATTGTTCGTCTGATTGTCCCTTCGTATTAGCGTCCATCCAGATGGCGCAGTAGGCGTCGTATTGGTACCTTTTTCAAACATCATTCCGACAACCAGCAAATCGCCGGCTTTAGTGCCATTAGGTTTGTTCACCTTAGGTGGTTTGCTGGAACCTGCGCCGATAGCGGTCTCGAAGGACTTAATTACTGGGACTGACGGGCATCCAATCGTGAATTCGGCTGGTACAAACACCAACGTATAGTTATTGCTTAGCGCGAGGGTACCTTGAGTAATATCATAGACTCCCGCTGATTCGCCCTGTTCTCTCGCCAATGCCCCGCTGAATTTAATCGTGTCCAGGTTGGCCAAAACAGTTCCCGCCGCAGGATCTGAAGTGAACGTTAGTTCAGGATCGGCCTCGCCAACGGTCTTGGAGACCGCATCGGCCGTGACAATTACCTCAAGCGGGTTAATTGTAAGCTTACCTTGCTCATACGTCGCATCGTAGTTAAACGATTGCTCAGATATAAATGCTCCTAGCACCGAAATATGCTCACCTACACTTGTACCGCTGACCAGATTGATCGAAAACAATTCAATCTCGCTTATTTCTACCGTGTCTACTCCGACTTCTGCGTTTTCCAACTCCTCGTCACCAAAGATTACTAATATCTTGGGAGTCTGGTCGTCATTAAGCATATCCTCGGTGGTATTGAACAAGGTCTTTCCGTTGTACAAAGTTTTTGCATTGTACAGCGTTTTGCCATTCATCAATGTCTTAGCATTCATTAGCGATTTCGCATTGTACAGGGTTTTTGCATTGAATAAAGTCTTGCCGTTCAATTCAGGGAAGAGGAGCTCCTGATCATCTGGTAAATCATTATAGTCAAAGAAAGACCCAAGCGGAACGAACACATTGTATAAGGTCTTTCCGTTGTAAAGAGTCTTGGCATTGAACAGTGTTTTACCGCTCACCATGAAACTAAGATTCGTCAGATCGAAATCATTGAATAACGTCTTCCCGTTAAATTCAAGCTGGTCGACGATAGCTAGTGCATCT
>Ga0111539_10013478_pt1 | contig 10218 bp, 9 predicted proteins | sample RhiMethybrSRZTD1_FD_79667 | JGI IMG/M metagenome (GOLD analysis project Ga0111539, IMG submission 79667) | Populus rhizosphere microbial communities from Tennessee, USA - Rhizosphere MetaG P. TD hybrid SRZTD1 (version 2) (version 2) | ecosystem: Host-associated > Plants > Roots > Rhizosphere >... | reverse complement strand
AGTCGGTCTGTGTCCATGGCGGTATATAACCGATCAGTTGCATAACTGAATGGTTATACACAGCGAGCCGCTTGTCAACCCCCTACTTGATCTTCACCCAGGCCGCCTCGAGCCAGCTGTCGGGCCGGTGGGCCACCTCGACGTTCGCGCGCGTGGCCCACGGCTGCATGCGGCGGTGGAGGGGGATGTGATAGACCTGCTCGTGCTGCGTGCGCATCGCCTGGTTGATGGCGGCCTGGCGCTTCGCCGGGTCGATCTCGACCTTCACCTGGTCCACCAGCGCGTCGAAGGCGGGATCCTTGTAGTCGCCCCAGTTGTAGTCGCCGTCGCCCGCGGCTCCGCGGCCGCGCAGCAGCGGTTGCAGCGTGAAGACCGCGTCGGTGTTCGAGCCGCCCCAGCCGAGGAAATAGAAGCTCGTGTCGCGCGCGAGGCCCTTGGCGAAATAGCGCGCGTTCACGAGGGAATTCACCTTCACGCGCACGTTCACGCGCGCGAACATCCCGGCAAGCGCGGTGCACACGGCCTCGCGCACGTTCTGGCAGTCGAGCTCGACCGCGAAGCCGTCCGGGTAACCCGCCTCGGCGAGGAGCTTCTTCGCGACGGCCACGTCGTAGGGGTGGCGCTTCACCAGGTCCTTCGGCACGCCGGCCGCCTCGGGTGTGGGCAGCATCGTTGCGGTCGGGACCGCGAGGCCCCGCATGACCACGCGGTTGATGGCGTCGGTGTCGATCGCCTGGTAGAGCGCGAGGCGCACGCGCCGGTCCTTGAACGGGTTCCTCCCCTTCACGTCGGAATAGAGGAGCTCGTCGCGCGCCTGGTCCATGCCGAGGAAGAACATCAGGTTCTCGGGCTCGCGCAGCACCTTGATGCGGGGGTCGCGTGCGAGCTTCTCGATGTCCTGCAGCGGCGGGTCGAGCACCACGTCGAGATCGCCTGCGGCGAGCGCGGCCATGCGGGTGGCATCCGACTTGATCGTCGTGTACACGATCTCCTCGACGTTGCCGTCGGGCTTGCCCCACCACTCGGTGTTTCGACGGAACGTGCTCTTCGCGTCGGACTCCCGGTTCACCAGCTTGAAGGGCCCGGTGCCCATGGCGTTGCGCGAGGCCCAGGTCTCCTCCTTCTTGCCGTAGTCCTGCGCGCGCTCGACCTTGTGCTTCTCGCACCAGCCCTTGCTCATGATGGCGAGCAGCTGCAGCGTGTCGAGCATCGCCGGGTTGGGGGCCGGCGTCACGAGCTCGACGGTGTACGCGTCGACCTTGCGAGGTTCGCCCACCGCGCGGCCGTAGACACGGAAGGTCGAGGTGTCGCCCTGCGAGCGCTTGATGGAGAAAACCACGTCGTCGGCGGTGAAGGCGCTCCCGTCGTGCCACTTCACTCCCTTGCGCAGGTGGAAGCGCCACACCGTGGGCGAGACCTGCTCCCAGCGCTCGGCCAGCCGCGGGACGATCTCCATCTTCTTGCCCTTGCGCACGAGCCCCTCGTAGACCTGCCCGTTGATCGCGTTGTTGATGATCTGGTTCTGGCCGTGCGGGTCGGCGCTCGAGTGGTCGGCGTTGCTCGACCAGCGCAGGGTCTTGGCGGCCGCAGGGGTGGCGGCGAGGGCGACGGCGAGGAGCAAGGCGGCGCGCTTCATGGGCGCCTAGAATAACGCGATGCGCCTGCTCATCGCCGAAGACGACCCCGTTCTCGCCGACGGTCTCACGCATTCCCTGCGCGAGGCCGGCTACGCGGTCGACCACGTAGGCGACGGCGCGGCGGCGGACGCGGCGCTCGCCGTGACGCCCTTCGACCTGCTGATCCTCGACCTGGGGATGCCGCGCATGTCGGGGCTGGACGTGCTGCGTCGCCTGCGTGCCCGCAAGTCCGCCGTGCCGGTGCTGATCCTCACCGCGCAGGGCAGCGTCGAGGACCGCGTTCGCGGGCTGGATCTCGGTGCCGACGACTACCTCGCCAAGCCCTTCGTCCTCTCGGAGCTCGAGGCGCGCGTGCGCGCGCTCACGCGCCGCGCCGGGCACGCCGGGCAGCAGTGGGTCGAGCACGGAGCGCTCTCCTTCGATACCGCCGGCCGCGTGGCCCGCCTCGCGGGCCGTCCGCTCGAGCTCTCGGCGCGCGAGGTCCAGCTGCTCGAGATCCTGCTCGCCCGTGCCGGGCGCATGGTGAGCAAGGAGCAGATCGTCGAGCGGATGTGCGAGTGGGATGAGGCGATGACGGAGAACGCGGTCGAGGTCTACGTGTCGCGGCTGCGCAAGAAGCTGGAACCGGGCGGCGTGCACATCCGGACGCTTCGCGGCCTCGGCTACTGCCTCGCGCCCGCGAACGGGGGATAGATGCGGATCTTCGGCGACGAGGCGCCGGGCTCCCTGTTCGGGCAGGTGCTCGACTACATGCTCGCGCCGCTCGCGGTCCTCTGGCCCATCGCCGTCGTCGGCACCTACATGGCGGCCGCCGCGATCGTCGACGAGCCGTTCGACCGCGAGCTCACTGCCGGCATCGCCCTGATCGCCGCCGAGGCCTCCCGCGATGCGGGCGACGACGGCATCGACGGCCGCATCCGTGCGCGCCTGCAGGAAGCCGACCTGGATCGCCTCGAGTTCCAGATCGCCGATCCGGGCGGACGCGTCATCGCAGGCGATCGCGCGACGTGGGGTGTGCCGACGCACGGCACGGAGGCCTCGGAGGGCCTCGCGTTCAGGGACGTCTTCCGCGAGGAGGAGCGCGTACGCATCGCCTACCGGCTCGTTTCCGGTGCCGCCGGTCAGTACCTGGTGCAGGTTTCCGAGCCCCTCGTGCGGCGGCAGGAGGTGCTGGGCGCGGTGACCCACATCGTGATGGTGGTGGTGGGCTTGCTGGTGCCGCTCACCGTCTGCCTCGTATGGCTGGGCCTGCGCCACGGCCTGGCTCCGGTCGCGCGGCTGCGCCAGAGGATCGAGGCGCGCGGCGTCGACGACCTCTCGCCGATCCCGCCCGAGGACGTGCCGTTCGAAGTCGCGCCGCTGGTGGCCGTGCTCAACGTGCAGCTCGAACGGGTGCGCCGCAATCTCGAGGCGCAGCGCCGCTTCGTCGCGGACGCGGCGCACCAGATGAAGACGCCGCTCGCGGGACTGAAGACGCAGGCGGAGGCGGCGCAGCGTGGCGCGACGTTCGAGGAGGCGCGTGCGCGGCTCGCCCGCATCGAGGAAAGCGCCGACCGGATGAGCCGGCTGGTGGCGCAGCTGCTGGCGCTCGCACGGGCCGAGAATGCGCGCGCCAGCGCGCCCGCGCGCGAGCGGGTCGACCTCAACGAGCTGCTGCGCGAGTGCTGCACCGAGGCGGCCGACGGCGCGATCGCACGCAACGTGATGATCGGCTTCGACCCGGGGCCGGGCGAGGTCGGTGTGGAGGGCACGCTGCTCCTGCTGCACGAGCTGTTCGCCAACCTGCTCGACAATGCCGTGCGGTACAGCCCGGGCGGCACCGAGGTTGCGGTGCACGTGCGCTCCGAGGACGGCCCCGAGGTCGTGGTCGAAGACGCCGGGGTCGGCATTCCGCCGTCCGAACGCGACCTGGTCTTCGAACCCTTCTATCGGGTGCTCGGGATGCACGCGAGCGGCAGCGGCCTGGGCCTGTCCATCGTGCGCGCAATCGCCAACCTGCATGGCGCGGGCGTGACGGTGGAGGACGTGCCTGTGGGCAACGGCACGCGAATCCGCGTGCGATTCCCGACTCCAGCGCCCGTAGAAGCAGCCTTGGAGCGCTGACCCCCGCGGCGTCAGGTTCGCGTCAGCAACGGCGCGGAACCTCGGAAGCGTCGGCGATTTTGCCGCGTGCACCGGGAGGCGCCATGGATCCTCGGATTGTCGATGGGTTGTTCGGCGCCTCGGGCATCGTCACCGGCGCGCTCTTCCTGCTCGACCAGCCGGCGCTCGCGATGATGTCGAACGTCGTGCTCATCCTGGGCGCGTGCGTCTGCTCCCTGGCCGACCCCGAAGCCCCGCACCGCACATCCGGCGCCGCCCGCGCGTCCGGCCCACGAGACTAACGAGGAGATTCCATGGCCAGCACCGATGCGCTGCAGATCCCGCCCGGGTCCCATGTGGAGGAGCGCGAGGAGAAGAAGGTCATCTTCGCCTCGTCGCTCGGTACCGTGTTCGAGTGGTACGACTTCTACCTCTACGCCACGCTCGCGCCCTTCTTCGCGGCGCTGTTCTTCCCGCCCGGAAACGCCACCGCGGCGTTGCTTTCCGCCTTCGCCGCCTACGCCGCCGGCTTCCTGGTGCGCCCCTTTGGCGCGTTGGTCTTCGGGCGGATCGGCGACCTCGTGGGACGCAAGTACACGTTCCTCATGACCATCCTCTTCATGGGCGGGTCGACGTTCCTGGTGGGCCTTCTGCCGACCTACGAGACCATCGGCTGGGCCGCTCCCGTCCTGCTGGTGACGCTGCGACTGGTGCAGGGCCTCGCCCTTGGCGGCGAATACGGCGGCGCGGCGACGTACGTGGCGGAGCATGCGCCGCACGGCAAGCGCGGCTACGACACGGCCTGGATCCAGACGACGGCCACGCTCGGCTTCTTCCTGTCGCTGGCGGTGATCGGCCTGTGCCGCTTCAGCGGCTGGCTCACGCCCGACGAGTTCAAGACGTGGGGCTGGCGCATCCCGTTCTGGGTCTCGATCATCCTGCTCGCCTTCTCGGTCTACATCCGGCTGAAGCTGAACGAGTCGCCGCTCTTCCAGAAGATGAAGGCCGAGGGCAAGGGCTCGAAATCGCCGCTCACCGACAGCTTCCTCAAGTACCCGAACAACAAGTACGCGTTGCTGGCGCTGCTCGGCGCCACCGCCGGCCAGGGCGTGGTCTGGTACACCGGGCAGTTCTACGCGCTCTTCTTCCTCACCATCACGCTCAAGGTCGACGGCCTCACGGCCTACACGCTGATCGGCCTCGCGCTCCTGATCGGAACGCCGTTCTTCATCGTGTTCGGGGCGCTCTCGGACAGGATTGGCCGCCTGAAGATCATCCTGGCCGGGTGCCTCATCGCCGCGCTCACCTACTTCCCGCTCTTCCAGGCGCTCACGCACTACGTGAACCCGGACCTCGAGGCGTTCCAGGGCAAGACCACGATCACGGTGGCGGCGAAGGACTGCAAATTACACATCTTCGTGGGTCCGTGGAGGAAGCTCTCCGATTGCGACCGCACCAAGGACTTCCTCACCAAGCAGGGCCTGTCGTTCACGTCCACCGACGCCCCCGCGGACGCGACCGCACCCGTGGTCACGACGATCGGCGACGCCAAGGTCGAGGGCTGGGACCAGGCGAAGCTCGCGGCGGCGCTGAAGGCGAAGGGTTATCCCGCGGCGGCGGACAAGAACAAGATCAACTGGGGCGCCACGCTCGCGATCCTCGTGGTGATGATGATCTACGTGACGATGGTGTACGGGCCCATCGCGGCCTTCCTGGTCGAGCTCTTCCCGACCAAGATCCGCTACACCTCGATGTCGCTGCCGTATCACATCGGCAACGGGTGGTTCGGGGGCATGCTGCCGCTGCTCGCCACCGCGCTGGTCGCGGCCACGGGCGACATCTACTTCGGGCTCTGGTACCCGATCGGCGTGGCGATCATGACCTTCGTGATCGGGCTGCTGTTCCTCAAGGACAACAAGGATCGACCGCTCGACGCCGACTAGGGAATCGCCGCCGCCGCCCGCCAGTCGGCGGCGCGAATCGGCCCGCCGCGAGGCGGGCCCCTTTTTTTGGCCTCGCCGCCAGCCTAGAACTGCTGCCACTCCTCCTCGGAGGTCGTGGGAAGGTGCACTGCTTTCGAGGGCGCGACGGCCCCCCCGGGTCAGTCGAACTTGGCGCCGGACTCCTTCACCACCTTGGCCCACTTGTCCTTCTCCGTGCGGATGAAGGCGCCGAACTGCGCGGGCGACTGCGGGCGAAGCTCGGCGCCCGCCTTGTCGAGGCGCTCCTTCATCTCGGGTGTGCCGAGCACCTGGGTCACCAGCGCGTGCAGCCGGTTGACGATCTCGGGCGGCGTGCCGGCGGGCGCGACGATGCCCTGGAAGGAACCGGTCTCGAACCCGGCCATGCCCATCTCGGCCACCGTCGGGATGTCGGGCATGGTGGGGAAGCGCTTCGAGCTGGAAACCGCCAGGGCCTTCAACTTGCCGTCCTTCACGAACGGATAGGTCGCCAGTGCGCCGTTGAACATCACCTGCGCCTGCCCACCGACCATGTCGGTGAGCGCCTGCGAGCCGCCCTTGTAGGGGATGTAGGTCCACTTGATGCCGGCGCGCTGCGCGAACTCGATGCCGGCCAGGTGGTTGGCCCCACCCATGCCCGAGACCGCGAAGTTGAGCGAGTCGGGCTTGGCCTTCGCCAGCGCGATCAGCTCCTTCGGATCCTTCGCGGTCACCGAGGGATGCACGACGAGCAGGTGCGGCGAGTAGGCGACCATCACCACGGGAGCGAAATCCTTCACCGGGTCGAAGGGCAGCGTGGTCACCACGCTCGGTGCGATCGCGAGCGAGCCGATGTCGCCGAGCAGCAGCGTGTAGCCGTCGGCGGGCGACTTGGCGACGAAGTCCGCGCCCACGTTGCCGGTGGCGCCGGGCTTGTTCTCGACCACCCAGGGCTGGCCGAGCGCCGCCTGCATGCCGGGCCCGAGCGCGCGCGCCAGGATGTCGGAGGTGCCGCCCGGCGGGTAGGGCACGATCACCTTGATCGGCTTGTTGGGCCATTGCGCCGCTGCGGTGCCGGCGAGGGCGAGCGCGGCGAGCGCGAGCAGTCCGCGGCGAATCAGGTCGTTCATGTTGCCTCCGTTGGTTTGGTGTCGGGTGCGATCAGGTGGCGCCGTGGCTCTCTACATAGTACGCATAGAGCCCATGGCAGGCCGACATGTAGAGGCGGTTGTTCTTCGGGCCGCCGAAGGTGAGGTTGGCGCAGCGCTCGGGTAGCCGGATGAACGCGAGCGCCTTGCCCTGCGGGTTGAACACCATCACGCCGTCGAGATCCTCGGACTTGCCGCGAAGCTGGTAGATCCTGCGGCCGCCCACCTCGGTGGGCTCGGCGTTGAGCGCGCCGTTGCTGCCCCAGCCGCACCAGAGGTTGCCGTCGCGGTCCACCTTGAAGCCGTCGAGCGCGCCCTGGTCGGCGGCGTCGATGAGCTTCGCCTTGTTCGACACCGTGCCGTCGCCGCCCACGTCGTAGCTCCAGATGCTGCGGTTGGGCGTGCCCTTCCACTCGACCACGTAGAGCTTCTTCTCGTCGGGCGAGAACGCGAGCCCGTTGGGGTTCACGAGGTCGGTGATGACCGCGGTCACCTTGCCGTCGGTGGCGATGCGATAGACGTTGGTGGTCGCCTGGTCGGGCTTCGCGCGCGTGCCTTCCCACTCTCCGTTGATGCCGAAGATCGGGTCGGTGAACCAGATGCTGTCGTCGGACTTGACGACGATGTCGTTGGGCGCGTTCAAGCGCTTGCCCTCGAAGCTGTCGGCAAGCACCGTGATCTTTCCGTCCTTCTCGGTGCGCGTCACCCGGCGCGTGACCGAGTGCTCGCAGGTGACGAGGCGCCCCTGGCGGTCGCGCGTGTTGCCGTTGGCGTAGTTGGCGTTCGCGCGAAAGACCGTGAAGGCGCCGGTCTTCTCGTCGAACTTCATGATGCGGTTGTTGGGGATGTCGCTCACGAGCACGTAGCCGCCTTCCGGGAAGTACACCGGGCCCTCGGCCCAGCGCATGCCCGTGGCGACCTGCTCGACGGTGCTGCTGTAGATGCGGTACTTGGTGAAGCTCGGGTCGAGGATCAGCAGCGACGGATCGGGATAACGCTGGTTGGGCGTGAAGGGGAACGACTGGGCCAGCGCCCGCCCGCCCGCAAGTGCGAGACCCGAGCCGGCGGCGGCCTTCAGGAAACGGCGTCGTCCAGCGTCTTTGCTATGCATCACGGTTCCTCCTTACGTGGCCGCGCCACATCAGTCGCTTTGCTTGATCCCGCCCGCGTCGATGACCTGCTTCCAGCGCGCGAGCTCCTCGTTCAGGAACGCCTGGAACTCCGCGGGTGAGTTGCCGACGACCTCGAATCCCAGATCGTTGAAGCGCTTGACGACGTCGGGGTGCTTGATGGCGGCGATGAGCGCGGGCTGCAGCCGGTCCTTCACGCCCTGGGGCAGGCCCTTCGGCGCCACGAACGCCTGCCACGAGTACACCTCGATCCCCGGCACGCCCGCCTCGGCCAGCGTGGGCACGTCGGGTACCGCCGGGTCGCGCTTCTCCGAGGTCACGGCGAGCAGCTTCATCTTGCCGGCCTTCACGTGCTGCGTGATCGCGCCCAGGTTCTGGAACGATGCGTCGACGTTGCCGGCGATCAGGTCGAGGTGCGCGGCGCTTCCGCCCTTGTAGGGCACGTGGATGCCGCTGGTCCCGGTCTTCTGCCAGAAGAGCGCTGCCGTCAGGTGGTCCGAGGAGCCCGTTCCCGAGGAGGCGAGCGAGACCTTGCCCGGGTTCTTCTTCATGTATTCCACGAACTCCTTCACGTTGTTCGCGGGGAAGTTGGCGCGTGTCACCAGCGCGTTGGGTGTGCGCACCGCCACCGACAGCAGGTCGTAGTCCTTGAGCGGGTGGTAGCCCAGGTCCTTGTAGAGCACCGGATTGATGGCGAACACGCCGATCGAGCCCACGAAGAGGGTGTAGCCGTCGGGTTGCGACGTGGCCACGAACTTGCCGCCCAGGCCGCCGTTGGCGCCCGGCTTGTTGTCGATCACGAAGCTCTGGCCGAGCGACTCCTGCAGCTTGGCCGCGACGGTGCGCGCGGTGATGTCGGAGGAGCCGCCGGGCGTGAACGGCACGACCACGGTGACCGGCTTGGTGGGGTACTGCTGTGCGGCGGCGGGCAGCGCGAGAAGCAGGGCGGCCGCGGCGGCGAGGTGCAGGACGATCTTCAATGGAGGTCTCCGGGACGCCGGGCGGACGCCGGCGATGACAACGTTATCATTTCCCTCCCCGCAGGCGCTCCAGCAAGTGGTACATGGGCGCGGCGAAGAGCACGACGATCAGGTAGCGCACGACGTGCGCCGCGGTGACGAACGCGACCCCGATCCGAAGCGCCTGGGCGGTGATCGACATCTCGGCAATGCCGCCCGGCGCGGCCGCCAGCAGCGCCGTGCCGAGGTAGGCCCCGCTCGTGACCGAGATGAGCCATCCCACCAGCAAGGCGAGGGCGAGCGTAAGCGCGATCGAGGGCACCAGGGCCACGACCAACCGCGGCGCGCGCTGCATGAAGCCGCGCTCGAAATGGGCGCCGAGCGCGCAGCCGAGCAGCACCTGGGCGCCGTTGGTGAGCACGGGAGGAACCGACGAGAGCTGCACTCCGCTCACGGTGAGCGCGATCACCAGGGCGAGGGGTCCCAGGGTGAACGCCGTGGGCGCGCGCAGGCGGCGTGCCACGAAGCCCGCCATCGTCGCCGCTCCCAGCAGCACGGCGAGCCCTGGCCAGTCGAGCGGGATCCTCACCCCGGTGTAGTCGTCGGTCGCGGAGAACCCGGCGAGCGAGATGCCCACCGGCACGGTGCTGATCAGGACCAATAGCCGAAGGGAGTGCGCAAGCGCCACCTGCTCGGGCGCCGCGCCGTGGCGCTCGCCCATCATGGCCATGTCGGAGGCGCCACCGGGCATGCTGCCGAAGTAGGCGGTGGCGCGCCCGACCCCGCCAACGCGCATGAGCACCAGCGCGCTCGCGGCGCCGAATCCGATCGCGGCGAAGCCGAGGAACACGAACCATGGCCAGTAGGTGAGCACCTGGCGCACCACCGGCGGGGTGAAGTAGAGGCCCAGGGTCACTCCCACCACCAGCATGCCGGCCTCGCGTCCGCCGGGCAGGGGGGCGAGTCGCGCCCCGCCGAGCTGGGCCGCGGCCATCGCGAACATCGAGCCGATCATCCAGGGCAGGGGCGTGCGAAGCCAGGCGCACAGGGCGCCGCCGAGCACGCAGACGGCAAGGCCGCCCAGGATGGGGGCGGCGCGGTAGGTTCGATCCAAGTCGGGGAGTGGCGAGGGGTACCCGGGAACGGCTATAATTTACGGCTTTCCTGGCCTGGTAGCTCAGTTGGTAGAGCAGTGGACTGAAAATCCATGTGTCGGTGGTTCAATTCCGCCCCAGGCCACCATATTCTTGCGTTCCCACTGAGGCGCTTTTTCATGCGTTCCCACTGAGGCGCTTTTTCATGCGTTCCCACTGAGGCGCTTT
>Ga0111539_10013475_pt1 | contig 10218 bp, 8 predicted proteins | sample RhiMethybrSRZTD1_FD_79667 | JGI IMG/M metagenome (GOLD analysis project Ga0111539, IMG submission 79667) | Populus rhizosphere microbial communities from Tennessee, USA - Rhizosphere MetaG P. TD hybrid SRZTD1 (version 2) (version 2) | ecosystem: Host-associated > Plants > Roots > Rhizosphere >... | reverse complement strand
TGTCGGGCGGTCATCGATCTCGACGCTGCCCGTCGTCAGCTCGCCACCGATGGAACCCGGCGCGAGTCCCGAGGCGACGAGGCAGAGCGTCGACTTGCCCGACTCATTGGCACCGACGACACCCACGATCTCGCTGGGCCGGAGCTCCAACGTCACCTCGCGGAGAGCGGGTGTCGCAAACCCGGGATAGCGGTAGCTGACGCCAGCGAGTCGGAGCATCAACCGACGACCGGGAGCGGGATACCCGCGACCCGAACCACCACCGCGCCGAGGAGCGCGAGGACGAGAACGGCCCGCAGCAGGCGCTCGCGACCGGAGTCCGGCATGGACCACAGGAGGTGCCGACGACCTGGACGGCTGAACGCGCGCGACTCGAGCGCGAGGCTCCGCTCCTCGACATCGGTCAGCGAAGTTATGACCGCCGGCCCGACCAGCGGAAGGACGCCACGGACCCGGGCTCGGACGCCTCCTTCGGTGTCGAGTCCGCGGGCCCGCTGGCTCTCGGCGATCGTCGCAGCTCGCTCGACCAGCGTCGGGACCGCCTCGATCGTCGCGAGGGCCACGAACGTGAAACGCGGCGGAACGCCGCGGCGCTCGAGATCGAAGACGAACGCGCGTGCTTCGGTCGTCAGGAGGAACAGGCCGATCGAGAGCGAGATCGCAAGGAGCCGGACGAGCGTCTGGGCGGCGAAATCGACGCCCTCGAGGGTCGCGTCGAACGGCCCGATCGTGAACAGGACCGTCGAGCCGGGTCGCGTGAAGACACTGACGAGCACGACCGAGACCGCGATCGGGAGACTCAGCAGAAGACTCGCGCGAAGGAGCGCACGGGCGACACCGGCGGCCCGCGCTCCGAGCAGCATCGCGACGCCGATCGCGATCGGACCCACGTACCCGCCGAGCACGAACGCTCCGATCGAGCCGACGGTCGCGATGACCGCCTTGGTCAGCGGATTGAGCCGGTGATAGGCGCTCGGCGTGGGCGGGACCAGCCGGGCGATGAAGGACGCATCGACTGGATCGAGATCGTCGGCCAGGTCGGCCCAGACCGACGCCGCGCGGGCTACGCCCCCTCCAGGCTGACCGCCTTCTCACCTTGCGGGAAGCGGGCGATGAACCTGCGCGACAACGTCTGCAGCAGGACGAACACGACGAAGAATGTCGCCGTCTTGTCGATCGGATCGGACAGCAACCCCTGCTGCAGGACCGCGGTCTGCAGATCGGAGCCCGCCTTCTGGAATGCGGCGACGAGGAGATCCGTCCCCGCGCCCGTGACGCCGCCAAAGACCCCGGCCGCGATCGGTGCCGAGATGATCGCCGAGAGGATCCCGCAGACGAGCCCGGCGATCGCCACGAACGCGACGCCGATGTCGCGGCGGATGACGAGGAGGGCGATGAGTCCGAGGATCGACCCGATGATCAGGATCGCGATGACGTAGGCGAGGATCGTGAACAGCGTGTCGGCCTGCGTGGCCGGATTGAAGAACGTGAAATCGGCCCCAGCGTAGAACGGGATGAACCCGTAGAACCCGATCGCCCCGATGACGAGCAGGACCACGATCGCCGCAAGGATCACGCGGCCCCAGTCGGCATCCGGGCGGCTGCGCATGAAGCCCCACTGTGTGACGAGCCCCGAGTAGAAGCCGATGAACGACGCCGTGATCGCGAACGGCGCGGCGAAGTCGTTGTGGAAGGGTGGCGGCACCACGTACGTCCACAGGAGGTTCGATAGGAGGCCGGTCGCGAGACCCGGGATCGGACCTGCCAGCACGCCGACGAGCACCGTCCCGATCGAGTCGAGGTAGATCGGGATCTTGAGTACCGACGCGATGGTCTGGCCGAGGACGATGTTGATCGCGATCGCGATCGGCATGAGGACGAGGGTCCTCGTATCGAACCGGCCCCAGCTGAAGCCCATCCCGCACTCCTTGCCTGTCGCGACGACCGTCACGACCCGATCGGCGACCCCGCCGCTGTAGCGTGCCACAGCGCTCGTGCGGCGACGCGGCGGCCGGACCGCGATCGACGAAGCGGCGGGACGGGACGGACCGGCGGGCTAGGCGCCGTCGTCCTGGTCCTGACCCGCGCCGTACAACCGTCGCCGTGGCAGACCGGTGTCCGCGGCCACGCGTCGGGCCGCCTCCCCGCGAGCGACACCCTCGCCGACGAGTCGTTCGACGGCCTCTCGGGCGGCTTCCACATCTCCGGCGTTTCCTGTCGCGGTTGTCGCTTGGCCCATCCCCACGACGAGCACGAACTCGCCACGGGACGGGATCCGGCCCTCCGCGACGGCGGCCGCCAGCGAGCCGAGGGTGCCGCGCTCGATCTGCTCATGCAGCTTGGTCAGCTCGCGCGCCACGGCGCCCGTGCGCTCGTCCCCGCACGCCACCGCCAGGTCGCGGAGCGTCGCGGCCACGCGACCCGGGGCCTCGAACAGGACCGTCCCGCGCGGGTCACCGGCGATGGCCGCGAGCCGCTCGCGTCGATCCCGGCCGCTCCTTGGCAGGAACCCCTCGAACGCCCAGCGGGGTCCGGCGATCCCGGACGCAGCGACGGCGGCGAGGACGGCCGACGCCCCGGGTATCGGTACGACGCGACCGCCCTCGGCGGCCCACGCGGAGACGAGGTCGGCCCCGGGGTCGCTGATGGCGGGTGTCCCGGCGTCGGTGACGAGCGCAAGGTCAGCGCCGCCACGAAGATGCGCGACCAGCTTGTCCAGCCGGGCCGGCGCGCTGCGAGCGTGGAAGCTTATCGAACGGGTCGGGATGTCGTGGCGCTCGAGCAGCCGTCGGGTAAGCCGCGTGTCCTCCGCCGCGATCAGCGGGACGTCGCGAAGCACCTCGATGGCGCGGAGCGTGATGTCGCCGAGATTGCCGATCGGCGTCGCGACCATGTAGAGCGTGCCGCCGCGCTCCGTATCGGGCGGAGGCAAGCCGTCAGCTGCTCGTCGAGCGAGCGGAGCCCGGCCGTCGACGGGGATAGAGGTAGTCGACGCCTGCCGTCCGTGGCCCGAGCTTGGCGATCGGTGGCACCTGCCGCTTGAACTCGGCACCGGCCACCATCCGATCGACGCGCTCGACCAGCTCGCGTGCGAACCCGAGCGCGACCATCTCGTCGATCGAGCGGCGCTTGTCGATGCGCCAGAAGAGCAGGCGATCGAGCGTCGGGTAGTCGAAGCCGCCCTCGGTCTCATCTGTCTGGCCCGGCCACAGGTCCGCCGACGGTGCCTTGCGGATGACCTCGTCAGGGACGCCGATCGCCGCTGCGAGCTGGCGGACCTGGCTCTTGTAGAGGTCACCGATCGGGTTGAAGGCGCAGGCGTTGTCGCCGAAGACCGTCGTGTAGCCGATGAGCGATTCGGTCTTGTTGCCCGTGCCGACGACCAGCCCGCCCCACGTCACGGAGCGGTCGTACAGGACCGCCATGCGCTGGCGGGCCATGAAGTTGCCGCGGCGGAGCGACGAGGCGTCGCTTTCCGGACCGAAGAAGCCGTCGACCATCGCCGTGATCTCAACGAGCTCCGATGGCGTGCCGAGGCGACGGACGACCTCCTCGGCGTCGTGCTGTGATGCCGGCGACGACGTGCGATACGGCATCAGGACACAGAGCAGCTTGTCCGCGCCGATCGCCTCGGCGACGAGGAACGCCACAAGCGCCGAGTCGATGCCGCCCGAAAGCCCGAGCACCGCCCGCTCGAAGCCGGCCTGCCGGAGCTGCCCGCGGATGAACTCCTCGATGATCCGTCGCGCTACATCCGTATCGATCGCCAGCTCGGTCGGCAGCTCGAAGGCCGCGGTCGCCGTCATCCGCCCGAGCTCCCGCTGGCGCGCCGGAACCCGATCGGGTGCGGCGTCCTGTCGCCAGGCGCGACGTCCAGCCCCGGCTCCGCGTCACGGTCGCCGGTCGCATCGCGTGCCAGCCCGGCGCGTTCCGCGACGATGCGCGACAGCTCGCGGACCTGGAATTCCGGCCGCTCGTCGCGGAGCAGCGGCAGCGCGACCCGCTCACGGCGGATGTCCGCTGTGGCGATGTCGGTCAGGAACAGCCCCTCGTCATAGAGGGGCGCCGTGAGGACGGCCGCTCCGCTCGGGCCGATGACCTCGGAACCTCCCCAGAACGAGATCGATTCGTCGATGCCGACCCGATTGCAGAACACGACGAACGTCGTCGTCAGCTGGGCGTAGGTCCGCATCAGCGTCCGCCACGAGTTCGCCGTCCCCAGCCCGACCTCGTTCGTCGCGGCGAGATCGCGACCCGGCGACGACGACACGTTCACAAGGATCTGGGCCCCGTCGAGAGCCAGGATCTGGGGCACCGTGAGATGCCAGAAATCCTCGCAGATCGCGATTCCCATGCCGATGCCCAGCCGCGACGGGACCGCCCGCAGGATGTCGCCGGGGGCGAAGAACCGTCGCTCATCGAACAAGCCGTAGGTCGGCAGGAAGAGCTTGCGGTGGACGTGGCAGATCTGGCCGTCCTCGAGCAGCGCCGCTGCGATGAACAGCCGGTGGTCCGCCGACTCCTCGACGAAGGACACGATGACCGAGAGGTCCTCCGTCGCCGCCGCGAGGTCCGCCAGCCGGGGATCGTCGAGGCGGATCGAGACCTCGGCCGCGAGGTCCTGGAGCTGGTACCCAGTGAGCCCGAGCTCCGGAAAGACGACGAGGTCAGCGCCCTTCGAGCGCGCCTCGCGGATCAGCTCGTGGTGCCGCGCGAGATTCGCGTCGAATTGGCCGAGCGCCGGCGCGATCTGCGCGAGGGCCACGCGCACCGTCTGCATGCGGCCGAGCATACGCGAAGCTGACTGCTAGGCTACGCGCCGATGCCACGACGACCACGGCCCGGCCGCCTGATCGCGGCGGGGTTGGTGACGATCAGCGTGATCGTCGGATGCGCGGGCCCAGCGCCGTCGACGAGCCCCGAGACGTCCCTTCTACCCGGTCCAAGCGGAAGCTCGGCGTTCCCCACCGCCCCACCCAGCACAGGCGTGTTCGAGCCGATGAAATACCCGGCAGAGGGCCCCGCGCCCTGCGAGGAAGCGGCGAGCTCCGACCCTGCCTACGGTCCATACACGGGCTCGCTCCGACGTGTGTTCGCCCGCGACGCGTCCACGGTCGTCTTCGAGCTGTGTGACGCCGACCCGGCGTTCCTCTCGAAGATCGCCTCACCCGCGCTGGCCATCGACGACACCGCCTGGCTCCAGAGCCATATCGACCCCAGTGCGCAGCAGCAGCCGATCCTGACCCAGGTCAACGGCACGGGCCCATACCGCCTCGATGCCTGGGACGGCTCGGGCGACATCACGCTCAGTCGCTACGACGGGTACTGGGGCACGCCGGCGTTGACCCCGTCGATCATCTTCGTTGGCGAGGAGGACGCCGGCCAGCGGTTCTCGAAGCTGCGCGAGGGGTCCGTCGACGCGGTCGATGAGCTGGCTCCGGGAGACGTCGAAGCCGCCCAGGCGAACCCCGACCTGACCATCACGCCGCGGCAAGGGCTGAACACGGCCTACATCGGGTTCGACAATCGATTCGCACCGTTCGACAACGAGACCGTCCGCCGGGCGATCGCCCTCGGCATCGACCGGGCCGCGATCGTCGACGCGAGCTTCCCGCCCGGAACGCAGCTCGCGACACACTTCCTGTCCTGCGCGATCCCGGCGGGGTGCGGCGGCGACCCGTGGTCCGAACCGGATCCCGAGGCCGCCCGCGATCTGCTGGCCGAGGTCGGTATGGCCGATGGCTTCACGTCCACGATCAGCTTCCCCGCGGAGCCGCGCGATTACCTCCCGGATCCGACCGCCACGGCTACGGCACTCCAGGCGCAGCTGAAGGACCAGTTGGGCATCACGACGACGCTGAACCCGATGCCGTTCGACGAGCTGGTGGCTGCAGCGGACGCCGGCAAGCTGGAAGGCTTCTATCTGTTGGGAGCGCGCGCGCGATACCCGGATGCGGGACTGCTACTGGAGAGTCATTTCGGCCCGGCGGCAAGCCTCCAGTTCGGCAACCGGTTTGACGACGTCGCGCGTTGGCTCGGCCGAGGGCGAACGGGCGACGCCAAGGCACGTGCGAAGGGCTACGCGGGGGTCAACGACCTCATCCGCAAGCACGTGCCGATGATCCCGCTGGCCCATGTGGGCAGCGTCGGGGCATTCCGCACTGATGTCACCGGCAAACAGGCGAGCGCCACCGATACGGACCGCCTCTCGACCGTCGTGCCGGGCGACCGGAGCCAGTTCGTCTACATGCAGAAGGCCCGACCCGGAAGCCTGTTCTGCGCCGACGAGACCGACGACGTCGCCCTGCGGATCTGTGCGCAGCTCTCGGAGTCGCTGTACCGCCACGACATCCCGGAGCCGGGTCTCTCGCCGTCGCTGGCGAAGACCTGCACGCCGGATCCCGATCTGACCGTCTGGACCTGCGCGCTGCGCAAGGGCGTGACCTTCCACGACGGGTCGACCCTCGATGCGAATGACGTCGTCCTGTCGTACGCGATCCGCTGGGATGCGGCGCATCCGCTCCACCGCGGCCGCCAGGGGACGTTCCAGGCATTCATCGACCGCTTCGGCGGCTTCCTCCACCCGCCCGTCGAGCCCTGAATCACGTCGTTCGACCCCTGAGCGAACCCCTAGCAACGCGGGGATACGGGTGCTAAGGTTCCCGCGCACCGTCGCCGGAACGGACACCGGCGTCGATCCATGTCCCAGGTTGGTCGGCTCAGGGAGGATGACGGGCGACCCTCGGGACGCGTAGGAGGAGAACCAGCGCATGACTCGTTCTACGAGCCTGTCGCGCCGGTTGGCTGCCGTCATCGGCATCGCAGCGATCGTCGCTGCATGCACGGGCAGCACACCGTCAGCGAGCACGGCCCCGTCGAGCGCTCCATCGGCCAGCGAGCCTGGGGCCTCGGCATCCGGAGAGGCGTTCAAGGGGATCTCGTATCCGGAGTCCGGTGATGCCCCCTGCGGCGTCGCGCCGTACACCGGGACCATCAAGCGGATCACGGCCGTCGATCGGTTGACCGTCGAGTTCCAGCTCTGCGCTTCCGACGTCGCGTTCCTGCCGAAGGCGGCGTTCTCGACGTTCGGGATCCAGGACGCGGACTACCTCGCGGCGCACGCGCCCGACAAGTCGTATCTGACCCAGCCCAATGGGACCGGCCCCTACAAGCTGACCCAGTGGGATACCGGCAACCGCATCGACTTCGAGGCCAACCCCAATTACTGGGGCACCGCCGCGAAGGCGCCCAAGGCCGAGCTCCGCTGGAGCGACACCGCGGCGCAGCGCCTCGTCGAGCTCGAGTCGGGCACGTCCATCGATGGTATGGACAACCCGGGTCGTGACGAGATCGCCAAGATCAAGACCGAATCGAACCTGGCGTTCATGCCGCGTCCCGCGATGAACACGATGTACATCGGCATGAACCGCGCGGTGAAGCCGTGGGACGACGAGAACGTCCGCAAGGCCATCGCGATGGGCATCGATCGCAAGCGCATCGCCGACAACTTCTATCCCGAAGGGACGGAGGTCGCGACGCACTTCACGCCATGCCCGCCGCTCGTGCCGTTCGGCTGCGAGGGCGACAGCTGGTATGACTTCGACGCGACCGCGGCGAAGAAGCTCCTGACGGACGCGAACTTCGACTTCTCCAAGACCTATCCGCTGTCGTTCCGCGCGGCGGTCCGACCGTACAACCCGGATCCGCCGGTCATCGCGACCGAGATCCAGCAGCAGCTCGAGGCCAATCTCGGCATCAAGACCTCGATCGACCTCCAGGAGTCGGGTGCCTTTACCAAGGCCGTCACGGCCGGCCAGATGGAGGGTCTCTTCATCTACGGCTGGGGCGCCGACTATCCGGACGCGACGAACTTCCTCGACTTCCACTTCGGTGCGGGCTCGGGCAAGAAGTTCGGTGGCCCGTTCGACGACATCGCCGCCGCCCTGACCAAGGGCGCGACGTCGCCCGCCGATGCGGACCGCAAGGCGGCGTACACCGAGGCGAACAACCTCATCAAGCAGCACGTCCCCGTGGTTCCCATCGTCCACGGTGGCACCGGTACCGCCTACCTGGCGGACGTCGAAGGCGGCCAGGCGTCGCCGCTGACCACCGAGATCCTGGCCGATATGAAGCCGGGGACCCGGGACACGATGGTGTTCATGCAGGGCGCTGAGCCTCTCAGCCTGTACTGCGGTGACGAGTCCGACGGCGAGACGCTGCGCGCGTGCGAGCAGCTGTTCGAGTCGCTGTACGCGTACGAGATCAACGGGACCAAGCCGGTCCCGTCGCTCGCGACCGAGTGCACCCCGAACGACGACCAGTCGACGTGGACCTGCAAGCTGCGCGACGGCGTCACGTTCCACGACGGCGCCACCTTCGATGCCAACGACGTCGTCACGACGTACGCGGTCCAGTGGGACGCGCAGAACCCGCTCCATGTCGGTAACTCCGGTGCCTTCGAGTACTGGGGCGGCCTGTTCGGGGGCTTCCTGAACCCGCCCGCCTCGTAACCCTCAGGTTTCGGTAGATCGATCGGACAGGGACGCCCTCGCGGCGTCCCTGTCCGCTATCAACGACAAGGTGAAGGGGATCACCCTCCCCGATGACCAGGTTCATCCTCCGTCGCCTGGCGCTGACGATCCCGGTCCTGTTCGGGATCCTCTTCCTCGTGTTCGCCCTCGCCCGGATCGTCCCTGGCGACCCGTGTCGGGCGGTGCTCGGCGAGCGGGCGAGCGACGTGGTCTGCGACGCATTCGCCAAGCGCAATGGACTCGATCAACCCATCCCGGTCCAGTTCGCGATCTACCTGGGCCAGGTCGCCAGCGGCGACCTCGGTAACTCGCTCAAGCTTTCGCGGCCGGTCGGCCAGATGTTGATCGACCGGTTGCCGACCACGATCGAGTTGACGCTCCTGGCGATGTTCTTCGCCGTCATCGTCGGCATCCCGCTCGGCCTGTGGTCGGCCGTGCGGCACAACTCGAAGGCGGACGTCGGCACGATGGTCTTCGCGAACCTCGGGGTGTCGATCCCCGTGTTCGTGCTTGGCCTGTTGCTCGCCTACTTCTTCGCCGTCGTGCTCAAGGGCACACCGTTCGCGTTGCCAGCATCCGGACGACTGAGCTCGGGTATCAGCGTCGAGACGATGGCGCAGGTCTGGGGTCTCAAACAGCTGAGTGGACCCGTACGCGGTCTCCTCGACTTCCTCTCTGGCATCTATATCCCCACGGCCCTCATCACGGGCCAATGGGGGGCTGCAGGGGACGCCTTCCGCCACCTGCTGCTGCCAGCTCTGGCACTGTCGACCATCCCGATGGCGATCATCGCGCGGATCACCCGCTCGAGCCTACTTGACGTCCTCGGCCGCGACTACGTCCGGACGGCACGAGCCAAGGGGCTCAAAGAACGGTCCGTCGTCTTGCGTCACGGCGCCCGGAATGCGCTCCTACCGGTCGTGACGATCGTCGGCCTCCAGCTCGGCGCCCTTCTGTCCGGCGCGGTCCTCACGGAGACGGTCTTCAATCTCGCTGGCGTCGGCCGGACCCTCTATGAGGCGATCACCGGGCGCGATTACGTGGTGATCCAGGGCTTCACGCTGGCTATCGCGGTCATCTACGTGCTCGTGAACCTCCTTGTCGACCTGTCGTACGGGATCCTCGATCCCCGCGTGCGCCAGCAATGAGCGGCGGCGGGCCAGCAGCAGGTGGCATGACGAGCGAAGGGCTCATCGAGACCGGCCGACCGACGAAGCCCGCGAGCCTGTGGCGCGACACCGGCGCGAGCATCCTTCGCCAGCGTTCGGCGGTCGTCGGTCTCATCCTTTTGATCGGGCTCGTCCTGATGGCGATCTTCGCGCCGGTCATCGCGACGCACGATCCGAACAAGTCCCTCCTCGGTCTCCCTGGCGAGCAGCGCCGGTCGGGACCTTGCATCCACGTCCTGGGATGCCCCGAGGATCAGGCGCAACACCTGTTCGGCACGGACGGGAATGCCCGGGACGTTTATAGCCGCGTCGTCTACGGCGCTCGCACGTCGTTGACCGTCGGGCTCGGCGCGGTCACCTTTGCGATCGTCATCGGCACCGCGATCGGCGCGATCGCTGGGTTCGTCACGGGCTGGGCCGACAACGGGCTCATGCGCCTGATGGACGTCGTCCTTGCCTTCCCCTCATTGCTACTTGCGATCGCGATCGTGACCGCCGCCGGGCGCAGCTTGTTCAAC
>Ga0111539_10013473_pt1 | contig 10218 bp, 7 predicted proteins | sample RhiMethybrSRZTD1_FD_79667 | JGI IMG/M metagenome (GOLD analysis project Ga0111539, IMG submission 79667) | Populus rhizosphere microbial communities from Tennessee, USA - Rhizosphere MetaG P. TD hybrid SRZTD1 (version 2) (version 2) | ecosystem: Host-associated > Plants > Roots > Rhizosphere >... | reverse complement strand
CGATCGGGTGGGCCCAGCAGGGTTCGAACCTGCGGCCTACGGATTAAAAGTCCGCAGCTCTACCAGCTGAGCTATGGGCCCGAGTCGAAATTGTTGTCGGTACTTATGCTGTCGGTCTGCGCTTCGTCAACGGGTGCTGAACCCATCGTGAACCCAACGGTACCGGGCGCGCGACGGACGCCATGTGTACCACCTCGCGCCCGGGCCAGAAAGATCGACCGAGAGGGTCGGGAGCGCCGTCTCGGCCATCCACGCACGGATGGGCGGCATGCAAGGGACGCCGAGGGTTGCTGCTCCTTTCGATTCGGTATTCAATTATCGAGTGATGCGGGCGGCGACGCGGTTGCTGGTTCTGACCGCCGCGCTGGTCGGCGCGTGTCGGGACCGGCCGGTGATCGTCGACGGTGGAAACGCGGCTCCCCGCCTGATCTCGCCGCTGTCGACGGCGACAGTCACGTCGCGGCAGCCGATGTTGTCCTGGGCGCTCCCGAGCGGCGCTGACGGCGCCCACATTCAGATCTGCCGCGATCGCGCCTGCACGACCGAGATCGCCAGCTTCGACGCCAGCGGGACCGAGGCGGCGGCGCCGGAACTGCCGACGGGTGTGGTGTTCTGGCGGGCAGCCGCGCGGCGCGGTGACGACGTCGCCCCGACGTTCTCGCCGCCCTGGCAGTTCACGGTCGGCGCGCGCAGCGCTCCGGTCAACACGTCCTGGGGGACGACGTTGGACGTCAACGGCGACGGGTTTGCCGACACCGTCGTGGGCGCCATCTACGTCGGGCAGATGGGACGGGCTTACCTCTACCTCGGGGGCGCGGCCGGGCTGTCCACTGCGCCCGCGGTCACGCTGACGGGCGCCGGTGGCAGCATCGCCCAGTTCGGATCGTCGACCGCGAGCGCGGGTGACGTCAACGGCGATGGTTACGCCGATGTCCTCGTCGGCGCGCGCAGCGCAAGGTTCGAGTCGGGGCAAATGTACCTCTACCTCGGGGGCGCGGAGGGCCTGTCCGGAACAGCGACCGCCATCTTCAATGGACCCACGCCGCAGGGGCATTTCGGCGGCTCGGTGGCGAGCGCGGGTGACGTCAACGGCGATGGCTACGCCGACGTCATCGTCGGCGCCGCGGATCTAGACAGCTCCGCGGGGCGCGCGCTGGTCCACCTCGGCGGCGCGGACGGATTGTCAGCGACACCGGATGTCGTGCTGACCGGCCCGGACGGCCCCTTCGGCTTGTTCGGTGTCTCCGTGGCGGGCGCGGGCGACGTCAACGGCGATCGCTACGCCGACGTCATCGTCGGCGCGTGGAACGTCCAGCGGACGTACATCTACCTCGGCGGTCCCGGCGGTCTCGCCACCACCGCCGCCGTGAGCCTGGCGGCTCCGGACGCGGGCGTGGGCGACTTCGGCTTCTGGGTGGCGGGCGCCGGGGACATCAACGGCGACGGCTACGCCGACGTTCTGGTGGGCGCGGGGGCGATCGACAATGTGCGCGGGCGGGCGTACCTCTACCTGGGCGGCCCCGCCGGTATCGCGGCCGCTCCCGCCGCGACCCTGGTCGGTCCGGACGACGCCGGTCACTTCGGCGCGAGCGTCACGGGCGCGGGCGACATCGACGGCGACGGCTACGCCGACATCGTCGTGTCAGCCGCCTGGGCGAGCTCGTTCGTGGGCCGGATCTACGCGTACCGGGGCGGACCGGCCGGCCTCGATGTGTCGCCGGCGGCGATGCTCACGAACCCGGACGGTCTCAGCGGAGAGTTCGGATCTTCGCTGGCGGGTGCCGGAGACGTGGACGGCGACGGCTACGCCGACGTCGCCGTCGGCGCGCAAGCAGCGAACGACCACACGGGGCGGATGTTCGTGTACCGCGGCCACGCCGACGGTCTTCGCGAGCCGGCCGCCACCGCCGTCACGGGCCCCGACGGCGCGAACGGCTATTTCGGCAGCGCGCTCGCCGGCCGAGCGCCGTGAGTCTCGACCGACGTCGTCAACCTATCTGCTCGCAGATCGAAGCCCAGCGCCCTTACGATGATCGTCATGGTGCAGCTCGCGGTCCTGGTACAGCGCCTCGCGTTCGTCGCGGCCGCGGTTCCGCTGGTGTCGTGCGCGACGGCGCGCACGACCTGCCCGCTGGGGACGGAGCTGGCGCGGCGGATCTATTCGGGCGGCGGCGAGGCGGAGTATTGCCGCCGCCCCGACGGCGTCCGCCAAGGGGCGGAGGTGCGCTATTACGAGAGCGGCGCCGAACACGTCGCCGGCGAATACATCGACGGCACGCAGAGCGGCGTCTGGCGCTACCGCTTCAGCAACGGGCGCAACTGGCGCGCCGAGCGCTGGGACGACGGCGCGCTGGTATCGAAGACGGTCGATCCGGCGGTCGCGCGCATGTCGCCCGAGGAGCTGGAGGCGCTGGGGCCGACGTCGTCGATGATCATCAAGCTGGCGTCGCGCGATCCGCGCCTGGGCCGCGAGGCGCGCGAGCAGGGCGGGGGCGGCTTCGTCCTGCGATACGACAGCGGGCGGCCGCGCGTCGCCGGCGACTACGACGCCGACGGCCTGCGCGTCGGGATCTGGCGCTTCTGGAGCGAGGACGGCCGGCTGGCGCGCGAGGTCGAATACCTGGCGGGCGTGCGCGAGCACGCGGCGCGCGAATGGCACCCGAACGGCGCGCCCGCGGTGGAGGGCTTCTACGTCGCGGGCGAGCGCGAGGGGCGCTGGCGCTGGTGGGACGCGCGCGGGCAGCTCACGGGCGAGTCATCGTACGCGGCCGGCACGCGTGTGACGTCGTGGTCGGCGCCGCCGGCACCGAAATGATCTATGCTGGCGGGCGATGAAACGCTCGGTGACGGTGCAGATCGCAGGCGTCAAGTACGCTCTCAAGACGGAGGAGGACGATCGCTATGTCAAGCAGATGGCGGCGTTCGTCGACGGCAAGATTCGTGACGTGCAGAAGCACACGCGGACGGTCGACACGCAGGCGGTGGCCGTCCTGACCGCGCTGCAGATCGCCGAGGAACTCTTCAGCGAACGCCGGCAATCGGGCGACCTGCGCAAGAAGATCCGTGAGAAGAGCCAGTCGCTGCTCGAAGTGTTGGCGCGCGAAGCGCGTCTATGAGCGGCGACCCGGCGGAGGAGAAGCGCGCCCTCCGTCGGGTGATGCGGGAGGCGCGCGACGCGCTGGACGCCGAACAGCGGGTGACGCTCACCGTCTCCGCGGTGGATCGCCTGCTGGAGCTGCCGGTGTTCGACGATTGCGACGGGCGCATCGTCGCCGGCTACGTCGCCATCGACGGCGAGTTGAGTCCGGCGGGCGCGCTGGGCTTCGTGCGCGACGCGGGCGGCACCATCGCGTTGCCGCGCGTGAGCGACACGCCGCCGCGCCTGCGCTTCCACGCCATCGAGGGCAGCTTGCGGCTGCGCCCGGGACGCTTCGGGATCTCGGAGCCACCCGCGACCGCGCCAGAGGTTCGCCCGGGCGCGCTGGCGGCCCTGATCGTCCCGGGGCTGGCGTTCGACGGCGCCGGACGGCGCGTCGGCTTCGGCGGCGGCTACTATGACGGCGTGATCGACGAGGCGCGCGCGGGCGGCAGCGCCGTCATCGGCTTTGCCTACGACTTCCAGATCGTCGATCGTTGCCCGGCCGGCCCCGACGATCGGACGGTCGACGTCGTTGTCACCGACGCGCGCGTCATCCGCGTGGCCTGAGCGCTAGAGCGTCTCCAGGAACGCGACCAGATCCTGCTTCTCGGCGGGGCTCAGCGTGGTGCCGAAATCGTGCCCTTGGTTGCCATTGCCGGGGACGCGCGTGTCGAGCACGAAGCCGGCGGCGCCGAGCGGAAAGGTGGCCGGGCGGCGCGCGGCGGGTTCGAGCAGCGCGCGCAGCGTCGGCACGGAGCCGTTGTGCAGGTACGGGGCGGTCGCGCGCACGGCGAACAGAGGCGCCACGCGCACCCAGCCCGCGCCGATGCGCGCGCGCTCGACGCGTCCAGGACGCGCGGGGTCGCTGATCACGGCGGCGTCGATCGCGAACGGCCGCTGCGTGACCGGAACATCGAATGCGAGCAGCGGCTCGGTGCCGATGCCACCCGCGCGCCGGTCCGCCGCCGGGTTCCCCTGCGCGTCGCCGTCGCCGTCCGCGTCGAACGGATAGAGGCGGCTCGAGGACCAGACCATCGGCCCGAAGTCGCGGTGGCGCGCGTGACACCCCGCGCAGAACGCGACCTCCGCCGTCGGCTCTCGCCCGAACTTCGATCGCAGGGACTCGATCGAGCTCAAGGAGCCCTCGGCCCGCTCCGCGGGGAGAGATTTGGGTGAGGGGTCTTCGAACTTCACGTGCGCGACGTGACAGTGCGTGCACCGCCCGAGCGGCGCCGGGTTCTGCACCAGCGGCCGCACATCCTCGAGCGGTGCCGCCGAATGGCAATCGGCGCAGCGCACGGCCAGCTTCGCATCGAGCGGCTTCGTGGCGTCGATTGGCGCCATCACCGGGCCTTCGATCTTCGCGGCGGCATAGGCGCGGGGCGCATGCTTGAAGATCTGGCGGTTCGCGATCGTGCCCACGATCCGTTCCGCGAAGATCGAACGCCCCCGCGAGACGCTGTCGGCCTTCGCCTCCGTCCCCTGGGGCGCGGCGAGACGCTGCATCGAAATCGACCGCCATCTGGTTGCCTCGAGGAAGGCCTCGGCGCGCACCGAGGCGGCCGCGTACATCGACGGAACAGCGACGGCCGCTGCCGCCGACAGCTTGGCGTGGCCGTAGATCGCGTCGGTCCACAGGAGACCGGGAAACGAGTCGTGCTGGAGGCCGAGCGTGCCGAGGTTACGCATGTCGAACAGCAACTCACGGCGTGCGCGTCCACGATCGCCGGCGTCGAGGTGGAACGCATCCAGCACGTCTGGAACGGGCCGCCCGGCGAGCGCGGTCAGACGTTCGAGCCACGGCGCCGATGCGTCTTCGGACCCGGACCAGTTCTCGAGCGCCAGCCCGGGCGTCGCGAGGATCCCAGGGACGCTGATCGGGTTGACGATGCCGCGCGTCCCCTGCCGCACGCGCGCCGTTCCCGCGTAGCGAGCCGAATGGTAGGCGGGTACGGTGACATCGAGCCCGAACTCGCCCGTCAGATCCTGCCGGCCCGGGCCCGCCAGCAGCAGCCGCGCGCGCACCGTCCGCCCCGCCGGGAAACCGCGCGCGCGCCGGTACGCCGCCGCGTCGGCGTTCGCGTCATCGAGGACGGCGGCGGTCGCGAGCAGCAGGCCGTAGTCGAAGTCTTTGCCGGGTAGGCCGAGCGACACGCGGCCGTCGATCGCGCTTCCGTGGCAGACCCAGCAGGTCATGCCTATCTCGCCGCTCGGCGTTCCGTCGGGGTGCAGCGCCTCGCGCAGACCGAGGACGCCGGTCGATGCGGAGATGTGCCCGATGCGGCCGCGCGGATCGTCGGGCGTTCGCGTGAGGCCGAACAGCTCCGGATTCGCCAGCACGCCGCCCTTGGCGTGGACGTGACGCGTGACGTGCGTGTCGGGCCGCCCGTCGCCGTCGAGGTCGACCGGCTCGCGATCGAAGTCGATATCGACGTCGCGGTCCCAGGCGATTCCGGCGAGCGCCGTCCAGTAGTGGGCGTTGGTGTTCACCAGCGGCGACGCGGCGTCGCCGGCGCGGCTGCGTTCGTACGGGCCGATGTTCTCGAGCGCGCGGGCGCCGCCCTCGGCGCCGGTGGCGCGTGGCCAGCTCCAAGGATCAACGACGCCGGCGAGCAGCGCTTCATCGGCCCCCACCGGCGCCTGAGCCGGGGCAGGGGCGGGTGGCGGCGCCTTGCGGCAAGCGCCCGCCAGCGCCGCCAGCAGCAGGACTCCGACGAGAGGGATGCTATTCTCGCGGCCCATGCGCATCGGCGACATCCAGCTTACCCCCGGCGCCCTCCTGGCGCCGATGGAGGCCGTCACCGATCTGCCGTTTCGCACGGTGTGCGAGGAGCTGGGCGCCGCGCTGACCTTCACCGAGTTTCTCTCGGCCGAGGCGCTGACGCGCGGGGCGGCCAAGGCGATCGGTCGGATGTGGCCGAGCTTGGGCGGCCGCCGCTTCGCGGTCCAGATCTTCGGGCGCGAGCCCGACGCGCTCGCGCGCGCTGCCGGCATGGCCGTCGAGGTCGGGGCGGCGATCGTCGACATCAACATGGGCTGCCCGGCGAAGAAGGTCACCGCGGGCGCCTGCGGCTCGGCGCTGATGCGCGAGCCGGCGCTTGCGGCCGAGCTGGTCGCGGCGGTGCGCCGAACGGTCCCGGCGCAGATCCCGGTCACGGTGAAGCACCGCGCCGGGTGGGACGAGAGCTCGCTGAACGCGGCGGAGTTCGCCCGCGCGCTGGTCGGCGCGGGCGCGGCGATGATCACCGTGCACGGACGCACGCGCGCGCAGGGGTTCTCCGGGGCCGCGCGCATGGAGCCGATCGCCGCCGTGCGCGCCGCGCTGCCGCGCCACATCCCCGTGATCGGCAACGGCGACGTCAAGGACGTCGCCGCCTACGAACGGATGAAGCGCGAGACCGGCTGCGACGCGGTCATGATCGGCCGCGGCGCGATGGGCAACCCGTGGTTGTTCCGCACGCTGGCGGCGCTCGAGCAGGGCCAGCCGGACCCGGGCCCGCCGTCGCTCGCCGAGCGGCGCGTGGTCTGGCGCCGTCACGCGGCGCTTGTCGTCGAGCACAGCCCGGAGAAGATGCGCAAGCACGAGCTGCGCAAGACGCTGGCCTGGTATTCGCGCGGCCTGTACGCGGGGTCGGCGTTGCGGCAGCGCGCGTCGACCGTCGGCGATCCGGCCGCGCTGCTGGAGATGGGCGAGGCGTTCTTCGCCGACCTGGAGGCGGCGGCGCGCGCCGGGGCGGGCGACGGCGCGCTGGCCACCATACCGGCGGATCCGATCGCGAAGTCGGTCGCGCGCAACAACCGCCGCGACGGCCGCCCCACCGAGGCCGAAGAACCGTGCGCCGCCGCATCGTGACAGCGCTGCCTCAGGCGGCTTGCCCTCACCCCGACCCTCTCCCGCAAGCGGGAGAGGGAGGAAGAGCTCCGGTCCCCTCGCCCCGCGAAGCGGGGAGAGGGCTAGGGAGAGGGGCCCGCTTCACCGCGACTTTGCTCCTTGCCCTGGCCACCGCCTCCTGCGAGGAGGTCAACCACCGGGACATCGGCGACGAGATCAACATCCTGGTGCGGCGCAATGATTCGCTGGTCGCGCCCGCGACAGAGCGGCTCGCGCGTTACAAGCGCCACGCGATCCCCCAGATCGAGACCGCGATGCACACGGCGGCGCCCATCGGCCGCCTCCACCTCATCGCCGCGCTGGAGCGGATCGGCGACGACGAGGCGGTCCCCGTGCTGCGCCACCTCGCCATCTTCGACATCACGGCTGAGATACGCGAGGCGGCCGAACGCCTGCTGTCGCGCTGGGCGGCGTCGTCCGACAAGAAGCTGGCGCCGCGCGCGCGCGCCGCGCTCGACGAGATCGCGCGCAAGCGCGCCGCTGGAATCGGGCCGCTGCAGTTCGGCGACGGCGGCATCCCCGGCGTGCCGTCGACCGTCGGCGCTCCCGCTCCGGTCAGCGCCGACCCCAAGCGGTGACCGCGTGCGGTCGCGCACACGACCGCGGCGCCCGGGGCAACGACGTTAACTAATTGTGGCCCTGCGGGGCCGATTCGGTGTAATTCCTACGCGTTTTGAAGTTTTCCAGTCGCTTACTGCTGGCCAGCTGTCTCACCGTCGGTCTCGCCAACGCCGTGGTCGGCCCTGGCTGCGTGACCCGGCGTCGCAGCCTGACGGCGCAGGGCGGGGCGGGCGGCGGCGGGGCGGGCGGCGGCTGCGGCGACGACGGGCTGGTCGCCGTCGGCCCGGGTCTCGGCGGCGCCGGCAACGAAGTCACGATCGTCGGCAGCGCGGGCGCGGGCGGCGACGCCGCCGGTGGCGCGGGCGGCGCCGGCGCCACCACCAAGATCTCGTGCGGCAGCGCGACCGTGGACCCGCTGCGCTACACCGCCGGCTACACGGCCGATCCGGCCATCCGTGCCGCGGCCTTGCAGCTTGCCTCCGTCATGAGCGAAGAGGAGAAGCAGCAGCAGATGAGCGGGCTGCCCCAGTCCGGCTCCGGCAACTTCAACGTTTTCGAGCAAGAGGACAACACCGCGCGCGGCATCAAGGGATTTCGGTTCCGCGACGGACCACGCGGCGTGAACCTGCACGCGAACGGCGACGGCAAGCACGACTACTCGACGTCGTTTCCGGTGGCGATGGCACGCGGCGCGGCGTTCGACGACGATCTGGAGTTCCACATCGGCCAGGCGGTCGGCGACGAGATGCTGTCGTCGGGCAACACGATGATGCTGGCGCCGACCATCAACATCCTGCGCCACCCGGCGTGGGGCCGCGCGCAGGAGACCTACGGCGAGGATCCCTTCCTGCTCGGACGCCTGGGCAGCGCGTTCACCGCCGGCGTACAGCGCTACGTCGCCGCCTGCCCCAAGCACTACGCCGCCAACAACATCGAGAACGGGCGCCAGAGCGCCAACGCGATGATGGACGAGCAGACGTTGCGCGAGATCTACGCGCGCCACTTCGAGATGGTCATCGAAGAGGGAGGGGCCGCGTCGATCATGGCCGCCTACAACCTGGTCAACGGCAAGAAGGCGACGCAGAGCCAGCACCTGCTCAGCGACCTGCTGCGCACCGACTTCGGCTTCGAGGGGTTCGTGCTCAGCGACTGGTGGGCGATGCCGAACGGCGCGAACTTGAGCACGATGTCGAGCGTGCTCCAGGCCACCGCCGTCGAGGCGGTGAAGGCGGGCATGGATATGGAGCTGCCCTGGCGTTACAACTACACCCAGCTGACGGCCGCCGTCGCCGATGGTTCGCTGTCGTCCGCGGATCTCACCAACAGCGCGGCGCGTATCCTGGAGCAGAAGATGCGCTTTCGCGTCGACTCGACGTCGGGCGCGCTTGGTTGCCGCCCGGCGTTCACGGTCTACGACACGAACAACGCCGAGATCACCAGGAATGACGAGGTCAACCCCGCGATCGGCATGAGCCACGTCGACCTCGCCGAGCTGGCCGCGCGCGAGTCGATGGTGCTGCTCAAGAACGAGAACAACACGCTGCCGATCAACCGCGCGATGGTCCGCAACATCGTGGTGATCGGCGCGAACGTGACGTACACGGTTCAGTCGACGCAGGATCAGAGCGGCTGCTCGACCAACTGCCCGCTCGACTTCTCGACCAACGTCCGCACCGGCGACCTGGGATCGAGCCGCGTGTTCCACGATCCCGCGAAGGCGAAGGGGCCGTTCGACGGAATCAAGGACGCCGCAGGCAGCGGGATCAACGTCACCCATTCCAACGTGGCCAGCGCGGCGGCCGCCGCTGATTTCGTCGTCGTCGTCGCGGGGTTGACCGCGGAGGACGAGGGCGAGGAGTACACCGGCTCGGGCGATCGCACGACGAGGGCGCCGGGCGCGCCGGTATCGGTCGTGAGCCTGGGCCTGGATCCCAAGCGGAACGGCGGCGTGCAGGACACCCTGATCGCGGCGGTGGCGGCGATGGGCAAGCCGATGGTGGTGGTGCTGGAAGGCGGCAGCATCATCAAGATGCCGTGGCTGGCCAGCGTGCCGGCCGTCGTCATGGCGTGGTACCCGGGCCAGATGGGCGGGCGGGCGCTGGGCAAGCTGCTGTTCGGCGACGAGAACAACTGGGGGAAGCTGCCGCTGTCGTGGCCGGCCACCGACGCCGATCTGCCGGAGTTCGCCAACTTCAGCGGCACGACCTTGATGCCCTACGCGATCGGCTACCGCTGGTACGACGAGAACACCAGCCGCCAGCTGCTGCGCACGGCGCCGGCCGCCCGCCCGATGGGCTTCGGCTACGGGCTGTCGTACACGAAGTTCAGCTACGGCAACCTGCAGGTGCCGTGCAGCGACGTCAGTGAAACCGGCGTCGTCAACGTCACCGTCGACGTCACCAACACCAGTGAACGTGCCGGAGACGAGATCGTGTTCCTGTTCGTGTCGTACGGGCACACAACCTCGCCGCGCCGGCCGGTCAAGGAGCTGAAGGCGTACCGGCGGGTCCATCTCGCCGGGCGGAACCCCGCCGATCCGAACGCGATGGACGGGCACGCCAAGCGGATCACGCTGCCGCTGCGCGTGAAGGATCTGAAGTACTGGGACACGGCCACCAGCGCCTGG
>Ga0111539_10013472_pt1 | contig 10219 bp, 4 predicted proteins | sample RhiMethybrSRZTD1_FD_79667 | JGI IMG/M metagenome (GOLD analysis project Ga0111539, IMG submission 79667) | Populus rhizosphere microbial communities from Tennessee, USA - Rhizosphere MetaG P. TD hybrid SRZTD1 (version 2) (version 2) | ecosystem: Host-associated > Plants > Roots > Rhizosphere >... | reverse complement strand
CGGGAAAACGTCGCTGAGCGCCGGCAGCCGTCCTCGCGTGCCCCCCGTGACGCGCGCGGGCGTATGTCGGTGAGCGTACCGACCGCCGCTTGCGGGCGCGAAATACTGGTGCCGTGATCCGGACCAGAAAGACCTGCGTATCTTGACTCCGAGAATGACAACGGACCTGACCCGTGATCCGGGTGCACCGGTCCCGCTCACTTTGGCGGGTGACCTGAACAATCTGTCAGCAAGCGACCTCGAGAGCGCTGTTACACGAATGTGCTCCGCCTACGGTACCGTCGTGAAAGTGATGGCGCATCTTTCGCACGCGCACCAGAGCGTGATTGCGTTCGCGCTCGTCGACATGTCCCTTCCCGAGGAGGCCGAGCGGCTGGCTCTTGCATACAATCGAACCCGGATGGGTACCGCTGTTCTCCTGCTGTTGCAGCCGCGGTCGGCGTCTTGAAGGGCCCCCGCGCCATCTGCCTCCGCGTTGAGGCGCAAAATTGAACGCGAGCAGCAGCGTCCTCCGCGCGATCGTGCTTCGCTTTCGGGCGGGCCTGCGCGCAAGCGGTTTGCCGCGTGAACCGACGGACCACGAACCGCCGCTGCGATCGGAGCTTTTCAGCGCCGACCAGATGGAACAGCACGGCAGGAGGCTGGCGGGCGCGCACAAGGTAAGCCCGGAACGCCCTGCGGACCGGTTGCTGACGCGGCTGGCTGCGAATGAGGACATCCTCGTCGAGACCTGCGGCCTGCTGACGGCGGCGGTCATGGCCAACCGCCGGATTGCGCCGGCGGGAGAATGGCTCCTCGACAACTTTCATCTGGTCGAAGAACAGATACGCATGGCCAGGCGGCACCTGCCGAAGGGCTACAGCCGGGAGCTGCCGCGCCTGGCGCAGGGACCATCGGACGGCCTGCCGCGAGCATACGACATCGCGCTCGAGGCGATTTCGCACGGCGACGCGCGCGTGGACCCGGAAAGCCTCGGCCGTTTCATCGCGGCCTACCAGCAGGTGACATCCCTGAAACTGGGGGAACTGTGGGCGATCCCGATCATGCTCCGCCTTGCGCTCATCGAGAATCTGCGCCGCGTCGGAGCCAGGATCGGCGCGAGTACCGCTGACCGCGACCTCGCCGGCGCCTGGGCCGACCAGATGATGGAGATCGCCGAGAGGGATCCGAAGAGCCTGATTCTGATAATCGCGGACATGGCGCGATCGAGCCCGCCCATGACGTCTCCATTTGTATCGGAATTCGCGCGCCGCCTGCAGGGGCAGAGCCCGGCCCTCGCTCTGCCTCTGACCTGGATCGAGCAACGACTCTCCGAATCGGGCCTGACGATCGAGCGGCTCGTGCAGTCGGAAACGCAGATCCAGGCGGCCGACCAGGTTTCCATCAGCAACAGTATCGGCAGCCTGCGCTTCCTGGCGGCGATGGACTGGCGTGAGTTCGTCGAGACGGCGAGCGTCGTTGAACACAAACTGCGGGAGGACCCGGGTGGGGTGTACGCCAGGATGGATTTCGCCTCCCGCGATCGCTACCGCCACGTCGTGGAGAAGCTCGCGAAAGCGAGCGGCGTGTCCGAAAGCGAGGTGGCGCGCAAGGCAATCCAGCTTGCCCACGAAAGCGCGGCGCGGACGAGTGACGACGATCGGGCCGCCCACGTAGGGTTCTACCTGGTCGACAACGGGCTGCCCCAGCTCGAGCGGACGGTGAACGCGCCCCTTTCCCTCGCCGAGGCGCTGCGCAAGACCGGGTGCAGGTTCCGGTTGTTCCTGTACCTGGGTGCGATCACGTTGTTCACGGCGATCCTCGCGGTGAGTCTTTCGGCGAAGGCGCATGCCGGCGCGGTTCCGGATTGGTTGCTGGTGCTGGCCGGGATTCTTACCGCCTTGTGCGCAAGCCATCTCGCAGTCGCGATCGTGAACTGGCTCGCCACGCTGCTGGTGGCGCCGCGCCCGCTCCCGCGTATGGATTTTTCCGGAGGGATTCCACCCGAATTCCGCACCCTGGCGGTGGTTCCGTCCTTCCTCGTGACCCCCCGCAGCATCGAAAACCTGGCCGCGGCGCTGGAAGTCCGGTTCCTGGCAAACCGTGACGCTAATCTCTGCTTCGGCCTGTTGACTGACTTTCGCGATGCGAGCGAGGAGACGCTGCCGGAGGACGAGCCGCTGCTGCGACAAGCCGCCCGGCGGATCGAAGATCTGAACGAAAAGTACCGGAACGAGTACCCAGGCACAACCGGCGACATCTTCTTCCTGTTTCATCGTCCGCGCCGCTGGAACCCCCAGGAGAAGACCTGGATGGGCTATGAGCGCAAGCGGGGCAAACTCGCGGACCTGAATTCCCTGTTGCGCGGCGGCCCGCACGGGCTCTTCTCGCTCATCGTTGGCGGGACCGCAACCCTGCCGGGCGTGAAATACGTGATAACGCTGGACACGGATACGGAGCTGCCGCGCGACTCGGCACGGCAACTTGTGGGAGCCATGGCTCACCCGCTGAATCGGCCGCGCTACGACGATCGCCTGCAGCGCATCTGCGAGGGGTATGCGATCCTGCAGCCACGCATGGGCGTGAGTCTCCCGGGCACGAACCGGTCGCGCTACGCCCGGCTGTTCGGAAGCGAACCCGGAATCGATCCGTACACGCGCGCCGTCTCCGATGTCTACCAGGACCTGTTCGGCGAAGGCTCGTTCATCGGCAAGGGAATCTACGACGTCGAGGCCTTCGAGCGGGCGCTCACCGGACGCTTTCCGGAGAACGCCATACTCAGCCACGATCTGCTGGAAGGATGTTATGCGCGCTCGGCCCTGTTGAGCGATGTGCAGCTGTACGAGGAATACCCGTCCCGCTATCAGGCTGACGTGAGCCGCCGGCACCGCTGGATGCGCGGCGATTGGCAGATCGTGAGCTGGCTGCTGCCGCGGGTTCCGGCACCGGGCGCCCGCAGCCAGCCCAATCCGCTCTCGGCGCTGTCGCACTGGAAGATTTTCGACAACCTGCGCCGCAGCCTCGTGCCGCCGGCGTTGACCGTGCTGCTGGTGCTGGGCTGGACCGTCCTCACGCCGGCCTGGTTCTGGACGCTGGCGGTGGTCTCGATCATCCTGGCTCCGCCGCTGATTGCTTCGATACTCGAGTTGCTCCAGAAGGCGGAGGACGTGCCGGTGCGACAGCATCTCCCCGCTGCCTTCCGCGCCGCCGGCCTGCACTTCTCCCAGGCGTTGTTTGCGCTGGCGTGCCTTCCGTTCGAGTCGCTCATGGCTCTCGATGCCATCGTGCGCACGACTGACCGGATGCTGGTCACCCGCCGGCACCTGCTGGAATGGAATCCGGCGGGCGAATCGAATCTCGCTCATGAGCGCGCCGACGGCCTGCTCGCCTCGTACCGGGCAATGTGGATCGCCCCCTTTGTCGCTGTCGCCACCGCGATTCACCTGGCGGCATCAGCACCCGTCGCACTGACCGTGGCCGGACCGATTCTGTTCCTCTGGTTCGCCGCTCCCGCGATCGCCTCGTGGATCAGTCGACCGCTCCGCCGACGCGCGTCCAGGCTGGGGGCCGACCAGACATTATTTCTCCGCCGAACGGCGCGCAAGACCTGGGCGTTCTTCGAAACCTTCATCGGTGCGCAGGATCACTGGCTGCCGCCGGACAACTATCAGGACCATCCCGTTGCCGCGCTCGCCCATCGCACTTCCCCGACCAACATGGGACTGGCGCTGCTGGCGAATCTGTCCGCTTACGATTTCGGGTACATCCACGCCGGCCAGCTGATCGACCGTACCGGCCATGCCCTGGACACCATGGCCGCGCTGGAACGGCACGAAGGACACTTTTACAACTGGTACGACACGCAATCCCTGAAGCCCTTGCCGCCGCTCTACGTCTCGTCGGTGGACAGCGGCAACCTCGCCGGCCATCTGCTGACGCTGCGGCGGGGGCTCATGGCGCTTCCCGATGACAGCATCCTCGGGGCACGGTTGTTTGAAGGCCTCGACGACACGTGCGAGGCGCTGAAAGAAGTTGCGAGAGGAGCGGTCGCAGACCAGCTGATGGTCCATCTCAACCGGCTGCAGAGGGACCTGGAATCGGCACACGATGCGCGACCCGCCACCCTCGCGGCACTGCAGGCCTGGCTGGCCCGGCTGGGGGTTTGCGCAACGGACCTGGCCGGCAGCCTCGATCCAGGCAACGGAAGCGCGCGCGACAAGGAAGCACAGTGGTGGGCGGATGCGCTGGCAGGGCAAACCCGAAGCGCGCTGGATGAGCTGACGTTTCTCGCGCCCTGGATAGTCCTGCCTGCCGGCCCGGAACGCCTCGCCGGCCTTCTGCCCGCCGCCAGGATCCCGACATTGCGCGAACTTTCAAGGCTTGCGGCGGACCTGCTTCCGGCGATAGGACGCTGGTTTGGCACCGACCTAACGGCCGTGGAACAGCAATGGCTGCTGGAGCTCGAGCGGCTTGTGACGGAAGCAAGCAGCCGCGCCAGCCAGAGGATCGCGGCGCTTGAAGGTCTTGCCCTGACCTCGGGAAATCTGGCGGGCATGGAATACGACTTTTTGTACGATAACGCCCGCCACCTGCTCGCGATCGGGTACAACGTCGGCGAGCGGCGGCGCGATTCCGGCTACTACGATCTGCTGGCGTCGGAGGCGAGGTTCTCGACGTTCGTAGCCATCGCGCAGGGAAAGCTGCCGCAGGAAAGCTGGTTCGCCCTCGGACGCCTGCTTACTGCCGTCGGCGGGGACGCAACACTCCTGTCGTGGAGCGGCTCGATGTTCGAATACCTGATGCCGCTCCTGGTGATGCCTGCCTACGAGAACACCCTTCTCGACGACACCTGTCGCGCCGCGGTCAAGCGACAGATAGCCTATGGGAGCCTGCGCGGGGTGCCGTGGGGCATCTCGGAATGCGGCTACAACACATTCGACGCCGGACTCAATTACCAGTACCGCGCATTCGGCGTGCCCGGCCTGGGCCTCAAACGCGGCCTGGCCGACGATCTGGTCATCGCCCCCTATGCCTCGGCCCTCGCGCTGATGGTGGCGCCGGAGGAGGCATGCTCGAACCTGCAGCGGCTCGCCGCCGCGGGGCTGGAAGGACGATACGGCTTTTACGAGGCCATCGACTACACGCCTTCGCGCCTGCCGCGCGGCCAATCGCATGCGGTTGTGCGCTCGTTCATGGCGCATCACCAAGGCATGATTTTCCTGTCCCTGGCCCATAGCCTCATGGATCGTCCGATGCAAAAGCGGTTCGAGTCGGAGCCGGCATTCCGGGGGACCGTATTGCTGCTGCAGGAACGCGTCCCAAGGGCCGCCGGGTCCGGAATGCACGTCCTCGAACTGTCGGAGACTCACGCGATTTCCAGCGGTCCGTCCATGCCGATGCGCGTCCTCGCCCGGTCCGACACGCCGTTTCCCGAGGTGCAGCTGCTGTCGAACGGCAGGTACCACGTGATGGTCACCAACGCGGGGGGCGGCTACAGCCGCTGGAAAGACCTCGCCGTCACGCGCTGGCGCGAAGACACGACCTGCGATAACTGGGGCACGTTCTGCTACGTCCGCGACGCGGCGACGGGAGAGTTCTGGTCGGCCGGCCATCAGCCGACGCTCAAACGGGCCCAAACCTACGAGGCGATATTCTCGGAGGCGCGGGTGGAATTTCGCCGTCGCGATCACGACTACGAGACGCATGCCGAGATCGTGGTGTCACCCGAAGACGACATCGAGCTGCGCCGCCTGCGCATCACCAACCGGTCGCGGATACGCCGCGTGGTCGAGGTCACCAGTTACGCGGAAGTCGTCCTCGCGCCGCCTGCCTCGGACGCGCTGCACCCGGCGTTCAGCAATCTGTTCGTGCAGACCGAGATCGTTCGCGACCGGCAGGCGATCCTCTGTTCACGGCGCCCCCGCTCCGTCGAGGAGCGCCCGCCGTGGATGTTTCACCTGATGGCCGTGCACGGCGTCAGCGCCGGAGAGATCTCCTACGAAACCGACCGCGCGCGCTTTATCGGCCGCGGACGCACTGTCGCCGCTCCCCAGGCGCTGAGCGATTCCGCGGCGCTGTCGGGCAGCGAAGGCTCGGTGCTGGACCCGGTGGTCGCGATCCGGCAGCGAATTTCGCTCGATCCCGAGGAAACGGCGACGATAGACATGGTCTACGGCATCGGGGAAACCCGCGACGCGTGCCTGGGCCTGGCCGCGAAGTACCAGGACCTGCATCTCGCCGACCGTGTCTTCGACCTGGCGTGGACGCACAGCTGGGTGACGCTGCGGCAGATCAATGCCACGGAGTCCGATGCGCAACTCTACGGCCGTCTCGCGAGCTCCGTCATCTACGCGAATTCCTCCCTGCGTGCCGACACTGCCGTGCTCGCGCGCAACCGCCGGGGACAGTCCGGCCTCTGGGGATATGCCATTTCCGGCGACCTGCCCATTGTATTGCTGCAGATCGCGGACGCGGCAAACCTCGACCTGGTACGCCAGCTCGTGCAGGCCCATGCGTACTGGCGCCTGAAGGGCCTCGCCGTGGATCTCGTCATCTGGAACGATGATCACGCCGGTTACCGGCAATTGCTGCAGGACCAGATCATGGGGCTGATCGCCGCGGGCGTCGAGGCGCACGTAGTGGATCGGCCGGGAGGGATCTTCGTGCGACGCGCGGAGCAGATGTCGGACGAGGACCGGGTGCTTCTGCAATCGGTCGCCCGCGCCATTATCTCCGACGGTCGAGGACCGCTGGCGGGACAGATCAATCCCCGCACCCTCCCGGAAGTGCGGGTTTCCCTCCTCAAGCCGACCCGGACCCACCGCGTGCAACCGGCCACGACCGGGTTGCCGCGCCGGGATCTGCTGTTCTTCAATGGACTCGGCGGATACACCCCCGACGGGCGCGAGTACGTGATCACAACCACGCACGCGGAGATGACGCCGGCGCCGTGGGTCAACGTTCTGGCCAATGCGCATTTCGGAACCGTCATCTCCGAGAACGGCGGCGCCTACACCTGGAGCGAGAATGCCCACGAGTTCCGCCTGACGCCGTGGGGCGCCGATCCCGTGAGCGATGCGGGCGGAGAGGCCTTTTATCTCCGCGATGATGAGAGCGGGTACTTCTGGTCCCCTGCGCCCCTGCCCAGCCGCGGCGCGACGCCGTACGCCAGCCGGCACGGGTTCGGCTACAGCGTCTTCGAGCATGCCGAGGGCGGCATCGTCTCGGAGCTTACCGTCTACGTCGACCTGCACGCCGCGGTCAAGTTCTCGGCGCTGAAAGTGCGCAACGAGTCCGGCCGCCCGCGCCGTCTCTCGGCTACCGGGTACGTGGAATGGGTCCTCGGCGACCTGCGGCCGAAATCCGCGATGCACGTCATCACCGAAATCGACCCGGCAAGCGGTGCGCTCTGCGCACGGAATGCGTACAACATCGAGTTCGCCGACCGCATCGCGTTCTTCGACGTGGACGATGCCGCGCGGACCGTGACCGGGGACCGCACCGAGTTCATCGGGCGCAATGGCACGCTCAAGAATCCGGCCGCCATGAGCCGGTCGCAGCTCTCCAACAGGACGGGAGCCGCCCTGGACCCTTGCGGCGCGATCCAGGTCTCGTTCGAGCTGGCCGATGGTCAGGAGCGCGAGATCATCTTCAGGCTCGGCGTAGCGGGAAGGCGCGGCGCCGATGATGCTGCGAGGCTGATACAACGCTTTCGGGGATCGACGGCCGCGCGCAGCTCGCTCGCAGCGGTATGGCAGTACTGGGCCGGCTGCCTCGGCGCGCTGCAGGTCGAAACGCCCGATCAAGCCGTCAACGCTCTCACCAATGGCTGGCTCGTGTACCAGACCCTGGCGTGCCGCCTGTGGGCGCGCAGCGGACACTACCAGTCCGGCGGCGCTTTCGGCTTCCGCGATCAGCTGCAGGACGTGATGGCGCTCATACATTCCGAGCCGGGCCTTCTGCGCGAGCACCTGCTGCGCTGCGCGGCTCGTCAATTCCGGGAAGGAGACGTCCAGCACTGGTGGCATCCCTCGTCGGGGCGTGGCGTGCGCACCCACTGCTCGGACGACTACCTCTGGCTGCCCCTGGCAACGTGCCGCTACGTTCTGGGCACGGGGGACACCGGGGTACTCGATGAACCCGTGCACTTTCTGGAAGGCCGGCCGGTCAACCTCGATGAGGATTCCTACTACGATCTGCCCGCACGCTCCGACGAGACGGCGAGCCTCTACGAACACTGCGTGCGGGCCATCGTGCGGGGTCTCAGATTCGGCGAGCACGGCTTGCCTCTCATGGGCTCCGGCGACTGGAACGACGGCATGAACCTGGTGGGTATCAAGGGTAAGGGCGAAAGCGTCTGGCTGGGCTTTTTCCTCTATGAAGTGCTCAGGCGCTTCAGCGAGATTGCCAGCCTGCGCGACGATGCATCCTTCGCCGAGCGCTGCCGGAGTGAAGCGGACCAGATGCGCCGGAGCATCGAGCAGCATGGCTGGGACGGGCAATGGTACCGCCGCGCCTACTTCGATGACGGCGCAGCGCTCGGATCAACGGACAGCGCCGAATGCCAGATCGACTCGATTGCGCAAAGCTGGTCGGTGTTGTCCGGTGCCGGGGAGCCCAGCCGAGCGCGCATGGCGATGAATGCGCTGGACGACCGGCTCGTTCGACGGGACCAGGCGCTGATCCGGCTATTGGATCCGCCGTTCGACAGGTCGGCGTTGAATCCCGGCTACATAAAGGGCTACGTCCCGGGCGTGAGGGAGAACGGCGGGCAGTACACTCACGCCGCAATCTGGGCGGCGATGGCCTTCGCTGCATTGGGTGACGGTCGCCGCGCGTGGGAACTCACGGCCATGATCAACCCGATCAATCACGCGAGATCCGCGGAGGCGGCGGCGATCTACAAGGTGGAACCGTACGTCGTCGCCGCCGATGTATACGCGGTTTCGCCGCACATCGGACGCGGCGGCTGGACCTGGTATACGGGTTCAGCCGGGTGGACTTACCGGCTGATCGTTGAATCGCTGCTCGGACTCAAGCTCGAGGCCGGCAAATTGCGTTTCGCGCCGTGCTTCCCGCCAGAATGGCAGGATTTCAAGCTGCGCTACCGCCACCGGGACACGCTCTACCGCATAACCGTATCGCGCGCGCGCTCCGAAGAGGACGAGACGGGTGTGACGGTTGACGGCGTTCGACAGCCTGGTGGGACGATCCCGCTTGTCGATGACCGCCGCGAGCACCTCGTCGAAGTGCGCGTATTCAACGCGCCTTCGTGAAAAATGTTACGAGGCGACGGTACGGCGCGCCCGGCGGTGCAATCATGCGGTGCGGATCAGCATGAATCCCAGTCCCGGGCATGCGCCGGCCAGTCCAGATCCTCGAGCTGCATGATCACGTGCGTGTCGAGCGGCAGACCGAAACGTTCCTGAAACCAGATCACGATCGCGGACGACCGGAACGCTTCATATTCCGGGTCCGGCTCCGAATTGAATACAGCGATCGTCGTGACGAGGGGCAGGCGCCCCGGCGGCAGGTCGGAGCAGAAGCAGGACGACGGGTGCAGGCGCCTCAACCGCGGCCTGAGCAGCGCCACGACTTCATCTCCTTCGCCAAAAACCTGTCGTGCGGTCCGGATGGCTTCTTCAACAAGGCTGTCCCGCGCTTGTGCAATTCCGATCAGCAATCCGCCATGCGTCGGGTACTGATAGAACCTGCTGAGTTCCAGCTGGCGGCCGAAGTGCTGTTGGACCACCAGCGTGTCTCCCGACCTCAGCTGGCCGGGCAGGGGATCGGTGTCGTCAATGTGCAGTTCGTGCCACTCCCACGGCACATTGAATGCGCTATCGCGGGGGCTTCGGACAAGGGCGGGACCGTGCATTCGATTCGATCAACCCGCGGACGTTCTACCAATCACGCTGAAAATATCCTGCCCTGAAGCCGGCGCTGTACGGGTCGTTGATCGCAATGAGCCGGACCTTCGTTATTGCGGCGCCGTCGCGCCGGCACCGGCCGCCGTCGGCAACACCGCTGCGGTACAGGCGGTTCCGGTCGAGCGTGCCGGTTCCCGAATCGGCCGTTTTCTGATTGTCGTCACTGATACCCTGGCTCATGCTGTTTTTTCCGTTCGCGACATGCCGATATCCGGCGAGGTCGTGATTATCCGGGTCGCCAACTCGGCGTCCGTACGGTAGCGCACTGACGTCCGCCCCGCGCCAGGGGACGATTGGCCGTGGCCATGACT
>Ga0111539_10013468_pt1 | contig 10222 bp, 5 predicted proteins | sample RhiMethybrSRZTD1_FD_79667 | JGI IMG/M metagenome (GOLD analysis project Ga0111539, IMG submission 79667) | Populus rhizosphere microbial communities from Tennessee, USA - Rhizosphere MetaG P. TD hybrid SRZTD1 (version 2) (version 2) | ecosystem: Host-associated > Plants > Roots > Rhizosphere >... | reverse complement strand
GGGATATCGTCGACGCTGTGGCATTTCGTGCATGACCCCTGAGCGTCCTTGCCTGTGAGAGAATCGAAGACCGTCGCCGCCGGTCCCCTATCGCCCTTCGGGGCTTGAGGACCGGTCAGAAGGAGCCACGTGTAGATGAATTTGTCCTTGTGGCCTGTGGGACGGTAGGAGATCGCGTAGTCCTGCCGATACCAGCCGCCATATTCGGCCCAGGCCTCAGGGTCGTGGTCGGTTTGGATGCTGATCGCGGGCGCAGCCCATGTTTGACGCTTGGCCGCCGCCGTGCCTGAACTTGCCGGAGCCTCGGCTGGCGCATTGGCGTCGGTCTTGGTGGTGTCCGCGGATGGGGCGCCCTCGGGCTTGGATTTTGAGTTTGCACTATCGCCTTTGCGGCCGCCTCCTTCTGGCCGGGTTACCTTCTCGCCGCCCTTGCTGGAAGGCCCGAGCGTGCGCTGCTCGTCCTCGGTGAGGTTGAGCAAATCGTCGGTCTGGTCCGCGGGCCTGGCCGGCGGTCGTTCGTCGGCGGCTTTGGCTCTGCCGGCTCCTCCTCCGGGTTGAGCGGCTTGCGCGACCTCTTGGAGCCCTGCCTGCATCTTGCGGGGCAGTGCTTCTAGTGAAGGCTTCTCGTTGTCGGCGTTGGGGTTCGCGGTCTCGCTTTGTCTGGCCGCTCCCTCGGGCTTGGCGGCTGGACCTTGTGGTCCCTGCGATACCAGGCACTGACCAAAAGCAGCGATGATGCAGGCTTGCGGATTGGGCCGGGGCTTGCCGGGCGCCGGGCCATCGGCGGCTTCCGGGCTGGTGGTTGCCCGGCGCACATCCGAGCCGGACGGCTTCCCGGAATCCGCGGGCGGCGAACGCGCTCTATCCGCGGAGATCGTTTCGTTGCCGCCGTCGGGCTTGACCTTCGCGGCATCGGCTTTTCCGGAGGCTCCTTTGGCCTGAGGCACTTCGCCGCCGAGGGTTTGCTGACCGCGCTTCGCATTCGCTTGCCCGTCCGAACCGGATTGCGCTTGCGGAGACCCAGAGCCGGCGACCGGGCGATTGACCATTTCCGAGCCCAGATTGGGCAGCCACTGCTGCTGCGCGCCGACGATCACATCGCGCGGGATGCTTGCGGTCAGATCGGCAATGAGAGTCGCACTCTGCTTCGGGCTGCTCCCGATATTGAGATCGGCCAGCACGTCGGACGCCTTGCCCTTGATCAACGCATAGAACAGCCGCTTGATCTCCCAGACCAGGCTCGTCACTGCCCTGATCTGAGCGTCGTTCGCACCGCTCAGGTCCTGCAGGTTCAGGCCATCCAGGGTCTTGATCAGGGCACGGCCCCGCTCATTCCGGCTGATCATCACCTTCATGAAGGGTGTAAGCCCGGCTTCGGAAGCGTCCGGCCATTCGCCGATCGCAGCCCTCTTCTTCCTCAACGTCTGCACGTCGAGGCCAGGCAGGGTCAGGAAGGCAATGCCCTTCGGGCCGCTGGCCCGCTCCTTGCCGACGATCTGGTCGAGATGGCAGGTGCTGCAGGTCTGCTCGAACGGCGCCACGGCCATGACCCGCCTGTCCTCGCGGCTGTTGTGGCAACTCGAGCAGGTCTCGGGAACGCGCCGTGCCGCATCCTTCTTCGCCGCTTCCGGAAAGTGTTTCCCGAAATGGCTGGCATGGTCGTAGATGATCTGCGTGCGCCTCTTGAACGGATAGTTCTCGAATTGCGGATGATTGCCGTCGAAGCTGTCGAACTTCACCACGTGGCAGGAGCGGCATTGCTCGTTGGAGATCTTGCTCAGGTTGAAATTGACGCCCTGATGCTCCTGATGGCAGGTCGCGCAGTAGAGGCCGTGTGCGGCCATGTCGTCGGTCGGGAAGACGATGCTCTGCACGCGCGCGGATCGCGGCACGGGCGTCCTCGCGGCGACCTTTGCGAGTTCCTTGGTGCTCTGCTCCAGCACCGCAGTCGAAGCGCCGTGCGCGTTGAAGGCCGTGCTCGGCATCTGGTGGCAGGTGAGACAAGCCTTGCTGTCGGCGACCCGATCGCCGGCGACAAGTCCGTGAAGCCAGCCCAATTTGCCGCTGCCGCTCTTGGTGTGACAGGCGTTGCAATTCTCGATTGCGGCGTGCGCGCTCGCCAGCGGCCCCGGCATCAGGAACTTCGTGTCCTTGGCCAGAGAGAACGCGGCGCCCACGCAGACGACGGTCAGCAGTGCCACCAGCACCGCCAGACGGTCGCGCAGGGAGGCGGGGGTCCCCTGCCTCTCGGCCTCCAGCGGCCGGGTCGATCCGATCCGTCCCGATTGCCACATCACCACAGCCCCGATGAATAGGCATAGACGACGATGATATGCACCAGCGTCAGGACGATCAGCGCATAGGTGACCGGCACATGCACGAACAGCCACGCCCTGGTCAACCCGAGATAGACCCGTGCGAAGTCGAGCCGATCCTTCTCGACCACCAGGGTCCTGATGGCGGCAAGCTTCTCCTGGCTCTGTGGGTCGACATAGCGTGACAGGTTGTCGATCTCGTCGGTCAGCCGCTTGAGCAGGCGCTGTGAGCCGATGAGATGGGCGGCGGAATTGCGCGGCCCTTGGAGAAAGTTGCGCAGGTGGGTGCTGTAGAGGTCCATGATCCAGGCATCATGGGGTGGCGCCGGCAAGGCGATGGCGGCGGCGGCCGGATCGGCGTGGGCGACGGCAGCGTGGACATCGCGTGCTATCTCGGCGCGGCGGGCGGGGATGCGATCATAGGTGACGCGCTCGTCGATCCCGTGCTTGGCGCGCAGCGACCAGGCGAGATAGGTACCGAGGATGCCGCTGAGCGTCACCAGGACGAAGCCCGTCCACAGCGCCCATTCGAAGACGGTGTCCGGCAGAGAGAAATCCGAATGCGAGACGAAGGCGGCGATCAGCAGATAGCCCATCAAGATATGGATTCTCCGCCAACGCGCGGCAGATTTCGGCGGCAGGCTGGCTGTCTTGATGGCGATGTGGAAGGCGAGCTGCACACCCATGCCGAAGGCCAGCACCCAGCCGTCGAGATAGCGCGGGTCGCGGAGCCCGTTGCCGTAGATCCAGACGAGCCAGAACAGGCCGCCGGAGGCCGCGGCGATCAGGAGGCCCTTGACTGTCTGGCCGGTGAGGTGTCTCGCCGAGCCGAAAGCGCGTCCACCGATCAACGCGCCAGACGTGCGCCGCCCGGCCGTGCTCACGGCGGTTCCCCAAAATTGTCCATAGCGGTAGTTCTTCCCCCATGTTGTCGTTGACAGTCGGCCGGGATCAATTGACAGCGCCGGCTTGTCTCGCTGTGCCCTTGAACTTGTCCGGTCCGGGGATCAGGCTGTCGAGCCCGGCCATCGTGCTGCCGTCGTACTTCTCGGTGATGTTCGCCAGCAGCTTGGAGACCCCGTCCGCGGCAGCGGTCAGAAAGCGTTCATTGTTCAGCTTCAATCCGGCCGAGTAGCCGTACTCGACCATCTTTGCGATTTCCGGCACGTCCGGCGCCGCTTTCGCTGCGACGGCGAGCTGCTTGCGCGCCCGGTCGACCCGCCTGGCCATTTCGAAGGCGTAGCGCTTTCTCACCGTCGCACGGCCGACCGCGCGGATTCCGGTCTCTAGCTCGACGCCGAGGCCGACGAGATAAAGCATCCGCTTGCGCGCCGCGCCGGCCGGCACGTTCTCCTTGCCCTTGGAGTGCCAGGTATTGTGCCGCACCTCGCCTTGCAGCCAGGACACCATCTCGAACGCGCTGCCGGCGGGATGACCGCCCTTGTTCACGAGGTCCTCTTGCGGCACGACGTGGCAGCCAAGACAGTTCTTCGCCAGCCGATAGAGCGAGGACGGCCTGATCATTCCCTTGGAATCGGAGAGCTTCCAGCGCGTTTCCTTCTCGGCCTTGGTCTCGGTCTTCTCGGTCTTGCCGCTGTAGCCGCTGTGGAGCTTGATCCAGTCCTCGCCGGCGCTGTGGCAGGACTCGCAGGAGATGCCGGCAATAGGCTGCTTGCTGCCGTCCTTCTGCTGCACCGTGTAGTGGCAGTTCAGGCACAAACTCTCCGACCTGATGCGCGGGATGCCCATTCGTTCGGCGATTTCGTTCGCCTCCTTCCGGCGCGGCATCTCGCGAAAGGTCTTGAAGTGATGCGAACCCTTCCAGGCCTCGGCCTCCTGCTTGTGACACTCAGCGCAGGCATTGGGACCCATGATCTTGGCGGGATCGGACGCAACCGTGCGGTCCGCGGCAAGACCGAAGACCATCAGCAGGCCGCAGAGAAAAAGCACGGAAGACCGGAGGGGGACCCTGGACCCGAGCCCGAGCAACCGGAGACTATACGATCTAAGGACGATGATGAGTTCTCACCCTTGCTTCAGCCATTTTGTATGTCCGCATCGGTTGTTGTCCCCGACGGCTGCCGGGACGATCGAGAGCGAGCCGGCCCATCTGCCGGCTCGTGAACACGGCCAGCCGCTTCCGCGCGCGGGTCAAAGCGTTCTCCTCGACCGTGTCGTCGGTGGTTGGCAGGAACGGGTCCGCATAACAGACCGCGCCGGCGCGCGCCGCGATCGACTTGACGGAATCGACCATCTCCGGCGCGCCGCAGGCGTAGAGCACATCGGTCGGCAGCAGGTGTGGCAGATAGTCGGTCGGCCGGCCCAGGCTTACCACGTTGCTCGAGCTCTGCGGCGTGCTGCAGACCGGAACGACGAGGACATTGGGGAACCGGGCCAGCTGCATGAGCGCCGGGCCCATATAGAGCGACTCGATGGTGCGGCCGCCGGCGATGATCATCATCATGCGCTCCGGGTTCTCGCGCAGGGCCGCGACGGCGACCGACCAGATCGGCGCAAAGCCGGTGTTGGTGGCGACGAGGACTAGTCGACCGTCGAGATTGGGCCGGAAATGCGCCGAGCCGTAGGGCCCCGTCAGCTTCACCCGGTGGCCCGGCCTGATGCGCCTGCCGAGCGACGAGGTGATACGCCCACCCTTCATGCGCCGGACATGGAACCAGACCGAGTGGCTGCTCGGATTCCCTTGCAGGGGATGGCTGATGCTGAAGGGACGGCTCGGATAGCCGCGGAAGCGCACCTGCGCATATTGCCCGGGATGATAGGGCAGCGCGCGCTCCGTCCTGATACCGACTTCCATCACCTCGTGGGACAGCGGGCGCAACGAGCTCAGCATACCCTCGACAGTGCGGACATCCGAGGGCTGGTCCTTCTCGACTACCGCATCGTCGACGATCCGGCACTGACAAGCGTGAACGATGCTCGGCTCAGTGCCTTCGCCGCCGAGCACTTGGCCTGATACCAGTCGCACGCAGCAGGTGCCGCAGTGGCCGGCGCGGCAGTCGTAGGGCAGATCGATGCCGTTGCCCAAAGCAGCATCCAGCAGTAGCTCGCCGTGGAGCGCCAGAATGCTTCGGCCATTGATAGTGATCTGATGACGTCTTGCCATTGCTTGATCCCGGAAGGCTTCGAGTTCCCCATCGACGGCCGGTGCGGACAGCCCGCCGTCGCTGCGCTTCCTGGCTTGCGGAGAAAACCAAGCGTATCTGGCGAAACAAGGGTGACAATCGGGCGAGAGAGTGCTGCTGCCGCCTTGCGATCCTTGCAGAAGCGATGCGATGCAAGCAACGGACCTGAAATCTTCAGTTCAGCAATAAGCCCTGAAAGTAGCTGCCACGCGGCTCGCCGGGGCACTCGACCGTGATAAAATGCCGAAATTAGCACCATGCGATCCCTCCGTTTTCAGACGATACGGGATATCGCCGATTAGGCTCAGCTCGAACACTCTCGCTAGAAAAATTCCATTCAATCGCCCAACTTTGATCGCCGTGGTGTGGTGCCCTCAATAACGCGGGGAGGGCATCGGGGGAGATCGCGATGCTCCGGAAGTAGGTGCTAGCCCACAAAGGGGGTACTCGTGTCCGGTCCGCGAACATCCTGCACTTCATCAGCTTAGCGTTGCCCAGCGCGTGGGGACGGCCCCGTCTCAACAAGGACGTGGCGGTCCACGATGCACGGCCAGCTGACGGATTCCGCACGTCGGCCTAATGCCGTTTGGGCATCACCGACGGAAATCGTGATGCCGCCCTGAAATCCATGGGGAAGAAGGTAATGCGTTTTGCGACTAGCCGGCTATCGGATATCCCCGTGCTTTGCTGCGCTTTCGCAGGCGCTTTGCTTGGTCAGGCGGCATTTCTGAGCCGGAATGCTGTCGCCGGATCCGGTGAGGTTGAGCAGGTCCAATCCGTACAATCGCAACCCAGATTGAGACTGGCCCAGAATTCAGGGCCTGCCAGGAAGGCCGGTGCCGAGCCGAAGCTGTCAGCGGACGCAGAAGCGGACGGCTATGGTCAGGTGTCCGCGCTTGCCGCGGCGGCAAAAGCCGAGAAGGGCAAAGAGGCTCCCATCCCCCCGGTCGACGAGGAGACCCTCTCCCTCTATCCCACCGCTGCGCAATGTGGCCAATGCCACAGGCAGATCTACGAGGAGTGGTCTTCCTCGAACCACGCCTATGCGTCGATCTCGCCGATGTTCCACGCGTTCGAGCAGAAATTCCAGGAGTTGACCAAAGGTACGGTCGGCACCTTCTGCGTGCGCTGCCATCAGCAGGTTGGCACCCAGCTTGGCGAGAATCGCGAAACGCCGCTTTGGGCGCGCAGCCCAATCTCCCGCGAAGGCGTGACGTGCATCACCTGCCATCGCGTGAAGGAGCAGTACGGCAAGGTCAACGGCGAGCGCCGGGTTGAGCCGGGCAAGATCTTCGAGCCGGTCTACGGCAGCGGCGAAAAGAGCGTGATCAAAGACATCCTCGCCAACAAGGAAACCTACTCCGTCAAGACCAGCAAGGACGGGCGGGGCACGGACATCCACAACGGCATGATGACGAACCCCCAGCTCACCAAGTCGGAGTTCTGCGTCAGCTGCCACCAAGTTGCCGTGAACCTGGGAATCAAGCTGGAGATCGTCTGGGATCAGTATCGCGACAGTCCGGCACGCAAGGCAGGTGTCACCTGCCAGGACTGTCATATGGGCAAGGTTCCCGGAAAGCCCGAAGGCTATTCGACCGCGCCCTCCGCCGTGGTCGGCGGCAAGGAGATCAACCCGGGACGCAAGCACGCCAATCACCGCTTCATCGGTCCGGGCTATTCGATTGCCCATCCCGGCATCTTCCCTCACAACCCGAAGGCTCAGACCTTCACCATCAAGGACTGGCTGCAGTTCGACTGGCGCGCCGGCTGGGGCACCGCCGAGTTCGAGAACAAAGTCGCTCGCGGCAAAATCAAGGTCGCATTCCCCAAGCGCTGGACCGACGCGCTCGACCGTGAGGATGCTCGGCAGATCATCGAGGAGAATCTCAAAAAGCTCGACGAGCGGTACGAGCTCAGGCGCCAGGTCATGGAGAACGGCACCAAGGTGGACGGCCCCTTCTTCGAGGGCGATCCGAGGGTCGGCAGAGATTTGGCGTTCTCCTACAACATCAAGAATCTCAATACCGGGCACAACCTGCCGTCCGGCTCCCTGGGTGCGCAGCCGCAGATCTGGGTGAACGTTGCCCTCGTCGATCCCGACGGCAAGAACATCTGGGAGTCGGGCTACGTCGACAGCAACGGCGACATGGCCGACCTGCACAGCCTGGACGTCGCGGCCGGCAAGATCAGGACGGACCAGCAGCTGGTGAATTTCCAGACCAAATTCCTGACCACGAACATCAAGGGCACAGACCGCGAGATGTACTTGCCGGTCAACTTCGACGTCGACCCGCTGCCGCATCTGCGTCCGCCCCAGATCCCGACCACCGTTCTCAATCATCCGCCGCTCGTGCGCATGGAGAACAACTCGCTGCCGCCGCTGGGTGAGAGACTGGCCAAGTACAAAGTGCCGGGCAACCTGATTACGAAGCCTGGCAAGTACCGCCTCGCCTTCCGTCTGCGGAGCCGTGCCGAGCCGATCTATTTCATGCGCTTCGTCGGTGCCACCAAGGAAATGGAGCGGCGCATGAACGAGCGGATGTTGAGCTTCAAGCCCAGCACGGTGCAGCTCGAAGTGAGGCCTTAGATCCAAGACGCGGGGGATGGGGACCCGCAATGGGTCCAAGGAAGCGGGCCCCAGCCCTACCCGGCATATCTGAGCCAGGACGTAAAGCGTACGCATGGTTTGTAGCGCAAAAAGCAACTTTCTGCATCGTGCCAGGACAATGGCTGCCGCGATCGCTCTGGTCGCCGGCGGCTACCTCGTGATGTCCGGAACGACTGCAGGCCCCGCGGCGGGCCAAGGCAGCAGCGAGGCCCGCAAGGGAGGCTGGCTGACTCAGGTTTGGCCCGGTGCCTCGCGGGCGGAACCCGCCGATGAGCAGGCCAATGCGCAGTACGTAGGCGCGACCTCCAAAGAGAAAACTGCCGACAACACCACCGATCCGGCCGCAGCCAAACGCAAGAAGGGGGAAAGCACGGAGGATCTTTTCCGGCCCGGTCCTCAGTACGCAAAGAACTACGATGCCGAGAAGAACATCGACATCTACGGCGCAAAGGTAGCGGTCGATCCGCCGCGCCCTCCTCTCGAGCTAGGTCGCCAGCAATACACCTCCGGCCAATACGACGAGAGCAGCACCTTCTTCGGTCAATTGAATCCCCTGCTGCCCGGTCTCGCCGTCTACGGCGACTGGCGGACGGCGGTCGCCTACAACAAGAACAACGGCAAGGATGTTGCCCAGATCGCGACCCGACTGAATGTGGACGTCGACTTCAAGATTACCGGCACCGAACGAATACACGCCTTCTTCACGCCGCTTCAGAAGAACAACAAATTCACTCGCTTCGAGTTCGGCGGCGGCGATGGCGATGGGAGGTTCAATTTCGAGTTCGACCCCAACCCGCAGACGCTGTTCTTCGAAGGCGACGTCGGCTCCATCTTTTCCGGACTCTCCGGCAGGGAAGCAAGTTTCGACCTGCCCTTCACTGTCGGCCTCTTCCCGCTGTTCCTGCAGAACGGGATCTGGGCGAACGACGCGATCCTCGGCGGCGCCGTGAGCCTCACCGCCAAGAACTCGCGCAAGCTGGGCCTTTCCAACTACGACATCACCTTGTTCGCCGGGTTCGACAACGTCGACAATCCGGGCATCCTCGGCGCGGATAAGCGCAACGCCTACATCTATGGCGTAACCACCTTTATCGACGCCTTCGGGGGCTATATCGAAGGGGGCTACGGCCTGTTGCAGGGCGTTGAGGGTCCGGTTGAGGGCCAGCTGACAAACTTCGTGACCGCCTCCTACACGAAGCGCTATGCCAACACAGTGTCGAACTCGACCCGCTTGTTCGCGAACTTCGGGAATGGCAAGAACGACGAAGGCTTTGCCATCATCTCGGAGAACAGCTTGATCTCGGGCTTGCCGAGCACGCTGATCCCCTACGCCAACTTCTTTGTCGGCTTCGGCAACCCTCAGCCACTGGTCGACGGCTTTAACGCCGGCATACTGAAGAACGTCGGGATCAACTTCGAGACCGACGCCTTGACCGGGTACCCGAAGCTCAACGACACCGGCTCCAACGCCTTTGGCGGCGCGATAGGCGTGCAGTACCTCTTCAATCTGGATCAGCAGCTCGTCTTCGAGGTGGCTACGGTTCAACCCTTCGGCGAGCCGATCGCAGGCATCGGTGCCGCGAAACCGCAGTACGGCTTCGGTGTCCGCTATCAGATCGCGCTCGACCGCGCCTGGCTGTTCCGCGCCGATGCCACCTATCAGATCGTCGAGGGCGGTGGAGACAACTTTGGCATCCGCGCCGAGATTCGGCGGAAGTTTTGATCGTTCGCAGGAATTGACGGCAGTGTGGTCGCAGAAAAATTTCGGAGTTTGCGGATGTCTTTCATGAGTTGGACAATCGGCCGGAACCAGCCAAATGCTGTCGGGAAGCTGATTGTGCCTACCGCAATCGTTCTTCTCGTCGCAGGCATTGGCGCAGTTGCGCTTTATGTGGAGCACCCTCCCGCGACGACCGGCCTAGGGGATAGCGTCTCGGGCGCGCGGTTACGTTCCGGGTCGGATGGTGAGATGCTTGCGCGCCTCGAGGACTACACGCGTTCCATCGAGGCCAAAGCGCCGGCGTCGACGGCCGCAGCCGGCAAGCTTCTGCCGGATGTGAGCACGATGATCCAGCGGCTGGCGGATCGGCTCGAGACTGCGCCAGGGGACGTCAAGGGTTGGCGAATGCTCGGATGGTCCTACTTCCACACGGGGC
>Ga0111539_10013466_pt1 | contig 10223 bp, 9 predicted proteins | sample RhiMethybrSRZTD1_FD_79667 | JGI IMG/M metagenome (GOLD analysis project Ga0111539, IMG submission 79667) | Populus rhizosphere microbial communities from Tennessee, USA - Rhizosphere MetaG P. TD hybrid SRZTD1 (version 2) (version 2) | ecosystem: Host-associated > Plants > Roots > Rhizosphere >... | reverse complement strand
GTGGATGTAGTCGTGCATGGCATAGATGGTGTAGCCGTCGGCCGGCGAGGCCTTGGCCTCGCGCGCCCCGACCGTGCCGGAGGCGCCCGTGACGTTGGCGATGACGACGGGCTGGCCAAGGTGCTTCTGCATCAGCGGCGCCAACGGCCGGAAGATATTGTCGGTATCGCCGCCGGCCGCCCACGGCACGATCATCTTGATGGCCCGATCGGGGTATTGCTGGGCGCCAGCGGGCGCCGCCAGGCTCGCGGACGCCAGCACGGCCGCAAGAACGAGAATGAGTTTCTTCACGTTGCCTTCTCCCTTGGCTCGTCGTCCTTGTTTTTCATTGACGCCACACTAGCCAGCGAAATTCCCCCGGGCAATCCGACATTCGGCGATTGCGGCGAGCTTGCGCTAGTATGCGGGAGGCGGAGCCGCGTGGGCCCGCACAAACGGGTGGACTGCGATGGCGTCGGCGAAGGATTTGCGGGTGGGAATAGCCGGGCTCGGCGCGATCGGCCTTGCCGTGGCGCGACGGATCGATGCGGGCGATGTGCCGGGGCTGGCGCTCGCGGCGGTCGCCGTGCGCGACCGGGAAAAGGCGCAGTGTGCGCTGGCGGGCTTCCGTTCCAAGCCCGGCCTCGTCGACCTGGCAGCACTCCCCGAAAGCGCCGACGTGATCGTCGAGTGCCTCCCGCCGAAGCTGTTCCCCACGATCGCGCGGGCCGCGGTGGCACGCGGCCGCGTCTTCATGCCGCTGTCCGTGGGTGCGCTGCTCGATCACATGGACCTGGTCGACCTGGCACGCCAGACCGGCGCGCGCATCGTCGTGCCGACCGGCGCGCTGTTGGGCCTCGATGCCGTGCGCGCCGCCGCCGAAGGCCGGATCGCCTCCGCAACCATCGTCACGCGCAAGCCGCCCGCCGGCCTTGCCGGCGCCCCGCTGCTGGTTGAGCGCGGGCTGTCGGTGGAAGGGCTGAAGGCCCCGCTCAAGGTGTTCTCCGGCAGCGCGCGCGAGGCCATCGCCGGCTTCCCCGCCAACGTCAACGTGGCGGTGGCGCTGTCGCTGGCGGGCATCGGCCCGGACAGGACGCAGGTGGAGGTGTGGGCCGACCCGACCGTCACGCGCAACACCCATACCGTCATCGTCAAGTCCGACTCCTCGGACCTCACCATGACCATCGAGAACATTCCCTCCGAGGAGAATCCGCGCACCGGGCGCATCACAGCCTTGAGCGTGCTCGCCGCGCTGCGCCGCCTGACTTCGCCGCTGGTGGTCGGGAGCTGAGCCCCGCTTCGCCTGGCGCTGCTTCGCCCGTGTTGTCCAGAACAGTCTTGGCCGCCTCGACCAGCCAATCGACGAACGCCTGCACGTGCGGCCGCAAACCCGTGAGGCCGGAGCGGACGATATAGTAGGCCCGCGTGCCGGCGACGGTGTTGGCAAAGGGCGCGACCAGCCTCCCCTCCTCAATCAGACTGCGGACCAGGCTGCCTATCCCCATGGCCACGCCCTGACCGCTGAGCGCGGCCCCGATCATCTGCTCGTAGCTGTCGAAGCGCAGCGTGGCCCGGGGCTTGAGATCGGCCAGTCCGTGCGCTGCAAGCCAGGTGCCCCAATCGAGAGGGCCTGCGGCTTCGTCCATGCGCAAGAGCGCATGACCCGCCAAGTCCTCCATACGCAGCGTCCTCGGCCCCTCGCCGAGCAGCGCAGGGCTGCAAACGGGAAACAGCTCCTGCTCCCCGAACAGCCGTATGGCGCCCTCCGGCGCTTCATCCTCCCGGCAATAGCGAACGGCCACATCGACTAGGCCGCGCTCCAGATTGACGAGCTTGTAGGTAGCGGAGATGCGCACGTCGACATCGGGGTGAAGCGCCGTGAAGCCGCGCAGGCTCGGGATCAGCCACAGCGAGGCAAATCCGCTGGTGGTCGTCACCGTCAGGTGCGGGGTGGCGCCGTCGGCGCGCAGCCGGTCGGTCACACCCTGCAGCCGCTCGAGCAGATCGGCCGCCGCCTGGTAGAGCACGCGGCCCTGGTCGGTGAGCACGAGCGAGCGATGCCGGCGCTCGAACAGGGCGATACCCAGATGCTCCTCCAGGCCGCGGATCTGCCGACTGACGGCCGACTGGGTGATGAACAGCTCTTCCGCCGCCTTGGTGAAGGACAGGTTGCGGGCGGCCGCCTCGAAACCCTGGATCAGGTCCAGCGGGGGCAGGTTGAAGCGCTTCTTTTGCATTACGCCAGCTCATGCATGTAGTGAGAAATGATCGTTTGTGCGGTGCCAGATATCGGCCTATTCCTGGATGCAGAGCCGACTCCGGTTGTGGAGCGGCACTCTAATAGATGCGCTGAGCGCATGCAAATGGAGACGACCATGCTGGCCCCCCTCGAACTCGAGCCCATCGCCCTTCAAGCCCGCACTGTGCATCGCATCGACAACGGCCGCGGTCAGCAGGTGACCTGCGTCAGGGGCGTGGTGTGGGTCACTCAGGAGCACGACTCGCGCGACATCATCTTGTCCGCCGGGCAATCCGCGGTCCTCGACCGGCGCGGCCTCGCCGTCGTCTACGCCTTCAAGGATGCCCTCGTTACGGTCGGCGCTGCCATGCAGCTGCCGGCGCCGAGCCGTCCTGCCGAGCGCGCTCGCTCCTACGCCGAGCGCGCGTGGGCATGAGAGGTTGCGCGTGGAGGCGCTCGCGCCATGATCTACCAGATCCATCGCTATCCCGCCGACCTGATCGACGTCGTGCGCCTCGACGGCGGCGAGCGCGTCGTCATCCGCCCGGTGCTGCCCCAGGATGAGGACCTCACCGGCGCGTTCTTCCGCAACCTTTCCGGCGCCGCCCGCTACGACCGGTTCATGAGCCCGATGCGCGACCTGCCGCCCGAGTTGCTGCGGCGCTTCACGCAGGTCGACTACGCCGACCACGTGGCTCTGATGGCCGAGATATTCGCAGACGGCCGCGAGACCGTCATCGCCGAGGCGCGATACGTGCGCCGCCCCGGCGAGGCGTCGGCCGAGTTCGCGGTGTCGGTCGCCGAGCCATGGCAGGGCAAGGGGCTGGCACGCCTGATGCTCGGCAAGCTCGTGTGCCGCGCCGCTGCGGACGGCATCGAGCGCATCGTCGGCGAGACACTCGCCGGTAACGTGCGCATGCTCTCGCTGGCCCGCAAGGCCGGCTTCATCATCACGGCGAGCCCGGAGGTTTCCGGGCTCATGCTGTTGGAGAAAGCGCTGCGCGTGCCTCTGCCCGGCAGCGATTGCGCCAGTGCCGGCGAGGCCACGCTCGCAGCTGCGTAGCCTGTCATCCCGGAATTTCGCGAAGCGAAATATCCGGGACCCAGGTACTCGAACATCGCCCTGGGTCCCGGCTCTCCGCGCTAGCGCGCTCCGGCCGGGATGACAGATCAGCCCCTGTCCACTCCGGTACGCCGCGTGCGCCAAGCGCGAATGGCGTTTGCCAGCGCGATCATGAGCGCCGACAGCAGCCCCAATCCACCGGTCACCAGCAGCAAGAACAGCAGCACCGGCGCGAGCGCCCACACCAGCACCGCTGCGAGCAGAACGGCAGTGGCGACGAGCCAGAGGCGGAGCACGGTCAAGGGAACTTCCCCGTCATCGCCGCCGCAGCCGATGGCCGAGATAGGCCCACGCCAGCCCGAACACGAACTGAGCGATGAATACGCCGGCCGCCGCGCGCCCGACTTGGGCAACTCCGCGCACGTCCAGCCGCACCGCGATGTAGGCGAGGAGCGAGCCCGCCAGCGCCGCCGCGAACGCCGCCACTGGGAGCTTCTGCAGCTGATCGGCCTTGCGCCCCATCCAGAAGGCCACGACCACGACAGCCGGATTGAGGAGCGCGGTGAGGATGACGGCGGCAAGATCGACGGGCGGGGAGGGTGTCATGGCCGAGACGATACCCCGCGTGCGCCGTGCCACGCACCATCAGCCGCGCGGCTTGCCCTCGAGCCGGTCGCGCAGCTTCTCCTCCTCGTGCTGGATGAACCAGCCGACCATCTGCCGCCACAGCGCCTCGACGAGGTCCGGCGGCAGCCCTTTCTCGGCGGCCCGCGCGCGCACCTTGTCGAATACCTGCTGGTTGCGCCAGGGCACATTGGCCTCCTCGCCCGCCTCCAGCTTCAGCTGCCAGGCGCGCTCCACATAGCCGAAGCGCTCGGCAATCGTGTCGACCAGCGCCCTATCGATGCGGTCGATCTCGGCGCGGACCTCGGTCATGTCGCGGCATTGGGCAGGCGGGCGGGTGGCCATGGGCGTTCGGGCTTTGCTGGTCGATAGGGAACCGCTTACGCCAGCCGACTTACTCACTGCCGCCGGACTTGGCAACTGCCGCTGGCGTGCGCTTGGCAGCGGCAGGCGCGGAACATTCGGACGGCAGCTGCTGCACCTTGCCTTCGGCCTTGAGGGCCCGCAGCCGGGCGCACTCCTGGCTGGTGGGCGGCCCCTCGTCGAGCGTCACCTTCATCAGGCGCGTCTTCATCTGCGCATAGATGTGCGGCCGCTTGGCCTTGAAACGGTCGAGCTCGGCGAGCGGCCAGTCGGTAACCTCGACATAGACCTCGATCGGCCGGCCGAAAGACGAGCGGCCCACCCGCGAGGCGTTGAAGTGCAGGTAGCCGACGTTGACGATCTCGCCGGCCTGCAGCGTGAAGCTTGCATAGCTGGTGTGGTAGGTGCCCCGATCGGCCCCAGCGGCCACCGTCTTGATACTGCTTGCGGTCTGGCAGAGATACGCCAGCACGTGGTATTCGCCGGGATCGAGTTCCACCTCGGCCACCGCGGGCTCCACGAGCGAGCGCACGTTCGTGACGTTGATGGCCTGGTGCCGGCGGAAGCCCTCGCCGTCGCGCACGCCGAGCAGCACCGCCACGTTGATGCAGGATGGGCTCGCAGCGCCGACGCGCATCACCGCCACGGCCTTGCGTGTCTCAACGAGCGCTGCGGTGGAGAGGTTGTCGTCGACGCGCGAAGTCTGGATGCAGCCGACGGCCAGCAGGCACACCACCCCCGCCATCAGCCCGCGCCGAACGCCCCGCCACGTCATGACGCACCCACCCGCTCCCGCCTGGCGGCCACACGCCAAGGGCCAGATTAGGCCAGTGGGCGGACGAAACCCAATGCGAAATCGTTGGAGAAGTCCGAAAGCAAAAGAGCCGCCGTTGGTCGGCGGCTCTTCTGTCTGGAAGCGCAAACTTTAGTCCTTGCGCCTCGTCACGTTTTGCTGGCGTGGCGTCACTTCATGGGCACGGGAGCGCAGCAGTCGCCGCCCCACTTGAAGTTGAAGCGTGCCGTGATCGTATCGAGGTCGATGTCGCGCCGACCGTTGCTGATCACACCACCGAGCAACAGGCCCTCGCCCCGCGACTCGAGATTCGCGTGCAGATATTGCACACCAATCGTGAAGTCCTTCGAGAGCGCAAAGTCGAAGCCGGCCCCGTAGGCGACGCCATACGCGGTATCCTGCTGCGAGGAGGTCAGCGCCGCGCCCGGGAAGATGGGTGAGGTGATTGTCACGGAGTGATCGACCCCCGCCACCGCGTAGCCCAGGGCGCCGTAGGCCATCCAGCGATCCCTGGCAAAGCCGGCCTTGACCAGCCCCGTCAGGAGCCAGTTGATGTTGGTGTGGCAGTTGGCGTCGATGAACCCACCAGTCCCCGTGGTGATACCAAAGCAGTTGGCGCCGCTGCCGCTGATGTCGGCGCCGCTGAGGCTGAACTCGGTGCCGACCACGAACGAGCCGTACTGCTTCATGGCGCCGAGTTGCACGCCGGCCAGCCAGCCGTCCACATCGTGGCTCGAGCTGCCCGACAGGAGGGAAGTGCTACCGAACAAGACCCCAAGGCTCTCGCGCGCGTCGACGTCGCCCCAGCCGCCGCCGACGTGGGCACCGAAGTACACGCCCGACCAGTTGTAGCCGGCCGGGGCATACGCCGCCCCCGCCCCCCGATTGCCGTCCGCCTGCGCGACCCCGCATACGCCTACAAAGGCAAGAGCGCCGGCAACGAACGCGAATTTGCGCATTGTCATTCCCCTCCATGGCTTCCCGCAAAAATGCCATGCAGGCGAGCCAGCCGCGGACTGATTCGTCAAGGCAGGCTGCGCCTCGTATCGACGGATAACCGGCCGTTTTGCCCGTTGTCCTGATTCGCCTGTTACAAATTGGGCCCGAAATGCGGTGAGTGCTCTGCACGACAGCTGTCATCGGCAACATGACTGCGCGTGCGATGCCCACAAGCGCGTTGCGAGCGCGCAGCCTAGAAGATTCGCTCAGCGCAGAAGAGCGGCCGACCGCTCCGCGTGGTGGAGAAGCGCGGAGCCCGCGCCGTTGCCGTGACGGCCGCGCCGACTGCCGCTGCTGAGCCAGTCGCCGGGGATCTCCAGCTTGCAGCGCACGCCGTCGGCGGCGAACACGAGGTCGACCGTGCCGCCAAGCTCGTAGGGCACGAGATCGCAGATCACGCTCGTGCCATAGCCGGCCTTCATCGCCGCCACGACCGCGGGCCCGCCGAGCTCCTGCCATTCGAGGATCAGCGGCTGCCGCGCACTGCCGTTGTGCAGCCAATCCCAGCGCACCGACACGCGGCCGCATGGCGTCGACAAGGCGCCATACTTGGCTGCGTTGGTGACGAGCTCGTGCAGCACCGTGGCCACGGCCTGCGTCGCCTCCGCTGCGAGCACCACCTCGGGGCCCTCGACGACGGCATTGCCCTCGCCCACGCACGGAGCCAGCTCGCAGTGCACGAGCTCGGCCAGACTCACGCCCTGCCAACGGCCGCGGCTCAGAAGCGCATGCGCGTTGGCCATCGAGTTGATGCGGCCGTCCAGCACCTCCAGGAATTCGTCCATCGTAGAGCTGCCCTCCCGGCTGCGCTGCGCCATCGCCGAGACGCAGGCCAGCGCGTTCTTCACCCGGTGATCGAGCTCCGCAACCAGCAGGTTCTGGTGCTCTTCGGCGCGCTTGAGCTCCGTCACGTCCCGCGTCAGGCCCTTCAACCTGAGCATGCGGCCGGCCGCGTCGAACTCGGCCTTGGCCGTCTCCTCCAGCCACAATTCCCGGCCGTCGGGGCGTAGGAACCGGAACTTGGTGGAATAGGACGGCCGGTCGGTACACACCCCGTAGACGTGCGCCCTGAAGCTCGCGCGGTCGTCCGGGTGCACCCGGGATAGGAACTCGTTGCCCCGCTCGTCGGCATTCTGCCGGACTTCCAATCCGAGGATCTGGCACGTGTTCTCGCTGCGCTGCGACCGCCCCGTGCGAGGGTCCCAGTCGAAGGCCATCACCTGGCCGGCGGTGAGGGCTTGCTGCAGGCGCGCCTCGCTCTCCTTCAGCGCAAACTCCGCCTGGCGGCATTCGGTCACGTCGACGACCGCCCCGGGGAAGCGCAGCGGCGCGCCCTCAGGATCGTAGAGGCATTGGCCGCGCGCGATCACCCAGCGCACGCCCCCGTCGCGCTGAACGAGGCGGCAGTCCTGCGAGAACTTTTCCCCCGTCGCCATCGCCCGCTCGATCGCCGCCTCCAGGCGCCCGAGATCGTCGGGGTGCACGGCCCTAAAGTATTCCGAGAGGGGCGCGCCTTCCGCCCCCGCCTGCGGATCGACGGAGCACAGCGCGCTCAGCTGGGCGTCGCAGTAGGCGGTGTCCGTCGGGACATACCAGTCCCAGGTTCCCACCATGCCCGCGGCATCGAGGGCCGAGCTCAGCCGCTCCTGGCTCTCGCGCAGCGCCTGCTCCGCCACATGCCGCTCGATCGCCAGGGCCACGGTGTGGGCAATGAGCGCAATCGAGCTCAGGTCCTGTTGAGTCGGGCCGCGCGGCTCGCGGTAGTAGATGGCGAAGGTCCCGAGAACCCCTCCGTCCGCCGCCTTGACCGGCGTCGACCAGCACGCCCGCAACTCATGCTTCCTGGCAAGCTCGCGATAGTCGGCCCACAGCGGATCTTCGTCGATATCCGTGACGATGACCGGCTGGCCCCGAAAGGCGGCTGTGCCGCACGAGCCCGCGGCAGGACCGATCGCGCCGCCGTGGACGGCGTCGTTATAGGCCTGCGGCAGGCTCGGGGCGGCGCCATGCAGAAGGTGCTTTCCCTGCTTGTCGAGGATCGAGATCGCCACCATCATCCCGACATCGGAGCTCTGCTCCACGGCGCGCACCACCTCGTCCAGAACGTCGGCCAGGGAGACGCCCGCCGATATCTGCCCGAGCACGCGCCGTTCCATCTCGACCTGCTGTTGCAGTCTTTCCTCCGCGTGCTTGTGCTCGGTGATGTCGCGTGCGACGCCCAGTAGGCGTACCGGCCTCCCCTCGGGGGTGCACACGATCGAGCCTTCGAACGCCACCCAATGCACCTCACCGGCATGCGGGTGGCCGGGCGGATGCACCACCCGGTACTCCGCGTTCCAGGTGCCGCCGGTGCGTTCGACCTCCGCGAAGGCCGCGTCGATCCGCGTCCGGTCGTCGGGGTGGACGAAGCGCCGGCCTTCCTTGATGGTCGTCGGCGCCACGCTGTGCCCGTGAATGAACGCGACGCGCGCATCGCAGTCGAGGCGCCCGCTCGCAAGGTCCATGCTGAATGCGCCGAGCTTGGCTCCCCCCAGGGCCAGCTGCAGGCTCTCGTTGCTGTCCAGCAGCCGTTCATTGCCATGCCTGAGCGCCGCCTCGCTGCGGCGGCGCTCGTCGAACAGTGCGGCCAGCACCAGGGCGCACAACGTCGTGACGAGCATGGCGGCCTGCGCGGCGTGCACGCGCTCGAGCACGGCCGTGCTCGGATCGCCGAAGCGGCCGATGCCGAACGTCGTCGTCGAGACCAGCGCAATGGCGACGATGAACGCCGCCGCGGCCGCGAACACCGGGCTGCAGCGAGCTGCCACCCACAACAGCAACGGGAAGAGCACCGCAACCGGCACCAGCGTGATCCACGATCCGACCGGCGAGACGAAGGCAAAAGCGCTCAACAAGGCGAGGGCCATCAGGGCCAGTGCGCCCTCCATCAGTTCGAGCCGTGGCAACGGCCGACGCAGGAGTCCACCCAGGCCGATGATGAGCGGCGCGACCGTGACGATGCCGAGCCCGTCCGACAGGAACCAGACGCGCCAGATGCTCAGCAAAGGGGCATCGGTGTGGAATAGGTCCATCGTCACGGCCCCGCCGACGGCGGCCGTCGCGGTGGCGATGGTGGCCGCCGCCAGGAACCCCAGCACACGATGCAGGCCGTCGAACCGGAACGACTGACCGAACCACCGCTCGATCAGCCAGCCCACCAAGAGCGTCTCGCCGGCGTTGCAAAGACTGGAGCATATGGAGCTCCACAAGTTGCGATCGCCCAACAGGTTGGCAGCGAAGGTCGCCACCACTACCCCGATCGCCACGGGCGCGCGCGCGGTCCGCCCCAATGCGATGAGCACGCCGGCGGCGATGCCCGACGCCGGCCAGAACACCGCCACGCCCTCGAACTCGGTGAGCAGGTGCAGGCCGAGCCGCGCCGCCAGGAAGTAGGCGATCGCCACGAACAGCGCGACCCCGCCATGCCACAGCAAAGCGTTGCGACCTGACGGGGACGCCAGACGCAGGAGGTTTTCGCGGACTGCCCGAGCTGCTTTCAATGTCCCTCGGCCCGAGGCTTGAAGGACGGCAATGATCGGCCACACAGAAGGACTACAGCTATCAGGTGTTGTACGTAGGGGTTAACGCGGACAACCCTGAGCTGCCGGCTGCGGGGTCGGCTTCAAGCCCACCAGCGCTGCGGCACGGCAAACCGCCCGGCCGCGTCCTCGATGGCCTGGCCTGCGCGGAGCAGCGTCGCCTCGTCGAACGGCCGGCCGATGAGTTGCAGGCCCAACGGCGTGCTTTCCGCAGATAGTCCCGCCGGCACCGAGATGCCGGGCACGCCGGCCATGTTGGCGGTCACGGTGAAGATGTCGTTCAGGTACATCTGGATGGGATCGCCGCTGACCTCGCCGATGCCGAAGGCGGGGCCCGGCGTGGTCGGCGTGAGGATCACATCGACCTTCTGGAATGCCTCCTCGAAATCGCGCTTGATGAGCGTGCGCACCTTCTGCGCCTTGATGTAGTAGGCATCGTAGTAGCCGGCCGACAGGACGTAGGTGCCGATCAGCACGCGCCGGCGCACCTCCGCTCCGAAACCTGCCGCGCGCGTTGCCTCGTAGGTGTCGATCAGGTCCCGGCCCTCCTTGCGCAGGCCGTAGCGCACGCCGTCGTAGCGGGCG
>Ga0111539_10013461_pt1 | contig 10225 bp, 13 predicted proteins | sample RhiMethybrSRZTD1_FD_79667 | JGI IMG/M metagenome (GOLD analysis project Ga0111539, IMG submission 79667) | Populus rhizosphere microbial communities from Tennessee, USA - Rhizosphere MetaG P. TD hybrid SRZTD1 (version 2) (version 2) | ecosystem: Host-associated > Plants > Roots > Rhizosphere >... | reverse complement strand
GTCCTCGGAGCCCCCGCCGCCCACGATCTGCACGCCGGGCAGGAGCCGCCCGAGCTGCATGAGGAGCAGCTCCGAGTCGACGTTGTAGGAATCGGTGAAGAGGATGAGGACGCTCCCCGGGACGACCTCGGCTCCGACGGCGGCAGCGATATCGGTGGCGATGCGACCGGTGTCCCCTTCGGACAGCGGGACGAAGAATCGCCGCGCAGCGAGGTCGCCGGCGACCGCCAGCACGGCGACGCCGGGCCCGCCCTCGACCTCCTCCTCCGCGGCCAGCACGCCGGCGGCGCTGCACCCGACAACGTCGCGGGTGCCGCAGGTCTCCGATACGGCGCGGGTCACCCGGGTGAAGCCGGGACCGTGAGCGGTGGTGGCGAAGACCAGGGCGAGACGTGCATCCGGGATGCCTCCGGAGCGCAACGCGGCACCCGCCGCGCTCGCAGCCGCGCGCCCGGAATCCCGCTCAGTCGACAACCCAACACCTACCCGGAGCACGTCCTTCTCCGGAGGGAGCTACCGCGGAGGTGGGCGGTCTCGGTCCCCCTCGCTCACGCGCCTTAGAGCACACCGCTTCGGAAAATCAACTACGAAAGCCGAGTCCTACGACATAAAGCTCGGAAGATCCGCGGCGAGTTGCGTCGGGGCGTGTCGTCTTCACGTCCGCGAAGAGTGCGCGCGTGCCCCGAACGGTTGCCTCGAAGCCCGCGCTCATGAAGGTCTTCATCACCAGGCGACCCGCCGGCGCGAGCAGGCGCGGGAGGAGCGCCAGCGTCGTCTCGTTCAGCTCCTCGGAGCGCGCCTCGTCGGTGGCGCGGATGCCGGTCAGCTTCGGCGCGAGATCCGAGAGCACGACGTCGGCACGCCGGCCGAGACGCTCGAGGATGACGCCCGCCGTGTCCGGCTCGCGGACGTCGGCGCGCACGAGCTCCACGTTCGGGGCCGGAAGCTTCTCGATGGCGGCGACGTCCACGCCGACCACGCTGCCCTCGGGGCCGACGCGCTCGAGGGCGAGCTGGAGCCAGCCTCCCGGCCACGCCCCGAGGTCCACGACCGCGTCGCCACGCCGCAGGATGCGGTAGCGGCGGTCCAGCTCGGCGAGCTTGTAAACGCTGCGGGCCCGATAACCTTCTGCCCGGGCCCGCCGGTAGTGCGCGTCCTTGCGCTGATACGTCACGCCGCTCGGCCGTCACGCCGCCGCGGCGTCATCGACGAATCAGTCTTCCTCGATCATGTAGGCGGAGTACCCGCCGTAGGGATCCGTGTGCGGCGTGTGCCCGAAGACCTTGTCGACCCCCGGCGTCGACACCAGCGTGTGGATGGGGCGCATGATGCCCCACTCGAGCGCGAAGCCGACCGGATGCAGCAGGTACGCGACCAGCCGCAGCGGATGCGACTGCGTGTCATCGTATGCGTCATGGGCGCGAGCGTCCGACGCCACCACCAACCCCACCACCAACGTCAGGCTGAGGACGAGCCTTTTCACGGGACACCTCCCGCGGCCGATCGAGCCGCGGACCCAAGGCTAGCAGCTCACCGCACGAGGCTCAAGAAAAGCTGCGGGCCCGCGTTGACGCGTCGGCGCCCGGCCGATAAGTAGGCAGCACCCCTTCAGGTCGGGCTTCTCTCGCGATGGCGGGCAAATTCAGGCCGCTCGAGCCGCTCCGCGGCTGGCGCCGGTTGGCGGTCCACACCTGGAGCGCCCCCCGGGACCCCAGTGTCTATGCGGTGATCGAGGTGCCGATGGCCCCGGCGCTCGCCTACATCGAGCGCCTGCGGGAGGAGTCGGGCGCCAAGGTCACCGTGACGCACCTGGTGGCGCGGGCGGTCGCGCTGGCGATCCGTCAATTCCCACAGCTGAACGGCATTGTCGCCCGCGGGCGCATCATGCTCCGGGAGACGGTCGACGTCTTCTTCCAGGTCGCGACGGACGGCGGCCGCGAGCTCTCCGGCATCAAGATAACCCGGGTCGACGAGAAGAGCGCCGTCGAGTGCGCCCGGGAGATGGAGGAACGGGTGGCACGCCTGCGGGCGCACCGGGATCAGCAGGTCGAGCGCACCAAGTCGCAGCTCGACCGGACCCCGCTCCCGATCCTCGGGCCGCTCATGCGCGCGATCTCCTACCTCATCTACGACCTCGACCTCGACCTCAGCCGGTTCGGGATCGTGAAGGACGAGTTCGGGAGCGCCATGATCACCAACGTCGGGTCGTTCGGCCTGTCGCAGGCGCTCGCGCCGCTCGTACCCTTCAGCCGCACCCCCCTCGTCCTCCTCGTGGGCGAGGTCACGGAACGGCCCGTGGCCGAGGGTGGGCGCGTCGTGGTGCGTCCGATGATGAACCTCGGGGTGACGTTCGATCACCGCTTCATGGACGGCTTCCACGGCGGCGCGATGCTGCAGCTCTTCCGCGCCTACCTCGAGGATCCGGCCCGTTTCGACAGCCCCGAGGCCCCCGGCCTCGCAGCCGTCACGACCACCCGACGAAGCTGAGCTGCCGGCCGACGCCGCTGCCCTCCCGGCGATAGGAGCAGTATGCCGGCGTGCAGGCGGTGCATGGGCCGAGCAGCGCCATCGAGTGAACGCCGGCGGCCTCGAGCAGCAGCGCCACGGCGCGCCGGAGGTCGAGATGGTACTTGCCGCCCGCGGGCGCGGTCCATGCGGCGGCGGTGGTCTGGCCCGCGCGCGCCTCGAACGCGTCGCGCACCTCGGCCCCCACCTCGTAGCAGCAGGCGCCGACGGCGGGTCCGATCGCCGCTTCGACGTCCCCGGGCGCTGCGCCTCGGGCGGCCATCTCCTCGAGGGCGGCCTCGAGGACGCCTGCGGCCGCGCCGCGCCATCCTGCGTGCACCGCCGCCGCGACACGCGCGTTTCGGCCGACGAGGAGCACCGGGACGCAGTCCGCCGTCACGACGCCGACGAGTCGTCCGGGCGCCGCTGTGACGAGCCCGTCCGCGTCCGGCCGCTCCCCCTCCGAGGCCGCGAGCACGCGGGCCCCGTGCACCTGGCGTGGCACGTCGAGTGGCAGCCGTGCACCCACGGCCGCCACAGCACCCGCGAGTCCCCCGGCGCTCTCGGCGCGATCGAGGAACCCGTGCCGCAGGCCGGGGACCCGCGCCCAGTCCGGATGCGTCAGCACGAGGTTCCTGGAAAGCGGGCGCCCGCTTCGCTATGGAGCCCGCCGTGGAACGCGACGCGCAGCGGGGCATCACCCTCCTCGACGTGCTGGTGGCCCTCGCGCTGCTGGCGCTCTTCTATTGGCTGCTGCGCATGGACTGGGCGGGCCGTCAGCGGTTTCGCGAGGAGCCCGCGCCCACGGCCATCGCCGCGCCCCTGACCTGAGCCGGTCACACGCTCACGCACTCCATCTCGATGTTCCCACCGCGGAGCAGCTCCTCGATCGTCGCGCGCTTGTACTCGCGCTCGTAGAAGATGCGCCGGATGCCCGTGTTGATCAGCACCTTGACGCAGTGAATGCACGGCGTGTGGGTGATGTAGATGTCCGCGTCGCGGATGGAGGCGCCGTTCTTCGCCGCCTGGGCGATGGCGTTGATCTCCGCGTGGATGGTGCGGAAACAGTTCTCCTCGTTCTCCCCCGACGGCGTGCGCGAGGTGTAGATCAGGCAGCCGACGTCGAGGCAGTGCGGCATCCCCGCCGGTGCCCCGTTGTAGCCCGTCGCCAGGATGTTCTTGTCACGCACGATGACGGCCCCCACCTTGGCGCGGGTGCACGTCGAGCGCTCGGCGACGTTGCGGGTGATGGTGAGAAAGTACTGGTGCCAGCTCGGACGGTCGCTCACGGGAGGTCTCCGACGATCTTCAGCGGTTCGGCGACGAACGTCAGGACGAACATCGCCATGGTGGCGAGTGCACCGACGAAGCGCGGCGCGTCGAGCGGCTGCGGGTCGTCGTTCGTGGTCGGGTGCCCGAGCAGGATGAGCGCGGTCAGGATGACCGCCCACATCACCCAGCCGGGCCAGCGCGTGAGGCCGAGCCAGAGGAGGAAGGCGACGAGCAGGCTCGGCAAAAACCGGGTCTTCCCGAACGCCGCATAGAGGACGTGCCCGCCGTCGAGCTGCCCCACGGGAATCAGGTTGAGCGACGTCACGAAGAGGCCGAACCAGCCGGCGCGTGCGATGGGATCGAGCACCACACGGGTGGGGTCGACGCCGAGGACGAGCCAGCTGAGCGCCGTCGTCAGGATCGAGTCGCCGACCTCGACGGAGGCCTGGGGCGGGTAGGGCAGCACCGTCGAACGGCTGAGACCGACCGCCATCGCGACCAGCGCCACGAGGAAGCCCGCCCACGGCCCACCCGCGCCGATGTCGAAGAGCGCGACGCGGTTCGGAAAGCGCGAGCGGATGCGGATGAAGGCGCCGAACGTTCCCACGAGCGGGAACAGCGGCGGTGCCGGGACGAAGTACGGCAGGGACGCGCTCACCCCGTGACGCAGGCACATGAGATAGTGACCCGCCTCGTGGACGAGCAGGATCGCGATCAGCGTGAGCCCGAAGGGGAGCCCGCTCAGCATGACCTCGGGATGCGAGATGGGATCACGGTCCTCCCAGACCGCCCCCGCGGCCACGGTCGTGATGATCGTCGCGACGAGGAGGAGTGCGTTCACCAGCGGCCGACCGCGCGCAGGCGGCGGGTTGGAGCGGAAGGCCGGCTCGGGGGTGCTCATGCGACGATCACGTCGTCACCGACGCCGGCGCCGAGCGAGGCGGCAGCGGAGCCGTCGCGGACGGCGATCTCGAGGTGGTCCCAGCTGTTCACGACGGCGACCGGCCGGCCCGACGGCACCGCCGCGTACGACGGCGAGAGCCCCGACACCCGGGTTCCGCGGATGCTAATGGAAGACGCCTCTCCAGGGAAGTTCGTGAGGAGCGATCGCGGCACGTTCGTGATCAGGTTCCCGAAGTGGTCGACGTAGATCACCTGCCCGCGGATGGTCCCCGCCTCCCGCCGCGGCTCAGGCACCTGCAGGCGGTGCAAATCCGTGATCTCGGGACCGAGCTCGGACGGCCGCGTGCCGGTCGCGAGAGCGGCGGCCACGGGCGCGAAGACGTCGCGCCCGTGGAACGTGGCGCTCCGCGGCGAGGGGAAGAAGCGCCCCTCCTTTAGATGATACACGCGCGCGGGCGGCGCCGCGGCGGCCAGTGACAGGAGGCCGTTGTCGGGCCCCACCAGAACTTCGCGCGGGGTCTCGACGCAGATCGGACGGCGCTCGCTCCCCACCCCGGGGTCGACGACCGCGAGGTGGATGGTCCCCGGCGGGAAGTAGGGGACCGCATGGCGGAGCACGAGGGCGCCGGCGAGCACGTTCTGCGGCGGGATGCCGTGGGTCACGTCGACGACGCGCGCCTCCGGCGCGCGCGTCGCGATCACGCCCTTCATGATCCCCACCCAGGGATCGACGAGACCGAAGTCGGTGGTGAGGGCGACGAGCGCGGTCACCGGCGTCGCGCGAGCGCGTCCTCCACGGCCGCCCAGAGGAGCGGGAACATGATCTCGTGATGGCCGGTGAGGTGCAGGCCGAGGCCTCCTGCCGCGGTCGGCCGGCGGACGACGTTCACGCCCGGGCGATACTGTCGGAGGAAGTCCATGTCGACCGTGGTGAGGTCGCGGACCGGATGCCCGACGTTCCGCGCCAGGTTGAGCGCCTTGACGAAGGTCTCAGGGAGGATGACCGCCGAGCCGAGGTTCAGGTACACGCCGCCGCCCAGGCGGGCGACGACGGCGGCTAGGAGGCGGAAGTCGCGCAGGCTTCCCTCGCCGATCGCCGCGCCGTCCGCCTGCGGGTGCATGTGAATGATGTCGGTGCCGATCGCGACGTGGACGGTGGCGGGGACGCCGAGCTGGGCCGCACTTGCGAGCACGCTCGTCGCGCGGTTCCGGAGACGCGCGCGCAGGATGGCGAGGCCGACGGCGTTCCCGAGCCCGTGCCCCGCGGCGACGCCGTCGCGCGTGGCGGTGTTCAGGAACTCCCCCGTCTCGCGCGCCATTCCGAAGAGGCCCTTGTCGAGCCCGGGGCCCACGTCCTCGGAGGTGCGACCGCAGAACGCGAGCTCGAAGTCGTGGACCAGGCAGGCGCCGTTCAGCGCGACGGCCGCGAGCCGCTCGCGCTTCATCAGATCTACGATGAGGGGACCGAGGCCGACCTTGAGTGGGTGCGCCCCCATGCCGAGGACGACCGGTCGGCCGCGACGGATCGCGCGCGCGATGCGTTCGACGGCGGTGCGGAAGTCGCGTGCCGCGAGGATGTCGGGCAGACCGTCGACGAGCTGGCGGACCTTCAGGCCGGCACGGACCGGCCGGCCGAGCGACACGGCACGAACCAGACTCTGGCGCCGGTCGAGCGGGACGGTGCGGACGCGGCTCAGATCGAGGGGCGGGAATGCTTTGCGGGTCCCCCGCGTTCGCCGCCTCACGAAGCGTCCCCGAAGAGGCGCTGGTCGACGAGCTCGCAGATCACGTGGCCGATCAGGATGTGCGTCTCCTGGATGCGGGCGGAGAGGGTGCTCGCGGACACGCGAAGGGTGACATCGGCTGCGGCGGAGAGCGCGCCGCCGTCGCCGCCCGTGAGGGCGACCACCTTGAGCCCGGCATCGCGGGCCGCCTCGACCGCGCGCAGCACGTTCGGCGAGCGCCCGCTCGTCGAGATCGCGAGCGCGACATCGCCGCCGGCTCCGAGCGCACGCACCTGGCGCGCGAACACGTCGTCGAAGCCGTAATCGTTGCTGATGGCGGTGAGCGCCGAGGTGTCGGTGGTGAGGGCGATCGCGGGCAGGCCCTTTCGCTCCCGCATGAAGCGCCCCACGAGCTCCGCGGCGATGTGCTGCGCGTCGGCGGCACCGCCGCCATTGCCGAAGAGGAGGAGCTTCCGCCCGTCGCGGATCGCACCGGCGATCAGGTCGATCGCGTGCTCGAGGTCTTCGGCGCCCTCGGCGAGGAAGACGTCCCTCGCCTTCGCGCTCGCCTCGAAGATCGCGCGAATCGCCGCCTGCGTGGGCGTCGTGCGCGCCGTCGCCATCGCGCGCGGATCGTAGGCGTGGGGTCCGAGGCAGTCAAGGAAGCGCGGGCCGTTGCCAGCGAATGGATGCTGCGCTAGGACGGAGCCCGTCGCGGGCGTAATTCAGCGGTAGAATGCCAGCTTCCCAAGCTGGACGTCGCCGGTTCGACCCCGGTCGCCCGCTCTCTCTAAGGGCTGTGAGTCGTCAAGGCTTCTAGTTTAGGTCCTCGACGCAGCTGGCAGCGGCGATTTCTCAATCGCGGAAGCGTCGAGACGACGCGCAGTTGAGCATTGAGAAATACGAGATTGGCGAATCGGCGCGGCGGAAAGTTGCTACCGCTTCCGGCTGGCGCCTTCCGGCGAAGTCTTCGCCGGGCCGCTGCAGCGAATAGTTAGGTGGCCGGTCACTCGGACGCCGCAGCACGCGCGGCGTGCTCCTCGACATGGCGGCCTACTATCCGACCGGGACGTGAGCCGAGCCGGCTCAGTTCGTTCTTTCGCGGACCAGCGCTTCGAAGGCGGTCCTCGCGAAGTATCCGAACCATCCCACGATCCCGAGAAACTTCGCCCCATCCTCGAGGAGGATGCGCAGCTCCCCCAGCAGGAGCTCGAGTCGATCCTGGAGCGTGTCGGCCGCCAGCGATAGGGCGAAGAAGCCGAGCGCAAGAAAGAGGAGAGGATACTCCGTGCGTCGGATGTATCCTCGGGAGGCGAGCAGTCCGGCGACGATGACGACGCCATAGCTCGCATACGTGACCTTCTCGTGGATGTGGAGCTTGGGAAAGACGACCTCGTGAAGCAGGAAGAAGTCGTCCATCATCAAAACGGCGGTCAGCGCCCCCCAGAAGAGGAAGAACCGTCGGCTCTCCCGCGTCTGCCTCCGACCATCGAGCAATGCCCCCGAGAACAGGCAGATTGATGCCGTCGCACACCAGACGATGACGCCGATGTTCGAGACTAGTCCCGCATACCAGGGAACGCGGACGTGGTGCTCGAACTTCGCGACCGTCTGCACCTCCATCAGGAAGGTTCCCAACGCGATGCCGCTTCTGCGGGCGACGCCGACGACGACCGCGAGCACGCACAGTGCCGCCGCATAGAGAAGCGCGACGTGCCACCACGGAGGCCGTCGGGAGTCTCGTGTCAGGGCCGAGGCGGACACCGTTGGCGCTCTAGTGGGCGACGGACTCGACGACATCGCGCAAGATGCAGTCCATCACGTCCCAGCTGTACTGCTCGATCACTCGCTTCCGGGCGCGCCGCCCGAGATCCCGCGCCTCCTCCGGATGCGCGATCACGTGCTCCATCGCTGCCACCAGCGCGATGCGGTCGTGCGGCGGGACCAGGTAGCCGCACCCGTCGAGAATGGCCGGCATGTCCGAGACGGTAGACGAGATGATCGGGACGCCCATCGCCATAGCCTCGTAGATCTTGCTGGGAACGTATCCCTGCGCCCGCGGTTCCCCGCCCTGCGGCAGGGCCACGAGGTCGGCGGCCGCAAGCAGCTCCGGCATGCGGTCGAACGTTTGCGGGCCGAGCATGATGATGTTGTCACTCCCACGTTCGAACACGTCCCGCGTGTAGGAATGCGACGTGTCGCGGCCCACGAGCACCAGCCGCGCCTCCCGGTGCAGCGCACGGATCGCATCGACCACCTCCGCGACGCCTTTCTTGGGCTGCGGGTTGCCTGCGAAGAAGACGAGCATGACGTCCTCCGGCAGATTCCACTTCCGCCGGACCGCGGCACGGTCGAACCCCGCCGGGTCGAAGCGCGTGGGATCCGCGCCGTGCGGCAGGTAAACGCCCGCGTATCGGCGCTCGAGGAATCGGCACGCCACGGTCCGGGCATCGGCTACGCCGGTCAGACGGTCGAGGACGTAGCGGTACTTGAAGCTGTGGGCCTCCGACCACCCCTCCCCGACGAGCTTCCGCAGGATCTCGAGGGCGCGCCAGAACGGGCTCGGTTGCCTGTAGCAATCGAAGGTCTCCCACTCGTTCATGTCTAGGATGAGCGGCAGACGCCGGCGTCGCTTGGCGACGAGCCCGACGCCGAAGCTCATCATCGAGAGCCCGCAGGCCAGCACGACGTCGCCCGTGATGCGGCGCTCGACCTCCCGCATCGTTTCCACCAGACCGTTCTGCCGCACGACGAGGTAGGGGTAGTCGGCGAACCAGGAGATCACGGATTCGCCCTGCCGGAGGCAGCCGATTACCTCGACGTCGTAGTGCCGGGCGAGAATGGTCGACAACGTCCAGACGCGACCCGTCCCGTTCGAGGAGAGTCGAGGGGCGAGGACCGATATCTTCCGGCGGCGCGCGGCGATGCTACTGCGCTACGACGGCCGGAGCGGCGCCGTCAACCAAAATCGCGTTGCCGGCGTCCCACCCGACGGCCGTATCAAGACAAGAGGGCATCCGGGGGCACTCCGAACAGACGGAAGCCGCGCGATTCATAGATCGGCCCGCGTCTTCCGAACGGCTTCCCAAGCTGGACGTCGCCGGTTCGGCCGGTCGCCCGCTCTCTCGCGTCCCCTCACATGCGCAGGTGCCGGCTCAGATCCCCGATGAGATCGGACAGGATGAGCCTGTCGGCGAACCGCCACACGCCGTCCACGCGCTCGAACGCGTCGTGATAGCGGCCGGCGATGATCGCTTGCAGCGGAAAGTCCGGCAGGGCCTGAAAGACGGTGAAGTACGACCGTGCCTCGGCCCGGTCGGCGTCGCGCGGCTCGATCACCAGGTTCGTCACGACGTGGCGCGTGCAGGGGCGGCCGTCGTAGAGGATCACAGCGTCGTAGACGCGCCGGATCGCCGCCGAGCCGAAGAACGGCTCCGCGCGTGCCGGCACGCGCCACGTGGCATGCGCGAAGAGCGCAGCGACGCCGTCGAGGTCGCCGGCGTCGATGCGCTCGGCATACGTCATGATGAGCGCGCTGATCGCTTCCGCGTCCGACGGCACGCGCGCATCGTGCGACAGTTTGCGCCTGGGCCGCAAGCGCGGAGACGTCACCCGAGGCGTGTCTCGTAGCGATCCCAGCTCACCACCGTCTCCGGCGCCGGACGCGACACCGCGCCGAACTTTCCCGCCGGCCAGCCCACAGGGACGATGGCCGCGAGCGTGACCGTCGAGGGCAGGCCGAGGACGCGCTCGAACTCGCCGGGCACGAAGAAGTGCTGGGTCGTGAGCACCGCGCCGAGCCCGAGGGCGCGCGCGGCGAG
>Ga0111539_10013460_pt1 | contig 10225 bp, 4 predicted proteins | sample RhiMethybrSRZTD1_FD_79667 | JGI IMG/M metagenome (GOLD analysis project Ga0111539, IMG submission 79667) | Populus rhizosphere microbial communities from Tennessee, USA - Rhizosphere MetaG P. TD hybrid SRZTD1 (version 2) (version 2) | ecosystem: Host-associated > Plants > Roots > Rhizosphere >... | reverse complement strand
TGAATTCCCCCTGCGTCGCGTCCTTCGCGAGCGAGATGTCGCCGCTCGCGCCGGGGCGGATGGCGTACGCCGGCTTCTGCGGGTCCATGACGTAGCCGGACGAAACGTACAGAAGCCCGTGCTCGGCGTAGGGCGTGGGGATCGTGATGCTCGACATGCCTTTCAGCTGCCAGAGGAGCTTGCCATCGAGGTCGTAAGAGCGCACGCGCCCGCTCCCGGCTGTGACGATCTCGGTGCGCGATCCGTTCTCCCAGATGTACGGAGTGGCCCAGTTGCTCTTCTCGTCCCGATCGATCCGCCACACCTCGTTCCCCGTCTTCGCGTCGAGCGCGAGCAGGTAGGAGCTTTCCTCGTTGTCTTTCACGATGTAGAGCCGGCCTTTGTGGAGGGCCGGCGACGCTGCCGTGCCCCAGCCGTTGCGAGTCTTTCTCGCGTCGAGGCGCTTCGACCAGGAGGGCTTGCCGTCGAGAGTGAGCGCGTACACACCCAAGTTTCCGAAGAGCGCGTAGATGCGTTCCCCGTCAGTGACTGGCGTCTCGGATGCGTGGCTGTTTTTGATGTGGCGGGAGTCGTCCGGCTTTCCTTCGTGGACCGCCGCCTGCCAGCGGACTTTTCCGCTATTCGCGTCGAGGCTGATGACCTCCCAGCGGTGCGAGTGCGGGGAAGGTGACGGCCGGTCGCCCCCGAAGTAGAGCCCTTTTTTCGCGTCTTCCTCTTGGCCGGAGCTCACGGCGGTCGTCAGGAAGATGGCGTCGCCCCAGACGATCGGACAAGACCACCCGCGGCCGGGGATCGCCGTTTTCCACGCGACGTTCCGGTCGGTCGACCATTCATCCGGCAAGCCGGTCTCCTCCGAGACGCCACGCGCGCCCGGACCTCGGAACTGCGGCCAGTCCCCGGGTCCCGCCGTCGCGCCGCTCGAGCCTCCGCGCGGAGCGCTCGCTGCGATCAGAGCCGCGACGGCTACTGCCCGCGCCGCGAAGATACTCCGGCAAATCGTCGTGAAGAACGCTGACATCATCCCTCCATCGTTCAAGGCTGCTTTTGAAAACGGATCTGGAGCTCTCTCGAGCCCGCGGGGAGCAAGATATCGCCGGAGGCCTGGGGCTGCACGGCGGATCCATCCGCTTCGAACGATGCTTCGATGGAGCGAGGCCATCGAAGCGCATGGCCTCCGGGAGGATTCGACGTGCGCCCGATGCTCAATCCGACCACACCCGGCGCGCGGTGGGACAGTGTCAAAGCCAGGATGCCGTGGTGGGTCGGGAGCCCTTCTACGCGCAACGGTCGGGGCTCACGGAACCACTCCTCGGGAATTCCGGCCAGGAGCACGAGTCGATCTTCGTCCTCGAACACGACGCTGTCGCGCACGAGGAGGAACATTTCGGCTGTGGCCCAGCCGTGGGGCATGGCCACTGCAGAATTCCACGTCGTCCGCGCATGGCTCCACCCGCCGGGCCCACTCTTTCCTCCCTCGTCGAACGCGGACCAGCCTTTCAGCTGCGGGTGATCGAGGTGCGCGGCGATCGTGCCCGCCGCCGTGTCGCGCCGGCCAGCGAGGAGCGCCTGATGCGCTGTCGCGAGCGCGAAGTACCGCCAGCCCTGCGGAGGCTGCGGCCCCACGCGGCCGAACTGGTCGTGTGCTTTCCCCGCGTCGAGGGGATAGAGGCGGCAGGGCCAGAGCACCGAGTAGCTGCCGTACTGCCGGCCCAGGTCTTCCCCGAAGCGCGCGTCGTAGTCGCGCATCAGCTCGCTGGCGAGCTCGCTCCAGACTTTGGCGTCGTCGGCCTTGCCCGCGGCGCTGGCCAGCAGCGCGGCTTCGCGGAGGCCTGCGACGTCGAACGCGTCGGTGTACTCCGGATGGAAGCCATCGCACCGGCCGGGAGGCAGCTCTTTTCGCTCCGTTTCGCTCAGCTCGCTGCCGAAAGCCAGCCGTTCGGGCGCGATCCAGTGCGGCCCGGGAGTCGTCCGCAAGTAACGGATCATCGCGGCGATTTTCGCGGCCGCCGGGTAGACGCGCTCGATCCACTTCCGGTCGCGCGTGAAGCGCCAGTGCTCGCCGAGGATCCAGAGGATCTGTCCGGGGTTGTCGGCTTCGGGATCGACGCGCCCGCTGAAAGGGTGAGCGAGGAAGTGATCGATCGCGCGCGCCGCGAGCTCGGTTTTTCCGATTTTTTCGAGGACGTCGACGATGAAGACACCGTCACGATTGAAAACGTTGTAGTTCACGACGGCGACGTCCGGCGCGGACTCGTTGAGCAGGAGGCCGGTGTGCGCCGCCAGCGCGCGATAGCACTCCCGCCAGCGAGGATCGGGGACCTGGAGATCGCTCTTGCCCACGAACTCATTCCAGAAAGTTCTCGCCTGCGTGAAAAGGTCGTTGGCATGGATCTTCCGGAAGCTGTCGAGCCCGACGTCGAGCTGCTCCACGCCGCCCTCCGCGGGATTCGGCTCCGCCAGGTCGAGCTGCGCCCACTGGCTCGTGCCGTCCCATCGATGGCGCCACGCCCGCCGGCCCGGCAGGACGGGGCAGACGAACGAGGCGGTCCGCGAGTCGCCAGGCTCGATCGACAGGTCGACCCGGATCGCGCCGGAGCAGCTCCCGTCGTCGGACTTGGCTGCGAGAGCTGACGGCAGCTCTCCACGAAGCGCATGCGCAGCGATCGTGTCATCGGGCAGCACCCCCGCCGCGAAGGGGCGCTCCTCGGAAACGAGCGCGGTGCGGCCGTCGACCAGGAGAGCGTCGCCCCCTGGGCCGACTTCGAGCTGCCGCACGGGGCCGCCGGCGGGGCCCAGAGGACGCAGTGCGGCGTAGAGCGAGACCGTCGCGATCTTTCGCCCGCGGTTCTCGACCCGGACGCGAGCGCCGGCGACCTGGAATGCGCCGCGCGGAGTCGTCCGCGCCACCTGACACACTTGGGTGCGGACCCGGAAGTCCTCGAACGACCATTGGGACCACGGAGAGAGGACGCCGGAGTCGGGAAGGCCGTGCTTCACCACGGTGCCGTCGAACGTAGGGGCTCCGAGCTTCCCCGAGCTCGGATCCCAGATCCAAAAATAGACGCCGTAGGTCGCGAAGCCCGGCGAGAAGCAACCCTCCGCCTCGACGAAGGTCTTCAAGCTGTCGAGCGCGTCCGGAATTCCAATCGGGATGTGCGCCGCGCCGCGGGGATCGAGCCCCGCCGCTGTCTGCACGGCGCGCCCGGTGGACTCCGGCGCCGGCTTCTCCTCGGCAAGCAAGCGCCCTGGCGCGACTGCGAGCGCGGGCAGGAGGGCGGCGAGCGCGATGCCTCGCAGGCGCGGTACGGGGATCATCGCTTCGCCACCAGCTCTCGGATCCATTCTTCCACTGCCGCGGACGCCTCCGCGCTGGCCACTCGCACGGCGATCGGCGGCATCCGAAACACATCTCCGCGCCGCATCCGATCGAGCAGCGCTGAGCGCGCCGGGTCGCCGGGGACGACGACGCGCGCGCCGGCAGGGCCCGCGTCTCCGCCGAGCAGCGGGCCGTCGATCAGGCCCTGGCGCTCGAGCGGCGTGGCGAACCGCGCGTCGAATTGGCCGCGCGTGCCGCCGGGCCGATGGCACTGCGAGCAGTTCGCGTCGAGAAAGGACCGAACTCTGTCCTCGAGCGGCACGGCTGCGTCACCCACGGCGTGGAGGCGAGGCAGTTTCGCAACATCCACCGTCTCGAGGTCGCCGTCAACGAGCCCGAGGCGGCTCCAGGCGCGTAGTTGATTCTCGACTCCGCCGCCTGCGGCGGGCAGATCACGGTTGAGCTGGCGCGTGTTGACCCCGAGGACGAATCCTGCACCCACCGTGTGGCACGCCAGACAGTCGAGCGGGCCGGGGTAGAACCAGTCGAGGCTCTGCGAAGCCTCGCCATCCGGCCCTGACAGGTGATCGGTGCGGCTGCCCTCGAGCAGGTCGGCTTCGCAGCCGTCCGGCCTCCAGCGGTACGTCGCGCCGTACCCCGTGCCATCTCCGTTCGCGTAGAGGAGCCTCGTCTCGAGACGCCGAGCCTTTTCCGGCTGCGCCGCATCGAGCGTGATCTCGAAATGTTTCACGAGCAACGTGCCGGGTGGAAACTTCCACTCGCCTTCCGCGCTAAAGCCAGCTCGTGTGCCGCGCGGGAGCGCGATCCAGCGGCGCTTCCTGGCGCCATCGGACCAGAGCGGAGAATTGACCTCATACGGGACGACGCCGGGCGCCGGCGTGAGGTCCGCCATCGAGACGAATAAGCCGGTCTGTGAGAGAACGCGTGGCAAGAGGGAAGGATGCGGCGGCGCCCACGCCCCCGTCTGCGCCGCGAAGGCCGGCGCGCAAAGCTCGGGAGGTCCCGCGCCCGCGTCTTTCGAGCCCACGGCGGCCTGGCGCGCGCGGGGATCGAATCCGATCCGAACGAGGCTGCCCGTGCGCGGCTGGAATTTCTCGTCGCGTACCCAGGCGTTTCGCTCGAGCACATACAGCGCACCGTCGGCGCCGACTTGCAGGTCCACTGGACCCTTGAAGCCGCGAGCGAACATCCGCGGCCTCTCCGGCGCTGCGGGGTCCAGGTACTCGATCCAACCGCCGTCGTATTCCGCGAAGAAGTACTTTCCGCGTAGGGTCTCGGGGAAAAGCGGCACCCGGCAAGCATAGAACGCTCCGCCAGCGATTGATTTGCCCTCGCCACGGCCGTAAGCGTGAATTGGGTCGCGGAACCGCGGGTCCAGGCTCACGCCTTCGACGACCGGCCAGCCGTAGTTTCCGCCGCGGACGATTTCGTCGACCTCTTCCCACGCCGCTCCGCCCACGTCGTTCGCGAAAAGCCTTCCCGACGCCGGGTCGAACGCGAGAGCAAAAGGATTGCGAAGGCCAAGCGCCCAGATGGCGCGGTACTTCCCTGCGGCCTGCGCGAAAAAAGGATTGTCTTCCGGGATCGAGCCGTCAGGGCGGAGGCGCAGGATCTTGCCCTGCAGGGTGTCGAGAGACTGCGCTGGCGCTCCGGCAGTCTGCTCGCCGATGCCTGCGTAGAGCATTCCGTCGGGACCGAACCGAATCGCCCCGCCCTGGTGGCCGGCGGGGACCGAGCCGCCGAGCTTGCGCTGGTCATCGCCGTCGAGGAGGACGAGCTCGGAGCCGGCGACCGCGCGATTTCCTTCAAGCTTGAAGCGGCTGATCCGGTGGCGAGGGAAAGGCTCGCCCGGCACGTAATGCACGTAGAGAAAAGGACGCTCGGGAAACGCGGGGTCGATGGCCACGCCGAGGAGCCCGCGCTCCCAGAAAGCGTCGACCGCGACGGTCAGCACGGGCTCATCGACGAGGCCGTTGCGCTCGACGAGGCGGAGCGCGCCGGTCTGCTCGCACACGAAAATCCGGCCGTCGTGCGCGGCGCACATCGTCGTGGCGCCGGTCAGCCCTGAGGCAATACGCTCGACGGTGAAGCCGGCGGGAGCTTCTTGCGCGAAGGATCGCGCGGTGCTCGCCAGGGCAAGGAGGCAAATAACGCGGCCGAGCACGCGGAAGTATCGAACCTTTCTCATCGCGGAGACGACATTCTATCTCCGCGTTTGCGGACCTCAGCATCGCTCTCCTCGGTATCTCTCTCTTGGAGGACGAGTTGGCCGGCGGGCACGTTCGCAAGCTCGCTCTTGGCTCCGGACGGCCAGGTCACGACGATTTTCGCGGCGGCTTTCGCGGTGCCGAGGCCGATGAACACCCGGGGGTCGCACGCCGAGAGGTAGCTCCTCGCGCTCCCGGCGACGTAGACCTGCTTCCTTCCTTCGACCGTGGCTTCCACTCGGGCCCCGGGAGCATCGCGCGGGCTTTTTCTCCCGACGAGCTTCAACACTACGGCGCGATGGCCGAGCGGGTTCGTGTTGCGCAGGAACACGATGCCTCGGTCCAGAGTCAGCAGGGCGAGGTCGAGGTCCAGGTCGCCGTCGAAGTCCGCGGACGCCAGCGCCCGGCCGACGAAGCGCTCGGCGAAGGCCGGACCCGCGAACGCCGCGGCTTTCTCGAAGACGCCTTTGCCGGAGTTCTGGAAGTAATCGGGTTTCTGCGCGTAGAGGCGGCCTTGCGTCTCGTCCTCGCCGCCCACGACCTCTCCGAGGTGGCCGTTCGCCGTGACGATGTCGGCGTCGCCGTCCATGTCGGCGTCGACAAGCAGCGTGCCGAAACCCAGCGGCAGGAGCGTCTCCCCGAGATTCGCGGCGCGGCTCGACTCGATGAACTGGCCCCCGGGTCTCCCCAGGAAGAGCGAGTTGAGCTCTTTCGTGAAGTTCGTCACGTAGATGTCGAGCCGTCCATCGCCGTTGACGTCGGCGACGTCGACGCCCATGCCCGCCAGCGCGCGGCCTTCGGAGCTCAATGCCACGCCCGCGGCCTGTGCGACGTCCTCGAGCTCGCGTCCGCTCCGATTCCTCCACAGGAAGTTGGGGGTAGTGTCGTTGGCGACGAAGACATCGGTCCAGCCGTCCTCGTCGAAGTCGAGCACGGCGACGCCGAGCCCTTTGCCCGGAGGCTCGCCCGCGGGGCGGATTCCAGCGCGGCCGCCAATCTCGCGGAACGATCGGCCGTCCAGGTTCTCGTAGAGGAGGTCGGGCTCGCCCGGAAAAAGCGTCGGATGGCAGCTCACGGGCACGCCCTCTTCAGTGCAGCGGCGCGACGTGTGCACGTCGTAGCTCAGATAGCGCGCGACGTAGAGGTCGAGGTCCCCGTCCCGGTCGAGGTCGAACCACGCCGCGGACGTGTTGAATCCGGTCTCGACGAGCCCGGCCGACTCGGTCACGTCCTGGAAAGCGCCGTCGCCTCCGTTGCGGTAGAGCGTGTTGCGCCCGTAGTTCGTGACGAGGAGATCGGAGTCTCCGTCGTTGTCGTAGTCTCCCACGGCCGCGCCCATCCCGTAGCGGCGGTCTCCGACGCCGGCCGCGCGCGTCACGTCCTCCATTCCACCGCGACCGTTGTTCCGGTAGAGCCGGTCTTCCTCGTCGCCCGGTGCGTCGGCGTGGAGAGGATTCCCGTGCGCGTTGGGACAGAAGAGGTCGTAATCGCCGTCCTGATCGTAGTCGATCCACGCGAGCCCGCCGGTCATGGTCTCCACTACCAGCCGCTCCCCTGACGGACCCCCCACGACGCGGAACTTTTCTCCCGATTCCAGCGACGCCTCCTCGAAGAGGCATTCTGGCCTCCGGTCACAGCCCAGCGCAGCACCCGCCAGCAGCACGCCGAGAGCTCGGAGCGAACTCTTCGCTCGCGTCACGGGCCACTCTCGGCGCCGAGGAGCTTGCGGATGCCGGAGCGAGCGGCGGCCGCCTCGATGTTGGTGGGCTCGAGCGCCAGCAGCCCTTCCGTCGCGCGGAGCCGCGGCAGCGCCTCCTCGGGGAGCGAGAGCGTCGAAGCGAGGGCGCGCAGCTCTCTCGGACCCGGGCGGATTCCCGCGAGGTGGTAAGCAGCTTCTCGCGCTTTCCGCGCCGCGCCGGCCTCGCGATAGAGCGCTACCAGTCGGAGCCATCCGTCGGCAGCTTCGACACCCACTTTCGTCTCGATCTCGCGCAGGATCGCCGTGCGCTCCTCGTGGAGATTCCGGAGCCGCTCCGCGGTGGGGCCTGGGGAGGCGTACGCGGGGTCGAGGAAGAGGCGAGGATGGTCGAGGAGGTTCGAAGCATCGAAGTCTCCTGCTGCCGCGCCATCCCCATCCGGCCGGCGCGCGGAGAGCTGCAATTGGATGATGTCTTCCAGCGCCGCCGCCCACACGGCGCCGCCGGGGAAATCTTCGAAGCTCGCGCCGAGAAGCTTCCGGGCCTCCTCGAAGCCTCCCGCGAGGACCGCCGCCTCGGCGCGCATCAGGCGGGAGCCGGACCGACCCGCCTGTGCCGAATCCTCGCGGGCCGCTGCGGCGGGCTGGCCGATCTCGAGAAACGCGAGAGCGCGGAGCGCCGCGTTGCGCGAGCGGAGGTCGGCCAATCGATCCTCGGACAGCGCCGGCCCGGACTGCGCCGGGACAAAGGATGCGCTCGCCGAAGCCTGGAGGATCGCCGCGGCTTCCTCTTTGCGGCCGCGCAGCGCCACGACGCGTGCCGACGCGGCAGCGAGCAGCGCCTGGGGTGCCCGGGCCCGGGCCTCGGCGAGCCCGACCTCGGCCGCGGCCAGCGTCCCGATCAGCACCTGAATCCTGGCTTTCTCGACGTGCAGCTCAGCAAGAGACGAGCTTACGGCGATCGCCTCCTGGATGCGCGCCAGCGCGTCCGCGGTCCGATCCACCTCGAGCGCCGCGAGCGCTTGGTAATAGCGGACCGAGGCGACGAGCCCGGCCGCTCTCGCCTGGGAGGCAAGGTCGTTGTACCGCTCGCGCTGCTGGAGCTGGCGCCGCCGCCGCTCGATCGACGTTGCTCCGTCGGCGCGCGCGGCGCGCGCTGCACGCGCCACCTCGAGCAGAAAGTCAGGCCGCTCGAGGTCGCGGGGGAGCTCGTCGAGGAGCACATTCGCCGCTTCGGCGGGGCGGCCCATTTCGCACAGCGCTCGCGCAGCCCGCACGCGCAGGAGCTCGCGTGGGCTCTGCGCGCGCGACAGATCGGAGAGCCGCGGCGTCTCAGGAAAGGGGTTCGCTGCTAGGAGGCGAGAAAGGCGAGGCCAGGCTTCCTCGGTGCGGTGCAGGTCGAGCAGGGCCATCGCCGCGCACAGCTCGACTGCCGGATCGACTTTTTCGACGAGGAGCGGCTCGAGGAGGCGCAGCGACTCCTCGGGACGCTCGAGCAGGAGCAGTGTGCGGCCCAGAACTTCCCTGGCGTGAGAGGAGTCTGCATTCCCTGCGAGCGCGGCCCGCGCGCTGCCTTCGGCCTCGGACAATCGTCCGGCGCGCAGGAGGACGTCCGCCCACTGCGCTTGCAGATCGGAGCGCTCGAGCCGGAGCGAGCGTAGCCGCGCATCACGATCCTCCGCGAGAATGCCGCGAAAGAGCGCCTCGGTCCGGGGGTCGACGAAGCCTTGCTGGGCTGCCGCGTCAGCGCGCGCCATGGCCTCAATCACTTCGAGCTGCAGCTCGCCGGGCCAGCGCGTCAGGGCTTTCTGAGCCACCGCGACGCAATCCGCCCCTCGCCCCGAGAGCCGCAGCGCGAGCGCGAAGTTATAGACGTACGCCACAATGTCGCGCGACTCTGGGCCCCACGCCCGCGCCAGCCCATCGATTAACGATGGGAAAAGCTGCGCGGCCGCTGCGAAATCGCGCGCCGCGAGCGCCTGCTCGATCTGGCGATACGGCGCCCGCATTTCATCGGGAACGGGCCGCAGCAGCATCTGCGGCGTGGCGGCGGAGCGCGGAGCTTGTCCCGCGCCGCGAGCGGATGCCTGCGACGCCGCGGGAGGTGGCGGCGTCGGGCCGCAGGAGACGAGGACTTCCACGCCTCCGCCGGCGGCAAAAACGGCGGAGAGTCCCAGTAAAGCTCGATGGAACGAGCGTGCACCCATGCCTGTCTCACCCAAGGAGAGGTCGCGGCTGAATCTCGCGCGTCCGTGCGCCCTGTGTCAAGAGGGTGCCGCCGAAAAGAGGGTGCCGTCGAAAAAGTCGGCGATGGCGCGGGTGGCAGCTCGCTCGAGACGGCGGAGATGAGCTGCACGCCGCGCTGCCTGGAGCTTCCCCAGGGGCTTCTCGACGTGCAGAATGCGGTCCGGAGAGCCTTCATGCTACAGAATCAACCTTTCGCTCGATGCCCCCTCCGAGTCCGCCCCCGACGAGGATCGCTCGCCGCGCTTTTCGCGATCGTTTTCGCTGGAGCGGCGTCTTCGGCCTCTCCGGAGGACGCGCCGCAGTGGGGCCGGGCCTGGTCGCGAAATCAAATTTCGCTCGAGACCGGGTTGCCGTCGGATTTCGACCCGAAGTCCGGCCGCAACGTCTTCTGGAGTGCGCCCCTCGGCACCGAGGCGCACTCGACGCCCGTCGTCGCGCGGGGCCGGGTCTACATCGGCACGAATAACGAGCGGCCGCGCGACCCGAAACACGAGGGAGATCGAGGCGTCCTCTTCTGCCTCGACGCGCCGACCGGCCGCCTCATCTGGCAGCTCGTCGTGCCGAAGCGGAGCGAGGATCCTTATTTCGACTGGCCGAAGAGCGGCATGTCTTCCCCTGCGACGGTGGAGGGTGATCGCGTCTATGTCGTCAGCAACCGCGGCGAGGTCCTCTGCCTCGACGCGGCGGGCCTCGCCGACGGAAACTCGGGCCCATTCCTCGACGAGGGGCGGCACATGA
>Ga0111539_10013456_pt1 | contig 10227 bp, 11 predicted proteins | sample RhiMethybrSRZTD1_FD_79667 | JGI IMG/M metagenome (GOLD analysis project Ga0111539, IMG submission 79667) | Populus rhizosphere microbial communities from Tennessee, USA - Rhizosphere MetaG P. TD hybrid SRZTD1 (version 2) (version 2) | ecosystem: Host-associated > Plants > Roots > Rhizosphere >... | reverse complement strand
GCGACGGGGCATTGAAGCCGCTCAGCTTGCGGACGAACTGCACCGACGCCGCGCGGATCTCTTCCTCCGTCGCCGGCGGTGCGAAGTTGAACAGCGTTTTGATGTTTCTGCACATGGCGGCCAAGCCTATCAGGTCGCCGCCATGGCTTCGACCTCGAGCTTCCAGCGCGGGTCCAGCAGCTGACAGCAAATCACGGTCAACGACGGTGCGTGCGTGCCCAGGTACTTGGCGCGCATGCGCACGTTGGCCTCGTCGTACTTCGGATCGGCCAGATAGAACCGCAGCTGCACGAGGTTTTCGATCGTCATGCCGGCGGCGCGCAGCAGCGCCTGGATGTGGCCCCAGATGATCTCCGCCTGTTCTTCGAACGATTCCGGCATCGTGCGGCCGTCCTGCAGATAACCGTTGAGACCGCTGATGATCAGCAGGCGCGAGTCGCCGCGGATCTCCGTGGCATGCGTGTAGCAGCGATAACGCGGAAACAGCTCCGGTGGGTTGTGCTGGACGATCGGCATGTTCGAATTCCTCAGTGAGACGCGTTGAACCAGTCCGCGATCGAGCGGCGCACTTCGTCGGCGTGGGCCGAGTCGGCCCAGCCGTGCGACAGCCCCTCGACGAGCGCCAGGTGCAAGCGCGGCTCGTCGCGAGGACTCATATATAAGGGCTCCAGCGCATCCCGGAGCGCCACCGCGTCCCGCGACGCCAGCATCGCATCGTCATTTCCCTGCAGGATCAGCAGGGCGGGGTGATTGCGCGCGATGTCTACTGCGCGCTGGACCGCATCGGTGCGGAGCGCCAAGTCGCGCGTGTAGCCGGACCACTGGTACTCCTGCTTCGTCGCACGCTCGTACGCTTGCACCGATGCAGTCAGACCCGTGGATGCATTGACCACGACTGCAGTCTCGATCGGCGTCTTGCCTTCGGCGAGCGCGAGCAACACCGCAGCTCCGCCCGCGGAGAAGCCGAACAGACCGATCTTCTGGCCCGCGCGCAGGCAACCAAAGTGTTGGAGCGCTGCCATGACTTCCGGAAGCTCCTGAGCGGCGCCGACGACGACGGGCTCGAATACCAGACGGCCGAGATCTTCATTTTGTCGCCGGACCATGTCTTCGCGACCGCCGGCGGGCTGCCGCGCGCCGAACAGCGGCAAACCGAGGTAGACCTTGAGGGCAGGCACATCATCGAGTGGCAGCGCTTCCATCAGCGCTCGCTCGCTTGCCGGTGGACCGAACCCGTGCCAGAGCAGGATGGGCGGCTTGGATATAGTCGGCGGGGCGCGCACCAGCGCTGGCGCCTGGGCCAGCCGCGTTTCGAGCGTTGCGACTGCCTGTCTGGAGCCATTGCCAGCGAGGCAGAAGCTCTCAATGGGCGAATCGTGTTGAGTCGCGCCGTACGAACTGCCGGCAGCACCCAAGCACAGCGCGAGGGCCAGCGCCCGGTGCGGAACAATCGACGGATTGCGCAGGTTGTTCATGCAGGATTCCGTTGCAGGGACCTCGAGATGCGCCCGCGTTCAATTCTGGTCGCTTTGCCGCTGCTGATGCTTTATCAGTTGAGCTCGGCGCAGCAAACACCGTCGCCGCAGAACCAGCCGCCGCGCGGCACGGCTTCCTTCGAGCCGCCGCCCTCGCTCGCCGAGGACGCGCCGCTGACCGCGCAGACGTTCGTCATTCGCGCGACGATCGTCAACATGATGGCGATCGACCTGGCAGATCTGGCGCTGAGCAGCTCGCACGATGCGGGGCTGCAAGCTTACGCGCGCAAGATGCGTGACGAACACTGGCGGGCTCAGGAAAAGCTGCGTGGCGTCGCCGGCGAGGCAAAGATCGCAATGCCTGCGATGGCCGACAAGAAGCACCAGGATCTGAAGGATGCGCTCAAGCGCACGCCGGCCGACGAGTTCGATGCTGCTTACGTCAAGGCAATCGTTGCGGGTCACGACGAGGCGGTCGCGCTGTTCGATGCCGCTGCCAACTCGAAGGCGAGCGCCTTGCCGCAGCCGTTCCAGCGCTACGCGGCCGAGATGCTGCCGATCATTCGCAGTCATCGGGATGCGGCCTACGCGCTCCAGTCCCGGCACGGCGCGTAGAAAACGAGCGTTTGTCATCGGCGGCGGTCGAGCAAACACCAGGCGAACAGCAGCGCGAGCAGGATGTCACCGACCATTGCGAGTACGCCGCCGGCCGCCACGGCGCCGTTGAGCCAGAGCACGACGACCATCAGGAATGCAGCTGCTTTGCCGATCGCACCGAACGCGACCAAAGGTCGATTGATGGTCGGTTGCATTGCCAGCCAGGCGTAAGCGCCGGCGAACAGCAGCACGAACAACGCCGTCATGGCGCGGTAGATGACCGGCGCGTCGGCCGGCAGACCCGCGAACTGACCGAGCGACGAGCCGGGGAACGCAAAGGGTGCGGCGCCGGCGAGATTGAAAAAAGCAGCGGTCCATAACGCGGGGCGCAGTACGTGTTCGCGGCTCATATGCCTAGAATACACGCAGAATGAACGTGCAACGGCTGTGGCGAGCGGTCGCGCTCGGTCCGCTCGAGCGGCGACTGTTCTGGATCGTCGTCGCGGGACTGCTGCCGCTGATCCTGCTCGCGTTCGCGACGCTGCTGTACAACGCTCAAGCCCAGCGCCGTCAGCAGATCCAGGCCGCCGAGAACACGATGCGCTCGGTGATGGCGGCAGTGGACGCGGAGTTGCGCAGCTCGCTCGCTTCGCTGGACGCGCTGGCGGCGAGCCCGCGGCTGCAGGCACGCGATTTCACCGGCTTCTACGCCGAAGCGCGCGCCTTGCTCGAACGGCGTCCCTCGTGGGCGAACATTGTTCTGTCCGATCCGAGCTCGCAGCACATCGTCAACGTGCGCTTGCCTATGGGTGAGCCACTGCCGCGCTCGATCGATCCCGGTGCAGTCGAAGCGACGGTACGCGCCGGTGTGCCGGGAGTGGGCAACCTGATCTGGAGCCCGGTGTTGAACATGTACGTCTTCGCCGTGCGGCTGCCGATTCGCGAAGGCGACAGGATTCCGTATGTGCTGACGGCAGTGATGCGGCCGGAAGGAGTGCTGGAGATCGTCAAGCGTCACGTCCTGCCCGAGGGCGCAACAGTCGCCGTGCTCGACGGGCACAAGACTGTCGTCGCCCGCACGCGCAACCAGGCGCAGTGGGTGGGCAAGCCGCCGTCCGCCAGTTTCCTGGAGATGCTCGAGCGAGGTGACAACAGCGCGGTGACGACGACGCTCGAAGGCGTGAGCGTCTACACGGTCTATCACCGATCGACCGAAACGGGCTGGGCGGCGGCCATCGGCATTCCGACCGCCATCGTCGACGCGCCAGTCCTTCGGTCTTATACGGTCCTCGGCGGTTCGGTTCTCGCCTCCGTCATCCTGGGTCTGGGTGCGGCGCTCTTCACCGGACGTACTGTTACCGGACCGATGCGCAAACTGGAACGCGCCGCCGCTGCCGTCGCGCGCGGCGAGGCGCCGATGTTGCAGGAGACGGACCTGCCGGAAATTCGCCAGGCGATGCTGGCGCTGCTCGCCGCACACATCGAACGCGACAAGTTGCTACACAGCGAACGGCAAGCGCGCTTGCTCGAACAGAACGCGCGACTTGCGGCCGAGCTGGCGAACAAGACGAAGGACGAATTCCTGGCGATGCTCGGCCACGAGCTGCGCAATCCGCTCGCGGCGATCGCTACCGCTGCGCAAGTGCTCGATCAGTCGGAGCACAGCCAGCGCAAGGATGTCGAGCAGCATGCGAAAGCGATCATTCGTCGCCAGGTGCGGCATCTCGGCAAGCTGACCGACGATCTGCTGGATGCGGCGCGCGTCATGATGGGCAAGATCGTGCTCGACCGTCGTCCGGTGGACCTTGCTCAGGTCGTGAGCAATACGGTCGACACTTTGCGCAACACGGGCCAGCTGCAGCGGCACGAGTGTTTCGCCAACCTCGAATCGGTGTGGGTGAACGTCGATCCGACGCGCCTCGACCAGGTGCTCGCCAACCTGCTGACCAATGCGATCAAGTACACGCCGTCGCCGGGGCGGATCGAGGTCTCACTGCGGCGCGAGCAGGGCGAGGCGGTCTTCAGCGTGCGCGATTCGGGCCTCGGTCTGGAAGCGGAGCTGCTGCCGCGCATCTTCGATCTGTTCGTGCAGGGCAAGCGCGGTCTCGATCGATCCCAGGGCGGGCTCGGCATCGGCCTGACGCTGGTGCGGCGAATCGCGGAGTTGCACGGCGGCCACGTCGAAGCACGCAGCGATGGCGCCGGCAAAGGCAGCGAGTTCATCGTTCGGCTGCCAGCCGTCGATACGCCTGCCGAAGTTGCGGCGCCCGCGCAGTCGTCACGCAACTCGACGCGGCGGCGAATTGCGGTGATCGAGGACAACGACGATGTCCGGGCCAGCCTGCGCGTCCTGCTGGAGCTGGACGGGCACGACGTCGTGGAAGCAAGAGACGGCTTGCAGGGCGTCGACACGATCCTGCGCGAGAACGCCGACATCGCGCTGGTCGACATCGGCTTGCCGAGTCTCGACGGTTACGGGGTCGCGCGCGCCGTGCGTTCGCGCGCGCAACGTCCCATTCTGCTCGTTGCGATCACCGGCTACGGCAGTCAGGGAGATGCGGAGCGCGGCTCGCAAGCAGGGTTCGACGCGTACATGGTCAAACCGGTCGACGCGGTGCTGCTTGCCGAGTTGATCGCCCGCGTTAGATGACGGGATCTCCCGGGCACCACATCCGCGGCGGCACGGTTTGCACTGTCTCCGCAGCGATGCCGCGCAATGTTGCCTGCACCGCTGTGCTGACTGGGAATTGCGGCAGCGGCGGCAGATCGAGCGGCGACAGGCCGGTGATCGTCGCGTACAACACCAACGCCGCGAGGAATGCACCGGCCGGCGCAGAGTGATTGCCGTCCGACGCGTGCAAGGTGAGTGTTGGGTCGCGCGCAAGCGCTAGATCGAACGCCTGCGGAATCGGCGGAACACAGGCCGGCGCAGCCTGCGCGATCGAGACATGCAGGTCGAAGATCCGCTGCGTTTCATCGATACCGCGGCGCGGCCATTCCGGAAACATGATCGGCACCGCGTGCTGAGCGCGGCTCAGGCGCACCAGCTCCTTGGCTTCCTCCGTCGAGTATTGGAACTGACCGCTTTCGCTGTACTTCTGTGCTTGCAGGATCACGGCGCTCCACTGCTGGCTGCGCAAAAGAGTGAGCGAGGGTGCATCGTTGAGCCGTTCGTCGAGGAACATCCAGCCCGGCGCTTCGACCGAGGCAACGCTCTTGCCGGGACGACCGGCGCGCACCATGTCCGCAACCATCCTGGTGAGATCGTTGACCGACGTGTGGCTGTTGCCCATGAACAGCAGCGAGATATCAGCAGTGACAGGCGGCGGTCCTGAAGTCGCGCCGCCGTGCGGCGTGTCTCCGCCGCCGCCGCCGCAAGCAGTGAGCAGCAGCACGAGCGCAGTGAGCCAGGCTCTGGCGATCATCGTGCCTCCGGCAGGGGCGGGTTGCGCGGCGGCACCGGCGAAGAAACGATCAGCGAGCTCGTCGTATTCCCGTGCATCAGGAAGCGGTCGAGCAAGCCTTCGAGCCGCTGCACGTCGGGCGCGAGCACCTTCATCATCAGGCAATCCTCGCCCGTGACGCGATGACACTCGACGACCTCGGGCGTGCTCTGCGCCAGCTTGATGATCTTCGCGAGCCCACCCGGCATCGGGCGCACGCGTACGTAGGCGCTCACGCCGAGGCCCAGCGCTTGCGGATCGACTTCGAGCCACTCGCGCCTGATCACGCCGGCCTCCTTGAGCCGCAGCACGCGTTCGTTCACCGCGGGCGCGGACATGTCGACGCGCCGCGCGAGCTCGCGAATAGTGAGCCCCGGGTGCGTCGTCATCTGTCGGAGAATTTCCAGGTTGGTCGCGTCCAGGGCCGCACTTGCCGTTTGCGAGGCGAGCGGCGTCGTTTTCTTTCGTTTGGAAGGAATAGGATACTCCCCAACTGGCATTCGCTATTCGCAGACCAGCGAATTGCGAGCATCATGCTCGCCATCCCTTTCCGCAGCAACAGGCAGGCCGCATGCAAGCCACTGCTCAGACTCCGCGCGAGGCGTTCGCGATCACCGACGCGGTCACGTATCTGAATTCGGCGAGCCTCGGTCCGCGGCTGCGCGCCGTCGACGCTGCCGGACACGCCGCCGTGGCCAGGATGGCAGAGCCTTGGAATATTCGCTCGGCCGATTGGTTCGCCGATGCCCGCGCCTTGCGGGCGTTGTTCGCCTCGCTGATCGGGGCGCCGGCCGATTGTGTCGCCCTTGTGCCGTCGGTGAGTTATGGCATCGCAGTTGCTGCCCGCAATGTGCCGGTCGCCGCCGGCGACAACATCGTCGTCATCGATCAGGAGTATCCATCGAACTACTACAGCTGGCAGCGCCTCGCCCGCGAACGCGGCGCGGAGATTCGCTCGGCAGCGGCGCGCGGCGGCACCCTCACCGATGCAATCGTGGCGAGCATCGACCGGCGCACCGCAGTCGTCGCAGTCGCCAACTGTCATTGGACGAACGGTGCGATGGTCGATCTCGTTCGCGTCGGCGCGGCTGCGCGGCGTCACGATGCTGCGCTGGTTGTGGATGCGAGCCAGTCGCTCGGCGTCTATCCGCTCGACCTCGCCGAAGTGCGCCCGGATTTCCTCGTTACCGTCGGCTACAAGTGGCTGCTCGGCCCGTACGGTCTCGGCTATCTCTACGTCGCGGACCGCTGGCACGAGCAGGGCGAGCCGCTCGAAGAGTCGTGGCTCAATCGCGCCGGCGGCGACAACTTCGCCGCGTTGGTCGACTACACAGATGCGTATCAGCCGGGCGCTCAGCGCTTCAACCTGGGTGAATCGGCGCAGTTCTATCTGTTACCGATGGCGCTCGCTGCGTTGATGCAGATTGCACAGTGGACGCCAGCGCGGATTCAGCAGCAGCTGAGCGAATGGACGGGCGAGTTGTCGTCGCGAGCAGCGTCTCTCGGTCTCGAGTCGTTGACGCGCGAGCAGCGCGTCGGTCACATGATCGGACTCACGGCGCGGGGCTCATTGCCGCCGGGTGTGGTCGACGGGCTCGCCGCGCGTCATGTATATGTAGGCGCCCGTGGCAACAACATTCGCGTCTCGCCGCATCTGCACAGCACGGCGGCGGATCTCGAACGGCTGGTCGCGGCTTTGCAGGAGCTTCTCGCATGAGTGAACTTCCGGATCTGTATCCGCCGATCGAGCCGTACGAAACCGGCGTGCTCGAAGTGTCGGGCGGTCATCGCCTCGTCTATGAGCTGTGCGGCAATCCGTCCGGCCGACCGGTGGTATTCCTGCATGGCGGCCCCGGCGCCGGCTGCAACCCGACGCATCGGCGATTCTTCGATCCCGCCACCTACAGGATCGTGTTGTTCGATCAGCGCGGCGCCGGGCGTTCCACGCCGATCGCGAGCGTGCACGAGAACACCACTCAGCATCTCGTCAGCGACATCGAGACGCTGCGTCGTCACCTGCGCATCGATCGCTGGCTGGTGTTCGGCGGGTCGTGGGGCTCGACGCTGGCGCTTGCTTACGCGGCGACTCATCCCGAAGTGTGTCGTGCACTGGTACTGCGCGGGATCTGGTTGTGCCGGCAGATCGACCTCGACTGGTGGTTCGGCCCGATTCGCCTGATCTATCCCGAATACTGGCAGGCGTTCGTCGCGCCGATCCCCGAGGCGGAGCGTCACGATCTGCTCGGTGCTTATCTGCGCCGACTGCTGGATCCGGATCCCGCGGTGCACATGCCGGCGGCAATCACCTGGGATAGATATGAGACGAGCTGTGCGACGCTGTTGCCGCCGGCTAGCGAGCCGCTACGCGCCAACATGCTTTCGATGCCGCGTCTCGAAGCGCACTACATGCATCACCGCTGCTTCTTGCGCGACAACGAGCTGATCGATTCCGTGCCGCGCTTCCGGCATGTGCCCGGTGTCATCGTGCACGGTCGCTACGACATGTTGTGCCCAACGGAAGGTGCGCTCGCGCTTGCGAAGGCGTGGCCTGAAGCACAGCTGCATATCGTCCCGGATGCCGGACACGCGGCGACCGAACCCGGTATCCGGCGTCAGCTCGTCGCGGCGACCGATCGGTTCCGCGGCCTCAAGGACTGAAGCCACGCTGCAAGATTCCAGCCGCAACCAGTGAGTCGATCACCGGGCCGTCGTGGCCGGGCACGATGTGGATCGCTGGCTGTGTTTCGTGCAACCGCTTCAGCGCGGCAAGTTCGCCGAAGACGGCGCGCCGATCCTCTTTGAGGAACAGCATCGTCATGAGCCGCGCGCGTTCGCGTTGCAGCTCGATGTTGCGGGAGTGCCAGGCGACGTCGCCGATCAGCAGCAGCTCGGCGCCACTCGCAGTCTGCACGTACACCATCTGGCTCCCGGGCGTGTGACCGGGCGCCTTGATCAGCACGACCCCGGGAGCGATCGCCTGGTACTGGTCGTACACGAGCGGCTGATAGCCGTCGAGCGCGTGCTCTGGAAACTTCGCCGGCAGGCTGCGCTCGGGTTCCGCGAGCTGCTCACGGGTCAGTCGCGCCTTCGGCAGCACAGCCTTGAGATCGCTGTGTGCAATCAGTCCGCCGATGTGATCCATGTGCTCGTGGGTGATCACGATTTGCGCAGCCGTGGACATCGCGGCCTGTACGCGTGCGAACGCAGCGTCATCGAAGCTCGAGAGCTGGCTGCCGCCCATCGACTGTTCGAGCGCGGTATCGACGATGAGCGTGCTGTCCGGATAGATCAGCCGATAGGAGTACACCGGGAGCGGCACACTGTTCCAGCCGTCGCCCGCGACCACGCCGGTAGCAGGGAACGTGAACACCGCGACTTGCTCGACTTCGATCGCGCTCGGCTTGTCGCCGGGAACTGTAGCGAGCGCAGCCCGCACACGATCGATATCGAGCGCATAGGACGCGTCGCCGGGAGCATGACTGTCGACGAACAGCCAGTAGTAGGCCGCGCCGGCCAGCACCAGCAGCACGCCGAGAATGAGGAGAATCCTGCGAGGCCAGACTGACATCGCGCGGATTCTAATCCGCGATGCGACCCCAGATCGAGCGGATCAGCTCCGGCAGCTCGCTCGCCTCGAACGGCAGCGGAATGACCTCCGCAGCGCCAGCCGCCTGCAAGCGCCGCAGCTCCGCGGGCGACGGACCTGCCGCCACGAACACGACCGGCGTGTGATGGCCCAGCTCCATCGCGCGCAGGCATTCGAGCGTCTGCACGCCGTCCATGCGCGGCATGGCCGCGTCCATCAGGATGAGGTCCGGGCGCAGCTGGCCGACGATGATCAGCGCTTCGAATCCCGAAGTGCAGGTGACGACCGAGAAGTCCTCCTGCCCGGCCAGCGCCGTGCGGACCAGCTCGCGCATGGAGGCATCATCGTCGACGTACAGGATCCGGCTGAGGGGTTTCGCTAAAACCATACTTGGCTTGAAAGGCGCAGCATCCGCTGCCATGAGCGGATTTATCGGCGCGTCGCCGGGCCGGCTGGAGCCTGCGTAGGCGCGGTTCAGGTAAAAACTGACCCGTACCGGTTTTCACCAACGTGCATGGGTCACGGTTCTGCCTGCGTGCTGCACGTTTTTGTAGAATCCATCGCAGCAGCCACCTATCGCAATCGAACAAGAGGGCATCCCGATGGCAGTCACACGCAGAACCTTCGTCGGCACTTCCCTGGCGACCGGCGCGATGCTCGCGGCGGGCAGGGCCGCCGCAGCCTCGGGTCGCGCCGCGATCTACCAGCAGATCGAGCAGCGGCACGACGAAGCCGTGCAGCGGCTGCAGGAGTGGATCCGTCAGCCGTCGATTGCCGCCGAGAACCGCGGCGTGACCGAAGGGTGCGACCTGACGATGCGCATGCTGCGTGACGCAGGTTTTCAGCATGTCGAGCAGCGGCCGACCGACGGCCAGCCCGGCATCTTCGCGACGCTGGACGCGGGTGCGCGGCGGACGTTCGGGCTCTACTTCATGTACGACGTGAAGCAGGCGAATCCGGCGGAGTGGTCGTCGCCGCCGTGGGAAGCGCAGCTCGTCGATCTGCCGAATCTCGGCAAAGTGGTGATGGGTCGCGGCGCTGTGAACCAGAAAGGTCCGCAGTCGGCCTTCATCGCAGCCTTGCATGCGATCCGCGCTGCTGGCCGCAAGCTCCCGGTGAACCTGGT
>Ga0111539_10013454_pt1 | contig 10228 bp, 6 predicted proteins | sample RhiMethybrSRZTD1_FD_79667 | JGI IMG/M metagenome (GOLD analysis project Ga0111539, IMG submission 79667) | Populus rhizosphere microbial communities from Tennessee, USA - Rhizosphere MetaG P. TD hybrid SRZTD1 (version 2) (version 2) | ecosystem: Host-associated > Plants > Roots > Rhizosphere >... | reverse complement strand
GCGGCCGGTGGGCTTGTGGACGAGGTACAGGAACATCGCCTGGCAGTGGAGCGCGAACGGCACCGCCGCCCGCGCCCGGGTGGCGCGCAGCCAGACGATCAGCCCGACGCCCAGGAAGGTGAGGGCGACGATGGCGAGGTACCAGTCCACCGCGTCGCCGCCGCCGACCCAGAGGGGGCGGACCGGGCAATCCACCGTCTCGCCGTTGCGATCGACGCGGAACGACAGCGTCCCGTCCCGCTCCACGTCGTCCACCGCGCGTTCCGCCTCGATCGCCATGCGCGCCGGCCGGTCGTCGATCTCGAGGAGCCGGTCGCCCGGCCGCAGGCCGCCGCGCCAGCCCGGCTCGCGCGGCACCACCCAGTCGGCGACGGCGCCCCGCGGCGTGTCGATCCATTCGACGCCGATCTCCGGCTCGAGACGGGTGAGACGGGACGTGAAGGAGTGGACGCCCCAGGCGAGCAGGAGCACGGTGACGGCGAGGGCGATGGTGCGGCGCAGGCGCAAAGGGGATCCCGGCTTCAGAAAGCCAAGCCGACTCCGCCGGTCAGCCACCGAGGTTGCCCCGTCATCCACGGCCCTCCGTCCAATTTCCCGAATCGAACGACCGGAGAAGGCGCGCAAGCGGCGCCCGGAAAAGCGGCTTACTCTAATTGAAGCAAGAATTTGAGTCAATCACGGCGGGGTCCGGAGGGGGGCAGGAAGGGCTCCAGCGGACAGCCGCGGCAATCCGGAATCCGGGATCGGCAGCGCTCCTTGGCGAGCCGCACGATGAGGGCATGGTACTCGTTGTAGAGGGGCACGTCGGCGGGGAGCGCCGTCTCGAAGCGGCGGCGCAGATCTTCATACGACTCACGCGGATGCAGATGCCCGTGGCGGTGGAGGATGCGGCGGGTATAGGCGTCGATGACGAAGACCGGTCGGCGGCCCGCATACAAAATGATGGAGTCCGCGGTCTCGGGGCCGACCCCCTTGAGCCCCAGGAGTCGTTCGCGGAGCACGGGGAGCGGCAGGGAGAAGAGCCGGCCGAGGCGGTTTTCGTGCTCGCCGGCGAGGAAGTCCAGGAAGGCATGCAGCCGCGCCGCTTTCTGATTGAAGTAGCCGGTCGATCGGATGAGCGGTGCTATCGCCGCCGGCCCCGCCCGATGCATCCGCCCCGGGTGCAGGAGCCCCGCCCGCCGGAGATTCCGCAGGCCCTTCAGGACGTTCGACCAGGCGGTGTTCTGCGTCAGGAAGGCGCCGACGACCACCTCGAAGCGGCTCCGTCCCGGCCACCATCCCTGCGGTCCGTAGCCGCGCAGGAGCGCGCGGTACCAGGCGCGCAGCGGGGCACGCTCGCGGGGCGGCCGCTCCGCCGGCATCGAAGACCTCAGAAGCGGGCGCGGATCTGGACGAGGAAGTGCAGGTCGGTCCACCCCTCGGCCGCGCTTCCGGGCAGGACGATCTCGAACGAGCGGGGCTCGAGCGGCCCCACCAGGAACACCTCGGTCTTCTGGATGGCGTGCGACGCGGCGGCCCCGCTCGCGCCGACCGTCGCCACCTCTCCGTCGACGCGCACCTCGATCTGCAGCTTGCCGGCAACGGTGACGACGGGGGACAGCGTGAGATCGAGACGCTCGCGCCGGTAACGCGCCTGCTCGTCGTCGCCGCCGGCCGCGGCGAGCGTCGTGTGGTCGCTCACCGTGGCCGACACCTCGCGGCCGAGCAGCGCCACCAGCCGCTGGTCGCCGATGATCGACGGCGCCTCCCCTTCCACCCGCCGCTCGACCTCGAGATCGATCGCGATCATCTCGTGCCGGTCGTCCTCGTCGTGGCGGGCCTCGCCGCAGCGCACCCGGAACGCCACCTTGTTGCCGGTCTTCGGCGACACGTACGCGTCCACCAGCCGCTCCTCGCCGTCCGCCAGCGCGAAGGTGGACGAGACGCTGCCGAGCGGGCGCGCCGCGGCGCCCGCGGGCGCGGCGCCGGCGGCGTGCGTCTTTGCCGGCTTCGCGGCCGCGGCGCGCGTCTCGATGGAGAGGGCGAGCGCGCAGGCGGGACCGCCCGCCTCCGCCACGCCGGGGACCAGGCGGGCGGTCACCTCGATCGGCTCTTTCGTGCGGCGGCCGTCCCGGGCCTCGAGGGTGATCGATTTCGTCAGGACGCCCGCGGCCCCCGGGACGAGATCGGCCTGATCCGTCCCGGCGCTCCAGGTGCCGCGGCGGTCGATCACCATCGTCTCGATCAGCACGCGCACCGCCGTGCCGTCGGTCCCCGGGGCGGCCGGGGGAACGAGCGCCGGGTCCGCCCCGGTCGCGGCGCAAAGCAGCACGGCGCTCAGAAACGTCGGGAACCACGGTGGGATCAACGAGTCGGTGCGCTCCGTGGCGAGACTACCACAGCGATCGCTCGGGTTATACTCGCGCGATGGCGATCTCCCTCGACGAAGTGCGCCGGATCGCGCGCCTCGCGCACCTCGAATTCGGCCCCGAGGAGCAGGAGCGCTTCACGCGCCAGCTGAGCGCCATCCTCGATCACGTCCGGAGCCTCGAGCGTCTCGACACGCAGGACGTCGAGCCGACGGCGCACGCCGGAACCGGCGCGGCGCTGCGCGAGGATCGTCCGGTGCCGCCGCTGGACGAGGAGGCGGCGCTCGGGAACGCCCCGGAGTCGGAGCGCGGGCTCTTCAAGGTGCCGCGGGTCCTCGGATGAGCGGCTCGGGCGCGGCCGGCGCGGACGACCTCACCCGACTGGGGGCCGCGGCGATCCGGGCGCGGATTGCCGCGGGGGAGATCACCGCCTCCGCCGTCGTCGAGGCCTGCCTCCAGCGCATCGCCGAGGTCGACGAGGCGATCGGCGCCTTCGTCACCGTCGACGGCGACGGCGCGCGCGCCGCGGCCGCGGCGATCGACGCCGACCGCCGCGCCGGCCGGCCGCTCGGCCCGCTCGCGGGCGTCCCGGTCGCGCTCAAGGACATCCTCGCGACCGCGCACCTGCCGACCCGGTGCGGCTCGCGCGTGCTCGAGCCGTTCGTGCCCCCGTTCGACGCCACCCTGGTCGCGCGCCTGCGCCGCGCCGGGGCGATCGTCGTCGGCAAGACCAACATGGACGAGTTCGCCATGGGCTCCTCCACCGAGAACTCCGCCTACCAGCTGACGCGCAATCCCTGGGACACGGCGCGTGTCCCGGGAGGATCGAGCGGCGGCTCGGCGGCGGCGGTGGCGGCCGACGAGGTGCCGATCGCCCTCGGCACCGACACCGGCGGATCGATCCGCCAGCCGGCGGCGCTGTGCGGCGTCGTCGGCCTGAAGCCGACCTACGGCCGCGTGTCGCGCTACGGCCTGGTGGCGTTCGCGTCGTCGCTCGACCAGGCGGGGCCGTTCGGCAACGCGGTGGCCGACGTGGCGGCGGTGCTGCAGGCGATCGCCGGCCACGATCCGCTCGACTCCACCTCCGCGCCGCAGCCGGTCCCGGACTACGGGGCGGCCATCGCCCGCGGCGCCGGTGGCCTGCGCCTCGGGGTGCCGCGCGAGTACTTCCCCGGCGGGCTCGACGGCGAGGTGGCGGCGTCGGTCCGCTCCGCCATCGACGTGGCGCGCCGGCTGGGGGCGACGGTCGAGGAGGTCTCCCTGCCGCACACGGAGTACGCCATCCCGACCTACTACATCCTCGCGACCGCGGAGGCGAGCAGCAACCTGGCGCGCTACGACGGCGTGCGCTACGGCCGGCGCGCGGCCGGTGCCGTGGACCTCGCCTCCCTCTATGTGCGTTCGCGCAGCGAGGGTTTCGGCCCCGAGGTGAAGCGGCGGATCATGCTGGGGACGTACGTGCTGTCCTCCGGCTACTACGACGCGTACTACCTGAAGGGGCAGAAAGTCCGCACGCTCATCCGGCGCGACTTCGACGCGGCGTTCGCGCAGGTCGATCTGCTGGTCACGCCGACGAGCCCGACCACCGCGTTCCGGATCGGCGAGAAGGTGGACGATCCGCTGGCCATGTACCTGTCCGACATCTTCACTGTCACCCTCAACCTCGCCGGCCTGCCGGGGCTGTCGCTGCCGTGCGGCACGAGCCGCGCCGGGCTGCCGATCGGTCTGCAGATCATCGGCCGCCCCTTCGCCGAGGACGCGGTGCTGCGGCTGGCAGCGGCGCTCGAGGCCGAGATCGGCTTCGCGCCGCGGCGCCCGCGCCTCCCCGGACGCACCGCCGCGGCGCCGGCGGCGGGGCATTGACCCTTCGTTCCTCCGGGGGCAGCCGCGTGCTCCGGGGCACCGCGCTGCTCCTCCTCGTCGCGGCCGGTCCGGGCAGCGGTCTCGCTGACGCGGCGGGCGCCGCGGCGGGGTCGAGCCGGTCGAAGCCGAAGCCGGCGGTACGCCTCGACCCGCGGCCCGGGGCGCCGGCCGGCGCGGCGGGAGAGACGTCGGTCCCGCTCGACAGCGAGGCGCGGGCGGTGGCGGCCGCATCCGGCGATCTCCTCCTCGAGCTGAAAGTCCCGCAGGGCGGCGTGACCGACGCCTGGCTCTCCGCGTTCGTCCCGACCGCGGCGGCGCGCCAGGCGGAGCAGGCCGCGCTCGGCGGGCGATGGCCGGCGGCGGGACAGCGCCTGCGGCTGCGCTCCTCGGCGCTCGAGGAATCCTGGCGGGTGCGCGTCGTGCGCGCCCTCTTCCCCGACGCCGGGCCCGGCGGCGACGACGCCTGGGTGCACCGCGTCGGCAGCGGCAAGGTCCCGGTCACCACCCAGACGCTGGGCCGCATCGCGCTCTGGTACACCGGCACGGAGCGCAACGCCCCCGCCCTGGCGCAGGCGAATCCCCAGGCGGCGCGCGGCACGCACGCGGGGCAGGAGGTCGCCGTGCCGCGATCGCTCCTGCTCTCCGGGTTCCAGCGCCTGCTCCCGACCAGCGAGGCGGCGGCCGCGCCGGCGCTGGCGCTCGCCCAGATGGAGCCGGCCCCCGCTGCCTCCCCCGGCGGCGACGAGCAGGAGCCGGAGGACGATTTCACCGAGGCGCCGGCCACCCCGGAGACCGAAGCGCATCCTCCCGAAGCGACGCCCGGCGGACCGCCGCTGGTCCCGACCCCGCCGACCAAGAAGCCGCCGGTGGCGGAGGGGGCCTCCGACCTCAGCTATGGCCGCGACGCCGAGGGGCCGTTCGCCGCCTACCGCCTCAAGAGGGGCGAGGCGCTCTACTCGGCGGTCGTGGTGCGCTTCACCGGGCGCGTCGATGTCCAGGAGGTGAACGACCTGACGATGCGCGTCGCCGCGCGCAGCGGCATCCGCGATGTCACCCACATTCCGATCGGCTACAAGGTGCGCATTCCGCTCGACCTGCTCCTGACCGAGTACCTGCCGCGGGACGACCCGCGCCGCCAGGAGTGGGAGCGCCACCAGGCGGAGGTCGATCGGTACACGAATCCGGCCCGCTCGCGCAATCTCGAGGGGGTGGCGGTCATCCTCGACGCCGGGCACGGCGGGCGCGATCGCGGCGCGGCGCACAACGGCGTGTGGGAGCACGACTACGTCTACGACGTCCTGTGCCGCGTCAAGACGCTGCTCGAGGGGCGAACGCGGGCGCAGGTGATCCCGACGATCCGCGACCGGCGCGACGGGTTCAAGGTGCAGGAGAAGGAGCGCCTGGCGCGCAACCAGGCCGAGGTGCTGCTGACCGATCCCCCCTTCCCGCTCTCCGGCACCGTGCCGAGCGTCAACCTGCGCTGGTACCTGTCGAACTCGTGGTACCGCAAGCTGGTCCGTGAGGGGACCGACCCCTCCAAGATCGTCTTCACCTCCTTCCACGCCGACGCGCGGCACCCGTCGATGCAGGGGGCGATGGTGTACGTCCCCGGCGCGGAGTTCCGCGGCGGACGCTACGGCAGCCGGCGCGAGGTGTACGCCCGCTACCGCGAGGCGCGCGAGGAGCCGTATGTCGCCTTCACGCGGGAAGAGCGGGAGCGCTCGGAGGGCCTGTCGCGGCAGTTCGCCGAGGACCTCATCGAGGCCTTCGCCTCCGGCGGCGTGCGCGTGCACCCGTACCTCCCGGTGCGGGAGCGGATCATCCGGCGCGGCCGGGCCTGGGTGCCGGCGGTGCTGCGCTGCAACATCGTGCCGGTGGAGCTCCTCGTCGAGATCAGCAACCTCAGCAACCCGCAGGACAGCCGCGCCATCGCCGACCCGGCGTACCGCCAGAAGGTGGCCGAGGCGTACGTCGACGCCCTGGGGCGTTATTTCGACGGGGCGGGGCCCACCACGGCCGCCCGATCCGGCCCCGGGGATGCGGCCGGACGTTGATTTCCAGGCCCGCGGGATCGACATTTGACACGCCCCGGCGGGTCGGCCATAGTGACATTTCCATCCCGCCGTATGCCGCGCTCCTCTTCGGGTTCGGGGCAAAACTGCGGCCGTGAGGTGAAACAGAAGTGTCGATGCTCCTGAGCGATGCACCGCCCACAGGGCGCACCCGCGCCGGAGGGCCGAAGACGCCGTCTCCGGCCGCGCCGGGAGAGGGGTCCGACCTGCTCCTCGGCGTGGAGGGGTTCACCTATGCCGACCTGCACGAGCCGCGGCGGCTCGCCGACCTGTCGGCCCGCTTCGACGCGGCGCTCCGGGAGGCCGACGCCCCGCTCTTCGAGGCCTTCGACGCCTGGCGCCGCGAGCCGTCCCGCCTCGGGCCGGTCGATCGGTCGCACCTGTTCGTGCGGGTCGCCGCTCACCTGAGCCGCTTCGTCGCAACCCTCTTCGGCGTCGGCGCCGCGCTCGAGACCCTGCGGGAGCGGGCGCTCGCGGAATCCCCCGTCTTCGCCTTCAAGAAGGAATTCGTGCAGCGCCGGGTGCTGCGCCGCTGGCCGGAGGGGAAGGCCCCCAAGGAGCCGTTCGCGGACCTCGACGGACGCTGGCGCCCGCGTCGCGCCGCCCTCTTCCCGGAGATCGACTTCGAGCGCGACGAGGAGCGCGGCACCGCCCTCGCGGCGCTGGAGCTGGCGAAGCGGCACGCCGCCCTGCCAGCCGACGCCGCGGCGGAGGACCGCGCCGCCCTCGAGGCCGACCTCGCGCTGCTCGAGGACTGGTGCGCAGCGCGGCGCGCCGCCGAGATCGCCGCCGGGCTGAAGCCGGCCTGGGCCTCGTTCCGGATGCCGGAGGATCTCGACTACGCCCACCTCGTCGAGGTGATCCACCCGGACCCGGAGTTCCCGTCGATGATGCAGGGGCCGCTGCCGCGCCGCCGGCGCCGCGACGGCTTCCGCCTGACCGACCGGCGCTTCACGCCGCGCGAGGTCCTCGACCAGGCGCACTACTGCGTCCTGTGCCACGATCGCGACAAGGACTCCTGCTCGAAGGGGCTGCGCGAGAAGCAGGGGGGCGTGAAGAAGAACCCGCTCGGCATCTCTCTCGACGGCTGCCCGCTCGACGAGAAGATCTCCGAGATGCACTTCCTCGCGCGCCAGGGGGACGCCATCGGGGCGCTCGCCCTCGTGACCGTGGACAACCCGATGTGCCCGGGCACCGGGCACCGGATCTGCAACGACTGCATGAAGGGCTGCATCTTCCAGAAGCAGGAGCCGGTGAATATCCCGCAGATCGAGACCGGGGTGCTCACCGACGTGCTGGCGCTGCCGTACGGCTTCGAGATCTGGGATCTGCTGACGCGCTGGAACCCGCTCAACCCGGCGCGCCCGCACGCGCTGCCGTACAACGGCAGGAACGTCCTCGTGGTCGGGCTGGGGCCGGCGGGGTACACGCTGGCGCACTACCTGATGAACGAGGGATTCGCGGTCATCGGCATCGACGGCCTCAAGATCGAACCGCCCGATCCCGACCTGTTCGGCGGCGACGGGCGGCCGCCCCGCCCGATCCGCGACGCCGGCCTGCTGATGCGCGAGCTGGACGAGCGGCCGCTCGCCGGGTTCGGCGGCGTCTCCGAGTACGGCATCACCGTCCGCTGGGACAAGAACTTCCTGACGCTCATCCAGATCGCCCTGACGCGCCGGCGCCTGGCGCGCTTCTACGGCGGCGTCCGCTTCGGCGGCACCGTCACCCTCGAGGATGCGTGGGAGATGGGCTTCGACCACGTCGCCATCGCCGCGGGGGCCGGCAGGCCGACGATCATCGACATCAAGAACAACGTCATGCGCGGCGTGCGCAAGGCGTCCGACTTCCTGATGGCGCTGCAGCTCACCGGCGCCTTCAAGCGGGACGCGCTCGCCAACCTCGAGGCGCGGCTGCCCGCCGTCGTCATCGGCGGCGGACTGACGGCGATCGACTCGGCGACCGAGCTGCTCGCGTACTACCCGGTCCAGGTGGAGAAGACCCTCGAGCGGTTCGAGACCATCGTGCGCGAGCGGGGCGAGGCGGCGGCGCTCGCGCCGTACAACCCCGAGGAGCGCCGGCGGCTGGAGGTCGCGCTGGAGCACGGTCGCGCCATCCGGGCCGAGCGCGCGCGCGCCGCGGCCGCCGGAGAGGAGCCCGACTTCGCCCGGCTCGTGGACGGCTGGGGGGGCGTGTCGATCGCCTACCGCAAGACCATGCAGGACTCCCCCGCCTACCGCCTGAACCACGAGGAGGTCATCAAGGCGCTCGAGGAGGGGATCCGCTTCATCGAGGCGGTCGATCCGATCGAGGCGATCCCGGACGAGCACGGCGCCCTCAGGGCGGTCGTGTTCAAGGTTCTGACGCGCGGCGCGGACGGATCGCTCACGGACGCCGGGGAGCGCCGCACGCTCGAGGTGAAGACGCTGCTCGTCGCGGCCGGGACGAGCCCGAACGTCACCTACGAGAAGGAGCGCCCCGGGTCGTTCGGCCTCGACGATCGCCGGCAGTTCTTCCGCCCGCACCGGGCGGAGCGCGGCGCGGATGGACGCTTCCGTCCGGTCGCCGCAGGGCGCGACGACGCCGGCGCCTTCTTCACGTCGTATGCGTCCGACGGCCGGATCGTCTCGTACTTCGGCGACAACCACCCGCGCTACGCCGGCAACGTCGTCAAGGCGATGGCGTCGGCCCGGGACGGCTACCCGCACATCGTTGCCCTGTTCGCGGACGCGCTGACGGCGCTCGATCCGGCGCACCAGCCGGAGCGCGACGCGGCGCTCGACGGCCTGTACGCCCGCCTCGACGAGGCGCTCCTGGCGCGCGTCGTCGAGGTGAACCGGCTCACGGCGACCATCGTCGAGGCGGTGGTGCGGGCGCCGCAGGCGGCCCGCCGCTTCGAGCCGGGTCAGTTCTTCCGGGTGCAGAACTACGAGACCGCGGCGGCCCGCGCCGGCGGCGCCCCGCTCCTCATCGAGCCCCTGGCGCTCACCGGCGCCGCGGTCGTTCGCGCGGAGGGGCTCTTAAGCCTCATCGCCCTCGAGATGGGGACCTCTTCGCGGCTGCTCTCGTCGCTCCGGCCCGGGGACCCGGTGGTGGTGATGGGTCCGACCGGCGCGCCGACCGAGATCCCGGAGGGATCGACGCTCCTGCTCGCGGGGGGCGGACTCGGCAACGCCGTCCTCTTCTCGATCGCCAAGGCGGCGAAGGAGCGCGGCGCGCGCGTCATCTATTTCGCCGGCTACAAGAAGGCGGAGGACCTGTTCAAGCGCGAGGAGATCGAGGCGGCGACCGATGTGGTCGTCTGGAGCGTGGACGCGGGAATCGCGATCCCGGCGCGCCGGCCCCAGGATCGGTCCTTCGTCGGCAATATCGTGCAGTCGATGACCGCCTACGGCCGCGGCGACCTCGGAGCGGTGCCGATCTCACTGCAGGAGGTCGACCGGGTCCTCGCCATCGGCTCCGACCGGATGATGGCGGCGGTGGCGAAGGCACGCCACGGCGTCCTCGCCGGGTTCCTGCGCCCCGATCATGTCGGCATCGGCTCGATCAACTCGCCGATGCAGTGCATGATGAAGGAAGTCTGCGCCCAGTGCCTGCAGCGCCACGTCGATCCCGCGACCGGCAAGGAGACGATTCTCTTCACCTGTTTCAACCAGGATCAGCCGCTCGACCGGGTGGACTGGGATCACCTGCGCCAGCGCCTGGCGCAGAACACGGTGCAGGAGAAGCTCGGCGGGATGTGGCTCGACCACCTGACCGCCCGGGACGGCGCGACCGCCGGATCGGCCCGGGACGCTCAGGGAGCGACGAACCTCGACTCGACGTCGAGGTAGACCGCCACCGGGTCCGGCTCGCTCCTGCCGGGGCGCCGCCGGATCGCCGGCGCGAAGGCGAGGCGGCGCGCCTCCTCCGCGGCGGCGGCGTCGAGCGCGACGTCACCGCACGACT
>Ga0111539_10013452_pt1 | contig 10228 bp, 4 predicted proteins | sample RhiMethybrSRZTD1_FD_79667 | JGI IMG/M metagenome (GOLD analysis project Ga0111539, IMG submission 79667) | Populus rhizosphere microbial communities from Tennessee, USA - Rhizosphere MetaG P. TD hybrid SRZTD1 (version 2) (version 2) | ecosystem: Host-associated > Plants > Roots > Rhizosphere >... | reverse complement strand
GCTGCTCGCCGGTCTTCCATTCCCAGGCCAGCTCGAGCCGCGCGACGTTCTCCTTGTTGATCTGCGTCAGCGGCGAGTACTTCATGCCGCCCTGATCGCCGCCGTAATACGGCCACTCGACCGGCTTGACGGCGCGCTGCGCGGCCACGGCTGGTGCGAGCGCGGCGAGGCACGCGGCAACGGCTAATGCTCTTTTCATGGGTGCTTCACACAGTCGTAGTGTCCGCCTTGAGGCGGACCTTCGACGGTCCGGCTAAAGCCGGACACTACGAGTTTAGAACGCGATTCTGAACGCCAGCTGTCCCTGCCGCGGGATATCGGCGCCGGTCGGCTGACCGAACCGCTGCGTCGTCGCCGCGTTGGTCGGGCTCAGCGTCGTGCTGAACGACGTGAAGTTCGCGTGATTGAAGAGATTGTAGATCTCGCCGATCACCGACGCCCGCAGCGATCCGCCGATTTTGAACTCCTTCGTCAGCCGCAAGTCGAAGCGGCTGTACGGCGTGCCCTCGAGCGCGTTGCGCGGGATCACTTCCCCGGACGCGATCGTCTGCGCTCCGAGCCAGCGATCGACGACCGCCGCCGGGATGGTGATCGTCGGCGACGCGCCGCCGTTCGCGGTGAGATTCACGCGATTGCTGCCCGGCTTGCCATAGACCGCGACGGCGATGCTGTCGTTGTAGCGCGTCCCCGACCCGTACGCATACGACAGGCTCGTCGACACGCCCCACGGCAGCTGATACAACGCCCACGCGCGCAGCGTGTTGCGCTGGAACGCGGTCGACGTGGCGTACTCGCCATCCAGGTAGTTGAACTGGTTGTTCGCGCTCGGGTTGGTCAGCGACGCGCCGCCGTCGTCGTGCTGGCTGACGACCAGCGTGTAGGTGATGCCGCCCTGGAAATGCGCCTTCAGCCGGCGGTTGAGCGCCGTCGACACCGCGGTGTAGTCCTGGCGTCCGGTGCTGACGAAGTAGACGATCTGCCCGTACGCCGGGTTGGGGCGGATGGTCGCCGGATTGCGGTTGTAGCCGGTCGCCGGATCGAAGACCAGATTCGGATCGATCGTCCGCAGGTCGCGATACATGTTGTAGTGGACGACGTCGGCCTCGATCCCGGTCACCGAGTTGATCTGCTTCTGGACGCCGAGGCTGCTCTGCCACGTGTAAGCGTTGCGGAAGTCCGGGCTGAAGATGCGGCCGGTCTGCGCCGGCGCCGCCGCCAGCGCCTGCTCATAGGTCGACACGCCGCGCGCTGGATCCTGGATGAACCCCGGTTTGCCGTCATTCGGGAACGACGCGGTGATCATCCGGCTGTAGAGCTGCGGGCTGTAGGTGTATTGCGTCTGCGGCAGGGCGAAGTACAGGCCCGAGCCGCCGCGGATCACGAGGTCGTTGCTGCCGCCGACGTTCCAGGCGAAGCCGGCACGCGGCGCGATGTCGAGGTTGTCGCGGATGTCGTTGCGGTAGCCGAAATCGCCCGGCTCCATGCCGGGAATCCGCGTCGGCGCCGCGGGCGATCCGTTGGCGATCGGAATCGAGTTCGGAATCGTGTCCGGCGTCGACGCCGCGTTCCACGCGTTGTCCCAGCGGACGCCGTAGTTGACGGTGAACTGCTGGCTGAGTCGCCAGTTGTCGCCGAACCACAGCGCCCAGGTCGGCCCGGGCACGCTGAGAATCCAGTCGTTGTTGTTGTAGTTCTTCTCGAGCCGCTGCGCCAGCGGATCGAGGCCGGCGAGGTTCCACGCGGCGATGTTGTACGGATCGCTCTGCGGAATGCGCGCCGAGATGTCGGCCGGCAGCGAGGTGAAACTGAGACGTCCTTCGCGCTGCAGGTACCAGAGCGCGTTGACGTGCGCGAAGATGAACTCGCCGCCGATCTTGTAGTCGTGCGTCTTGCGATGCCAGTTCAGGTCGTAGCGGCTCTCGGTGTAGTGCTGATAGAGCCACTGCGGATAGTTGTACGGCTTGCCGAGCGTGAGCCCGGGGAAGTTGTACTCGAAGGTGTCGCCGACCTGGTCGAGCCCCTTGTTCGCCCACTGGAAGTTGTTGTAGCCGACCTGCAGCTGCTGCACGCGCGTGTCGCTGAGCACGCTCGACCAGGTGCCGACCAGGTTGGTCGCCGACTTCGTCTGCGCCGAGGCGTTCGACGGGTGGCCGCCGGCCGCGAGCACGAATGGGTTGGCCCAGTCCCACCGCGTGCCGCGCACCGTGAGCCGGTTCTTCGTCGACAGCTGCTCGTCGACGCGCGCGAGCAGGCTCTTCTGCGAATTGCGATACGGCGTCGTGAAGCTCTGGCCCGGCAGCGCCGACGGGGCCGAGAAGTTGGTGCCCGGCTCCCGTTCGTACTCGTACGACGCGAAGAAATGCGTCTTGTCGCGGACGATCGGCCCGCCCAGCGAGCCGCCGATCTGCTGGTTCTGATACGGCAGCACCGTCTTGGTCACCGCATCGGGCGCGTTCAGCCCGTCGTCGCGGAAGAAGCCGTAGACGCTGCCCTGCATGCGGTTGGTGCCCGAGCGCGAGACCGCCTGCACCTGCATGCCGGCCGAGCGGCCCTGCGTGATGTCGAACATGTTGGTGACGATCTGGAACTCGGCGATCGACTCGCGGCTGAAGCGCGGCTGGCCGAAGCCGCCGGAGATCTTCTGCGTCACCTGCTGGCCATCGAGGTTGAGCTGGAACATGTCGTCGCTGACGCCGGGGTTGTTGTTGATCACGTTCGCCGTGACCCCCTTGACCATCTTCGACAGCTCCATCCAGTTGCGACCCTGCAGCGGCAGCTCCTCCATCTGGCGCGGGTTGACGTTGCCGGCAACCTGCGACGAGTTGGTGTCGACCAGCGGCGCTTCGCCGGTGACGGTCAGCGTCTCGGTGACCTGCGCGAGCTTGAGCACGAGCGGCACCGCCGCGCTTTGTCCGACCAGCAGCTGGATCTCAGGGATGACGACCGTGCCGAATCCCGAGAGCTCGGCCTGCACCTTGTAGCGGCCGGGCGCCATCTGCAGCAGCCGGTACTCGCCGCGCTCGTCCGTCACCGACATGAACTGCGCGCCGGTCGAGAGCTCGACGGCCGTCACCGTGACACCCGGGAGCACCGCCTTGGTTTCGTCGGCGGCGGTGCCGATGATCGACGCCTGCTGCGCGGCGGCAGGCGTCGCGAAAAACAGGCAGACGGCAAACAGCAACAGGAATTTCTCACGCATAGCTCACCAACCGATGGCGTAGCCGGTGCGCCGCGGATCGGCGCCCGCCAGCATCGTCCCCTTCGCGAGGTCGACGACGATCGCCTGCATCCCGCCGACCGCTGCCGTGAAGTCGGATGTCGCCTCGAGCTTGTGGCCCCATTCCTCGAGCGTCTTCAGCGCCACGGGCGGCACGCGCCGCTCGATCGTCACCGTGATCGCCGAGCCGGGCTTGTAGAAATTCGGCTTCGCGTCGAGCGCGAACCGTGGCTGCTCCACGGCCTGCTGCACCGGCAGCTTGAAGTCGACGACGTTGACCAGCATCTGGAACTCGGTCTGGCCGATGGTCTCGCCGCCCGGCGTGCCGAAGACCATCGCCACCTTCCCGTCCTTCAGCACGATGGTCGGCGAGTTGTTCAGGAGCGGCGTCTGGCCGCCGCGCACGTAGTTGATGTGCTCGGGATACGGTGAGGTCGAACCGAGCCGGTTGCCGTTGTTCAACAGCAGCCCCGTGTTGCCGACCACGACGCCGTTGCCGAAACCGCCGCCGAGCGTCGGCGTGCATGCGACGGCGTTGCCATACTGGTCGATGATCGAGAAGCTCGTCGTGTCCCGCTCCATCTCGTAGTCGTCGGCGAAGCGTGGGCCCTTCGGCGGCGCCTGGAGCATCGCCGCCAGGCCCGCGGTCGCGGCCGGGAACCGCGCCGGTTCGCCCGCCGCCGGATAGGCCATCGCGTGCTTCGGCTCGATCAGCTTGCGCCGCGCTTCGGCGTAGCTCTTCGACAGCAGGCCGGCCATCGGGATCTGGGTGAACTTCGGGTCGGCGACGTACCTGTAGACGTCCGCCTTCGCGACCTTGATCGCCTCGATCAGCAGGTGCAGCGCTTCCGGGTTGTTGGCGCCAAGCGCCGCCAGGTCGAACCCTTCGACCAGGTTCAGCTGCATCGCCAGCTCGATGCCGCCGCGCGAGGTCGCCGGGTTGCTGTAGACGTCGTGGCCGCGATAGGTGACGTGGACCGGCTCCTGCCATTGCGGGCTGTAGGCTGCCAGATCCGCGGCGGTCATCACGCCGCCCTGTTCCTTGAAGAAGCGCTCGAACTCCTGCGCGATGTCGCCCTTGTAGAAGCGATCGAAGCCGGCCTGGATCGCCTGCTCGCGCGACTTCTTCTGCTTCAGCGCGGTCTGCTCAGCCTCGACCACCTTCTTCAGCGTCGCGGCCAGGTCGACATTCCTGAAGCGCTCGCCGGCTGCCGGGGCCTTGCCGTTCGGGTAGAACAGCTTCGCGGTGGTCGGATACTTCTCGAGATTGCGGCGCGCGCGCGCAATCGCCGTCGCCAGCGACGGATCGATCGGATAGCCGTTCTCGGCGTAGTCGATCGCCGCCGACAGCGTGTCGGCGAGGCTCATCGTGCCGTAGCGCTGGAGCGCTGTGACATAGCCGCCGAAGTTGCCCGGCACGATGCCGGCGTTGATGCCCATGTTCAGCGACTCGGGCGTCATCGCCTCGGCCTTCAGCGCCTTCGGCGACGCGCCGGCCATCGCCAGCGACATCACCTTGCCGCTCTTCTTGTCGTAGATGGTCATGAAGCCGTTCCCGCCGATGCCGTTCATCTGCGGCTCCATCATGTTCAGCGTCGCGCCGACGGCGATCGCCGCGTCGAACGCGTTGCCGCCCTTCATCAGCACGTGCAGGCCGGCGATCGCGGCGAGCGGATGGCCCGCCGTCACCAGGCCGTGGACGCCGGGCACCGAGGGACGATAGGCCGGGAGCGGCCGGCCGCGGCCGGCGCCTTCATCCGGATCCTGGCCGCGGAGTCCGACCGCGCCGAGCGCGACGACGACAATGGCGACGAGCAGATTGCGCGTTTTCATATGTCTCCTCGCGGCGGCCCTGAAGGGCCGCCCGACGTGCCGCTACTTGCTGCTCGACGTCCGGGACGCGGGGCCCGACCCCGCCGGCCCGCCCTTGAATAGGGTGCCGTCCTTGACCACCACTTCGACGTGCGACAGCGCGGTGATGTCGAACAGCGGGTTGCCGTTGACGACGATGATGTCGGCGATCTTGCCGGGCTCGATCGAGCCGAGGTCGCGTCCCTTGCCGATCGCGTTGGCGTTGACGCGCGTCGCCGCCGCGATCGCGCGGCTCGGCGACATCCCCATGTCGACGTGCACCTTGATCTCGCGCCACAGCGCCTCGCTGTGGAAGTTCATCGGCGTTCCCGAATCGGTGCCCATCCCCATCACCGCCCCCGACTCGATGAACTGCTTGACGCCGCGCTCGCGGAACAGCATCTCGCGGTCGGTGCGCTGGAAGTAGCCGAGCGACCACCAGTTCTTCAGCGAGTTCTGCACTTCGGCGTAGATCTCCGGCCCGAACGCCTTTTTCAGCTCGGGATCCTGCAGCCGCTCGGGGAACTCCGCGGTCGCCTCATAGATCCACGCGCGATGCGCGGCGGTGACGACGACCGGCCGCCCGGCGTTGACGATGTCGGTGATGAGCTCCTTGCTGTAGGGCGGCGCGGTGCCGGCCGAGCCGACGTGCTGCAGCACATGGACGCCCATCTCCAGCGCGTTGCGCACGTCGGTCTCCGCGTAGACGTGGGCGTGAACCCTGATGCGGTGCTTGTTGGCCGCGTCGACAATCGCCTTGTAGTCGTCGCGCGTCAGCCCCGAATGCGCTTTGATCACGTCGACGCCGGCGGCCGCCAGCTTCTCGACCTGCTGCCCCGCTTCGGCCGGCGAGGTGATGTTGACCCCGCCGAAACCCTCCTGCATCGCGCCGCCCGAGCCGCGCGAGATCCAGGGCCCGCTGGCGAGCACGCGCGTGCCGACCACCTCGCCCTTGTTGATCCGGTCGCGGATGCTCAGGATCGGCGCCAGCGGCGCGCCCAGATCGACGGTGGTCGTCACGCCGGCCATCAGCAGCTGCTTCGCCGAGATCTCCATCACCTTCGTCAGCATCGCGTCGCCGCCGTGGCTCTTGATCCACGGGAACCACGTGTCGTAGCTCCCCTGACCGACGACGATGAGATGCCCGTGCGTCTCGATCAATCCCGGCAGCATCGTCCGGCCGCTGGTGTCGACGACGGTCGCGTCGGCGGGCACCTTCACTTCCGACGCCGGACCGGCGCCGACAATCTTGTTCCCTTCGATCACCACCACCGCGTGGTGGATCGGCGGCACTTCGTATCCGGTGAGCAGCATGCCGCCCACCAGCGCCAGGCGTTTCGGCGCCTGCGCCTGCGGCGCCGCCGCAGAGAAGAGCGCAACGACGCATCCGATCGCAATCGCGCCGATCGACGTCACGCCGACCGACACGACGCTCCTGCGGCTGCGAGTGGAAATCATGGAGCACCTCAGCAATAGAAAACGCGCGCGTGTGTGTGGGACCGAGCGCGCATTATACGTGCGCGTTGCAGGGAACGTTGCGCAGTGACCGCGCTTCGACAAACTATGACAACTCTCCGGCTGGGCAGCAGGTGATAATCGGTGCCCGCCTTTTCCATCTCGAACCGAGGAGTGATCGCTATGCGCGCGCGCAGCACGTCAGTCTGGACGATTGGTGTCTTCACGTGGGTTCTCGCCGCGCTGATGCTGGCCGCGCCGGCGCCGGCCGCCGCGCAAGTGGTCGGTGGCAGCATCGGCGGCATCGTCACCGACGACACCGGCGGCGCGCTGCCCGGCGTGACGGTCACGGTCACCAACCGCGCCAACGGCACCGCGCAGGTATTGACCACCGGTGAGCGCGGCAACTACCGCGCGGTCGCCCTGCAGCCGGCACCTTACTCCATCGCCGTGGAGCTCTCAGGGTTTGCCGCGCAGAAGCGCGACATCGTCCTGACCATCGGCTCGGACCTGACGATCGACTTCAAGATGGGCATCTCGCAGCTGTCCGAGACGCTGACCGTGGTGGCGGAAACGCCGCTGGTCGAAGTGGCGAAGTCGCAGCCCTCGTCGGTGATGGTGGCCGAGCAGGTGGCGACGCTGCCGGTCCTGTCGCGCAACTTCCTGACGCTCGCGCAGCTGATGCCGAGCACGACGCCGAACAACCTCGGGCAGAAGTTCGCGATCATCCAGTTCGGCGGCCCGGCCGATCAGCGCAACGGCTACACCACGATCATCGACGGCGGCGACATCGACGATGCGATCTGGGGCAACCCGACGATCAACATCCCGCAGGACGCGGTGCAGGAGTTCAAGGTGTTCCGCAACCAGTTCGGCGCCGAGTACGGATCGGCGCTGGCCGCGGTGGTCTCGGTGGTGACGCGCTCGGGCGGCAACAACCTGAGCGGCACCGTCTCCTATTTCGGGCGCGACAAGGCGCTGAACGAGAAGAACTACTTCGCCACCGGCGAGAAACCGGCGTTCAGCCAGAAGCGGTTCGGCGGCACGGTGGGCGGGCCGATCGTGCGCAACCGCACGCATTTCTTCGGCTCCTACGAGCACAACGATCTCGACACGGTCAAGATCATCGCCCTGCCGGCAAGCAACCCGTTTGCGCTGACGAACAACGGCGAGTTCCCGTCCGGCTCGCGCAACACGGTGGCGACGCTGAAGGTCGATCACCAGCTGACCGACCAGAATTCGATCTTCGTGCGCTGGGCCCACGACGATCAGTACGCGCAGCGGACCGGCAACGTCAGCTCCGACTCGCGGCAGGTCAACGACTACAGCCACATGCACAGCGTCGTCGTCGAGAACAACGCGGTGCTGTCGCGCAGCCGGGTGAACAGCCTGCGGTTCCAGTTCATGAACCACGACCTGGGCACCGTGCCGAACAGCTTCGACCTGAGCATCTCGCGCCCGTCGGCGGCCTTCGGCCAGGACACCACCGTGCCGCAGGACTTCCCGCGCAAGCGTTATCAGCTGTTCGACACCTTCTACATCAACACCCCGAGCCACGACTTCAAGTTCGGCGGCGACTACGAGTACGCGCACCACGAGTACGACGCGCACTTCTTCCAGGCCGGCTTCTTCCAGTTCACGACCGACCTGCCGTTCGACGCCGGCAACTCGCGCACCTGGCCGATCTCCTTCACCATGCAGACCCCCGGGCACTGGACGTTCAACTCGCGGGCGGCCAATGCGTTTGCCGAGGACACCTGGCGCGTCGCCGATCGCGTCCGCCTCAACCTCGGCCTGCGCTATCACTTCGACGCCGACCTGCGGCTGGTCGACTATTTCGACGGGCTGCTGCAGAACCCGCTGTACCCGAACCTGAACCGGTTCGTGTCGTCCGATCGCGGCAACGACTACAAGAACTTCCAGCCGCGCCTCGGCGCCACGTGGGACGTGCGCGGCAACGGCACGCTGGTCGCCCGCGGCGGCGTCGGCCGCTACTCGACGCGCAACCGCCAGTACTTCCAGATGACGACGCAGGACCGGACGCTGGGCACGGCGGTGCTGATCCAGGATCCGAACCTGATGCGCTTCTACCCGGACATCAACGCCGTCCTCGGCGGCAGGAGCCTGACCGACTACGTCGCCGCCGGCGGCGCGCGGTCGCTGTTCCTGATCGACGACGGCTACGTGCTGCCCTACTCGTGGAACACCAGCGCCGGCCTCGGCTGGCAGGTGAACCACGTCACGTCGCTCGACGTCGACTACGTGCACGACATCGGCCTGAAGCAGCTCGGCGCCTACGATGCGAACCTGCCGGCGTCGGGGGCAATCAGCGCCAGCAATCCGCGGCCGGTGTCGAACTTCAGCGAAGTGAAGGTGATGCGCAACAACACCAGCAGCTGGTACGACGCGGTCGAGACGCAGTTCAGGACGCGCGTCCGCGGCGCCGACAGCCTGCAGGTGTCGTACACGCTCGCGTTCAGCAAGCGCGACGGCGTCAGCCACTACCAGAACTACTTCGGCACGATGCGCACGCCGCAGCAGTACGGCTACCAGGAGGGCGGCAACCGGCATAACCTCGCGGTCTCCGGATCGACCAGCCTGCCGTGGAATTTCCAGGCGAGCGGCATCGTGCGCTGGCTGAGCGGATCGCCGTTCACGGTGCAGGCGGGCGTCGATATCGACGGCGACGGCCAGACGCAGAGCGATCGCCCCGCCAGCCTGCCGATCACCGTCGGCATGGGCGACGTCGAGTCGCAGCTGGCCATCATCAACGCGTTCCGCGCGTCGCGGAACCTGTCGGCGATCAACGCCTCGCTGCTGGATCTGGATCAGTACCTGTCGCTCGACCTGCGCCTCACCCGGCAGCTGGTGATGGGCGGCGCCCGGCACCTCGATCTCTTCATCGAGGCCTACAACATCACCAACCACGTGAACTTCAACCCGAACGTGACCGCGAACATGGTGTCGAACGCGTTCCTGACGCGCACCACGGCCAGCGATCCGCGCCAGATTCAGTGGGGGCTGAGATTTGCGTTCTGAGGCCCTTCTACTCGTCGCCTTTGTCGCGACCTTGAGCGCGGCCGCCCAACAGCAGCCGCCTCAACCCGCGCCGCCGGCGCCGGTGCAGGACCTCGAGCACCCGCAGAACACCAACGCCGGCATCTACAACTTCACCGGCCACTGCGCCTCGTGCCACGACACCGGCAGGAACGGCGCGAGCGATCGCTACGCGCTCAACCGGCATACGCCGGAAGAGGTGCTGGCCTCGATCACGACCGGGTCGATGGCGCAGTACGCGACGTCGATGTCGGAGTTCGAGAAGCGCGTGGTCGCCGTCTACGTCGGCGGCCGTCCGCTGGGCGCTGCCGCGACCGGCGACGCGTCGCAGATGAAGAACCGCTGCGAGAGCCGGCCGGCGTTCGCACCCTTCAAGGGCTCGGAGTGGAACGGCTGGGGCTTCGACGCCAGCAACTCGCGCTATCAGACCGCGCCGGGCCTCACCGCCGCGGATGCGCCGAAGCTCGCGTTGAAATGGGCGTTCGGGTTTCCGAACGGCAACTCGGCGTATGGCCAGCCGACGGTTGCAGGCGGGCGCGTGTTCGTCGGCGCCGACACCGGGTTTCTCTATTCGCTCGACGCCACGAGCGGCTGCATCTACTGGTCGTTCAAGGCCAACGCCGGCATCCGCACCGCGCCGGTGATCGG
>Ga0111539_10013451_pt1 | contig 10228 bp, 5 predicted proteins | sample RhiMethybrSRZTD1_FD_79667 | JGI IMG/M metagenome (GOLD analysis project Ga0111539, IMG submission 79667) | Populus rhizosphere microbial communities from Tennessee, USA - Rhizosphere MetaG P. TD hybrid SRZTD1 (version 2) (version 2) | ecosystem: Host-associated > Plants > Roots > Rhizosphere >... | reverse complement strand
GTTACATTCCGCCGGCTGAAGCAGAGGCAAACTATTATCAGCAACTGGCCGAAAAGGCCACGGTAGAAGTCTAACTTAAACCAAACAGCCTCCATGAAACCCGGGGCGGGTTCACCGCGGCAGCGCCACTGGAGTCAGTCTTTACAGCCATGGCATCAACGAGTTCTTTTTTGTTCATGGTTCGCAATCCGTTTCCAACAGTTAATCGGGGCACTATCGAATAATGCTGGTTATTGCCACGTGTAATATCCCGAAAATCCAAGAAAGCTGACCAGTTGGTTAGTATCTTGAGTTAGCTGAGTGCCGTCGGTGTACTTCCAACGGTTCCAAGTCCATTCGTTAGTTTTGAACCGGTCAAGGATGTAATCCAACCGAAAGCCCAGGTTCTTTTGTAACGCGTATTTCGCCGACAACCTTAGGCTGCCCAGCTGAAATGAGGTGTCAGGCACTGTATTTATTTCAGGATCGACCAGCACTTTCTGATTATATTTGTTTGTAATATTTGAGTAATTCAGGTTAGTCACAAGCTCGAGTCGACTCGTCAGCTTGCCGTTTAAGCCCACGCCAAAAGAGGTTCCCAAATCCTGGAGCTTCACGCTCCAGATGTCCCGGAAACCATCAGTAATAGGGTTTCTGGATGACTGATCAACATGAGTCTCGTTCCTCGAAAACCACGCTGTCGCCTGCCAGGCTTCTGAAAATGCGTATAGGGCATCAAGTGAATAATTTCGTGCCGAGCCTTTTCGCAACCCCAAATCCGAACCTGCGCGGTGCCCGTAATTGTCTCGCGACTCTTCAATTAGGAACTGCAGCGAGAGTGGTTCAACGGGTTCCCAGTTCACTAACAGGCGAACCCTGTCCCGGCTGCGATCAGCCAGATTAAACGGCGCAATAAGGTTAAAGAATGGCTCGCCTGTTCCTGTCACATTAGTAAGGAAAGGAGAGCCGAAACGCTCACTATGTATGTAGGAAATTGTACCAGTTATGGTTTCAGACAAGGAGCGGCGCAATTCGGCACGATATGAGATTTCATCAGTATGGTTGCGATGGCTCGTGTTAGCGGGGTTACCGGTGCGGTCTCTATGGTCATAATCGATGCCATTTATGATGCGCAAACCGAAGGGCATAGCGTAGCTTGCCTCAAGTTTGGCTGCGATCATCGTGAAGGATCGGGGCGTATTTAACCCCAGCCACCGGTTCCCATTCAGATCAATTTGGGTGGCCGCGGGGTTATAAAGACGCACGGCCGTTTTATCATTACGGTCTTCAAAGCGAAAATTTCCAAGCACAGTGAGTTTGGGCAGGGGACGGGCGCTAAGGCCGGCCTGCAACAGGGCCGTATCCACGCGGCCGTCAAGATCTCTGCCAATGCCGGCAGCAGATTTCTGAGTCGAAAGGAAAGCATCGGCCTGAGTGGCAGTTGTATACGCCGCTTTGAATGTTCCGCGCATACCAGGTGAAAAAGTGTAACCGCCGGACAAAAACACCTGATGCGACTGGTTGTCAGGCGGGAGTGCTATAGGCGTGAATTGGCTTGGCGTATATTGAATGCCCTGACCATTATCATAAGTACTGCCGCCAGTGATATTCAACGACTTGTTCCGGTTTGAATACATCGTGCCGTAGTACCCACCTGACAACTGCAATTGCTTGCCGTTAAAGTCGAGAGTAGTGCCGAACCGCCGGATGGTTGAATTGATTGGCTCGGGTGTGAACTCGTATCCTCCCACCGCATTCGGTCCTGGTGCACCCAACCGGTTGCCGCGGCCGAATATACGTGCCCCATCTTTTTCTTCATTGCGGAAATGAACATGCCATTCCAAATTTTCGGGAAGCAGCTTGTTGAAGCCGACACCGATAGATTGGCGTTCCGTCTTCAGTTGAAAGGAATCACCATCAGTAGGTATGGTTGGTACGTTAAGATTAGTAGTGCCTATGCCGGTAACAGCGGTGTTGACGGTGAAGGGTTCGTAACGCGGGGTCTGGCTGAATTCAATAAAATAACCCCAGTTGCCCTGGCGTGCGTGCTCAAGTCGGATATCTCGATTCTCAAATCCGAGGTTACGTCCCATCAGCCTGTACCACGTTCCGGTCTCGTCATCGCGCTTCACGAAATCCAAATTAAAAATGCCGTAAGCTCCTTGATCTCGCACACCCGTATATTGACCGAAGCGAGCATTATCATTGAAGAGGTATCCTGCACCGATATTCATCATGCTCTGTGGCTTGATGAGTTGCTTGAGTTTGTCATTTTCGTCCGCGGCCCAAACCAAGCCCGGGAGGACAAACGAAGCAGCAAGAGCCATCCGTAATCCCCACCCTTTTCTTCTCGAAGAATCCATTCTGGCCCTCATCCTCAGCGTTGAAACAGGCCTTCATTGCGAACGTTCTCCGGATTGTTGCTCCCATGGATCTGGGTATGGCAATTCAGGCAACCTCTCGCTAATGTATTCCTGTCGTAAGCCCCGGATATGGTTCCGGAACTTCCTTGGTGAGTATTGGGTTCATGGCATTCCTGGCACAGGAATGGAGATCTGGATCTGAGGAGATTCGGCGCAGTTGTGCCATGCGGGTTATGACAGATGGCACAGTTTTCCTGAACCGGGGGATGGTTGTAGACGAAGGGCCCCCGCTTTTCCATATGACAACTGAAGCAGGTTTCGTTAACGCTGTCCCGTACCATTTTGCTGGGGCCGGCTGACCCATGAGGATTGTGACAGTCAGAGCAAATCACCTTCCCCTCGCGGACAGGATGGCGTGAGGGGCGGTTTATTTGGGAGCGTTGCTCCTTGTGGCAGGTGAAACATATTTCTGCCTGGGTGAGTCGATCTCGTACCTTATCTTGGCCAGTATGTATTTGATGGCAGGCAGTACAGGCAACATCCCGATTCGAATGGGTACTACCGGCCCAGTGCATGCGTTGTCCGCCCTCGTGACAGGCAAGGCAGGCGCCATTTCTATCTTCAATCGAGTTGGACGAATTCTTTCCAAATGTTCGGGGAGGATTAAATACTTTCTGAGGATTGTTCCTGTGGCCGTTACCCTCGCCATGACAGCTGGTGCAGGTGGGCGTGCGAGCATCTGCAACCGTCCCATGCCTTGTTTTGCCGATCGAGAGTACCGGACTATCACTGTCCTCATCGTGACAAGCGGTGCATGTGGCGTCGCCCCTGAGAACCAGGTCTTTTCCCGGTTTTTCTTCAGAATCATCCACCGCCATTGATTCTGGCGATAGCAACACCATTCGAAGCGTAAGCAATATTGCAACCGCGCTAGACAAAAACGCTAATTTGTTACTCGAAATAGAATTCATCATTTTTACTCATTTATATTTACACAGCATATTTATTTAGCTGGCTCCGGGCACGGCAAAAAGACGCATCCGCCGGAATATGTGGATCATTTATCGCTTCGGGGATGAAGCAAGCGCCGTAAGTTCCCCCCACACCCCTTGTCTCCACAATAAGAGGGGCTACTGACAATGGAGTGGGAGTAGAGGGCAAAAGCAGACTTGTTCGGCTGGCTACCATGAGACTGGGCGCCAACTTGGGGAAGAGCCTACGGAGCTTCGCTAATCGGTGGCCGTCAGGGGGTGCAGCGCGGCAAAGCCAGCGCTGCTGAGATTGGGACCTAAAGAATGGCCTGCCCCAAAGTGAGGCGGCAGGCCGTTAGAACGCGTATTGCTGCATAAGAAGGTTTACAGTGCTGCTAAAAAGGCGACCAGATCAGCCTTTTCAAGCTCCGTAAGCCCCATGCCAAAACGAGTGTTATAGAAATCGACTACAGCATCAAGGTCCGGGGCAGAGCCATTATGAAAATAGGGTGGTCTGGATGCGACAGAACGAAGAACCGGTCCTTTAAAGCGCCCGATATCTCTCCATTTGCCCGTAATCAGGGCGCGTCCCGGATCAGTGGTTTTAATGGTTTCGCTCGTCACCTTGTTTTGAAGGGTATACAAAGGCATATCGGGCGTGCGACGCGACTCATCTGAGATGCCGATATCCACGGCTAACGGAACGGAATGATTGCCGGAATTGGGCGCGTTATGGCAGGTTGTACACGTACCCGCGATCGTGCTCATATTAAGATCATCATTCAAACCTTTAACATTCGTGATCTGGATGGGTTTGGTATTAAACAGGCCTTGGCCGCGCGCAATGGCCGCACGTGCATTGTCACTGCCAGATGACTTCTCCAGTTCATCCTCCTCGGCCGATCCAGCGGGATTAAAACGGCTCCAGGCATCATAAAGGGACATCACCTTGGGATTAAAGCCGGCGCGAGTACGATAATCCCCGGCAATGGTATCGTTGATACCGAAGTAATAGTCCTGCTTACTTAGCTGCACCGGACCGCCACGCCCTCCCTGTGTTAGCAGATCACCTGCCTCAGTGCTATGTATCTGGGCGGTGAACAAACCTGATTCGAACGTCATGATCTCTCTGCGCTGTTCAGGGGTAAGGGTCTGCAACGCTTCGGCATGGCCCATAGTGGCGTTGTTAGCCTGGGTCGACAGGTCGAACGATACGGCAGCATAGCAAGTCGACGTGCCATAAATGCAGTAGCTCGAACCCGGCATCAGGGTTGTCTCGCGTCCATCCCACATCACGCTGCTGAGAAATTTCAGGTTGGCTGAAGGCAATGGGCGGCGAAACAGGGACAATTCGGTTTTGGTTGCATGACCGTAAGGATCATCGGCTTCGATCAGCTCAAATTCCGCATCGTCAGATATGCCTATACCCACGCGCAAGTTCGCCTTGCTCAGCAGCATGCTGTAATTCTTCCGACGCTCCTCCGCTGTTGACACAGCGGCATTAGGCGAATTGGCGCCATCGTTCAGGCGAAAGAGCGGATGCAAGCCCTGAGTTTTTTCAAAGCGAGCCTGCACGCCCTTGGGCGTGATCGTCCATCCCTCTGCTGGCTCGTGACACGTACTGCAGGTACGGCCATTACTTCCCAGACTCTTAAAAAACGCGTTATCAAGATCAATAGCGCCGGCTGTGTTAAAGCTCGCGTCTATGCCATGGCTATTGGCTGATTTGAGCATATTGCGCAGGTTGCCCTGCTCACCCGCCGCCAATACAGGCATTGCGAGCGTTGTAAGCATTGACACGATCCCGAATCCAACAAAAGCTTTACTCTGCATATTACGTTCCTTCATGATGGCTAAAAAAAATATCTAAAGCGTTAAAAAATGTATCCAAAGCGTTAAAAGTGGTGAAGGCGCGTCCTCCAGTTCCGCGCAGCAAGAGAAGAAAGAAGATGCCTCTCCTCGGATGAGCTCCGTTTAACCTCCCGTCAAAAAAATGCCCGCGGATCTAACTCCGCGGGACATTTAGCAGCTATTTACCTTTTCCTACTTACATGAACAGTAGCATTCCCGTGTTCATGTCTTCTAGACAAGGAAAATGTCGCTTGCTTCGAGCTCTGGCGCACCGACTAGTTTAGCGAGCGCGGTTGCATCATGCCCGCCCTTGCCATCGGCATCGAACGACAGCACTCCGGTGTCCTCGTTATAGACAAAGTAATCGTCCTTGTCCTTTGCGTCACCATCCTCGTTGCTCGCGAAATTTTTGGGATTAAGCGAGCCGTCATCTTTTACTTTTATATCATTCTTGGAACCCTCGATCGCGTCATTGACGTCTTTCAGGCTGAATTGCAGGGTGTCTTCTCCCGACTCAAAGCCCAGGATCTTGTCGAAGCCGTTGGACGACTTGGTTACCCCGCTGAACACGATGGTGTCTTCGCCCCTGCCGCCAATAAGCTTGTCGTCGCCTTTGCCACCGATGAGGGTGTCGTTGCCCTCGTTGCCAATCAGCTTGTCATCGCCTTTGCGCCCGTTGAGAAAGTCGTCGCCCCTGCCGCCCTCAAGCGTGTCGTCGCCCTTGGTGCCTGTTATGTCTTTGTCAAAATGCTTCTTGTTGTGATCGGCATAACGGTCGTGGTCTTCCCGATCCTCATCTTCCCTCTTGCCGTGCTTGCCACCGCCCCGGTCATCATCCTCTTCCTTCTTGCCGTGCTTGTCGTCCTTCCGGTTGTCATCTTCGTTCTTGGCGTTCTTGTCGTCCTTCCGGTCTTCGTCCTGGTAGCCGCCCTTATGATCGTCCTGTTTGCCATGAACCAGAGATGCGAGATCTGATGTGATACCCATGAGAACCTCCTGAGAGTGAGTTGAATGTTGGTCGGTAACTGTTAAAAGATAGGTTCAGCTTGGAAACTGACCTCGCAGACGCACAATATTTATTGTTCGGAAATCGGGTTGCTCCCTCTCACTCAACCTTGAAACATTGAACTGGGCGTACCTGCGTTTTGGTGGTTAAGCAGTTACTATGCCAGCGACCATATGTCCTTATATTTACTTAAGGTTATTTTTAGACATACTTTGGACGACGGCCTCAGCTGGATATTGCCGTCGTCAGCAAGCACGACACCAAATCTGTTGAGCATGAGAGAGCTTGTACAAGTAGCTGAAGCTACAAGGAAACCTTAGATGTCGCCGCAGAGCGACACAAGGAATGGCTAGTTGCCTATTCTAGCGGGTTCGCGTCGCGGTGGAGGGAGTAGCCCTTTGTCGTTAAAGAACGACAAAGAGAATTGAGTTAGGATTTAAAGAAGCTGCTTTTGCCAGCCGAATAGCAATGTCAATGCGAGCGCCCTTAGGTCGAACTGCTGAGACTCGCATGGATTAGACCCACCCATTGCGCATTAGCGAACGGCTCGGATCAAGCATGGTAGTGAGGGCGAATCACCACCTCACGCTATAGCGCCCCGGCAGGCACCTCTTACGCTTAGTCGTCGGAAAGCGTTTCCGTTTCCAGTTGCACTCCTCTGTCCAAGTAGCGTCGCCAGCCGCCAAACCGGCTGATATCTTCCGCCCCGGCAATGGCGTAATGCTCGCACAGGAATCCCTGCACATTTTCCCCGCTTGCCAGTGTAATGGTACCGATACCGAGCGGGACCGGAATGCGGACTACAAAGCTCCCGAACTCGCTTTCCGGCATCTCCCACACTTCGACATCGATTGCAGTCCCTTGCTCACTGGTTTCCACATGCACCAACCCGGGGCGATGGGGCGGCCCGCCAGGCAGGGCGTAGAGTTTATAGTCAGAAGAGGTGGTGGTTGTGGCTACCCATCGTCCACCACGACCCGTCAATTCGCCATTCAACGGCAGGCCGGACATATGCGCCCCGCAAACAGCTACCTTTATCCAGCCCGGTTGCCGGCTCTCCCCCGATTCCCATGATGAAATGCCTGTTAGATGCCGTTCCGGCAAAACGCCTGTTATCAGGGGCATTGCGGTGGCTCCAAAAGGAAGCGCATGAGTTTGCTGCAAGCGTTCTGCAAGATGTAGCAGCAGCGTGTCGCGGTGGGCTTGCGCCACCAGTGTTATGCCAAAGGGCAGCCCATCGTTTTGAAATCCAGCCGGCACCGCCACTGCAGCATAATCGAGAAGGTTGACAAAATTGGTGTAGTAGCCCAGATTCGAATTGAGGCGCACGGGATCCTGCTGCATGGCCTGGATGGTATAAATCGTTCCCGCAGTGGGCGTCAGCAGACAATCGACTTGCGTCCATATCCGCTCAGTTTCGCGCTTGAGCCTGCGCAGCTCGTATGCACCCTTGTAGGCATCCGCGGCGGAATAACGCCTGGCGCCTTCGATGATCTCACGCACAGGTGTGATCACCTGGTCGCTGTGCAGCTCAAAAAAATCCTTGATTGCCGCATACCGTTCGGCTACCCGCGGACCTTCATACAGCAGGCGCGCAGTTTCGAGAAACGGGGCAAAATCTATCTCGGAAGCTGTGCCGCCCAGGGTCCGCATGGACGTGACGGCCGACTCGAACAGCCGTGCAGTATCCTGATTGCCAAAGAATTGCAGCTGATGTCGGCGAGGCACCCCAAAGCGGAAGCGGCCGTCGCCGCCACTGACGCTGGAATCGACAACATGCTCCTCTCTCCGCCGAGAATAAATATCCTCTTCATCATACCCGGCCGCCACTTCAAGTATGCGCTTCGCATCGGTGGCGGTGAAGGCGAAGATGGAAACACAATCGAGCGAACGGCAAGCCGGGACCACACCTCTAGTGGATAGCCAACCCTTGGTCGGCTTATACCCGACCAGATTATTGAACGCCGCAGGGACTCTGCCAGAACCAGCGGTATCGGTTCCGAGACTGAAGCATACCATTCCTTTTGCCAGCGCCACTGCCGAGCCGGAGCTCGAACCGCCGGAAATATAATCCGGGTTCAGCGCATTGTGGCAAGCGCCGTACGGCGACCTTGTACCATTAAGGCCAGTGGCGAATTGATCGAGATTGGTCTTTCCAATGGGAATTGCCCCGGCATCGATCAGTCTCTGTACCACCGCCGCGGTCTTGCACGGCGTGTAGGCGTAAGCCGGGCACGCAGCTGTGGTCGGGACGCTTGCCAGATCAATATTATCCTTGATCGCGAAGGGAATGCCATACAACGGCAGCGCGGCCATGTCGGCTACCCTCGCCTCCACCTCCCGCGCGTACTGGCGCAACACCCCCAGTGGCAGCACGTATATCCAGGTATTACTGTCATCGCTGCTGACGAGCGTGTGCACCCTCTCCACCACCTGGCTGGGTGTCAGTTCGCCGCTCGCATAGCGCCGCAAGAGGGTCTCGATATCGCCCGGACAACCCAACGGGAAAAGCTCATCCATGCTCATTCTTCCTCAACGATAAGGAGCATCTGTCCGGCCGAGACGTGTGCGCCTTCCTTGCAGAACAATTGATCTACCGTACCGCCGACGGGAGCGTCCACCGCGAATTCCATCTTCATGGACTCGACCACCAGCATCGTATCGCCGGCTTTCACGCGGTCCCCTTTCTGCACCAGAAGTTTCCATATTGTACCGGTCACATGCGCGGTAACGGCATGCGCGCCGTCGGGGAGATCCAGTTCGCTTTGTGTATCTGCTTCCTCCACCGTGTTTTCGCTGACGTATTCCGCCTTCCCTTCGGCTTTCCAACGTTCGCGTTCGGCTTCGAACGCAGCTTGCTGAGTCGATTTAAAGGCGCTGATAGAGGGCGCGTTCTGTTCGAGGAACGCGTTATATTGTTTCAAACTGAAGGTGGTATCTTCGACGCGCAGCTTGAAGCTGCCAGTAATAAAGTCCCTGCGCAGCTTGAGCAGTTCGCTCTCGCTCACCGGATAGAAACGGATCTGATCGAAGAAACGCAGTAACCAGGGCTTCCCATCGACGAAATCGGCCGTCTGGCGATACCTATTCCACATCTGCACCGTACGTCCAACGAATTGATAACCGCCGGGGCCTTCCATGCCGTAGACGCAGAGATAAGCCCCGCCTATGCCCACCGCGTTCTCCGGCGTCCATGTCCGCGCCGGGTTGTACTTCGTGGTCACGAGGCGATGGCGCGGGTCCACCGGGGTCGCCACGGGCGCACCAAGGTAGACGTCGCCAAGTCCCAAAACCAGGTAACTTGCCTCGAAGACGATGTGCTGCACCTCTTCGATACTGCCCAGCCCGTTTATCCGGCGGATGAACTCGATGTTGCTCGGGCACCACGGCGCATCGTTGCGTACCGATTGCATATATTTCTCGATCGCCAATCGGGTCGCCCCATCATCCCAGGACAATGGGAGATGCACGATACGCGACGGGACTTCGATGTGTTCCACATCCGGCAATTCCTTTTCCGCCGCCAATAAGATATCCAGCAACTGGTTGTGGGGTAGCAGGCTTGAGTCAAAGTGGATTTGCAGCGAGCGGATGCCGGGCGTCAGGTCCAGGATACCGCTGAGTGTTCCGGTGTTCACCAAATGTTGCAGTGATTGCATCAGGGCGTGCGCGCGAAAGCGCAAATTCAGGTCGAGCTCCAGCGGCCCATACTCGACCAGCAGATTCTTGTCGCCCGCCTGCCGGTATATCACCTGTACCTGTCCCCCGCTTTGCGGAGTAAAGTGCAGGACCGGCGTGGCGGAGGCGGCTAACGCTGACTTGGGCGCAGGCGCTGCGGCATCCGCTGATTTAAGATCCCGGATCATCCTCTCCTGCCGTTTCTCCTCGACGAGCGCCTGCTCTATCGATACCGGGCGGAATCGAACGCTATCGCCCGGCTTGAGCTGCCCCATCTTCCATAGCTCGGCTTGAATGATGGCAACAGGGCAAACGAAACCGCCGAGGCTGGGGCCATCCGGCCCGAGAATCACCGGCATGTCGCCGGTGAAATCCACAGT
>Ga0111539_10013445_pt1 | contig 10230 bp, 11 predicted proteins | sample RhiMethybrSRZTD1_FD_79667 | JGI IMG/M metagenome (GOLD analysis project Ga0111539, IMG submission 79667) | Populus rhizosphere microbial communities from Tennessee, USA - Rhizosphere MetaG P. TD hybrid SRZTD1 (version 2) (version 2) | ecosystem: Host-associated > Plants > Roots > Rhizosphere >... | reverse complement strand
GCCAACCGCGAGAACGCCCGCATCGCGCTCGCCAGCTTGCGCTGACCCTGGGGACCGCCCTCGAACCCGATCGGCTTGCCGGGGCTGCCGCCGCGGTCGGGTGGCCGTCAGTTTTCTGATGAAAGCGCCCCGAAACCCGCGCCCGGGCAGCGTTTTTATTGGGCCGACGCGGCGCCGGATCTGGCATCGTTAATGCTCGACACGGGCGAATGCGAACGCCGATGCGTGACGGACGAAATCCGAAGTCGTGGCTGGGCCTTGCGCTGGTGCTTGCGGGCGCGGCCGCGGCCGCCTGTTCGGTCGACCCCCTGATGCCGGGCTCGACGGGCGGCACCGGCGGCTGCGACATGACGATTTGCGATCCGCTGCCGACCGGCGGCGGCGGGACGACCGGCGGCGGTGGGACAACCGGCGGCGGCGGGACCACCGGCGACGGCGCTTGCGCCGGACTTCCGATTCCCGCCATCGCGTGCGCGGTCGGACGCACGGTCGTCTCGTGCACGACGGACGCGAATGGCCAGGTCTCCTGGAAGATCTCCTGCCCCGACGATCCGACGGGCAACGGCGGTGCGGGTGGCGGCAGCGGCGGCACGGGTGGCGGCAGCGGCACGGGCGGCGGCGGCGGCGCTCCCTGCGCGTCATCGGGCTCTTGCGCGGCGGGCGAGGTCTGCACGACGGAGGACGGCGTCTGCAACGCGCCCCCCGGCTGCAGCGCGGGCGTCGCCTGTCCGGCGGTCTGCTACGGCACCTGCCGGCCCGCCAAGGACGGTCCCCCCTGCGGCACCGTCCGCTGCGCGGCCGGGATGGTCTGCTGCAATGACAGCTGCGGCACCTGCACGCCCCCGAACGGCGGCTGCACGAAACAGATCTGCGTGCCGCCGGCGGGCGCGTGCGCGCGCGACGCCGACTGCCGGCTGGAGGCGGACTACTGCACCGGCTGTGACTGCCGCGCGCTCGCCACGAACCAGAAGCTTCCCGTCTGCCAGGGCCCGGGCGTTGCCTGCCTCATCGATCCGTGCGGGAGCAAGAAAGCCCAGTGCGTGAACGGCGCGTGCGCCGTGGTGCCGTGAAGTCGTTCCTGACACTCGCCGCGCTGATCGCCGCGGCGGCGGGGGCCTGCAGCACCGGCGGCGGCCAGTTGACCGGTACGGGCGGGACGACCGGCACAGGCGGTACCGGTGGCCCCCCGCCTTCGACCGTCGTCACCTTCGAGCTCCTCAACAACAGCGCGCCGACCGTCTATCTGTTCCAGGACTGCTCGGTCGAATACACGATCACGTCACTCGCCGATCCGCCGCACGTGATCGAGCGCGAGGGGCCGTGCGGCTGTGACTGCGCGCAGCCGACCTGTCCCCTCTGCGGCCCCTGTTTCCAGGGATCGCGCGAGATCCTTGGCGGCGCGGTCATGAACGAATTCTGGAGCCCGGCGAGCGTCACCTACGAGACGCGCCCGGCCGGTTCGTGCTCGCGCAGGCACGCGCTGCCCGACGGTCCCTATCGCATCGACGTTCCGGTCTACCCGACGGTGGAAGACGCAGTCGCCCGCACCAGCGCGCGCACCGCGACGCAGACCTTCGCGCTGCCGGTGCTCGACGAGTCCGTGATCGTTCCGCTCGGCCTCACCCGCTGACGCGCGCCTGCTACGTTCGTTTCTCTTCACCGCGAACGAGGCGCGCGATGTTCTCGCGGTGGCGCAGCGTGACCAGCACCGCGCCGCCGAGCGCGAGCGCCATCAGCGGGCGCGGCGGCTGCTCGCGCAGCGCGAACAGCAGCGCGAACGTCCACACGCCCAGCAGCGATCCCAGCGATGACAGGCGCGTGGCCGCGAAGACCACGGCGTAGGCGACGAACCCGACCAGCGCCGCGATCGGCGACAGCGCCAGCGCCACGCCCAACGAGGTCGCGACACCCTTGCCGCCCCGGCCGCGCAGGAACAGCGTGAACATGTGCCCGATGATCGCGGCCGCGCCGGCCAGCGCGATCACCGTCGCCGACAGGTTGAAGTGGCGCCCGAGCCAAACGGGCACGAAGCCCTTGCAGGCGTCGGCGGCCAGCACGGCGACGGCCCAGCCCTTGCCCATCGCGCGCGCGACGTTGGTCGCCCCGATGTTGCCGCTGCCGACCTGGCGCAGGTCGATCCCCTTGAGGCGCCCGAGCAACGCCCCGAACGGGATTGATCCCGCCAGGTAGGCGGCGGCGCACAACAAGTAGGGATTCATGACGACGGCGTGGCGGGCGCGCCCGCGCCCGTGGGATGCACCCGCGTCCAGAACGCGGTGACGTCTTCCAGCGATTCGGTGCGCGGGCAGTCGGGCGGCAGGCTGGCGATCAACGTCGCGCCGTAGGACTTGCGCGCGACGCGGCCATCCAGCACGGCGACGATGCCGCGGTCGGTGCGCGTCCGGATGAGGCGGCCGAACCCCTGCTTGAGCGCCAGCGCCGCGCGCGGCAGCTGGTAGTCGTTGAACGGCTCGCCGCCGTCGTCGCGGATGCGATCGATGCGGGCCGCGGTCAGCGGATCGTCGGGAACCGCGAACGGTATCCGATCCATGACGACGAGCGACAGCGCCTCGCCCGGGACATCGACGCCCTCCCAGAAGCTCTGCGTCGCCAGCAGCACCGAGCCGACCCGCTCCCGCATCGACGCCAGCAGGAGGTGACGCGGGCGTTCTCCCTGGACCAGCAGCGGGAACGGCAGCACCTCGCGCAGGTAGGCCTCCGCGATGCGCATGTTGCGGAAGCTGGTAAAGAGCAGCAGCGCGCGCCCGGCCGTGATCGCGCACAGATCGGCCATGCGCGCGGCGGCCTGCACCGGGAAGCCTTCGTGGTTCGGATCGGGGAGATCCGGCGCGAGGTACAGCAACGCCTGGTGGTTGTAGCGGAACGGGGACGCAAAGGTCGCGTCGGACGCGGTGTCGCCCAGACCGACACGCGCGCGCAAGTAGTCGAACGACCCGGCAACCGTCAGCGTCGCGGACGTGAGGACGATCGGTCCGGGGCAGCCGTCGAGCGCGCGCCCGAGCACCGGGCTGACGTCGACGGGGGAGGCGTGCAGGCCGACGTTGCGGGGCGAGGCGGCCAGCCAGCGCACGTGTTCGCGGCCGCGTCCGGCGACCAGCAGGGAGAGATCGGCGCGAAGGGCTGACGCGCGGCGCGCCAGACCCGTCAGCTCGATCGGGCGCCGCGAGGTGGCGACCGCGTCGCCGTCGGGGTGCAGCCAGTCGGCGATCTGTTCGAGGCGTCCGTCGAGGTCGTGGTAGCGCTCGAGCGCGCGGCCGGGGGTGAGACCGGCCGGGAACGCGACCCGCGCCTCCTCGACGCCGGGCCGCGCCGCGGGCACCAGGTCGCGCAGCGCATCCGCCAGCGCGTCGGTGGCGGCCTTCAGCCGCCCGGCGGCCGCCTGCGCCCGCTGCGCGTCGACGCCGGTCTCGCGCCCGAGATCGCGCGCCAGCGCGAACAGCCGCTGGGTCGACGCGTGCACGCCGAAGAATTCGGTCGCGACGTCTTCTATCTGATGGGCTTCGTCGAAGATCACGACTTCGTAGGGCGGCAAGACCTGCGCCTCGGGCCAGCGCGCGCGCAAGGCCAGATCGGCGAAGAACAGGTGGTGGTTCACGATGATCAGCGGGGCGGCGGCCGCGCGGCGGCGCATGCCGGTCACGAAGCAGGACTCGAAGAATGGACAGCGCGGCCCGATGCGCGTCTCGGGCGTCGCCGCGATGTCGCCCCACAGCGGCGCGTCGTCGGCGAGATCGGGCAGGTCGGCGCGATCGCCGGTCGGCGACGACGCTGCGAACGCGAGCAGCCTGTCCAGCTCGGGTTCCTCGATCAGCGAGCGCTGCCGGTCCCGTTCGCCCAGGCGCCGCCGGCAGACGTAGTTCGACAGTCCCTTCATCACCGCCCACTCGAGAGGCGCGGGCAGCAGCCCGGCGTGGTCGAACATCGCGCGCAGGCGGGGCAGGTCGACGGTGGCGATCTGGTCCTGCAGAGTCTTGGTGCCGGTGCTGACCACGACCTTGCGCCCCGACAGCAGCGCGGGAACCAGGTAGGCCAGCGTCTTACCCGTGCCCGTTCCGGCCTCGACCAGCAGGCGCTCGTCGCCGTCGATGGCCTCGGCGATCCGCTCCGCCATCGCGAGCTGTCCCGGGCGCGCCTCGTAGCCGGGAAACAGCGCCGCCGCCGCCCCGCCGGGCCCGAGCAGCGCACGGATGCCCTGCCGCGCCGCCTCGCGGCGATCGTCGGCAGGACCGTGCGAGGGCGCGGTCATCGTTTGCGGCTCGCCTTTTCGTCGATGCCCGACACGCCGAACCGGCGGCGAAGCTCCGCGAACACGGCGTCGGGCGACACGCCGGTGGCCTCGAGGCCCACCAGGGCGTGGAAGATCAGGTCGGCCGCCTCGTGCGCGATGTGCGCGGCGTCGTTCTCCACCAGCGCCTCGGTCAGCTCGCGCGATTCCTCCGCGATCTTCCCGTTGATCTTCGGCACGCCCGCGTCCAGCAGCGACACCACGTACGACTTCTCCGGGCGCTCGCGCCGGCGCTTCGCGATCACATCGGCGACGCGCGCGAAGACGAGCGCGGGCGGATCGGCGGGCCCGTCGTCGGCGACCAGCGCGCCGTCGTCGGTCTCGCCGACGCGGCGGTAGAAACACGACGTCGCGCCCGTGTGACAGGACGGCCCCGCGGGATCGCACAGGTAAAGCACCACGTCGCCGTCGCAGTCGATGCGCACCTCGCGCACCGCCAGCGTGTTCCCCGACGTCTCGCCCTTGCGCCAGGACGCCTGGCGCGATCGGCTCCAGAAGTGCGCGGCGCCGGTCGCCAGCGTCGCCGCGAGCGCATCGCGATTCGCCCACGCCAGCATGCGCACCATACCCGTGCGCGCCTCCTGCGCGATCACCGGCACCAGCCCGTCCGCGTCGAACGCGACGGCCGCGAGCAGCGGCCCGGCGTCACGCAACGGCATCGACCTTGTCTCGCACCGGGATGCCCCGCGCGCGCAAGTAATCGTGCGCCTGGCCGACGGTCGACTCGCCGAAGTGGAAGATTGACGCCGCCAGGACCGCCTCCGCGTGGCCCTCGGCGATCCCCTGGTAGAGGTGCTCGAGGTTTCCCACCCCGCCCGACGCGATGACGGGGATCGACACCCGATCGGCCACCGCCCGCGTCAGCTCGATATCGAATCCGTCGCGCGTTCCGTCGCGGTCCATGCTGGTCAGCAGGATCTCACCCGCGCCGGTTCGCGCCATCCGCTCGCACCAGGCGACCGCGTCGATGCCCGTCGGCCGCCGCCCGCCGTGCGTGAACACTTGCCAGCGCGGCGGTTCGCCCGGCGCGCCCGGCTCGCGGCGGGCGTCGACCGCGACGACGATCGCCTGGTTGCCGAACGCGTCCGACGCGCGCCGCACCAACTCCGGATCGGCGACCGCCGCCGTGTTGATGCCGGCCTTGTCCGCGCCCGCGAGCAGCAGCGCGCGCACGTCCTCTACCGAACGCACGCCGCCGCCGACGGTCAGGGGCAGGAACACGCGCTCGGCGGTGGCGCGCACCACGTCGAGCATGGTGTTGCGTTCGTCTGACGACGCGGTGATGTCGAGGAAGCAGATCTCATCGGCGCCCTGCGCGTCGTAGGCGGCCGCCACCGCCACCGGATCGCCCGCGTCGCGCAGCTCCTTGAAGCGCACGCCCTTCTTCACGCGGCCGGCGTCGACGTCGAGGCACGGGATCACGCGCTTGCACAACATGTCAGCGGCTCTGTTCGCGAATGCGCGCGACCGCCTGCTCGATGGTGAACGCCTGCTCGTACAGCGCCTTGCCCACCACCACCGCGGAGGCGCCCGTCGGCGCCAGCGCGTCCAGATCCTCGAGCCGCGCGACCCCGCCCGACGCGATGACGGGCGTGGGCAGCAGGCGGTGCACGAGCCGCCCGGTCGCGTCCAGGTTGGGGCCGCCGCGCATGCCGTCGCGCGCGATGTCGGTGTAGAGCACTGCCGCCGCGCCCGCGCGCGCGACCGCCAGCCCGACGTCGACGGCGTCCGCGCCGGTGGGTTCGGTCCAGCCCTCGACCGACACCTTGCCTTCGCGCGCGTCGACCGCGATCACGATCCGCGCCGGCCAGCGCGCGCAGGCCGCCTCGACCAGCGCCGGATCCTTGATCGCCGCTGTCCCCAGCACGGCCAGCCGTACGCCCGCGTCGAACAGCGCCGCGCAGTCGTCGAGCGAGCGCACGCCGCCGCCCGCCTCGACGTCGACGCCGGCGCTCGCCACGATGCGCGCGATGGTCGCGCGGTTGTCCTTGCGTTCACTGGTGCCGCCCGTGAATGCGGCGTCCAGATCGACGACGTGAAGGCGCGTGACGCCGGCGGCGGCGAACCGGGCCGCTACCTCCCACGGCGCGCGGTCGTACACCTTGACGCTCTCGCGGCGCCCCTGCTCCAGGCGTACAGCGGCGCCGTCCATCAGATCGATCGCGGGGAATACCAGCATCGGGGTGGGGCGTAGTTTAACCGCGACGGTTTCCGCGGTCGCAGTTTTCGCCAGCCACTAGCCGATCCCGCGCGGAGCGCGGGATATCGGCTACGTGAAAAAACAGTAGTCGCACACCGCGCCTGCGGCGCGGAGCGACTAGTGGGTGACGAATGTGCGTAGCAGGGCCAGCCCCGCCGCCTGGCTCTTCTCGGGGTGAAACTGGCACCCGAACACGTTGTCCCGGGCGACCGCCGCGCAGAATTCCACGCCGTGCTGGCTGGTGAGCGCGACGTCCTCGGGACGCGATGGGTCGGGGAAGTAGCTGTGCACGAAGTAGAAGCAGGAGCCGTCGGTGACCCCGGCGGCGGGGCCGGCCGCCGCGGCTGGCCCGCGGCGCGTCTGGTTCCAGCCCATGTGCGGGATCTTCAGCCGGGCGTCGCTGGCAAACCGCCGCACCTGGCCGGGCAGGAACGCCAGCCCGCGCGCGTCCGGGCTCTCGTCGCTGCCGTCGAACAGCAGCTGCATGCCGATGCAGATGCCAAAGAACGGCCGACCGGCGCGGATCACGCTCGTCACGGACTGGCGGAGCGCCCCGCCGCCGCCGTCCAGCCCGGCCGCGCATGCGCCGAACGCGCCCTGGCCTGGAACGACCAGCTTGTCCGCGCGCGCGACCGTGTCGGCATCGGCGCTGATCGAGACCCGGGCACCGACGGCCGCCAGCGCCTTCTCGACGCTGCGCAGGTTTCCGCTTCCCAGGTCGGCGACGACGACAGCGGCCGTGCTCAAGAGGTGAGCGTCCCCTTGGTCGACGGCACGCCGACGACACGCGGGTCGCGCCGCACCGCCGAGGCGGTCGCCCGCGCGAACGCCTTGAACAGCGCCTCGATCATGTGGTGGGCGTTTTCGCCGTACCGGACCTCGAGGTGCAAATTGCACAGGGCGGTGCTGACGAAGCCGCCGAAGAACTCGCGTCCCAGCTCGACGTCGAACGTTCCGACCCGGCGTCCCTTCAGGGCGTCGGCCCGGTAGACGAACGCCGCGCGGCCGCTGAAGTCCACCGCCGCCGATACCAGCGTCTCATCCATGGGGATGACCGCCTCGCCGAACCGGGTGATCCCGCTCATGTCGCCCAACGCCTCGCGGAACGCCTGTCCCAGGCAGATGCCCACATCCTCGACGGTGTGGTGGGGATCGACGTCCACGTCGCCGGTCGCCGATACATCGAGGTCGAAGAGGCCGTGTTTCGCGACCGCCTCGAGCATGTGGTTGAAGAACGGCACCGGCGTCGCGATCCGGCGTTCGCCCTTGCCGTCGATGTCGAGGGCCAGATCGATCGCCGTCTCGTTGGTCTTTCGCTGGATCTTCGCTCGTCGCGCCATGGCTTTGGGGCGCGAAAGTGTAACCCGCGGGCATACGGGGCGCCAAAACGCGCCTCCATGCAGGTGATCCCTCAAGGAATTTCCGTGGTTCGGCGATATAATTCCCGGTGTCTGCGCCCATGACCCAACGCGCCCGCGTTAGCCCGGTACTTGGCTACAACCACAACCTGCGTCACGGCGGGCGCGTGTTTCACGTGCAGACCGAGGATTCGGGGCAGGGTTACGCACGCCTGCACACCCACCTGTTCTACGAGGGGACGATCCTCTCGACCAAGAAGCAGGAATACGATCCCAGCGCTCCCGAAGACGCCGTGCGCGCGCTGATGCAGCAGCTGCACAAGGCGATGATCAGGGAGTTGACGCACGGCGAACACGACCCGCGCATCGGCGCGTTCTTTGCCGCGCGCGGCGAGCCGGCGAGGCTGGACGGCGGCGGCGCGCCGGCGGCGCCGGTCGCGCCCGCGGCGGCCCCCGTCGTCGTCGAAACGGCGGTCGCGCAGGCGCAACCCGAGTTGCCCGCCGTTCCCGTCGCGCGCGCCGCCGCGCTGCCCACCACGTCGCCGATGATGGCGGCGGCCGCGGCCAAGCCAGTGGTGATGGTCAAGCCCGGCGCGGTACGCCGGCCGCCGGTCGTTCTCTCCAGCTCGGCCGACGGTGTCGTCGTCCGGCGCAACGTCGTCATCAACGTCGGCGGCGGCGCCCCGCCCGTCAACGGCACCCCGGCCGCCGCGCAGCCGCCAGCGACCGCGCGCGCGCGCCCGTCGGCCGCCGCCAGCGACGGTGCCGTGGTGAAGGGGAAGGGTGCCTCGCGCGCCGCCGTTGCGCCCGATTCCGCGCCGCAACCCCTCGCGTCGTCGCGCGACATCCGCATGCCGTGGGAGTCACCGGCCCCGCCGCGCGCCGCGCAGCAGCCGATCATCGCCGCCGCGCCCGTTCGCCGGCAGGGCGCCGGGGACGTCAAGATGCCCTGGGATGGACCGGAGGGGCCCCGGCCGTCGTCGCCCGAGACCGACGCGTTCGCGGCCGCGCTCGGCGACGACAAGGGTCTGGATGAGGTGATCCTCGAATACCTCTCCGACGACAGCGAACCGGAAGAGCGCTAGCCGCTCTCGCGCGGAGCGCGAGAGTGCGGCTACCTGAAAAAACAATAGTCGCACACCGCGCCTGCGGCGCGGAGCGACTAGCCACTCCCCGAGCCAGCCAAGGGGGGGCGTGGCTACTTTACTTTGAGGTGCGCTCGCCGCTCCGGCGTCCCAGAATTGTCTGAAATGCAGAACGCGACCGCTTCACGCGCCGCCGTCACCGTGTTCAGCACGGCGACCTGCGGCTGGTGCCGCCGCGCGGAAGATCTCCTCCGCCGCAGCCGGATCCCCTTCGACATCGTCGACGTGACCGGTGATCGCGCGGCCCGCGCGGAGCTGGCGGAGCGCACGGGTGGCTGGCAGACGGTGCCCGTGGTTTTCGTCGAGGGCCGCCCGATCGGCGGCTACCGTGAGCTCGCCGAGCTGGTGAACAAGGGCGCGCTCGAGCACCTCATCCAGAGCTAGTCGCTCCCGTCAGTCGAGTGGAGACTTACGCGAGGCGAACGACCAGGCCGGCGCCGCCGTCGACCAGCACCTGGTCGCCGTCGCGCAGCGCGCGGCAAGCGCCCACCGCGCCGACGACCGCCGGGATGGCGCGCTCGCGCGCCTGGGCCGCCACGTGATCGAGCACGCCGCCCGTCTCGACGACGATCGCCGCCGGCGACAGCAGCGGGAGCTCGGTCGGCAGCAGCGTGCGCGCCACCAGCACGTGTGTGCCGTCGTGGTCGTGGTCGTGGTCGCCCCGGTAGATCCGCACCGGTCCGATGCGCGCGCCCGCCGCGCCCGGACGTCCGCGCACCACGTCGGTGCCGACGTCCAGCGTGTCCGCGGCGCCGAGCGGGGGCGGGTTGGTGCGCGCCTCGGCGTCCGCGCTGCGCGCCGCGGTCAGCGCCAGCGCCGCCTCCTCGTAGCCGAGCGCCGCCTCGTCGCGCGCGTCTCTGCGGACCGCATCCAGCGGCAGCCAGAACACCTCGTTGGGATCGGCGAGCACCCCCGTCGTCCAAAGCCGCTCACCCTCGCGCAGCAGCGCGCGCCGGACGTGGGCCTGCAGCCGGGCATACAGCGCGTCGTCGTCCTCCGCGACGGCGACGGCTCGGCGCGCGACCGAGAGGCGCGATTCCCATTGGTCGTGCACATCCTCGGGCAACCGCGCGCGCACCGCCGCCGAGGCCTCGCGCCAGGACTGATCGTCGATGGGCGCGCCGACGTTCGTCCCGCGCATCAGCCGCTCGAGCGAGGCGGACCGCTCGCGCCAGGTCGGCGCGGCGACGTCCCAGTGCGGGGCCTCGTCGCTGAACTCTT
>Ga0111539_10013442_pt1 | contig 10231 bp, 5 predicted proteins | sample RhiMethybrSRZTD1_FD_79667 | JGI IMG/M metagenome (GOLD analysis project Ga0111539, IMG submission 79667) | Populus rhizosphere microbial communities from Tennessee, USA - Rhizosphere MetaG P. TD hybrid SRZTD1 (version 2) (version 2) | ecosystem: Host-associated > Plants > Roots > Rhizosphere >... | reverse complement strand
TGTCGTGGGAGGGCTGCGGCTCGATGACGACTGCGGCATTCCAGTCGACGACGCAGAGGTCCTGCTCGGTGTAGGAGAAGCGGTGCTGGGTCGCATCACGGACTTCTTCAGCGCTGAGGGGGTCATCCCCGATCTCGGCGAGCAGGATGCGCGCGATTCTCGGATCGCAGCCGAGGCCCGATGGGACCCCGGCTCCCAGCACCCGCTTCGCGAGCAGCACGGCGTAAGTCTCGACGACGGCCCACACGTGGGGCGTGTCGAGCGCGGAGGGCAGCCGCTCGCGCAGTCGCTCCGCCTCGGCACGCGCCGACGCTTCGACGTTCGGCGACCCCTCGAACTCGTGCACGAGCTGCGCCGCGACCTGGGAGTCGGCATCCTCCGGCAGAGGAACCTCGTAGCGGATGCTGATCACGCCGAAGTTGAAAAGACGCGCAAAGGCGACGGCCTCGAACTTCCTCCCGCTCGATCCCTCGAGCGTCCGAGGGCCCAGGTGGACGGTTAGGGGAGCTCTAGGTATCTCGAGGTACTCGCTCCGCTCACGGGAGAGGCGCATCCGCGTCGCCTCGCCCGCCAAAAGCTCCTGGGCGTGATCGAGGCGGATCTCATCCGCCACGTCGAAGAGCCTATAAAGAACGAGACGGGCGCTTTCGAAGCGCAGCGGCTCGGGAATGCTGCTGGTCACGACGGGCGATATTCTGTATCCTGTCGCCTCAGGAAGTGAAGGGAGTCGGCTGTCGGCAGGGCAATAAGCTCGCCCGTCAGCCACACGCCTTGGTCGCCCGGGGGCGGCCACCGGCGGGCTCCCGCAGAGGCGCGCCGAAGAACGCGCGGGAACGAGAAGTGTAGGAGGAGACTATGGTCCTTCGTGCGATTCGCTGGTTCGCAGTCGTGGGAGCCTCGAGCGCAGCCTTCGCCCCTGCCCTCTGGAGTCAGGAGGCGCTCGAACCGCCTGCGGCGGTCAGCGTTTGTCAGATCGACTACGGCCCGGAGAGCGCCGTCCTCATCTCGTGGCAGAATGCGGAGAGCTACGAGTCGGTCGAGTTTTCGCTCGACGACGCCGAAGCGCCGGGCATCGTCGACGGCACGTTCGGCGCCGCGCGCGTGCTCGCCTCGCCGGGAACGCACGTTTTCGGCGTTCGCGGAGTCGTTGGAGAGCGCAAGTCCGCATGGTCGACCGGCCAGCTCCAGCTCCTCGAGACGAGCCCGGTGCCCGACCCGATCCACGGGCTCGACTGCGAAGTCCTGCCCGGAGGCGGAGGCACGCTGCGCACGAGCTGGAGCGCAGGCTCGAGCCCCTGGGTATCCGGCCTTTTGCAGGTGCCCGGCCAGGCGGCTCTCGTCGAGATACCGGCCGGCGCCACGTCGGCAGAGATCGAGCTCATTCCTCCATCCGACGGCTCGCCGATGGTGGAAGGGCCGTACGTCTCCCGGCTCTACTTCAAGAACGCCGAGGGCTACTTTTCGCCCCCCTACACTTCGCTCTGCACGCAACGCATCCCCGCATTCCGGAGGGGCGACTGCAACACGAGCGGCGAGATCAACCTGACGGATCCGATTTTCGAGCTGCTCCACCTCTTCCTCGGCGGGATCCGGTGGTCCTGCGACGACGGCTGCGACTCGAACGACGATGGCCGGGTCAATCTCTCGGACCCGATCTACACGCTCGTGTACCTCTTCCAGAGCGGCTCCGCCCCCCCGGCTCCTGGCCCGAGCCAGTGCGGCCGGGACCCGACGGAAGATTTCCTGGGCGGCATCTGCAGCGGTTGCGAAGGCAACTGACCGGCGAGCCCGCCGGGCGTCACCTGCCGCAGAAGAACGTCGTGACGTTGCGGCTCTGGCGGTTGGCCGTTGTCAGGTCCGCCTCGCCGTCGCCGTCCACGTCGACGGCCTGAACGGCGACAGGGGCGACCACGTCCGGCGACGAGAGCCTTCTCGTCGGCTCGGGGAGGAACCGAGCGGAGGCGTCCTGCGCGTAGGTCTGGATGAACGAGCCGAGGTGGCTCGAATACGCCACCGCGAGGCTCGGCTTTCCGGTCGAGTCCAGATCGGCGGCGGCGATGCTCGTCGGCTGCAGTCCTGACACGGCGGGAAGCGTCTGGCCAGAGAGGGTGCCGTCCGAGGCCTGGAGGAACACCGAGACGGCCGACGAGCCGAGGTGCACGGCCGCGATGTCGGGCGTGCCGCTCGCGTCGTAGTCCCCGATCTCGACGCCCACGGGGCGCAGGCCGACTCCCAGCGCGACCTCGAGCGGCGCGCGGAATTTGCCGCGCTCAGTGTCCTGGACGAAGACGGTGAGGTTGCTCGAGCGGTGGTTAGCAGTCACCACGTCCGTCTGACCATCTCCGTCGATGTCCGCCAAGGCCACGAAAACCGGACCGAGAAGTTTCGGGCCGGCTCCCTCACCCGCGCGGAAAGCCCCGGCCTCGGCGAACGCTCCCGTATCGTCCTGCCGGAACCAGCGCGCCTCGTCCGAGAATCGCGCCGCCGCGGCCACGTCGAGCCGGCCGTCACCGTCCACGTCGGCGAGCGCCACCGAATGCGGGCCGAGGAAGCCGTCGGCGCTGAGCTCGGTAGTGGTGAAGTCGCCGCGCGCGTCCTGGACTAGGACCAGCAAATCATTCGCGTCGACGTCAGCGCACACGATGTCGCCGCGCCCGTCGCCATCGACATCTCCGACGGCGGCCGCCACGGGACCGCGCCGGGTCGCTTGTACGGTTGCAGGCAGTCGCAGCGACAACGCCGCGAAGGCACCGCCGCCCACTTGCTCGTAGAGCATGAGCGCATCCGCCTCACGGCTCGGCGCGACGAAGTCCATACGCTGGTCGCCGTTGACGTCGCCGGCGGCGAGCGAAGACGGCGACGGCTCGATCTGGCCGTCCGCCAGCACGCGAGCTTCGCCGAAAGACCCCACGCCGCCCTGCCGGAAAATCACGACGCTCTTCGAGCCGGCATCCGCTGCCGCAATGTCGGGACGACCGTCACCGTCGAAGTCGCCGATCGCCGCCGCGACGGGCGATGACGGGCTCGCGCCGGCCCGCTCGGGAGGGAGCAGCGCGTCCGCGGAGTACTCGCCGGATGCGCTTCCCAGGAAGACGCATACGTTGCCGCGTGAGCGACCGGCCGGGTCGCCGGGGTCGGAGACGACGATGTCCTCGGTGCCGCTCGAGTCGAGGTCGCCCCCGGTGACGCCGAGCGGACCGCGCAAGTTCGTGCTCACGATGGGCGCGAGCAGGTTGAAGGAGCCATTCGTCTGCGTCGCGACGCGCAGGGAGTGGTTGGCGCGGTCGGGCGCGATCAGGTCGGCGCTGCCGCTCTTGTCTAGGTCGGCGATCGCGACGGATCGGAGGTCGGTTCCGGGCGCCGGGATGCGCAGGAACGTCGCGTTCATTTGCCCCCCTGTGAACCTGAGCGAGTACAGCGCGAAGAAGCCCGACCCCGCGGTGACCATGTCGGAGACCGCGTCCGTGATCTTGCCGGCCGCCAGAGCGTTCGGCTCGTCGCCGTTCGGGTCGTCGAGGTAACAGGACGTGTACCCCGCCTCGCTCGTGGTGCACGCGCTGGGGCCCCCGCCGCGCAGGAAAATCCGCACGCCATTCGCACCGGCTCCTCCCGCTAGCGAGACGGCAAGGTCCCGGTCCCCGTCGCCGTCCAAGTCCGCAGCCGAGATTGCCGTCGGCCGCCGAAGGGCCCCTTGCGCAGTGAGGACCGAACGCTGGCTGAAGTAGTCGTCCGGGGCTGCCTCATAGATGAGCAGCACTTTTCCGCCGTCGTCATCCGAGACGGCGATATCGAGGTCGCCGTCCCCTTCCAGGTCGTCCACCACGAGCCCCGAGATCGAGCGCAGGCGCGCGTCGCTCAGGCGCACCGGGTCGAACACGCCCGGCTCCGACTGGCGAAGGAGGACGACGGTGTTTGAGCCCCGAGCTGCGCAGGCGACGTCGAGCAGGCCATCGGCATCGACGTCGAGCGACGTGATCGCCACGGGGTCGTCGATGGGCGCCAGCGGCACGCTCCACGGGGCCTCGTCGCGGAACGGGCCGCGCACTCTTTTCGCGCCCGCGGCATCCGACGCCGCGCCGCGCGCGCCCGCGGAGATTCCCGGCGCCTCCGAGCCCGGCCGGGCAGTGCAGCCGGCGTCCGCGGCCGCGACGCGATCGAATGGCGTGACGCGGAATCGCACGCTGCCGCCCCCAGGGATCTCGCCGGCCGAATCCCACACGAGCAAGCGCTCCGTTCCCGCGATCGTTGAGGCGAGGCGGAGCGACCCTTCGTCGCCCCCCAGATCGATGCTCATGCGCGATCCCGCCGGAGGCGACGGGTCCAGCTCCGTGTCGAGCGTGAGGACTCCCGTCTCTGGCGAGTAGCCGCAGACGACGCGTTCCACTTCCGCGCCGGTCGGCGGCTGAATCCGCACGTTGCGCCCGATGAGGACGCACCCCCCGCGCGCGCAGTTTCCGGCGAGGCCCCGCAGCTCCGCCGCCGACTTGATCCACGTGGCGAGCACTTCGTTCGTGCCGAGCGTGGTGCCCGGCGGCGCTGCCTCGACCGGTCCTTCGATCGGCGCTCGCACGAACGAAGCGACGTGCAGCAACCGGCGATTCTCCGGGTCCGCGAGGGCCGCCTCGCGAGCCGCAGCGTTCGTGTCGAACTCCGCCCCGAGCGGCTCGAAGGGATCATCCCCGCGGGCCCACTGCACGACCGCGTCGACGGGGTCTCCATCCAGGTCGCGCACGACGAAATGGACGGCGATCTGACCGCGCTGATCAGGATCGGTGAGGATGTCCTCGTCGAGCACGTCTGCCGTCGGTGCTGCGTTGTTGTCGAGCGAGAAGACCCGCACGACGGGCGTGCCGATCTTGCCCACCTCTCCGCCGATGCGATCGAGAGGCGTTAGCCGCAGCGCGGCGACGCGGTCGAAAGCGCCCACCTCGGCCACGGCATTCCAGGCAACGGGGTGCGCCGTGCCCGCAGCGCTTGATGCGAGGGCCAAGTTGCCCGTGACGATCTGGGCAGCGTGGAAGAGCCGGTTTCCGAGATCGTCCTCCTCGGTCGCGAAATCCACCTGGAGGTCCACCGGGTCGCCGCTCGAGTCGGTCACGACGACCTGCATCTCGACGGGCGCTTCCTCCGCCTGTGCGAGGGTGAGATCCTGGATCGAGGGGGCGTCGTTGCCGACGAGGACGTCGACTTCCTGAGGCTGATCGATCCCGCCCGTGAACCGGAGGCGGACGTTGTGGAGGTCATCCGTGCCGCCGACGTCGAAGAGCGCGTTCCACGGGATGCGATGCTCGACGCCCTGCGTGGAGGTCGCGAGCTTCTGCACCGTGCCGGGCGTTTTCATCGTGGACCCCAGCGGAGCCTGGACGGAAGCAGGCTGGTAAGTCGCTCCGCTGTCCGTGGAGTAGGCGAAGTCGACTGACGTGGCCTTTTCCTTGCTGGACCTCAAGTTGAGGACAATGACGGACTGCGCCGGGTGGAGCCGTCCATTCTCGAGGGCCACGAACTCGAGAGAGGCCAGCTCGCCGCTCTTCGCTTTGTGGTGGCCGCCGTCGTCGTCAGTCAACAAGACGGCGAGGAGCGCACCCAGGCCTGCGTTGCAGCCGCCGAGCAAGGCGCTCGCTGCCAGCGCCACGGCGAGACGCGCGGCAAGCCCCGCGCAGATATACAGCTTCCCGGGGTTCCGTTCACTTCTTCTCACGAGTCCTCTCCTCTTCTCTCACTTCAACTCCGGCTTTTTGCCCCTCCGGCGGCCGGGGACGCCCCCGCGTCCCTTTTCTCTCTTCCTGCGGCTACTCTCCGCGGACGTAGACCATGGTCCGAGTGATCTGCTCCCCGTCGTCGCGCAGGAGCCTCACTTTCACCGTGTTCTCACCCGGCGCGAGCGGGATGGGATCAGGGAGGGCAACGTACACGTAGCCGCCCCCCTGCGTTGCTGGGTCGGAAGCGCCCACGCCGGCCGGGCTACGGTCCATCGCGGAGAGCTCGTTCGCGAGCTCGGTGATCTGAGGCGCCGGCATCACCCAGCGGTATTTCTCTGTCGAGGTCGCGAAACGGTGAACGTCGAGGGCCACGATGCGCCCGGCTCCACGGCTTGCGACGGCGATTTTGAGCGAGACGGACGGCTCTTCAATCGCGTCCGTGGGATCCGGCGCCATGAAGCAGACGCTCAGGGGCGTGCTTTTCTCGCCTTCGAGAAGCCGCGCGCGGAGCGAATCGGCGAGCTGGGACTCGAGGTCGCTCGTCACGTCCGCGGTCAGCTCGTCGCTGAGCCGCGCGGCTTCGCCGTTGTACAGGACGAGCGGCGGGACGAGGATCGTCAGGAGGTAGTCCCCGGGCCGGTGGAACGGATGCGATCGATTCCAGAGGCTGACGTTGTGCCCCGGCGACTCGAACTTCGCCTCCCACGGCGCATTCGGGTCGCGCGCGTCCGGTGAAGCCTTCCCCCCTCCACCCGCCGGCTGCGGAGGCGAGCTGGCGCGGGAAATTGCGGAAGCCGTGGCCTTGCCCTGCGCGCGGGCGTGCGAAAGGTCCACAGTTTCGACGTCGAGCTCCGCGCGCGTGAGATACTTCACCGAAGGGATGAACCAAGACGGGATTCCGCCGAAGAGCCAGAATCCCACCTCGAGCACGCACCAGCCCGGGATCCACTGCCGCTCGTCGTACTGGGATCGCGTCTTGAACGAAACGACGAGGAGCAAGTCCGCGCTTCCAGCTCGCGCCGCGTTCACGGCTTCGTCGCGGCTCGAGGCAGAAAGCGGCACCGCTTTCGCCACCGTGCCGGAGCCCTCCGCCAGAGACCGCGCGATCGACTGGGCGAGCGTGTCGGCGTCGAGAAGGTACCGCGCGGCCGGTTCAGGCTCAGGCTCTTTCTCGGCCGAGGGATCGGCCGCGGCTTCGCCCTCCGCGCTCGCGGGCGCGGGGTTCCCCGGCCCCCCACCACCCCCGCCACCAGCCAGGCCGCCGCCGGTCCCGCGCGATCGCGCTGACGCCGCGTTCGGGGCAACGTCGGAGCTTCCATCGGGGGCGCTCTTGGGTGCTGCACCTGGCTTCGTCCCGGGCGCAGCCGGGGCGCTTCCGGGCTTCGACGGGTCCACCGGCGGCGGCGCGAACTCGGAAGTCGCGCGGTCCACGTAGACCGCCACATGGTACGGTAGCGGCCCGCGCTCGAAGGATTCCTCAGCGGTCGGCGAAGCGCAGCCGAAGCCGATGACCAGGATCGCAGCCGCCGCTCCCGCGATCCTCAACTCGGACCCGACGGTCCTCCTGCTTTCCGGGCGGGCGATGCGCATCGAAATCTCTCCTCTCTAGCCAGCCTGAGGCCCGGAAAATGGATGCATTCCCGGACCCTGTGCTCGGTTCGACTCTCTTCACTTTCTCGGACCACCGCGTCGCGGGGGGCTTCTCGCCGCAACCTCGCGCGCGCTTCTCTTCCGCGGTCTCTCCCCGCGGTCTTTTCTGCGGTCGCATCCGGCAGGAGCAGCTGCTGGATGCCTCGCGCCGGGGGGGTTGTCGGTTTGTCCCGGGGCTTTCGCACCGAGACGCTGCTTCTTTCCCTGGCGCTTGCTTCCCCGGCGCAGGTTGTCCAAAAGTTTTACACGGGCCGCGGGTTGCACCGCAAGAGGGAAGGCGCCCCAAACGGAGGGATTTCTTGGGGCCGCGCAGCATCGCGCAGGGCAGCAGGAGGGGTCCGGAGAGGCCCCGCCGCGCGCTGTCCGCGTGTTATCGGAATTATCGGAGAGGCCCGCAGGTCAGACGCATTCAGCTCCCCCCGCTTGCCTCCGCCGGGCCCGGCAGCCCCAGCAGGCCCTGCACGTCCAGCGCTCGCGTGAACATCGCGACCCCCCCGTCGGGCGTGCGCGGCCACGCTTCCTGGGGCCGGTCCCACGCAAGCTCCACCCCGTTGCCGTCCGGGTCGCGCAGGTAGAGCGCCTCGCTCACGCCGTGGTCGCTCGCGCCGTCGAGCGCGATGCCCGCCCGTAGCACGCGCCGTAACGCGTCGGCGAGCGCTGCCCGCGTGGGGTAGAGAATCGCGACGTGGTAGAGCCCTGTCGAGCCCTCCGGCGGCGGCGATCCGCCCAGGCTCTCCCACGTGTTGAGCGCGATGTGATGGTGGTATCCGCCGGCCGAAAGGAACACGGCGCCATCGCCGTAGCGCTGCGTGACTTCGAACCCGAGCACACCTTGATAGAAGCCGACGGCGCGCGCGAGATCGGCCACTTTGAGGTGCACGTGGCCGATGCGGACCCGAGCGTCGATCGGACGGGGTGCGGGGGTAGCTCTTTCGGTCACTGGATCCTTCGGGGTGAGAGGCCGCAAGCGGTCAAAGTCCCCGCGACGATGGGCCGCGGAGGCCCTATCATCGCCGTGCAGGCGGCAAGCCGTCCACCCTTTGTGGACGGGCCAGCAAGCGGAAAGAGGAAAGAAACATGCGACGAACTTCGCCCGCCCTTTGCGTGGGGCTCATCGCAGCCTCCGCTGCGTTTTCTACCGGCAACTCAGCGCTCGCCGGCGTGCCGCAGCACTCCGTAGCCCGGCAGTGGAACGAGGAGCTGCTCAACGCCATCCGGAAAGATCTCTCCCGCCCCACCGTCCATGCCCGCAACCTCTGGCACGTGTCGGTGGCCATGTGGGACGCCTGGGCGGCGTACGACGACGTCGCAAAGACGTTCCTTCACCACGAGCGCGCCACCGCCGCAAACGTGGCCGCCGCGCGCGCGGAAGCGATCAGCTATGCCGCGTACCGCATCATCTCGGCGCGGTTCGCCGCATCGCCCGGCGCAGCGACAACGCTGCCGGCGCTCGATGCGCGGATGGCGGCTCTCGGCTACGACACGAGCGTCACCACGACGGACGGCGACTCGCCGGCGGCCCTCGGCAACCGGATCGCGGCAGAGGTGCTGGCTTTCGGCCTCAACGACGGCGCGAACGAGGCTGGCGGCTACAAGAACAGGTACTACAAGCCGATCAACGACCCACTGGTTCCGGCGCTGCCCGGCAATCCGGACGTCTCGGATCCGAACCGCTGGCAGCCGCTGGCGCTCGACTACTTCGTGGACCAGGGCGGGGTCATCGTGCTGGGCGCCTACCCCGAAGCCGTGACGCCCGAGTGGGGCCAAGTGCGCGCGTTCGCGCTGAACTCGAACGACCTGACGATCACGCCGCGCGATGGCTTCGACTACTGGACTTACCACGACCCCGGCCCGCAGCCGCTCCTTGGAGGCGCAGGGGAGGAGTACTACAAGTGGGGCTTCGAGATGAACATCGCCTGGTCGGCGCATCACGACCCGAGCGACGGCGTCATGATCGACATCTCGCCCGCGTCGATTGGCAACGCGACGACCACGCTGCCCGATCCCGGAGACTATGAGAGTTTCTACAGGTTCGAAGAGGGCGGAGACCGCGGGCAAGGCTACACGGTCAATCCGATTACGGGCCAGCCGTATGCTCCGCAGATGGTGCTCCGCGGCGATTTCACGCGCGCGCTGAGCGTGTTTTGGGCAGACGGCCCCTCCTCCGAGACGCCGCCCGGGCACTGGTTCACGATCGCGAACTACGTCGCGGACCACCCGCTCGCCGTCAAGCGCCTCGGCGGCACGGGTCCGGTCCTCGACGACCTCGAGTGGGACGTGAAAGTCTACTTCGCGCTGGGCGGGGCGCTGCACGATACGGCCGTCACGATCTGGGGCATCAAGGGTCGTTACGACTCGAGCCGACCGATCACGGCGATCCGGTACATGGCGGGCCTGGGCCAATCGTCGAATCCTTCCGGCCCGTCCTACAACCCGCACGGCCTCACGCTGCGCCCTGGCCTGATCGAGCTCGTGACGGCCGAGACGACCGCGCCAGGCCAGCGCCACGAGCACCTCGCCGGCAATGAAGGCAAGATCGCGATCCGCTGCTGGCGCGGGCCGCCCTACATCGTCGATCCGAAGACGGACGTCGCAGGGGTCGGCTGGATCCTCGGCGAGAATTGGTGGGCGTATCAGGCGAAGACGTTCGTCACTCCGCCGTTCCCCGGCTACGTGTCTGGCCACAGCGGCTACAGCCGCGCTGGAGCGACCCTGATGACTTTCCTGACCGGCTCGGAGTTCTTTCCAGGCGGGCTGGGGGAGTTCCACTGCCCGAAAGACACGTTCCTCCGCGTCGAGAAAGGCCCGAGCACGGACGTCACGCTCCAGTGGGCCAAGTATGCGGACGCCTCCGATCAGTGCAGCCTGTCGCGCATCTGGGT
>Ga0111539_10013441_pt1 | contig 10231 bp, 9 predicted proteins | sample RhiMethybrSRZTD1_FD_79667 | JGI IMG/M metagenome (GOLD analysis project Ga0111539, IMG submission 79667) | Populus rhizosphere microbial communities from Tennessee, USA - Rhizosphere MetaG P. TD hybrid SRZTD1 (version 2) (version 2) | ecosystem: Host-associated > Plants > Roots > Rhizosphere >... | reverse complement strand
TGTAACTCTGGTGCGTCACAGTATTTTTCCGCTATCTTGAAGCCCCGGGCGCCATGTACAGTATCAGCCTCCACATGGCCAGCGAAAAAGCGCACTGCGGGGTCATTGAGTGACCATCCATAGTGTTTGGGGAAACTCGCCACCAGAGGGGGGTAGATCTCGGGTGGTTGCGATTCGAGCCCAATGATCAAAGCGGTCAGGGCCACCTGCCAGGGACGCTGGGTCACCACACGCCATCCCCAATCGGTGAGCGCCTCGGTCCAGGGCAGTATCGCGGCGCCAAGAACCTCGGCGCGCGTGTAGCCACAGGCAGCACAGAAATCCAGAATCATATCCATATGGCGATCTCTGGGATCTTCTTCCTCCGCAAGATTCTCCAGGATGTGGTGCTTGACCTCCTCGACCGGGCAATGGGCCCACATATGCGCCAGCCAGTTCAGATACTCGGTCACGAAGTGGTAATGCATGACCAGGTAAAAGCCCATCTGCGTCTTCGTCAACTCGCCTTGGGCCCATTTCCGAAAATACGGATGGTTCTTGCTGTGGGTGGCATCGCGCGCTTGGCGCAGTTGTTCAACAAACGTGTGGGTTGCTGGCATAATAGTCTCCTTGCAGCGCACCTGGACTTCCGCTGCCACGATGGTGGCGGATGTGGGGCTATTATAGGATGGGTGCAACGCTTGGTAAAAGAGAACACAGGCAGAGCTAGAGGAGGAGGACAGCCGTGGTCAGTAGACCTCCAATAGGCCTACCAACCCACGGCCTATGCAGCTGGCGAAGGGAGGGGAGTCTCCACCAGCAGCAGTCCGACTATCTGAGGGAAACCTATATTTGCCATAAAGATAACCGAAGACGCCCTGCGCCACATCGGCAAAGACGCCCATTTTTTTAGGGTTGGCCTAGGCGGAAGCGCCTATATCACAGTGGCACATTTTGGCCAAATCCCGGGCCGCAACAGGCCGTGCGTGGGAGAGAGAGTGGTTAGTGAGACGGACCAGCGAGGCCATGGCGGTAGGTATAAATCACCAGTTCAAGACGATCCGTCACTTCAAGCTTGGCAAAGATGGACGTAAGGTGGTGTCGTACCGTCGTCTCGCTGATGCCCAGGCGCTCGCCGATCTGCCTATTCCGTAATCCTTGACTCATCAGGGTCACCACCTCCCGCTCCCGCTCGGTGAGCGAGGCGATTTTGGCAGCTTCAGGATCAAGGGGCTGAGACGCCCGCGTCCCCGTCATTTCCCCTAGGACGCTAGCGATCATCGCCGGTTCGAGCCAGACCTCACCGGCATGCACCTTCTCGATGGCTTGCAAGAGCACGTCTGCCGCTTGTTCTTTGAGGACGAGCCCCATGGAGCCCAGGCGTATCGCCTGTCGGTGTAGCTCTGGAGCACGCACTCCTGTGAGGACGAGGACGCGTGCAGTACTGGCCGCAGTGCGTAACTCGGGAAAACAATCAAGGCCACTTTCTCCCCCAAGATCGAGGTCGAGCACGATGATATCGGGTTGGGTACGAGCGACCACGGCAAGGGCCTCGGCACCATTGCTAGCCTCCCCTACCACAATGATCCCCGGTCGGCTCTCGATGAGCATGCGCAAACCTGTGCGCACCACGGCGTGATCATCGACAATCACGACGCGTATAGGTTGGGAGACAGAGGTAGTCATACGAGCCTCCACTGAGGCATTACATGGACTGTCGGAGTATGGCAGCCAGCCGCGCTGCAGCGCGCAACACCTGGAGGCGCACGGTGGGGTAGTGGCGCTGGCGATAGACCAGCCCGATCGTACTATCCGACGGATACATATGTTCCCGTGTAATCAGTGCCTGCGTCTCGTTGTGCCAGCGTTCGACGACGACCCGCCACTCGGCCGATGTCCGGGCTGTCAGAGGTGGTTCTGCGTCTTGCACCCTCCGTAAGAGCGGACGGAGTTGCTGGGCCAAGACCGGGGCATCGTCAGGGTGCACAGAGCCCGTGGCGGTTTCCAGCAGTTTACTGTCCCACACGGCGTGCAGGTTCGCGCCACTACACGTGACCTTGCCGTTGCTGCTGATACGCTGTGATGGTTCCCCCATCCACGCGACACAGGTGAGATTGCCCCCACGGTCTTCCCACTGCCCAGCGTGCAGTGGCTGATGCATATCACCAACAAGATGGGTCACCCAAGCCAGGGCCACCGCCCGTTGCGGCAACGGAGCGCGGCTGTCGGCCAGTATAGCACGTTGGGCCAGGAGGGTTTCAATGGAGCATAGGCCATCCGGGCAGTGTTGGGCCCGATTATAACGGGCGGTAAAGGGCAGATTGATATAATGGCGCTGCTCATCAGCAGGTAACATGCCCGGCTGCCGTTTGTACCAATCTGGCCAGTTTGCCAGGGCGCGCAAGGCGTGCCCGGGGCCCGGCAGATCCATGCCGAGCAGCGCCTCGTGTACGCCCTGATACTGCGTGGGGTCACGGAAGCGCGTGAGCAGGGTGCGTAGGGCCGCATGGGTGGCGAGCAACTCGTCCTCTGCCAACTGACCGATCACCGCATGCGCGACAGCTCCCCAACTCAGTGCCGGTGTGGTATGACTCAGCCAGAGCACAAGGCAACTCAGGATCGTGAAGAGGCACGTATTCATGCGTCACAACCCATCCACAACGGCGGCTTGTGCGTATGGAAGTCGGTGGCTGCTTCAAACGCTGCGGCGACTTGCAAGAGAGTCGTTTCACGAAACGGTGGCGCAATCATCTGCAGGCCAATGGGAAGCTGCTGACGCGTGAACCCACAGGGCAGGGACATGGCCGGCAAACCAGCCAGGTTGACTGGAATGGTGCACACATCGGCGAGGTACATCTGGAGCGGATCATCGAGGCGCTCCCCGAGACGAAACGCTGCGGTGGGTGAGACGGGGGCCAGCAGGGCGTCACACTGGGTAAAGACCTGGTGAAAGTCCTGCCGGAAGAGGGTGCGGAGCTGCTGGGCTTTTTTGTAGTAGGCATCATAATAGCCGGTGCTCAAGGCATAGGTCCCCAGCATAATACGCCGTTTTACTTCGGCGCCAAACCCCTCAGCGCGCGTGCGCATGTACATGTCGAGCAGGTTCGTCGTCTGAGGTGTGCGTACCCCATAGCGCACTCCATCGTAGCGCGCCAGATTCGAACTCGCTTCGGCGTTGGCGAGAATGTAATAGGTTGCTACGGCGTAGCGCGTGTGTGGCAGTGACACGTCGACCAACTCAGCACCGAGTCCCCGCAAGGTCTCGATGCCAGCGCGTACCGCCTGCTCCACCTCTGCATCCATTCCGGCGACAAAATACTCGCGCGGGACCCCGAGTTTTAGCGTCCGTACACCACGTTCAAGCCCTTGACTATAATCTGGCACCAGCACATTCCCCGAGGTCGAATCATGCGCATCATGTCCAGCAATCGCTTGCAGGAGGAGCGCGGCATCGCGTACGTCCTTGGTCAATGGCCCAATCTGGTCAAGAGAGGAGGCGAAGGCTACTAAGCCAAAACGTGACACCCGACCATACGTCGGCTTCAGCCCCACCACGCCAGTCATAGCGGCTGGTAACCGAATGGAGCCGCCTGTATCCGAACCCAACGCAGCGATGCAGGCATCGGCAGCGACAGCTGCCGCTGGCCCACCGCTCGAGCCTCCAGGAATGTAGCCTAGATCACCCCAGGGATTGCGCGTGGGCCCAAAGGCGGAGTTTTCCGTCGAGGAGCCCATAGCGAATTCGTCCATGTTGGCCTTGCCGACGAACACTGCCCCGGCGCTGCGCAGGCACTGGATCACCGTGGCATCATAAGGCGGGGTGAAATTGGCCAGGATGCGCGAGGCACAGGTGGTACGCACCCCTTGGGTGCAGATATTGTCCTTGATGGCCAGTGGGATCCCTTGCAGGGGTGAGCGTACCTCCCCACGTGCGAACGCCTCGTCTGCCGCGGCAGCTTGCTGCCGCGCCAATTCCGGTGTCACGGTAATGTAGGCGTGTAGGCGCTCCTCCACGGCTTCCAGACGCGTGAGCACCGCCTCGGTCAGGGCCATGGCGCTCACCTCACCACTGACGAGTTTGTCGTGCAAGACATGGATAGTCAAACTGGCGAGGTCCATACGGGGTTACTCAACAATCCGCGGCACAACAAAAAAGTGGTGGGCCGTCTCCGGCGCATTGGACAGGGCAGTGTCAGCATTGAGCGTCTGTGAGACGGTATCGTCCCGCAAGACGTTGACGAGATCAAGCACGTGCGCCGTTGGTTCCACCCCTTCTGTGGACACCTCGTTGAGTTGCTCCATATAGCTCAGAATAGCGTTTAACTGCTCGGTAAAGCGCTGTTTTTCCTCAGCGCTCAACGCCAGGCGGGCCAGTCGAGCGACATGTTCCACTTGCGTATCAGAGATCAACATCTCTCCCTCTCCCCCTCAGACCTCAGGAGAGCGGCTGCATCGGTGCGAATTTGGCCAACAGCTTCTTGACGCCATGGTCGCGAAAGCGCACCGTGAGTTTGAGCTGTTCGCCGTCTCCCTCGCGTTTTTGCACCACTCCACGGCCGAAATGCTGATGGAAGACTTGGGTCCCGACTGTATAGGCTGGTGCTGTGGCTGCTGCACTGCGGACCGCTGCTGACGCGGTCACTGGTTGGGCCGGGACTGCTTCTGGCGTTAGCGTGGCCCACGGCTGGCGCGAGGTGGTGAGCACAGGCTGCGCTGAATAATCCTGGATACAGGCGGACGGGATATCCACCAGGAACAACGATGGTGTGTGGCTTTGCTCCATGCCATAGATGCGCCGCCGCGCCGCGCTGGTGAGAAACAGCCGCGTCTCAGCTCGTGTTATGCCAACATAGCATAAACGGCGTTCCTCTTCCATCTGCGCTGGCTCATCGAACGAGCGACTGTGGGGAAACAGACCATTCTCCATACCAGCAATAAATACCACTGGAAATTCGAGCCCCTTTGAGGCGTGCAGGGTCATCAACACCACCGTCCCGCTGTCATCCGCCAGACTGTCCTGGTCAGAAATAAGGGCGGTATGCTCCAGAAACTCCTGGAGGCTTGCCCCAGGCATATGGCGGTCGAACTCATCGGCGGCATTTACGAGTTCGCTCAGGTTTTCCAACCGGGTTTGCGCCTCTGGGGTGCGTTCCAGTTTGAGCTGGGCGTCATATCCTGTACGCGTCAGCACCTCCCGGGTAATATCCGCCACCCCCATGTGGGGGGCATCGTTCTTGAGGCCACGCAAGAGCTCGTGAAACGCCTGTAATTTGCCCAGCGTCCCCTTATTGACCAGATTCGTCGTTAGTGCCAACTCCAAGGCTGCAAGGCCAGACACGTCTCGCTCGGCGGCCAGGGCTTCTATTTTGCTCCACGTGGTCTGGCCAATGCCACGCCGTGGCACATTGATGATGCGCCGCAGACTTAACGTATCGCGTGGGTTTACCAGCAAGCGCAGGTAGGCAAGCGCATCCTTAATCTCCTGGCGGTCGTAAAAGCGCAGCCCACCCACCACTTGATACGGAATGCCAGCGCGACGCAGCCCGTCCTCCAGCACACGCGACTGGGCATTGGTCCGGTAGAAGACCGCAAAGTGCCGATACGGGAGCTGTTCAGTGCGGTGCAAGCCAGCAATATTCTGGCAGATCGTCTCAGCTTCATGGACTTCGTCCTGGGCACAAAAGTAGCCAATCGGTATGCCTCGGGCATTGTCCGTCCACAGCGTCTTATCCTTGCGGCCCGGGTTCTTCGCGACTACTGCCGTGGCCGCATCCAGAATGGTCGCTGTCGAGCGATAGTTCTGCTCCAGCTTAATCACTGTCGCATCCGGGTAGTCGCGTTCAAAATTGAGAATATTGCGCACGTTAGCACCGCGGAAACGATACACACTCTGGTCGTCGTCGCCCACCACGCACAGATTGCGGTGTTTCGCCGCCAGGAGATGCAACATGTGATATTGCGCCATGTTCGTGTCCTGATACTCGTCCACCATAATATAGCGCCAGCGGTGCTGATAGCGCTCGAGAATGTCAGGGTGACGGCGGAAGAGCTGCACGGTGAGCATGAGCAGATCGTCAAAATCCACTGCGGCATTGTCGCGTAGGGCGCGTTGGTACAGGGGATAGACGCGGGCCACCACCTCCTCGAGGCCAAAATCGCCGGCATCACGCAGGAAGGTGTCGGCATCGATCAGCTCATTCTTGAGCGCGCTGATACGGCGCATGATGGCCTGCGGGGCATACAACTCCTGGTCAATCTTCAACTCCTGGGCGCACTGCTTCATCAGGGAGAGTTGGTCAGCCGTATCATAAATCACGAACTGGGGGGAGAGTCGGAGCGCCTCGGCCTCACGGCGTAAGAGGCGGGCGCAGGCAGCGTGAAACGTACTAAGCCAGATGGGCAGCCCGGAGATGCCGAGGAGCTGATGCACCCGCTCACGCATTTCCTCCGCGGCCTTATTGGTAAACGTCACGGCCAGGATCTGCTCCGGGAGGACATCACATGTACGAATAAGGTACGCGATGCGGTGCGTGATGACTCGCGTTTTGCCTGACCCCGCGCCAGCCAGAATCAAGAGAGGGCCATCGCCGTGTTGCACGGCTTCCTGTTGTGGAGGGTTGAGTTGTCCTTGCCAAACCGCTGCCATGTGCCTGAATCCTCAATTGACCCTGCCAGGCTGTCGTTGCCGTAGCAATGTTTCGAGATGCGCCAGGTCGGCATGGGTGTTGACGCCCAGGATCTCCTGGGCATCGGCCACAGTGATATGCGCCACACGGTGCTGCTCAGCCACTGCCAGAGCCACGACATCGGTGAGATACTGTTCCCCCTGGGCATTGTGATGTCCGACACGCCGCAGGGCAGGGAAAAGAAAGGCGGCCTGCAGACAGTATACGCCACTATTGATCTCGTGCACCGCCTTTTCGGCCTCCGCGGCATCACGCTCCTCTACAATGCGCGTGATCTGTCCAGCCGCGTCGCGCAGAATCCGCCCGTACCCTGTTGGATTGTCCAGGCAGGCCGTCACGACCGTCACCGTAGCCTGCTGACGCCGATGCACGTCCCACAAGGTGCGCAACGTGGTGGACTGGAGTAGGGGCACATCGCCATAGAGCACCAAGACGTCTCCCTGAAAATCGGCGAGGATTGGCTCTGCCTGTGCCACGGCATGCCCGGTGCCGAGCTGGGGCTCTTGCAACACACAGGTCACGCCATAGGGCTCGCAGACCTGACGTACCTTCTCCGCCTGATGGCCTACGACTACAATCACATGTTGCGGTGCTAATGATGTGGCAACATCGAGGACGTGGGTGAGCAGGGCGCGGCCAGCGAGGGGATGCAGGACTTTGGCGAGCGACGAGTGCATCCGCGTACCTTTGCCAGCCGCCAGCACAATCAGGGCCAAAGGAGAAGGCGACGAGCTCATAGCAACCTCTTAGGCATCACTGTGGGGAAACGAGAGCCCGAACTCATGAATTTTCTTGCGTAATGTATTGCGATTAATGCCGAGGATTGAGGCAGCTTTGACTTGATTGCCGCGGCACTCATGCAAGACGACAGTCAGCAACAGCTTTTCCACGTATGATAAGACCGCGCGGTACAGCGAGCCCCGACCCAAAAGTTCCAAGCTGGGCATGAGCGTCCGCAAGCGGCGTACCAAGGCATCTTCGAGACGCACCAGCGTGTTCTCTCCAGGGGTAGAGGCGGCCTCTGTCTCTGCCTCAGACGTCTGGGTGAGACACCAGAGTTGGCGGTGCTGTCGCACCTGGGCTCGTAGTGAGACCAACTCCATGGTGCGATCGAGCATCAGGCACATCGGTCCCAAGGCCAAAGGCTTACCCATAGCATAGGCAACCACCTCAAGCATTTGCTGTGGGATATGGTGTGCGTGTTCTGAGGAATGGATGAGAATTACCGGGAGGTCAGGGATTTCAGCGTGGAGTCCGTCCAACACTGTCCTATCGGGCGCCAGCGTGAGCGACACGAAAGCCGCTTGATAGACATGGGCACCAGCCAGGGCCAGGGCTTTGGTCATGGTGGTGGTCGTATGCATCTCATACCCACGCCTAGCGAGCCCGAGTTTTAACCCATCGTACGTCCCTTGCTCGTGATCCACAACGAGCACCTTTGCATGGATCATCGCCGCCTCCGCTCCTGAAAAATGCCAAAAGCTTGCCCTGCACAGGGCAGACGTAGCCTGCGTTGTATGCCTTCGCAGAAGGTCAGGGGGTTAGTACTGTATGCGAACGGTTGCGGAGCTTTACCTAGCTGCCTAGGTAATATAGGTCAGCCAGGCTTTGAAGGTGTCATCCTTGCCTTGCACTATTCGGAAGAACGCTTGCTGCAGTTTGTGTGTGATGGGACCGGGACGCCCGCTCCCAATCGTGCGATTGTCTACTTCGCGAATCGGGGTAATCTCAGCTGCTGTCCCCGTAAAGAATACCTCATCGGCAATATAGAGTTCATCACGAGAAAAGATCGTTTCGTGGACTGTCAGTCCAAGATGGCGGGCCACATCGATCACGGCATTGCGCGTGATGCCCTCAAGAATTGCAGTAAGCGGCGGTGTCTTGAGTTCACCGCGCCGAACGATGAAGATGTTTTCGCCCGAGCCTTCCGCGATGTTGCCCTGTACGTCCAACATAATCGCTTCATCGTAGCCAGCGTTGATCGCTTCCATTTTGGCCAGCTGCGAATTGGCGTAATTGCCGACGATCTTGGCCTTCGTCATCATAACGTTGACATGGTGTCGCGTAAAGGACGAGACACAGACGCGAATCCCCGCGTCCAGAGCTCCTTCACCGAGATATGCCCCCCACGGCCACACGGCAATGGCCGTGCAGACGGGATTGTGGCGGTTGTTGATGCCCATCTCACCATAGCCCAGATAGACGAGCGGACGGATATAGCACTCCCGCACCTGGTTGATGTGCACCGTGTCAAGGATGGCGCGTCGTATGTCATCCTGCGTCCACCCCATCTTCAGGCCAGCGATATGCGCCGAATGAAACAAGCGCTCGATATGGTCCTGGAGGCGGAAGATGGCTGGGCCGTGCGCCGTATCATAGCACCGAATGCCCTCAAAAACACCGAGCCCATAGTGCAGCGTATGACTGAGCACGTGTACCTGGGCCTTATCCCAATCCACAAACTGTCCATCCATCCAAATTTTTTGTGTGGCTTGCATGGCGCGTGTCTCCCCCAGGACCCAGGTGCTCTTGCCCGCGTGGTGATCTCAGCTCTGCGTGGTTCATCACTCTAGCAGAGCATCATGCCGGGCGCAAGAGTTTTTATTGTCCCCCTTGTTCTCTTTTTACTGTGTATTGACAAGGTATGCCTGACTCAGTATTCTCTACCGACTTCTTGCCGCTGGTTCGAGTCCAGCACCCTCTTGGGGCCGTTAGCTCAGGCGGTAGAGCAGCTGCCTTTTAAGCAGCGGGTCGCTGGTTCGAGTCCAGCACGGCTCACCTGTTGATGTGTCCCCATCGTCTAGCCTGGCCTAGGACACCGGCCTTTCACGCCGGCAACAGGGGTTCAAATCCCCTTGGGGACGCCTTCGTTGAAGACTGACCCCATTTGTGAGCATGTCGAACGGTTTCCTGTAGGTAGGACAAAGGTTTCCGTCTTTTAGGGAGCAGTTCAAAAGTAAGAATCTAAGCAATTTGGCTCGTTCCTCGTGTGGCTGTTGCAGATAGAGAGAGTACGCCCTGTTCGCCAGTTCGAGAATCTGGACACCTTGCTGGAGGTAGGTCCTGTCGGCATTGAGATGCGCATTGAGCTGCCGCTCCAGGGTCTCCTGCTGGGTTTTATATTTGGTGTGTAAGTCGGACCACATCTGCTCGTCGATCTTGCCGTCCAATTTATCCTCGTAGGCTTGACTCATCCGACTACGGATTTTGCCGAGTTCCCGATTGAGATCGTCTACCGCTTGGCGGTGAAATTCCAGCTCATCTTTCTGACTCGTCTTGAGGGCGGCGACAACCCAGGTTAATGTCTCGTCGTCGAGGTGAATAGCTTGAACCACGTCAGCAAATTTGATTGCCAATTCTTCTTCGCGTACATAGGGTTCGGGACATTTCCCTTTGAAACCTGTACACCGGTAACAATGATCCAGACAAAAATCAGGCGGCGATAGCGCCATAAGTTCTGAGTTCGTCATAGCAGGCATGATTTTTCACCCAAGTCGGGTCAAGAGCCAACTGCTCCATAAATAAATCGAGCAAGCGTTCGTTGAATTGACACTGCTTCCAGCTTG
>Ga0111539_10013439_pt1 | contig 10233 bp, 8 predicted proteins | sample RhiMethybrSRZTD1_FD_79667 | JGI IMG/M metagenome (GOLD analysis project Ga0111539, IMG submission 79667) | Populus rhizosphere microbial communities from Tennessee, USA - Rhizosphere MetaG P. TD hybrid SRZTD1 (version 2) (version 2) | ecosystem: Host-associated > Plants > Roots > Rhizosphere >... | reverse complement strand
GCGCGACGCCGCCGGCCGCTGGAGCCTGGGCACGCCCGGCCCGGTCCCGGTGTTCGACGGCCGCGGCGCGCGCCTGATCGGCGCGACGTTCAACGCCGTGGGAGGTCAGTTTTGAAGTTGCCGCTGTCGCCGCCGATCGAGCCGATGCTCGCCAAGCTGTCCAGCGACGTGCCGGAGGGCGACGGCTGGCTGTACGAACCGAAGTGGGACGGCTTTCGCGCGCTGGTGTTTCGCGACGGCGACGAGATCTACGTGCAAAGCCGCGACTCGAAGCCGATGGGCCGCTACTTCCCCGAGCTGGAGGCGCCGCTGCGCGCCGCCCTGCCGGCGCGCGCCGTGCTCGACGGCGAGATCGTGATCGCGGGTGCGCAGGGCCTCGACTTCTCGGCGCTCCTGCTGCGCGTCCATCCGGCAGCGTCGCGTGTGGCGCTGCTGGCCAAGGAGATCCCGGCGTCGTTCGTTGCCTGGGATCTGCTGGCGGAGGGTGACGAGGACCTGATGGCGAAGCCACTGGTCGAGCGCCGCCGCCGGCTGGAGGCGGCGCTGGCCGGCGCGCGGCCGCCGATTCATCTCACCCCCGCGACGCGCGATCGCAAGCTGGCGCTCGAATGGTTCGAACGCTTCGAGGGCGCGGGCCTGGACGGCGTGATCGCCAAGCGGCTCGACCAGCCGTACGCGCCCGGCGAGCGCAGCATGATCAAGGTGAAACACGCACGCACCGCGGACTGCGTCGTCGCCGGCTTCCGCTGGCACAAGCAGGGTCCGGGCACGATGCTGGGCTCGCTGCTGCTCGGGCTGTACGACAACGATGGCAAGCTGCACCACGTCGGCATCGCCGCCAGCTTCACCGTCAAGCGGCGCAAGGAGCTGGTCGAGGAGCTGGCGCCGCTGCGCGAAAAAGCGCTCGATGGCCACCCCTGGCGCGAGTGGGCGGCGTTCAGCGCGCCCGACGCCGCCCAGCCAGACCGGCGCATGCCCGGCGCCACCAGCCGCTGGAACCGGGGCAAAGATCTGTCGTGGGAGCCGCTGCGCATCGAACGTGTCTGCGAGGTTGGATACGACCACCTGCAGGGCGATCGCTTCCGCCACGCCACGCATTTCGTCCGCTGGCGCCCCGACAAGCAGCCCGCCGACTGCCGTTACGACCAGCTCGAGGAGCGCCCCGCTGCCGAGCTGGCGAAGCTGTTCAGCAGCGTGTCGACACCTGAATAGAGAAACGCCAGGACGCCATGACGCCAGGATCGGAATTTTCAGGGATCCGGAGCCGAATTCGCGAACGCCCTGGCGTCCTGGTGTCCTGGCGTTTTCCGGTGTCAGCGTGCGCCGCCGTATTGCTGGCTGCATGCGCGGGCAGTGGGCCGATGAACGGGCCCGGGAGTGGCGGCAGTAGCGCAGGGAGCGGCAACTCGAGTGGCGGCGGCGCGGCAGGCGCGGCGGCCGGCGTCAGCGGTACGGGCGGGACCGTCGGGGCGGGCGGCACTGTGGGAGCGGGCGGCGCCGGCGCGACAGCGGGCGCGGACGGGTCGGACGGTGGGGCCGCGGGCCGTGCCGGTACCGGCGGCGACGCAGGCACCTCAGGCGACGCCGGGCGCGGCGGTGGGGGCGCGGGGGGTGGCGGCCGCGGGGGCGGCGGCGGCACGGTGGGATCCGGCGGCGCGACGGGCGGCAGCGGCGGAAGCGGTGGCCGGGGCGGCGCAGGCAGCGCCAGCGGGGGAACAGGCGGCGCGGCCAACCCGTGCGCGGCACGCGCCGGCCTGCGGTTCTGCGACGACTTCGAGAGCAAGACGGTGGGGACGCCGCCGTCGGCGGCGCCGTGGGCCGTCCAGCTCAACGGCAGCGGCACCGTCACCATCGACGGGTCGACGCCCGCGCACAGCGGCAGCAAGTCCGTCCGCGTTCATGCCGCCGACAACGACTACCAGACGCTGTTCACGTTCCGCGACGCCGCCGTCCTCCCCGGGCCGGGCGGGCGCTTCTTCATGCGCGCGTACATGCGCCTCGGGCGCGCGATGGCCGGCGGCCACAACACGTTCATCGTCACCGATCTCTTCGCCACGCCCGGCGCCGGCAACAACGTCCGCATCGGCGAGATGAACGCGATGTTGATGTACACGATCATGGGCGACGCCCACGGCGCGCTGTCGAACCAGAACTACTACAACGATGGCAAGCCGGGCGTGGTGTTCGCGCCCTCGACCTGGGTCTGCCTCGAAGTCCTCATCGACCGCGCCCGTCCCGAGATCGACGTCTGGGTCGACGGCACCGAGGTGCCCGACCTCCACCACACCGACTGGCCGCTCGACAACTACGACATCATCCGCTTCGGGTTCGAAAAGTACGCCGGCCCCGGCCTCGACCTCTGGTACGACGACATCGCGATCGGGACCGAGCGGATCGGCTGCCAGTGACGCGCCGCCAAGCCGCTCCCGCGCCTGGGGCGCTGCGCGACTAGACCCGCAGCAGGCGATCCAGGTTCTGCTTCTCCCAGGCGCAGGCGCGGTCGTATTCGGGGAACTGCCGCTCCTCGGCGAGAAACGCCGCGCTATGGAACCGTCGGCGGCCGTTCTCGCGCCGCACCTCGTGTTTGCCGTGCAACATCTCGTGGTAGACGATCCAGGCCACGAAGTAGTCGGGCACGCAGTCCTGATCCAGCGCCGGGTGGATGCGGATGATACGATCCTCGACCGCGAAGCTGCCCATCTTGATCGATCGCCGCCGCTTGCCGCGCGCCGTGACCGGCCCCCAGGTGATGCGCGCCTCGAGCCCGCCCGCGAAGTGAGCCGCGTTCAACCGATCGAAGATCGCCTGCAGGTCGTGGTTTCGCCCCGCCGTGCGCAGGTTCATCTGGCGCGGACGCCGCTTCTGCTGGCGGATGATGTGCTGGTGCCGTTCGATGTAGTCGCCCAGCAACGTCGACGCGCGCCGGTCGTTGTGCACCACGTACCGGGCCAGCGCCCGCACGGTGCGCGGCTCCGCCCCGACGAACATGCGGTGCAAGCGCAGCCGGTAGCCGTCCGGCTTACGGCGCACCGAGATCATGCTGTAGTGGTTGTTCGTCAGCCGGAGCTCCAGCGTCTTGCCCGGCGGCAGGTAGAGCGCGAGAGCGGTCGCGACGCGGTCGGTCTCCTGCTCGAGCGTGGGCGCGAGCCGGACCTGCCGCGCCGCCGCCGCACGCCTGAGCGCCCGCCGCGACTGGCTGCCGGCCTCCGGCGTCGGTGCGCGACGCGCACGCCCGCCCGCGCCCTCCTCGAGGGAGCGCAGGGGACGGAAGGGGAATGAAAGCTGAACCGCTGGGATCTCGGAAGACAGCAGCGTGGGCGCCGGATGCGCCGCGTCGCCGCGGGGAGAAGGACGCTTCAATGGAACCTCTCTATGAGCATGCTCCCTCGGTTTGAGCCGCAAAAGCGTAGCAATCCATGCAAGCACACGCAAAATAGCTACCTATTTGAAGGTATTTGACTATCCCTGTGAATAACTGATACGCGCGCGTCCTGGAAACAGGTTCTTCAGACGCCGTCGACGCGGTTAGACTTCCGCCGCCGTGAACGTCGAGATCCTCTATTTCGCCATCCTCCGCGAGCGCGTCGGACGGGAACGCGAGACCCTCGATCTACCCGCCGGCGCCGACGTCGGCGCCGCCCGCCGCGCCGTCGCCGAACGTCATCCGGGCATCGAACGCCTGCTGCCGCAGGTGCAGACCGCGGTCAACCGCGTGCGGGCAACCGACGCCACGCCGCTCGCTGACGGCGATGAGGTCGCCCTCCTCCCGCCCGTGGCGGGCGGCGCCGGACCGCGCAAGATCGCCGTCCGCGCCGAGCCGCTCGTCGTCGACGAGACCGTCGCCGCGGTCAGCGGCCCGAACCGGGGCGGCGTCGTGACGTTCACGGGCGTCGTTCGCCGGGAGGGCCACCACCTGGCCGACGTCATCCGCCTGGAATACGAGGCGTACGTCGAGATGGCGGAACAGGTGCTGGCGGAGATCGCGGAGGAGATCGAGCGCGAGTGGGTCGGGACCGAGATCGCGATCCACCACCGCGTCGGCTCGCTCGCGGTGGGCGAGATCGCCGTCGCGATCACGGCGGCGTCGGCCCACCGCGCGCCGGCGTTCGACGCGTGCCGCGCCGCCATCGATCGCCTGAAAGAACGCGCGCCGATCTGGAAGAAGGAGATCGGCCCGGGCGGCGAGGCCTGGCTCGGCCTCGGGCCTTGACCTGACTTCGCCCCGGACGCACGCGTGGGGAGCCGGCGAGCTCTGCTCGCCGCGTACCATCGCGGGAGGGTATGGGAACCCTCCCAGGGTTCCCATCTCAATTGGCCTCGGGCGGCTTGCCCTCACCCCGGCCCTCTCCCGCAAGCGGGAGAGGGAGATCAGATCCGGTCCCCTCGCCCCGCGCAGCGGGGAGGGGTTAGGGTGAGGGGCCTCTGGCCACGCACGCAGGCGATCCAGGGCGGCTTGCCTCACCCCGACCCTCTCCCGCAAGCGGGAGAGGGGGGAAGAGAGCGCAACCGCGGCGCGACCCGGCCGACAAAGGGCGCATGCGGATGGACACAAGGCGATCGCCGGCGCTCGACGCCATCATCGGAGAGGATCCCGCGCTGAAGGCGGCGCTCGCGCGGGCGGCGCTGGTGGCGCCCACGGCCACCCCCGTGCTGGTCACCGGCGAGAGCGGGACGGGCAAGGAGCTGATTGCGCGTGCCCTGCACGAGCTCGGGCCCAGCGCGGCGGGGCCGTTCGTGGCGGTCAACTGCGGCGCGCTGCCGCGTGAGCTGGCGGAGAGCGAGCTGTTCGGCCACGAGCGCGGCGCCTTCACGGGCGCGGCGGCGCGCCGGGCCGGTTGGTTCGAGGAGGCGTCCGGGGGAACGCTGGTGCTCGACGAGATCGGTGAGCTTCCGCTGGACCTCCAACCCAAGCTGCTGCGCGTGCTCGAGACCGGGCGGCTGCGGCGCGTTGGCGGCGCGGGCGAGATCAGCGTGCGCGTGCGCGTCGTCGCGATGACGTTGCGCGACCTGCACGGCGACGTCAGCCGACGCTGCTTCCGCGACGACCTCTACTACCGGCTCGCCGGGTTCTGTGTGCGGATGCCACCGCTCCGCGAACGCCGCGGCGATATCCCGTTGCTGGCCGGGCATTTCCTGCGCGAGATCTCCGGCGAGATCGGGGAGCGGCATCTCGATGCGTCCGCGATGGCGGCGCTTGCGACGGCGGTGTTTCCCGGCAACGTGCGCGAGCTGCGCAACACCATCCGGCGCGCGGCCATCCTGACCGCGCCGCGCCCCGACGGCCGCATCGACGCCGCCGCGCTGGAGCTGCCCCAGTCATCGGCGTTCCGGCTCGCCGAGGGGAGCGAGGGCGAGCCACCGGCGGGCGACACGCTGCCGCCCGAGCCGGCGTTGCCGGACGACGCGATCCGCCTCGGCGGGCGCACGTTCGACGAGATCCAGCGCCTGGTGTTCGGGTGGGCGCTGCGCCGTCACGACGGCAGCCGGCGGCGCGCCGCCCGCGCCCTCCACGTCGCCCGCTCCACCTTCTGCGAGAAGGTGAAACGCTACGGCCTCTGACCCCCGCCCAGGGCTACTGGGCCGGGGCCGGCTGCTCCTCGGCAGGTGGGGCAGGAGGAGCTGGTGGCGGTGCATCGGCGGCGGGGGCGGGCGCGGCGGGGGGCGGCGGGGGCGGCGGGGGCGCGCCTTTCCAATCGGCGGGGTTGGCGCCTGGGGGAGGACCAGCGGCGGCGGGCGGCGCCTCCGCGGGCGGCGGCGGGGGCGGCGGCGGTGGCGGCGGGGGCGCCGGCACCTCCGGCGTGGCGGGAGACGGGGCGGGCGGCGGCGGCGGCGGCGGGACGGCCGCTGATGGCACCGCCGGCACGATCGCGCCGCGGGGCGTGTTGCCGCGCACGGGCACCACGCTGCTCGCCACCGGCGAGGTCGGCGTCAGCACGGGCGGCGTCATCCGGCCGAGGCTGCCGCCGATGCGAAGGCCGTAGAAACCATCCGGGCGCTTGCCCGCCGCGGCCGCCGCGCCCAGGATCATCTGGACGCTGCTCGCCTTCTGGAGAAACGCGTCGGATAGCTTGAAACGAAGGTAGAGGTTCACGGTCGACGACGACAGCGGATCGTGGAGGTTGATCTCGCCCTCCAGCGCCACCTCGCCGTCGGGTGATTTCGATTCGACCCCCTGCAGCTTCGCCGTCCCCTTCTCGACCGCGACGCGCCCGCCCAGATCGCCGATGCGCGTGCGCGGCAAGGTCAGTCCGCCCGACAGGAATGCGTTGCCCGCGACCTTGAGCGGCGTCTTGCCGTCGCCGGCGACGCACTCGGCGCAGGTGATCGTCATGAAGCCGTTCGCGTCGGCGTAGCGGCCCGTCTCGGACGCGAGCTCCAGCTCCAGCTTCAGCTTCCCGGTCAGCGGCATGTTGATCGCTTCCTTCACCCCCGGGATCTCCGCCATGTCGATGTCGTGCGCGGAGAGCTCGGTGCGGAAGCCGCCCTTCTTGCCCGGCGTGCCCGACTGATCGAGCTCGATCGTGCCGCCCAGCGCGTCCATCGTGAGCGCGAACGGGAACGACGAGGTGAACAGGGCCAGGATCGAAGGCGAGAACTTGGCCGAATCGATCGTGAAGCGCGTCGGCTTGCCCGTCGCAGGCCGCGTGCGCACCCGGATGTCCCGGAAGACGACCGCCATGAACGCGGGTCCCGCCGATCCGATCTCGACGTCCATGTCGAGATTCTTGCTCGCCATGCGGATCGCCGCCTCCTTGGCGCGCTCGTAGGGAAAAGAGATGTAGAGCGCGACGGCGAAAACCAGCAGGCCGAAGCCGGCGAACAGCCCGATACGCCGCAGATGCCGCAGAAGGTCCGGTGTCATGGTGACCATGTCCCTACCCCCTCCTCCCCGCGGCCCCGGCCCTGGGCGTTTCGCCCTTCTTTTCCTTCACCTTCTCGAACGCCGTCGCGGTCAGCTCGGCGTCCAGCTTGTCGGTCTCGGAGTAGCGGTGCTTGAGAGAGATGCGCGTGAAGAAGATGTAGCGCGGCCCGGTCTCCACGCGCCGCATGAACTTGGTCAGGCTCTGCAGGTCGACCTCACGCAGCTTGATGTCGAGATCGTGCTGCAGGTAGCGCCGGCTGGCCCCGGCCGGCGCCACCGGCCGTTCATTCGATTCGGCGATCTGCACGTTTTCGCCCTTCGCGGCCGCCTCCAGGTCCGCCGTGAGCTGGGGCGGATCGTTGCCGATACGCTGTTCCATCACGGCGTTTCGGGTCTTGGCATCGAGATATTCGTCGTGATGCTTGCTGATCTCGCCAAGCGCCTCGCGAATCTGGGCGTTCTCCTCCGCGAGCGAGCTGATCTCAGCGAAGGTGTAGTAGGTCACCGCCAGGCCGATGACGCACACGATGGTCGTGAGCAGCCCGACCGCCAGCTTCCGGGTGCGGGGCGCCATCCGCTCCCACTCCGCGCGAAAGTAGCCGTAGGGCAGGCGCAGGGCCCGGGCGGACATCTGGCGGAGATTGGCAAACGCGCTCATGGGCACTTCGCTCCGATCGTGAGCGTGAACTGCTTGGAGCCGCCCGACACCTCGGTGATCGCGCCCTTGTTCACGTCCTCCACGCAGTCGATCTCCTTCAGCTTGGCCGCCATCTCGTCGACCGCCGCGGCGGTATCGACCGTCCCCTTCAGGAAGGCCTTCTTCGGCCGGATATCCAGCTCACCGATGTCGAGCTTGATCTTGTCGGCGGGCGGGACCTTGCGCGAGATCTGATCGAGCAAGTCGAACGCCGTCGCCTTGGGAACCGGCGCGAGCTCTTCACGGAAACCCCGCTTCATGAGCTGCGTGATCGCCTCGGCGTCGCTGCGCGGCTGGCCGAACAGCTCCTGCGTCGCCGTCTTGAGGTCCTTGTCGAGCACCTTGCGCTCGGCGCTCAGGTTCGAGTACCGGGCGCCGACGTCGATGCCGCCCGCGAGCAGCAACGCGCCTGCCAGCGCGGCGATGTGCCACGCCTTCTGGCGCAGGATCGAGAAGCTGGCGCGGTAGACGAACGGGCCCCGGCGAAAGTCGATCTCGCGCGAGCCGCGACTGGCGCCGATCGCGATCGCGGCGGCGAGCCCGTAGGTATCGGATTCGGGCGCGGCCCCCTCCTCGCCCGCGACGTCGGCCGAGCGCCCGCCGCCCGATTCCAGCGCCGGCCGCACCGACGGAAACCGGGCGGGCACACCCAGCTCCGCCTCGAGGAACGGCAGCAGGCCGGCCAGCCGGCCGCCGCCGCCCACCACCAGCAGGTTGTCCAGGTCGAAACGATTCCCCGCCCGGAAGCTGGCCAGCGTCTGGCGCAGCTCGCGAATCGTCGGCGCGAGCGCCTCACGCAGCACGGTGTCCAGCTTCTTTTCCAGCGCCGTGGTGGCCAGGCGGCCGGGGCTGGCGAGGAACGCGTCGCTGCGCTTGGCCTGCTCGGCGCGTTCGAGATCGGCGTTGAACGCCTTCGCGATGGCGGCCGTCAGGTGCTCGCCGCCGCGCCGGATCGTGCGCGCGTTGACCGGATCGCCCGCGCGCACGAAGCAGATGTTCGTGCGGGTGTGACCGAAATCGATCACGGCCTGGCACGGCGTCGCCGCACCTGCCTCCGCGGCGGCCGGAAGCAGCGTCCGGTAGATCAGCGGCGCGGCGAACAGCGCCCGCGGGTGGACGCCATGATCCTCGGCCGACGCGATGAGCGCGCCCAGATCTTCGCGACGGGCGGCGGCCGCCAGCACCGTGGAGCCCTCGGGGCGCTGGCCGACGACCAGGTGGTCGAACACGACGTCCTCGATGGAGTGGACGATCTGGCCCTCCAGCTCGTAGCCGACGACCTGGTCGATCTTGCGCGAATCGGAGAACGGCAGCTCCAGCACGCGCAGGGACAGCTGGTCGCCGGGCACCGCCAGGTAGGGCGTGACCTCGCCGGACACCTGCGCCAGCCCCTCGCGTACGGCGTCCATCTGCCGCTGGAGCAGCGGCGCCTCGCCGGCCCCGATCGCCGTCTCCATCAGGCCGCGCAGCGTGTGGGTGCGAAAGCCCACCTCGAAAAAGGCGAACTTGACCGAAAACGTGCCGACGTCGATGCCGCAGATGGTGTGGGCCATGTTTGTGTGCCTATTCCTCGCGCCAGTACTGGAGAACGCCCGCCGCCATCTCCGACCCCGGGTTCAGCGTCAGCGGGTTTTCGACCTGACGGCGGGTGTCGATGATGGCCGTGATCTTCTTCTTCACCCGCCCGGACACGCCCGTGGCGACGACCCGATAGATGCGCGGCGATTCGACCTTCGCGACCTTCGCGAGATCGGCGTCGCTGATGACGATCGGGGGCATCGACTGAAAGATCTTGTAGCGGGGGTCGTCGGGCAACACCGCGGTCTGGGGGCTCTTCATCAGGCCGGTGACGGTCGCAAGGCTGTCGAAGCCGGCCGCCGACGCCCGGTCGCAGGCCACGCTGGCGATCGGATACAGGCGCGTATCGTCGAGAATGCTGGGATCCGTCGGCGGCTTGCCGGGATCGGGCGTCATCGCGGCGCGGACGATGCCCATCAGCAGTGGCGTGCAGTCGCCGCCGTTCTTGTTGCTGATCGCGCCGAGGTTCACCTTGCAGTCCTGGCCATAGCCATAAATCGTCAGGTGAGGCCCGAACGCCTCCATGAAGGAGTCAGACACGCCGCGCACCATCTTCACCTCTTCGATGGTGTCGTAGGTGTTGTCGTGCGCCCGATAGCGATCCGCGCGCGCGTCGTATTTGTAGTCCTCCGCCCCGGAGGAACCTTCGGGCGAGAACATCTGGTCGTCGGCGTCGGCCCAGTCGATGATCGCGCGCGCCACCTCGGGACGGGTCATGAACTGGCCATCCTTGTCGGCTTCCGAGAACAGCCGATCGAAGCGCCGCGAGAACATCAGGCCATTGAGCAGCCGGAAGACGGTGAGCTGGCGGTTGCGATCGGGGGTGACGCCGGAGCCGCAGGCGATGTCGATCTTGCCGTCCTCGGAGGTGATCTCCGCGTCGAAGCTGCCGGATTTGAGGCCGAGGCCCTTGATGCCGGCCGTGTCGATACCGACCAGGCTGCCGAGGCTGGCGACTTCGTCCTTCGAGCCGCTGAAGAAACCCATCAGCGGGCCGGCGTAGTCGGTGATACGCAGGCTGAAGGCCATCGCGCCCAGGCCGCCGAGATCGCCCGCGCCACCGGATTTCGAACCGCCCAGCGCCTGCTGCAACATC
>Ga0111539_10013438_pt1 | contig 10234 bp, 3 predicted proteins | sample RhiMethybrSRZTD1_FD_79667 | JGI IMG/M metagenome (GOLD analysis project Ga0111539, IMG submission 79667) | Populus rhizosphere microbial communities from Tennessee, USA - Rhizosphere MetaG P. TD hybrid SRZTD1 (version 2) (version 2) | ecosystem: Host-associated > Plants > Roots > Rhizosphere >... | reverse complement strand
CGGCCTCCGGCCGCGCCGAGGAGGGTAGGCGCCGTCACCCGCTCGCCGGCAGGTCGGAAGCGCTCGAAAAAATCGTTGCCCTTGTCGTCGACGACGATGAATGCCGGCAGATCCTCCACGGTGATCCGGTAGACGGCTTCCATCCCCAGCTCGGGGAAGTCGAGCACCTCCACGTGGTGGATGTAGGTCTTTCCGAACATCGCTGCGGCCCCTCCGATCGACCCCAGGTAGAACCCTCCGTGGCGCTTGCAGGACTCGGTGACGGCGCGCGAGCGGTTGCCTTTTGCGAGCGTGACCAGCGACGCGCCGGCGGCTTGAAACTGCGGGATGTAGCTGTCCATCCGGCCCGCGGTAGTGGGGCCGAAGCTGCCCGAAGCGTAGCCCTCGGGAGTCTTCGCGGGGCCCGCGTAGTAGATCACGTGGTCCTTGAAATACTGCGGCAGCCCCTCGCCGCGGTCGAGGCGCTCTTTGAGCCGCGCGTGAGCGATGTCGCGCGCCACAATGAGGTCCCCGTTCAGCAGCACGCGCGCGGTGACGGGCAGGGAGGACAGGGTCGAAAGCACCTCGGCAAACGGCCGGCGCAGATCGATGCGCACGGCGTTGCCCCCCGAGCGCTCGGCGCGGGCCCCCTGCAAGAATCGTCCGGGGTCCGTGTCGAGCTGCTCGAGGAAGACCCCTTCCTGCGTGATCTTGCCCAGGATGTTGCGGTCCGCGCTGCAGCTCACGCCGATGCCCACGGGGCACGAGGCTCCGTGGCGAGGGAGTCGGATGACTCTCACGTCGTGGCAAAAATACTTCCCTCCGAATTGGGCCCCAATGCCGGTTTTCTGCGAGATCTCGAGAATTTTCGCCTCGGCCTCGGCGTCGCGGAAAGCGCGGCCTCCGGGGCTGCCCTGGGCCGGCAGCCTGTCGAGGTAGCCCGCGGATGCCAGCTTGACCGTCTTCAGCGTGGCCTCCGCCGACGTCCCGCCGACGACGATCACGAGGTGGTAGGGGGGGCACGCCGCGGTCCCCAGTCCGCGAATCTTCTCGTCGACCCAGCGGTAGAAGGAGTCCGGGTTGAGCAGGGCTTTCGTCTCCTGAAAAAGGAGCGACTTGTTTGCCGAGCCTCCCCCTTTCGTGACGAAGAGGAACTTGTATTCGTTCCCAGCGACGGCGGCGATGTCAATCTGCGCCGGCAGGTTCGAGCCTGTGTTCTTCTCCTCGAACAGGCTGAGAGGGGCGAGCTGCGAGTAGCGGAGGTTTGTCTCGGTGTAGGTCTTGAAGACGCCGAGCGAAAGAGCCTCTTCGTCGCCGCCTCCCGTCCAGACTTGCTCGCCTTTCTTCGCGAAAACGATCGCCGTCCCGGTGTCCTGGCAACCGGGCAGCACGCCCTCCGCAGCGATCACCGCGTTCTCGAGCAGCTCGCGAGCCACGAAGCGGTCGTTCTCGGATGCCTCGGGATCATCGAGGATCTTTGCGAGGCTCCTCAGGTGGGCGGTGCGGAGAAAGTGCGAGACGTCGTGAATGGCGTCCCGCGCGAGGAGCGTCAAGGCTTTTGGATCGACCTTGAGGATGGGCTTACCCTCGAAGCTCGCGACGGAGACGTACTCCCGCGTCAGCTCGCGGTAGACCGTGCCATCGGGACCGAGCGGAAAGGGCTCCTCGTAGCGAAAATCCGGCATAGGCGGGGAATGATAGCATGCTCTCTCGGGAGCGGACAGGTCCGCCGCCGGCGGCCGACGGGAAGCGGTTGCATTCCTCTTCGCCGCTCCCCAGACTGTGAAACCCTCTCGAGCGCATCCTCGGGGCGGCGGTGCATCCCGTTCCGTCGCCCTCGAAGCTTTTCGACGCGCGCTCGGGAGCTGCTGCTCCCGGCACTCCGCCGCACTCATCCCTCTCCACCGTGAAACGCTCCAGCGCATGATCGCTCGCAAGGACGCCCAGGAAGGGGCCATCCGCATCCGGGGGCTTCGCCAGAACAACCTTCGCTCCGTCGACTGCGACCTGCCCCTCGGGCGCTTCATCGCCGTCACAGGGGTGAGCGGATCCGGAAAGAGCTCTTTCGCCTTTGATGCGCTCTACGGCGAGGGGCAGCGCAGGTACATCGAGACTTTCTCCTCGTACACGAGGCAGTTCCTCGACCGCATGGCGCGCCCCGACGCGGACGCGATCGAGAACATCCCGCCGGCGATCGCCATCGATCAGTCTGGCGCGATCAAGACCTCGCGTTCGACGGTGGGCACGCTCACGGGGATCAACGACTATCTGAAGCTCCTCTTCGCGCGCGCCTCCACCGGCTTCTGCCCGCAGTGCGGGCGCGCCGTCGAGCCCGAGGGCACATCCGCCGTGCTGGCGTTCCTCGCGGGGTTGCCCCCTGAGGCTTTCCCCGCGCTCATCACCGCGCTCGTGCCGCTGGGAGGGTTCGATTCGTCGGAGGCCATCGCCCGCGCGCTCGCGGCGCAGGGGTTCCTCCGTTTCCTGCGCGGCGGAGACGTCGTGCGCATCGAGGATCTCGGGCTAACGGACGTCCAGTCGCCGGCGCTCGAGGTCGTCGTGGACCGCATCGCCTCTCCGCACGCCACGCGCTCGCGCCGCGCCGACTCGCTCGAGCTGGCGTTCCGTGCAGGAAAAGGCGCCGTGGCGGTGCGCGCTGGTGGAGCATCTCGGACGTTCACGTCCGACCTGCGCTGCGGCGACTGCGGCACGCGGCTCGCCGCGCCGACGCCGGGCCTTTTCTCGTTCAACAACCCCTACGGCGCGTGCACGCGCTGCCGCGGCTTCGGCCGGATCATCGAGATCGACCCCCGGCGCGTCGTACCGGACCCGTCGCTCACGATCGCAGAAGGAGCGATCAAGCCATTCACCGGAGCGTCGGCCCGGCACATTTGGCGGCGGTGCCTGCGGTTCTGCGCCGAGCAGAAAATCCCCGTCGACGTGCCTTACGAGCGGCTCTCCGATCCCCAGAGAAAGCTCGTGCAGGAGGGCGGGCCGGGCTTCGGTGGCGTGAAGGCGTTTTTCCGCCACCTGGAGGAGCGGAAGTACAAGCTGCACGTCCGTGTCTTCCTTTCTCGTTACCGCGGCTACGAGACCTGCCCCGACTGCCTCGGAGGGCGGCTCCGTCCCGAAGCGTTTTATTTCCGCCTCGCGGGCAAGACGATCCGCGAGGTTTGGGATGCTTCCATCCGCGACTTGAGGAGATTCATCGCGGAGGTGGAGTCGAGCGAGCTCCCGAAGCCGGTCCGGCTCGTGGCCGGGGAAGTGGCGTCGCGGCTGGGCTATCTCGACTCCGTCGGGCTCGGCTACCTCACGCTGGGCCGGCAGGCGCGGACGCTCTCCGGCGGCGAGGTGGAGCGCGTCAACTTGACCTCGGCGCTGGGCGCGTCCCTCGTCAACACGCTGTTCGTGCTCGACGAGCCCTCCATAGGCCTCCACGCCCGGGACAACGCAAGGCTCATCGAGATCCTGCGCGAGGTGAGCTCGCGCGGGAACACGGTGGTTGTGGTCGAGCACGACCCGGAGATCCTGCAAGCCGTCGAGCACGTGATCGACATCGGACCGGAGGCGGGCGCCGCGGGCGGCCGAATCGTCGCCGAAGGCACGCTGGAGGCGGTGGCCGCGAGCAGTGAGTCGATCACGGGTGCGTATCTGGCAGGCCGGAAGTGCATCCCACGCCGCACGGCTCGGCGAGCGCCGAAGAGCGGCCGATCGATCCGCGTGCGGGGCGCTCGAGAGAACAACCTGCAGCGTCTCGACGTGGACTTGCCGCTCGACGTCTTCGTCGTGGTCTCGGGAGTTTCCGGCTCGGGCAAGAGCACATTGATCGAAGACGTCGTCTGGCGCGCTTACCGGCGCCGCGCGGGAGAGGCCGTGGATGGCGACGTGAACGCCGACCGCGTGGATGGCTTCGACCTGGTGAGCGCAGTCGTCCTCGTCGACCAGTCGCCTCTCGGCAGGACTCCGCGCGGGAACACCGCCACGTACATGAAGGTTTTCGAGGCCATCCGGAAGCTGTTCGGAGCGTCGAGCGGAGCGCGGCAGGCTGGATTGACGGCGCGGGACTTCTCGTTCAACGCGGAAGGGGGCCGCTGCCCCGAGTGCGGCGGCGCCGGCGCGACCCAGATCGAGATGCAGTTCCTGTCGGACGTGACGCTCCCTTGCGAGTCGTGCGGGGGTAAGCGGTTCCAGGAACGGGTGCTCCAGGTGCGCCTTCGCGGCAAGTCGATCGACGACGTCCTGAGCCTTACCGTGCGCGAGGCGATGGACTTTTTCGCCGCCGAGCCCGACTTGCTCGAGAAGCTCAGCTTCCTCGACGCTCTCGGGCTGGGGTATCTCCGGCTCGGCCAGCCGCTCAATACACTCTCGGGGGGCGAGGCGCAGCGCCTGAAGCTGGCCAGCCGGGTCCAGGCTTCACGGCGCGAGCGGCTGCTCTTCCTCCTCGACGAGCCCACGACGGGGCTCCACCTCGACGACGTGGGCAAGCTCCTCGAAGTGCTCCATGGCCTGGTCGACGCCGGCCACAGCGTCGTTGTGATCGAGCACCACCTCGACGTGATCGCGGCCGCGGACTGGGTCGTCGACCTCGGCCCCGAGGGCGGCGCGGAGGGGGGGCGGCGGTTGGACGCCGGGACGCCCGAGGACGTCGCCGCACGATGCGCGAGCACGGGCTCGATCACGGGCGCGTGGCTCCAAAAACATCTCGATGCAGGCTCCCCGGGGCGCCCGCGGCCGTCGCAAACCAGCAAGAGACCGGGGATCGCGAGGCCTGCAGCGCTCGATTCCGGCGCCGTTCGCGTCGTCGGCGCTCGCGAGAACAACCTGAAAGACATCACGGTTTCGATCCCGCGCGACCAGCTCGTGGTCGTGACGGGTTTGAGCGGCGCCGGCAAATCATCGCTCCTCCACGACATCGTTTTCGCCGAGGGGCAACGGCGCTACCTCGACTGCATGTCGCCCTACGCGCGCCAATTCGTCGAAGAGCTGCGCCGGCCCGACATCGATCACCTCGAAGGCATTCCCCCCGCGGTGGCGATCGAGCAGCGGACGACCGTGGGCGGTCGCAAGTCGACCGTCGGCACGGTCACGGAGGTCTACCAGTTCCTCCGCCTCCTCTACGCGCGGGGCGGCGTGCAATTCTGCCCCGAGTGCGACGTCGAGGTCGCGCCGCGGAAAGAGGCCGACATCGTCGAAGAGGTCCACAGGCTCGCGAGCCGCGGGGGCCGCCTCCTGGCTCCGGCGATCCGCGGCAAGAAAGGTTTCCACTCGCGCGTCCTCTTGCAGGCGAGGCGGAATGGCGTGCTGGACGCGCGCATCGACGGCGACTGGGTCGCGATCCCCGCGGATCGGGAGATTCGCCTCGATCGGCACCGCGCCCACGACATCGACCTCGTGCTGCGGCGTTTCCGCTCGGGTGGGAGCGCGACTGCTGATTTGCGGACGTCGGTCGCCCTGGGCCTCGAGATGGGCCGCGGTGTCGTCCGGTTCCTCTCCGACGCGGGGAAAGAGACCGTGCTCAGCCTGCATCGCTCCTGCCCTTCCTGCGGTCGCGATTTCGAGGAGCCGGACCCTCGCAACTTCAGCTTCCACTCGTGGCACGGCGCGTGTGAAGCCTGCAATGGCTACGGCTCGGTTTTCGAGGTGGACCCAGAGAAGCTCATCGACCGTTGGGATGTCCCCGCCGAGGCGCGGCCGGATGGCCCGCTCGCTTTCCTCGAGGAGTCGCCGTTCGGGCGGAGAGACCGGAAGCGATTCCTGCAGGCCGCCGCGGCCGCGGTCGCTGCCCCGTGGGAAGAGCCGCTGTCATCCTGGCCGCGGCGCGCGCTGAAAATCCTCATCGAAGGGGACGCTTCGCGAGGTTTCCCGGGCCTTCGGGGCTTCGTCGGGGCCGCGCTCGAAGGGCTCGAGGAAGACGATCGGGAGCTTCACTGGGCTCGGTGGGGCATCGAGAAACCCTGTGAGCTCTGCGGCGGCGGCAGGCTTCAGCGGGAATGGCTTTCGGTGCGCGTCGCGTCCCGTGGCATCGCGGAGCTCACGCGCTTGCCCATCGCAGAGCTGCGCACCGTAGCGCAAGGCTTGGAGCTCTCTGCCCGGGCTCGAGCCGTCTGTGGCCCCGTGCTCGAGGGGATCCTGTCCCGCCTCGAGTTCCTCGAGCAGGTCGGGCTCGGCTACCTCACGCTCGACCGAGCCGCGAGCACGCTGTCGACCGGCGAATCGCAGCGGATCCGCCTGGCCGCGCAGCTCGGGTCGAGCCTTCGCGGAGTCGCGTATATCCTCGACGAGCCCACCATCGGCCTCCACCCTCGGGACGGCGCGCGGCTCCTCGAGATCCTCCGGCGCCTGCGCGACGCCGGGAATAGCGTGTTCGTCGTGGAGCACGACGAGGACACGATCCAGGGCGCGGACCACGTGATCGACATGGGACCTGGGCCCGGCCGCCACGGCGGCGAGGTCGTCGCGCAGGGATCTTTCGAGGACGTCCTCGCGTGCGAGCGCTCCGCGACAGGCGCCTACTTCCGCGAGCGGCGGAGGGAGAGCTCAACAACGGAGGCGTCGAGCGCCGTGCCGGAGCTCGACCCGCGCCGCGCGATCGTCGTGGAAGGCGCGCGACGGAACAACCTGCGCAATGTCACAGCGAGCTTCCCGCTCGGCGCGCTGACCGTCGTGACGGGGGTCTCGGGCGCGGGCAAATCGACCCTCGTGCGCGAAGTGCTCGAAGAGAGCGTGCGGCGCCGTCTGCGCGGCCTGCGCACCGCCGTGGGATGCCGGGCGTTGCGCGGGGCGGAGCTCGTCGAGGCCGTGCGAGAGGTTGACCAGCTGCCCATTGGCCGAACGCCCCGCTCGACCCCGGCGACTTACGTGGGGCTCTGGAACCGCATCCGATCCATCTACGCAGCGACGAGCGAGGCCAGGGCGCGGGGTTTCGACGTCCGGCGCTTTTCCTTCAACGCGCCGGGCGGCCGGTGCGAGACGTGCGCAGGTCAGGGGCGCATCCGCATGGAGATGAGCTTTCTCCCCGACGTCAGCGTCGGCTGTGAAGCCTGCCAGGGCGGGCGGTTCAACGCGGAGACGCTCGAGATCACGTATCGAGGCAGAAACATCGCCGAGATGCTCCAGGCGACCGTGGAGGAGGCGCTGGAGGTTTTCTCCGCGTACCCCGACCTCACGCGGCAGCTCCGCGCGCTCGATGCGCTCGGGCTCGGCTACCTCACGCTCGGCCAGGCCTCCACGACGCTTTCCGGCGGCGAGGCCCAGCGCGTCAAGCTCGCCGTCGAGCTAGCGAAGACCACCCAGGGCGTCTGCCTCTACCTCCTCGACGAGCCCACAACCGGACTCCACCTCCGCGACGTCGAGCGGCTTGTCGCGGTGCTTCGCCAGCTCGCCTCGGCGGGCCACGCGGTCGTGGTCATCGAGCATCACCTCGACGTCGTGCAAGGCGCCAACTGGGTGATCGATTTGGGGCCGGAGGCGGGCGCCGAGGGGGGCCGCGTGCTCTACGAAGGGCCGCCGGCGGGCCTTCGCGACGCGCCCGAGTCCTGGACGGGTCGATGCCTGCGCGAGCGCGGCGGCGCGCGCGCGGCGCTACGCCGTGCCCTACCCCGTTGACACCTGAGAACCTCCCTCGCATACTCGGAGGCGTTGCGTTTTTTTCCGTCTGAGGCCCAAGATATGCCCTCGCTCCGCTCCAATTATTGCGCGAGTTACCGCGACCTGTGGTGGCGGGCTTCCTGCCACCCCGGGGGGGATTGACGGCGCAACCGCGGCCCGCTCATTGCCGCAGTTCTTCGAAAGATAGTGACCCTCCCCTCGCGGGAGGTTTTTTTTTGGACGTATCCCCTTTGCGACTGGACGACTTCCTCGAAGTGGCGACAGAAGGCACGATCGTTCCCGTGTCGCGGGAGCTTTCGGCCGACACACTCACACCGGTCACGGCGTTCCTACGCCTGCGCCGCGCCGGCGAGCCCGCGTTCCTGCTCGAAAGCGTCGAGGGGGGGGATCGCCTGGGCCGGTTCTCGTTCCTCGGCCGCGCGCCGTACGAGAAGCTGTACGCGTCGGTCGGCGAACGCCCGATCCTCGAGCGCGGCGGCGGCATCGAGCGTCTCGAGGGGGGCTTCTTTGATGAGCTTTCGCGCCGCGTCGCCTCGTATCGTCCCGTGACGCTCCCGGGCCTGCCCCCGTTGACGGGCGGCGCCGTGGGATATGTCGCCTACGACGGCGTGCGGTGGATCGAGCGGATTCCCGACCGCCACGCGCGCGAATTGCCGCTCCCGGACGCGCAATTCCACTTCTACGACACCGTCGTAGCTTTCGATCATGCGAAACACCGGGTGCACCTCGTGGCCAACGTGCGCGTGCAGGCGGGAGCTGGCAGCCGCGAGGCTCTCGTGCGCGCCTACGATGACGCCTTGCGGCGCATCGACGAGCTCGAGTCGGCCCTCGAGCGGCCCATGCCCCGCCACGAGCTCCCCCAGGCCATCGAGCGACCGCCGGCCCTGCCGATCGCGCAAGGCATGACGAGCAACTTCACGAAAGGGGACTTCGAGGCGGCCGTCCGGCGTGCCAAGGAGTACATCGCCGCGGGCGATGCTTTCCAAATCGTCGTCTCGCAGAGATTCCAGCGGCCCATCGAGGCGGAGCCGTTCGACGTCTACCGAGCGCTGCGCGCGCTGAACCCATCGCCGTACCTTTTTTACCTCCAGTGGGACGATACCGCGCTCCTCGGCTCCTCGCCGGAGACGATGGTGCGCGTGCAGAATCGGAAAGTCATGGTGCGGCCCATCGCGGGCACGCGGCGCCGCGGCGCCGATGCGGAGGAAGATCAGGCGCTGGCTGAAGAGCTCCTCTGCGACGACAAGGAGCTGGCGGAGCATCGGATGCTCGTCGACCTCGGCCGAAATGACGTCGGCCGCGTCGCGAAGTTCGGCACGGTGAACGTCTCGAGGCTCGAGGAGATCGAACGCTACTCCCACGTCATGCACATCGTCAGCGAGGTGGAAGGAATCCTGCGCGATGACCTGAGCGCCGTGGACGCTTTCTGCGCTGGCTTTCCCGCCGGGACCGTCTCCGGGGCCCCCAAAATCCGCGCGATGGAGATCATCGACGAGCTGGAGCCGACGCGGCGAGGCACGTACGCCGGGACCGTAGGCTACCTCGACTTCGCCGGCAACCTCGACACGTGCATCGCGATCCGCACGCTCCTCATCCACCAGGGCATGGCTACGGTGCAGGCCGGAGCCGGTGTCGTCGCCGACTCGGTGCCGGAAAGCGAGTACTTCGAGACGACGCACAAAGCCTCGGCGGTGCACGACGCGATCCGCATGGCGGAGCGGCGCGCGGCGGGCTCGAGGAGGTCGACGTGATCATCGTGATCGATAATTACGACTCGTTCACGTACAACCTCGTCCAGCTCGTGGGCGAGCTGGGAGCAGAGCCCGTCGTTTTTCGCAACGACGCCATCCAGCCCCGCGAGATTCGCGAGAAGCGCCCCAACGGCGTCATCATCTCGCCAGGGCCGGGCACTCCGTACGATGCGGGCGTCTCCATGGCCGTCATCCGCGAGCTGTCGGGGGAGATCCCGATCCTCGGAGTCTGCTTGGGACACCAGGCGCTCGGAGCCGCTCTCGGCGGCCGCGTGGGCCGGACGACTCCGCTGCACGGCAAGTCGAGCCTCGTGCGCCACGACGCGAGCGACATTTTCCAGGGTGTCACGAACCCTTTCCGCGCCGGCAGGTACCACTCGCTCGTCGTTGAGCCGGACGAGCTGCCTCATCCTCTCCTCGTGTCGGCGCGCACCGACGACGGGATCATCATGGCGCTCCGCCACCGGGATCACCCCACGTTTGGCGTGCAGTTCCACCCCGAATCCATCCTCACGCAGGACGGGCGTGTCCTGCTCGGAAACTTCCTGCGGATAGCGAAAGAGGTGCCGGCGTGACCGCCTCGGGGGAGTTTCGACTCGCCGACGCGCTGCCGCGATTGGCTGCGCGCCAATCGCTCTCCCGCAAGGAGGCTCAGGGGGCCATGTCGACTCTCCTCGCCGGAGAAGCCACGCCCGCGCAAGCCGGCGCATTTCTCCTCGGGCTCCGCAGCAAGGGGGAGACGGAGGAGGAGATCGCAGGGCTCGTGGAGGGTATGCGGGAGGCGGGCGTCAAGATACGTCCGAGGCGTGAGCCTCTCCTCGACCTCTGCGGGACGGGCGGCGACGGTTCGGGGACGTTCAACATCTCGACGGGCGCCTCGCTCGTCGCGGCAGGTGCCG
>Ga0111539_10013436_pt1 | contig 10235 bp, 9 predicted proteins | sample RhiMethybrSRZTD1_FD_79667 | JGI IMG/M metagenome (GOLD analysis project Ga0111539, IMG submission 79667) | Populus rhizosphere microbial communities from Tennessee, USA - Rhizosphere MetaG P. TD hybrid SRZTD1 (version 2) (version 2) | ecosystem: Host-associated > Plants > Roots > Rhizosphere >... | reverse complement strand
TGATTGCCGAATAGTCGCGCCGGTTGGGCACGTGGCAGACGAATGCTGCCGGACTGGCGTCGTAGACCGGGGCGGTGGTGACCAAACCGAGACGCATACCGCGCCGGCGCGCCAACTCCATGGCGCTGATCGTCGTCGTGCCGTCGGCGCACACGCCGAGCGCGCCGAGGTTAGCCTTACATCCGCCGGCGAGCGCGGTGGCCGCCGCCGCGGAATCGGTCGACAACGAATCAGCCGCGTGTGTCGTCATCACGCCGACGCTGCCTTCCTTCATGATTTTGTCAACGATGACGAAGCCTTCGTTACGCACTTGCCGATTGTACTGGCGGGCGATTTCTAGGTGGGCCATGCCGCCACCGTCAGAGAGAAACACGAAGACATATTTAGGAATGCCGGATTCGGCACGCGGCTGGCTTTGCACTGAGGATGCCGGCAACAGCAGAACGATGAAGAGTAGGTTTTTGCAAAAGCCGACATACCGAAGCAGTCTGCGCATGATTAACCTCGCGGTGATGATTGAGTCGTCAGTCGACGGAACTCGAGCCAAAGCGATAGCGCCGTATAGTAAGCCGGAAAGAGCAGTGAGGCAAACGCGAGGGTCCGATCGCTGTGCGGCAGCCGATAAATCATATACAGGACGGCGGCGCCCCAGAGCACGCCCAAGATATTTATCGACGCGTGAAAACGCGGACTGCGGCTCGGGTAAATAAACTTGATCGGAACAAACACCAGAATCGACAAAGCGATGATAAGAAAAGCGTTAATCCAGAGCGGCGCCTGGAGCACGTAGAGATAGAAGACGACGACGTTCCAATAGGAAGGAAAGCCGAGAAAAAAATTATCGGCGGTTTTAGCGTCGGTTCGGCAGAAGCCGTAAGCACTCGCCAGCAGCGGCAGGGCGGCCAGCCAAAGGGAGTCCTGGGGCGGCAAGAGGCCGGCATGCACCAGAAAAAAGCAAGGAGCGATGACGAAATTCAAATAATCGACGATCTCATCGAGCAGGTTGCCGTCGAACCAGGGAATCAGTTCTTTCACGCGCGCGGCGCGCGCCAAGCTGCCGTCGGTCGCATCGATGACGACCGTGAGGGCCATCAAAAAAAACGCTTCGCGAAAAGAACCTTGTTCGATAACGAGGATACTAAAGAAGCCGACGATGGCGCCGAGGGCGGTATAGAAATGGACGAGCCAGGCGAGGATCAAACTCCTGGACATCCGGCCGATCTACGTCGCGGAAGCGGCGAAGCTGGGCCGGGCCTTGAGCCGGTTGATCCAGGCGGCCGTTTGGCTGTATTTGCCGGCATCGACCGGGATAGCAAATCGCTCTAACAATTCGAGGTTGGCCATGAAGGCGATGTCGCCGAGACTGAACGAGCCCGCCAGGTATTCGTTGCCGTTGAGCTCGGTCTCGATCCTGTCGAATGCTTGGATGATCGCGGCTCTGGCATTGTCGATCCGCTGCCCATCACGTTCTCCCTCGGGCTTGCGCATTTCCTGCATAATGTGAACGCAGGAGACATTAAAGTGAGTGTCGCGAAAATCTTCCATGAGCCGCGCCCGGGCCCGGCCTTCGGAGTCTTTGGGCATCAAGGAGGGATAGGGATATTCATCTTCGAGATATTCGTTGATCACCGTTGAGTCGTAAATGATGAATCCTTCATCATCCAATGCCGGAACTTGGCCAAAGGGATGAATTTTGAGATATTCGGGATTTTTCTGCTCCCTTTTTGAAAGATCGACGTTGATCCGCTGGAACTCAAGCCCCTTTTCCAAAAGAGCGATCCGAACCTTGCGCGAGTTAGTCGAGGGCGGAAACGTATACAGCTTGATCATCGACGGCTATCCTCCTTAACCTTCACCACTTGATCTATTTTAACATAAACACTGTGTTAGCTGCGAGCATTATTTCCAATTTTCGGGGAGTTGGAGCTCCTTTTTGCCGTCGCGGCGAAGCCCCGAATCAAAAAAAATCATTATCCCCGGCTGCTCAACGTCGCTTTCAACGTGAGCGGCTTGCCGCTCCGCAAAACCACCACCTCTACCTCGTCGCCGGCTTTGCGGGCGCTCAGCGCGTCAGTCAGGTCTTCGATGTTTTGGATCTCTTTTTCGGCGAAACGGATAACCACGTCGCCTTCCTGCAAGCCCGCGCGTGCGGCCGGGCTACCGCTCGAGACGCCGGCGAGCCGCACCCCTTGGGTGGCGATGCCATATTCCGGAATCGTTCCGAGATAGGCACGAATTCCTTGTCCGCCCGAGATGCCGCCCTCCGGCGGGCGCGAAGGCAAGCTGACGAAGCCAATCGGCTGTTGGGCGTCGGCAAGCTGAAGCGCGGTCAGCAGGACCAGATCGCTCACCTTAGCCATGCCGTCGATATTGAGTTTTTCCCAGGTATCGGTCGGCCGGTGATAATCGTCGTGCACGCCGGTAAAGAAATGAAGCACGGGAATTTTTTTTTGATAAAACGACATGTGATCGCTTCGGCCGACGTCGTCCGATTCCCTGATTGTGAGCCCAAGTTGGGCTGCGTTGGCCGACACCAAACCGCCAAAGTCCGTGCTCGAGCGTGTGCCGAACACCGTTAACCGGTTCTCCCGCAAGCGTCCGACCATGTCTAGATTGACCATCGCCTTAGTCGCCTTGGTCAGCGGACTGCGATCGGCAAAGGCGCGTGAACCATACAGGCCAAGTTCTTCAGCCGAGAAGGCCACGAACACAATCGTGCGCGCCGGTGGGGTCGGCAGGCGGCGCATCCGGCGCGCCAGATCGAGCAGCACGGCGGTTCCCGAAGCATTGTCGTCGGCGCCCGGATGAATCTGTCCTTCGGTGCCCGGTCCTCGGGTGCCGAAATGGCCCCCGCCGAGATGATCGTAATGCGCGCCGATGACGATATTTTCTTGTGCCAGCGCGGCATCGGCGCCGGGGAGAATGCCAACGATATTTTCCGTCCGCTGGCGATCTTCCCGCAAACTCACTTGCAGGCTCACGATGCCGTCGGAAATGGACTTAGAGGCCGGTTTCTCGTTCGCGTCGATTTCCTCCTTCAGCGCTCGAAGTGAGATGCCGTGCGCGCCAAGCCATTCTTCCACGACCCGGCGCTTTATCTGGGCGGCGACCAGACTATTGCCGCCGCGCCATAAGCTACTCCGGGTCGATAACAGCTCCGTTTTTTCGTCACCCGAATTGTTTAGATCCACGAGAATCATCCCCGCCGCGCCATGCGCGCGGGCGTTGTTCGCTTTGCTGCGCAGCGCCGCATGACTCGAATAATTGGGAAACTTTTTGAAGGGGCTGGCGTCGCTCTTGGGCGGCGGTTCGTAGCGCAAGACGAGGACGATTTTTCCCTTGACGTTGGCGCCGGCGTAGTCATCGTATCCGGATTCTTTCGCCGTGATGCCGTAGCCGACGAAAACCATTGGGGCTTGGACTTTGTCCGAGGTCGATAAACCTAACGGGATCCATTGGGTATTCAATTCCAGGGGCCGGTTACTGCCGAGAGCGAGGCTGCTCGGTCCTGTTACGCTAACGCCGACTGCGACGTCGAAGCTTTGCAAGAAGCTGCCGTTGTCGCCGCCGGGCTTTAGACCGGACTTGGCGAACTCGGCCGCGATGTAATCCCTGGCGAGTTTAATCCCCGGGGTATCAACGCCGCGCCCGGTGAGCTCCGCGGCGGATAAAAATTTCACATGGCGCAACAGCTCGTCGATCGCGCTCGGCACTATGAGGTTGGCTTCGCGAGTCCAGGCCGTCAGCGCGGCGGCAATCGTTGCGAGCGCGACGCTGGCTGCCAACCAATGTCTCAGGGACAATCGGTTTCGGGTTTTGGGCGACATATTGCAAACTTAGACTAGCATGGTTGTCGGCTGCTGGTGAAGCTCATGGGCTAAAATTGATGCCATTCAGCGGCTTCACTTGAGGTGATTCGCTTGCCGACAAAACGAGCAAGTTTTGCACGCTACTTTGGGAAATGGTATTTTGGGTATGTAGCATCGTGCGATTTTTTCGTGGAGGTCGGAAGTATGGCTAAATCGGTGATCGTCTACACCCAACCGGGCTGAGGGCCTTGCCACAAAGAGGTGGAGTTTCTATCTCAAAAGGGCGTTGAGTTTGTCGAGAAAAATGTCCGCGCGGATAAAGCGGCTTTGAAGGAATTGCTCGATCAGGGCTTTCAAAGCACGCCGGTCATAATCATTGACGGCCAGTCGGTGGTCGGTTTTGATCAAGCTAAAATTATCGAGCTGCTGGGGATCTAATCTTTTTCGTGGGCAATGACGCTGAACGCCGCGCCGGTGGGAAACCGCCGGCGCGGCGTTATTTTAGTTGTCCCCTTGCAACCGGACGAGCGCATCTTTCCCGTAACTTCTCTGGCTTCATCCGAAGCGAGTTAAAACAAACACATCGGTCACCGATTCCGGTTTGTTTGCCGGAAAGCCAGTGGGCGGGTGGCGACGTAGCCGGGCTCGACGGAATTCGCCCGGATGTCGCTTGATCGCGCTTCGGGGCCGGTATTCTTGAGATCGCCCGCAGCGGGGATGGCAAGAATCTTTATGTTGCGTTGGCCGCGCCGGCTAGTACAATGATTGTTGTTGAGAGGTTCCTATGGCGCGGAGCATCGTTGAGATTTCCGGTCATATCATTGACTCGCTGATTCTCCCCAAGATCCTCGATTTGATTATCAATCTTGGCGCCGAGTTTCGGATACTCGACATCCATATCGGACATCGCCGAGCCGATCGCAGCTCGGCGCGGATTCAGATCGACGCGCCCACGCAAGAGTTGCTCGAAAAAATCTTGCTCAAGGTAAAAGAGCACGGCGCGTTGCCCGTGGAGACGGAAGACGTGACCGCTCAATTCGAACCCGCCCCCGCAGACGGAATCTTTCCCGATCATTTCTACGCGACGACCAATCTGCCGACTCTGATTCGCCTCCATGAGCAGTGGATTGAAGTTGAACATCCCGAGATGGATTGCGCCATCCGGATGATTCCGGCAAGTGGGCGTGCGGAAACCGTTCCCATGCATCGTGCGAGAAAAGGCGATCTCATCGTGGTCGGCCATGCCGGCGTGAAGGTTGTGCCTATGGAGCGGCGCGTGCCACGGGAGCCTTTCGAGTTCATGTCCAGTTCGGTATCGACGGAGCAGCCCAAGGGACTACTGATCCGTGAGATCGCCGACTCCATGCGCCGGACACGAGGCGAACGGGGCCGCATCCTGGTCGTTGCCGGTCCGGGACTCGTGCACACCGGCGCGTCGCGCCATCTCATCGAGCTGATCGAGAATGACTTTGTCCAAGTTCTCTTCGCCGGCAACGGCCTGGCGGTGCACGATATCGAAAGCGCGCTCTACGGCACTTCGTTAGGTGTCTATTTAGACAAGAACATCCGCGCCAGCGAAGGCCACGAGCATCATCTGCGGGCGATCAACACGATCAGAAAAGCGGGCGGTATCCGCCAAGCCGTCGAGCGGGGCTTGGTTCAGCGCGGCATATTTTACAGCTGCGTCAAGAAAGGCGTGGACTTTGTGCTAGCGGGCTCCATCCGCGATGACGGACCGCTTCCCGATGTGATCACCGATACCCTCAAGGCTCAGGACGTGATGCGTGAGAAGGCGCGCGACGTGAGCTTTGCCTTGATGATGGCCACGACGCTGCACGCGATCGCGACCGGTAATCTGCTTCCCGCCACGGTCAAGACCGTGTGCGTGGACATCAATCCAAGCGTGGTCACCAAGCTCAGCGATCGAGGAACCTTTCAGGCGATCGGCCTGGTTACCGACGTCGAGCCTTTTTTACGCGAGCTTTCTCAGTACCTCCGTCAGGACGACAACACTCTAGGCGCAGTGTAATGTCGCCCGTCGACCCAGCACGGAGGATTCGATGCGGCTGTTGATGTGCCCGCCGGATCATTACAGCATAGAATACGAGATCAATCCTTGGATGAGCAAAGACCGGCAGACCGATCGGCAGCACGCGCATCGGCAGTGGTCGGACCTGCGTCAAATCCTGGAGACGTGCCTGAGTTCGAAGATCGATCTTGTCGAGCCGATCGCCGGGTTGCCGGACATGGTTTTTAGCGCCAACGCCGGCGTCGTGTCGGGGAAGAAGTTTATCACGAGCAACTTTCGCCACGACGTACGGCGCGGCGAAGCGCCATACTTCGTCGAATGGTTTCTTCGGCAAGGATTCGAAATCGTTCGGCTACCAGACGAATATTTCTTCGAGGGTGAGGGGGACCTGCTGAGCCGCGGCGATGGTTGCTTTGCCGGTTACCACATTCGCTCAGATATCCTCGCTCATCAGCGCGTCGCCGAAATCATCGAAAGCGAAGTGCTGTCTCTGGAGCTGACCGACGACTGGTTTTATCACCTCGACACTTGTTTTTGTCCGCTCGGCGCGGGCCGTGCCCTCTATTATCCGCCGGCGTTCGATCGGTACGCGCGGGATGTCTTGCAGAGCCACATCGCGGAGTTAATTCCTGTCGCCGCCGCAGAGGCGCAGCGCTTTGCCTGCAACGCGATCGTCGCCGGGAACGCGATCGTGATGAACGACGGCTGTCCTGAAGCAAGAGAAAAACTACAGGGCTTGGGCTTCACTGTGTATGAGACTCCTCTCGATGAGTTCATCAAAGCAGGCGGCAGCGCGAAGTGTATGGTGCTCACTATCGATTGACGATTGTTTCCAGGTTGCCGTGCATCATCTGATCTGCGATTTCCAGGCCGATGAGCTCAGCATCTTTCCGGTAACTCCTCTGGCTTCATCCGAAGCTAAATAGACGAAGACCTCGGTCACCGATTCCGGTTTGCTGCCGTGATAGCCGGTGAGCTTGGTGGCGACGTAACCGGGCTCGACGGAATTAACCAGAATATGGCTCGATCGCACTTCTGCCGCGAGGGTTTGGGTAAATCCTTCCAATCCCCACTTTGATGTCGCGTAAGCGATGAAATTCGCGTAGGCGCCGCGCCCGATCATGGATGAGACGTTGATGATCGAGCCGCTTTTCTGTTTTACCATGATTGGCAACACGGCCTGGGTTATCAGAAACGGTCCGCGCAGATTGACGGCGATGGTGTAATCCCATTTTTTCACATCGAGCTCGTTCATAGGCGCCGGGCGTGTCATCACGCCGGCGTTGTTGACGAGCACGTCAATGCGCCCGAATTTTTTCGCCGCGCTGGCGATAAACTCTCGGGCGGAATCTTCCATGGAAACGTCGCAAGTCCAGCCCTCGGCTTCTGTTTTCAGCGCGCGGATCTCGTCGACCGTTTGATCCAGCTCCGTGCTCGTGCGCGCGCACAGAGCGAGCTTGGCGCCTTCGCGTGCGTAATGCAGAGCGATCGCCTTGCCGATGCCGCGGCCGCCGCCGGTGATGACCGCGACTTTATCTTTGAGTTTCATGGCGAGATCCTCGAATGTTTTTGAATCAATTTCTACATGGATCTTTTCATGAAGCCAACCACGCTGGCTTGAGGTGCGCGGCTTGAGGCGATAGAAGAAGCGCACGGAGGAGGTTCCATGGACGTCCTGAATATTACCGGCTATCTCCGGCGCATTCCCCATGTTGTGGCCGAGCACAAAGGATTTTTTGCGCAAGAAAATCTGCAAGTCCGCTTTCACGAGACGACCTACGCGCCGGACCACAACAAGGGCATGGCCGAGGGGCGCTGGGATTTTACCTTGAGCAGCGCCGACACCATGATCGCGCGCACGACCACCGACGGCGTCGATTACCTGCTTTTCATGCAGGCCGAAGAGGGGCTGAGCGCCTATCTGATCGGCCGGCCGGGCGTGGATTCCATTGATAAACTGCGCGGCAAATTGTTGGCCGGCGATCCCGGTGATTCCAATCTCGATCTCATCCGCAAGAAAATTCTCCGCACCCACGGCATGGACGACACCGATTACGACATCGAAATCATCGGCAGCTCGCCGGTGCGGCTCGAAGCTTTTTTACAAGGCCGGGTGGCCGCGGCCATGCTGACGCCGCCGGCATCCGATAAGGCGTTGGCGGCCGGCGGCGTGCTGCTGGCGAATTCGGAAGACTACGTGCCGGGCTGGCCGTTGACCTGCGGCTGGGGGCTGCGCCGCTGGTTATTGGCGCATCGCGCGCTCACCGTGCGCTTCATCCGCGCCTGGGTTGCCGCCACCGACTGGTTGCTCCGTGCCGAAAACCGCGACGAGACGATCGCTCTGATGATGGCAAAAGAGAAACTGAGTCGCGCCGCCGCCGAAAATGCCTACGGCAAAGTCGTGCCGAAAGCGCGGATCAATCCGGCGGCGCTGCAAGGCGTGATCGAGCTGCGCAAAGAAATGGGCGTGTACCAACCGCCCTTTGCGCCGCCGGAAAAATTCTACGACGCGAGTTATTGGACCGAGGCGATTGGCTTGCCGGAGAAATGAGCTTCAGGTCACGCAATCAGTGAGTTCAAGGTTGTGCTGACGAGGCTCAATACGATGGCGCCGAAAAAAGCCGACCAAAAGCTGGCGATGTAAAATCCCGGCACGAGCATGGCGGCGAGCTGAAGCATCAGCGCATTAATCACCAACCAAAAAAGCCCCAGAGTGAGGAGCGTGAGCGGCAGGGTAAGGATCTTGAGAATGAATCCGATGGTCGCGTTGACGAGGCGGATGACGATCGGAGCGAGAAGTGCGGTGCCGAAACCGCGGACCTCGATGCCGGGAAAAATATAGGCGACGATCAGCAGACTCGCGGCGCTGATAAACCAGTGGAGGAGTAGGTTCACCATAATGAATTTCAAGCTATCAAAGCAGGCCGGGTGAGACAATGGCGGTCGCCGCTAAAAGCTTGCTATGGTTTGAGTGGAATGCAAAGATGGGCTCGCGAAATAATTCATATTTAAAATAATTCATATTTAAGGAGGAATGAACTCCATGTCCAAGCAAGAACTCGAATCGATCGCGCAAGCGCTGGTGGCCAAAGGCAAGGGGATATTGGCGGCCGACGAGAGCATGGGAACGATCAAGCGGCGCTTCGACAGCATTCAAATAGATTCGAACGAAAACAACCGCCGCGCCTACCGCGAAATGCTATTTACTACTAAAGGTATCGAGGAAGCGATCAGCGGCGTGATTCTGTTCGACGAGACTTTGCGCACCAAGGCGAGCGATGACACGCCGTTTCCCGAGTTACTGTCCAAGAAGGGAATCATGCCCGGCATCAAAGTCGACAAGGGGCCCGTCGATATTCCTTTTTTTCCGGGAGAGACTGTCACCGAAGGATTGGATGGTTTGCGCGCGCGCGTCAAAGAGTACAAAGAGCTGGGCGCCAAGTTTGCCAAGTGGCGCGCCGTGATCACGATCGGCGACGGCATTCCCACTTATACGGGTCTGTCGGCCAACGCGGAAGCGCTCGCGCGTTACGCTGCGCTGTGTCAGGAGGGCGGCATCGTGCCGATCGTCGAACCGGAAGTTTTGCTCGACGGCAATCACACGATCGAACGCTGCCAGGAAGTGACGGAGCACACGCTGAAAGTCACTTTCACGGCGCTTTTTCTGCACCGAGTTCACCTCGAAGGAATGATCCTCAAGCCGAGCATGGTCGTTTCCGGCAAGGACAATCCGAGACAAGCCGGACCTGACGAGGTTGCCCAGCGAACGATCCAATGCCTGAAGCGCACGGTGCCGGCCGCCGTGCCGGGCATCGCTTTCCTGTCCGGTGGTCAAAGCGCGGTGAGCGCGACCGAGCACTTGAATGCGATGAACAAGTCGGGCCCGCTGCCTTGGCAAGTGAGCTTTTCCTATGCGCGCGCGCTGCAAGATCCGGCGCTCAAAGCGTGGAAAGGAGAGGCCGGCAACGTCGCCGCCGCACAAAAGATCTTCTATCATCGCGCCAAAATGAACAGCGCCGCGCGTTCCGGCAGTTATACCAAGCAACTGGAAGAGGCCGCGTAGTATCTTGACCGGCTTGGCTCAAGCGCACGAATATCTCGTCGAACATCGCGGCGGGTGCCACTGCGGCCGGGTGCGATTTGCCGTCGCGGCACCCGCCGACATCGAAGCCACCGAGTGCAACTGTTCGATTTGCCGCAAAAGCGGATTTCTTCATCTGATCGTTCCTAAGGACCGGTTTACGCTATTGCAAGGCTCCGAGTTCCTTGCCGAATATAAATTCAACACCGGCGTTGCCAAGCATCTGTTTTGTAAAATTTGCGGTATCAAATCCTTTTATGTGCCGCGCTCCAACCCCGACGGCTACAGCATCAACGTGCGCTGTCTCGAACCAGCC